>VOFJ01000961.1_pt1 | contig 32575 bp, 53 predicted proteins | sample 5384081 | NCBI WGS metagenome assembly VOFJ01 (sample SAMN12384729, study PRJNA508395) | human gut metagenome | isolation source: healthy gut I | host: Homo sapiens | reverse complement strand
TTAGCATGTATTGCTGGATAAGGCCAAAAAAGCCTGGCGGGATGGTGGGCGCCTCCACCATCGATCATGATCAAACCACGTCGCACGAGGGCATCGGCTCGGCTGCAGCGGGGCCACGCAAAGTGCTCATTAAGGCCGAAAAGTGAGCCTCGAGTGACATTCCGTCCCGTCAAAACTAATAGTTTGGTGAAAACGTTAATTTTGAGCATGGGCGATTCCAATAAAGCCCTGCATAATTTTCCTCCAAACGTGACGCAGTAGATGCACGTGTCATTAAGACCGTACAAACAGGAAAGGCCATTTATGCGAAAGATGCACCGAGTTTGTCTCTCCTTACGTGAAGAGACGGTTACCGGCTGATTCTTACAAGGCAAGGTATCATCACAGATATTCGTCAGGTAGGCGGACTGCCCGAATATAAAGGTGAAGCGGTAGTAGACTCGGACGGCGACGGTATGCCGGATGCTTGGGAAATTGCCAACGGATTGAATCCGAACGACCCGGCTGACGCAAACATGGACTGCAACGGTGACGGATATACCAATATTGAAAATACATCAATGGTATAGACACCAGAAAGAAAGTGGACTGGACAGACTTGAAGAACAATTACGATACATTGTCCAAACGGAAAAAGTCTGTTGTAACCGGATGAAAAGAGATTAAAGTTTATTGTAATGAAAATACAAGTAAGAACGATCCTTTTTAGGGATTATTGAGCATTGGGTTTGTGCAAAGTTATGCGCAAACCTTTGCTTTACAGGTTAAGAATGACCAGATCACTTACCTGAATGATGATCGGGGAAACCGATTTCGATTTCTACATGCGGATATAAATCCTCCGAACAGGATATTCTTCTGTCCGTAATGTGGTATTTGTACCCTGGAAAGCCGGAGATAATACTGCACGTATTCAACGTGCCATTGATTATGTAGCTTCGCTGGCTCCTGACGCTTCCGGTTTTCGGGGAGCCGTATTACTCGATCATCAGGGAGAGTTTTCCTGTCCAGCAGTATTCGTATCTCCGCATCCGGAATTGTATTGCGGGGAACGGATAAAGAAAAAACAATACTGCTGAAAAAGGCGTAGACAGAAGGTGCGCTTATCTACATGGAAGGAATGGACGACCTGAATGTACAAGACACATTGAAGGTAAAGTTTTTCCCCACTATGTTCCGGTAAACGCGAGAACATTGGAAGTTGCTTCGGGTGTTTCTCTGAAAAAAGGAGATCGCGTCATGGTTACCCGTCCTTCCGGCAAAGAATGGATTGCCTCTTTGGGTTGTGATATTTTTGGAGGAGGTATCAGTGCTTTGGGATGGAAAGAAGGTGACATGGATCTGACTTGGGACAGAACAGTCTGCGAAGTAAACGGCAACCTTAAGTAACACTGGATGCTCCGCTGACCGTAGCTTTGGATGCCAACTATGGAACTTCTTCCCTGTTGACTTATCAATGGAACGGACGTATTCATGATTGTGGCGTAGAAAAATATGACACTGATTTCTGATTACGACAAGCGTTATCCTAAAGACGAGGGATCATTGCTGGACAGGTATTTCCATTGAGGATGCGGAAAACTGTTGGGTGAGACTGGTTAATTTCAAGCATTTTGCAGGAAGTGCTGTAATTGTTCAGCGTACAGGTTCCAAAAATTACCGTTGAAGACTGTATCTCGAAAGAACCCGTTTCAGAAATCGGAGGGATGCGTCGTTGCACTTTCCATACGCTGGGACAACAAACTTTATTTCAACGCTGCTATTCGGAACAGGGTATTCATGACTTTGCTGCCGGATATTGCGCAGCCGGTCCCAATGCTTTTGTACAATGTGATTCGTACGAATCTTTGGGATTCAGTGGCTCTATTGATGCCTGGGCATGCGGACTATTGTTTGACGTAGTAAATATCGACGGTCATAACCTGACTTTCAAGAATTTGGGACAAGATAAAAACGGAGCCGGTTGGAATACGGCAAACAGTTTGTTTTGGCAATGTACCGCAGCGGAAATCGAATGTTATGCCCCGGCAAAGATGCGATGAACCGTGCATACGGTTGTTGGGCACAATTCTCCGGTGACGGTGAATGGGCACAATCTCCAACAATCATGTACAACCTCGCAGTATTTTTTATGCTCAATTGGAAGAACGGTTAAACAAAAATGTGCAGAACGTGCACGTATTCTGCCCAGAAATACAAGTGCAACCAGTAGTCCTACAGTGGAAGTAGCTATGGAACTCGCTAAAGAAGCATATAATCCACGGTTTGACGTTGGAACATTGGATAGGTGATAATAAGTTTGCTCCTTCGGTGGCATCAACCGGAGTAAAATCAATTGATGATATTAAAGAGAAAAGAGCGCTGCGCTTGCAAATTCTTTCTTCTTTCTGCTGCTGCTAAATTATTAACCCAACCGGAAGTAACTGTAACCAATGGACGTATTCAGATGGACGGAGCTCTATTGGTTGAGGTAGTCATACCACCCCCAGGTGGAACGGAAAAGCTCAAAACCAATTATCTGAAAAAGGCAAGTCCGGCCATCCCCGCTTTGTGCCGGGACGCGAGGGATTGGGATTAACCGACCGCATTGAATTTCTGTAGTCGACTTTATGAAACAGAAAAACATTCTTGTTTTCGATCAAATTACGGTCTTTGGTATGATCGTCGCGGGATGACCACGAACGGGTTCGCCGTCGGGATGGTGATGTATGGGGACCTTTCTATGAACAGCCATTCGGTCGTAGCGGTCAGGGAACAGCATGGGAAGGATTGAGCAAATATGATTTGAAACGCCCCAATGCCTGGTACTGGTCGCGCTTAAAAGAATTTGCAGAAAAAAAGGAAATAAGGACGGACTGCTGTTGTTCCATGAAAACTATTTCCAGCACAATATATTGGAAGCCGGTGCTCATTGGGTAGATTCTCCATGGAGAAGCAGCAATAACATCAATCAGACCGGATTTCCCTGAACCTGCTCCATTTGCCGGAGACAAACGAATCTTTGTGGCGGATATGTTCTATGACATCAGTCATCCTGTTCGTCGTGAACTGCACAGACAATATATCCGTCAGTGCCTGAATAACTTCGCAGACAATTCGAATGTTATTCAGTTGACAAGCGCCGAATTTACAGGCCGTTGCACTTCGTACAATTTTGGTTGGACGTGATAGCTGAATGGGAAACTGAAACCGGGAAGAAAGCAAAAGTGGCATTGAGTACAACGAAAGATGTACAGGATGCAATCCTTGCAGATCCTAAACGCGCTGCCGTAGTAGATATTATTGATATCCGGTATTGGCATTATAAGACGGATGGAATCTTTGCGCCGGAAGGTGGAAAGAATATGGCGCCACGTCAGCACATGCGTAAGATGAAAGTGGGAAAGGTGACTTTCACAGAAGCATATAAAAGCTGTCAATGAGTATCGTCAGAAATTTCCTCAAAAGGCAGTGACATTCTACGCACAGAATTATCCGGCTATGGGATGGGCTGTATTCATGGCAGGAGGTTCATGTCCTGTAATTCCGTGCACAGATAAAGCGTTCCTGAAGGATGCAGCAGCCATGGAAGTGGAAGAAACAAATACGGATGAGTACAAGAAAATGGTAAAATCTGATATTGGAAGTATCATTTATTCCAAGTCCGGAACAGAAATTCCTGTTCAATTATCGTCCGGAAAGTATGTATTAAAGTACATTCATCCTGCTTCCGGAAAGATTGAAACGATAAATAAATCACTGAAAATAAATGGTTTATACAATCTAAAGGTGCCAGATAAGAAAAGAAGGCATTTATTGGTTCCATAAGTTATAAAGCAGAGAATCCGTTGAAGACCATTCAGCGGGATTTTTGCTTTTTATTGGTAATTTCTAGTAAAAGAGTGTTATAAAACATGATACTTGTTTTTCAATCCACAAACCAGATTTTACCCAAAGTTGCGGTCGATACTGCTTAGTTTTGCAACATCAAATCAATCGAATTAATGCTATGATGGAACAGACTAATCATTCAACCGACACTTTGCTCGCTTCTTTTCAAGCGGGAAACATGGCAGCTTTTTCACAGCTGTATAACTTGCATCAACGTCCTTTTAATTACGGATTGAAGTTGACCATTGATAAAGAGTTACTGAAAGATTGTATTCATGACATCTTCGTGAAACTCTATACAAAGAAAGATGAATTAGGAACAATCGATAATTTGAGATCTTATTTATTCATCTCCTTAAAGAATAAGTTGTGTGATGAACTTCGCAGACGTATGTATATGTCTGATACGGCAGTAGAAGAAGTTAGCATATCCACTCCTACAGATGTAGAAGATGATTATATGGAAGAAGAGCAACGCAAGAATGAATTTTCATTGGTTAGACGTCTGCTGGATCAATTATCTCCCCGCCAACGCGAAGCGCTTACATTATATTATATAGAAGAAAAGAAATACGAGGATATCTGCGAGATTATGAATATGAATTATCAGTCTGTACGCAACTTGATGCATCGCGGATTGACAAAGTTGCGTAGTCTGGCAAGTTAATTTTAGTAAAAGGTAAATGGGTTGAGTACATAGACAGGATAACGCCGTCCTACTTATGTAAACGCTTAAAAAGGATGCGATATGTGCTCAAAGGTAATGGATTTTTGACGGATGATGATTTTATCAAGTATGTGCTGGGTGTAACTCCGCAATCAGCTTCCCAATGGGAAACTTATTTCAGAGAGCACCCGGAAGAGATGGCAGATGCAGAAGAAGCTAAAGCTGTATTATTGGCTCCGGCAAATGTAGACTGTGGCTTCTCAATAGTTGAAAATAACGAATTGAAAGATAGGATTATTAGTAGTATAAAAGATTTTTCGGGTATTTTGTAGATAGGTTAGTATAGTTAAGATAAAGTAGTTAGGTTAGTTAAGGCATTAAAATTGATTGACGCAGCCTTTCACAGGAAGCTTAATTTTTAAACACTGTGAAAGGCTGCGTTTTTATTTGTTCTATTCAGGTTTATCGCTAGATTCCTGAATATTGAAAGCACTACTGAAACTGACAATTAATACGATGCATCCGCCCAATATACCGATAAGCATATAAGCGATACGGATATCGAACGCCTGCGAGATGGCACCGATAAGCAGGGGAGCAATCAACGAACCTATAAAACTGATACTTGACAGAATGGTAAAGTGCAATACTGACCGGTGTTTTTGATTTGGCTCCCACGAAGCCTGTACAAAGTAGGCACAATGCAGGATATTCCCAAGCCGACCAGCATGAAACCCAAAAAGAATTGATAATTACTTTCATGGCATAGATTCGAAAACTCCTCTAACAGGGCAGAAACAAAAAGCCGCTACAGATAAAGCTGCCCGCCAGTTGCAGGACTTTCTTCTTTCCCCAAAGCTGATAAGCATAGTTAGTCAAGAAACGGCCGTTGCCATCATAATCATAAATACAAGAAAACCGATTTGCAATGATTTAGGTACATGAACCACTGATTCGAAATAAACGGCACTCCAGTCGAACATCGCACTTTCTACAATCAGTGCGAACAGTCCGACAAGTCCTAACTGCAAAAGCAACATTTCTGGTTTTTGGAAATAACAGGCGAAAACCATTGGGAGCATGTTTTGGCTGTATTTCTTTCCTGCGTCTTTGTATCAGAAACTTCCGTTTCCTGCGGTGCGCTCTCCTGCAAATATTTCCGCCCGGAAAGTGCAATTATAAGGATGATGATAAATATCAGTGTATAATGCCAGATGGGGGGAGACTCCTGCCAAAATCATTACGAAGCCGATAAGTGCTCCTGCACATGCCCCCCCAGACTCCATCCTCCATGAAAAGTGCCATAATGGTTTTACCATAGATACGTTCCACCTCAATGCCTTGTGTATTGAATGATATATCGCACAAATTCCAGCACACACCGAAGCAAAAGAGCAGAAAGCCTAATAGATAGACCTCATGGGCCAGCCCAATGCAAAGCAGAGATGAAGCGTATCCCAAGATACTGACCTGTACCATGCTCCGGCTTCCTAACTTTGAAACAAGATAACCAGCCAAGGGGATCGCAACAAATTTTCCGACAGGGATCATAAATAAAATCAGTCCCCAGTAGAAAGCATAATTTGCGGCAAAAACGTCTTTGAAATCAGGGATTCGGCTGGCACCAACTTGCCATACAAAGTCCTTGAGCGAAGAAAAAAGTCAATATGGCAAAGCGTATTCTCTTTTGGATGCGTAAATTGGTTATTCATGCATTTTTTATTTTTAATCGCGGCAAAGGTATCTATTTTTTTTTTGTACTTTTTGCGCCCGATTTAAAAATATCATATTCATGAAGACAGGCGAATCTTTATTATCCATAGGTAAATTTATTGCAGAATATTCAGCCCATTTAATGGGAGCCGGAGTACACACCTCGCGGGTAGTACGTAACACAAAGCGTATTGGAGGCTTTCGGACTAGATGTCAAATTAAGCGTATTTCATAGAAACATCATTCTGACTATTATAGACAAAGAAACAAACGAGGCTTGTAACGAGGTTATAGACATTCCTGCACACCCGATCAGTTTTTGAACATAATTCAGAGTTAAAGCGCATTAAGGCTGGGAAGCAGTAGACAATCATTTGTCATTGGAAGAATTGAAAGACAAATACAAGAAGATTATTTCTGCTCCGCGGATACATCCGCTTTTCGTTTTACTACTGGTAGGATTTGCCAATGCGTCTTTCTGCAAATTGTTCGGCGGTGATTTAATTTCGATGGGAATTGTGTTCTCGGCTACCATTACAGGATTCTACCTGAAACAACAAATGCAGGCGAAAAAAGATCAATCATTATGTTGTATTTATAGTCTCGGCTTTTGTTGCTTCCCTGTGTGCTTCCACCGCGCTGATTTTCGACACAACTTCGGAGATTGCCATGGCAACCAGCGTGCTTTTATCTTGTGCCTGGGGTGCCTTTGATTAATGGCGTGATTGATGTGGTAGAGGGATATGTATTAACAGGATTTGCCCGTCTGACAGAGGCTTCTTTGTTGATTGTCAGCATCGCTATCGGACTTTCCTTCACATTATTAATGGTAAAAAACAGTTTAATTTGATATGATAGCACTTGACATTCTTACGGATGGATTTTTTGCAGCAATAGCAGGATATAGGGATTTGGTGCGATTTCCGATCCTCCTTTGCGTGCATTCAAAATGATTGCCATACTGGCAGCACTGGGACACGCCTGTCGTTTTTGTTTTGATGACCTATTTAGGCGTGGATATTGCCACAGGTTCGTTGTTTGCCGGATTAGTCATCGGCTTCGGTAGTTTGTGGTTAGGGAAAAAAAGTATATTGCCCGATGACGGTATTGTACATTCCGGCGTTACTTCCCATGATTCCGGGAAAGTTTTGCATACAACATGGTATTTTCACTTATCATGTGTCTGCAAAATGTGAATGATCCGGATAAAAATTTGGACAAGTTTATGTCGATGTTCTTCTCTAATACTCTGATAGCAAGCACAGTGATTTTCATGTTGGCAGTAGGAGCTACGTTCCCCGATGTTCCTGTTCCCACATAGAGCCTTTTCATTAACAAGACACTAAAACGAACTTTTATGGAGATTTTTTTTGAGAACAATTGCATATTATAATTCAGCTACCTGGCTGTTACAGATAGTTATCATTCTGATTGGTATTGCATTGACCGGATTGCTTATCCACTAGACCACGTCCGTGGGTGAAAATGGCGATGAAGTTCTATATGATAGGTCTGTATACGTGGATTTCTCTGGTCTACTATTATATCTACTGTGAAGAGCGTAGTTATAATGGAGTAATGGCTATGTTTTGGGGTGTGATGGCTATCATTTGGATATGGGATGCGATTACGGGATATACTACCTTTGAACGTACCCACAAATATGATCTACTGTCTTATGTGCTGTTAGCAATGCCTTTTATATATCCTTTGGTTTCATTGGCACGCGGACTTTCATTCCCAGAAATGACTTCTCCGGTCATGCCTTGTTCGGTAGTGGTGTTTACCATCGGATTGTTATTGCTGTTTGCGCAAAAGATCAATATGTTTTTGGTATTGTTCCTTTGCCATTGGTCACTGATCGGATTATCCAAAACTTATTTTCTTTCAGATTCCGGAAGATTTCTTATTGGCAAGTGCCACGATCCCCGGCCCTGTATCTTTTCTTTAGGGAATATTTCCTGAATAATCTGCATGCCGACACCAAGCCGAAAAGCAAAATATATCAATTGGCTGTTGATAAGCGTTTGCGTCGGACTGGCCGTGTTGCTGACTACTACCATGTTTTTGGAATTGGTTCCGAAGAATTGATCCGGAAATAGAAGATATTCAAATCAAAAAAAGGCCGTTCAAAAAAGCCTTGATTTTACAAAATCGTCCTTACTACGATAGGTTGTAGTAAGGACGATTTTTTCTTTTAGGAACTTTGAGAACAGTTTCTTTTTTATATATCGTATCGTTTACTTAATTGCGTAGAATATCCGTAAGGCATACTGCATCACTGCATCAGGCAACCATTTTTTGCTTTCTTCAAACAATACCTGTATCCATGGACCTACTTTCGTCCGAAAAGGAGGATTGGTACGTTCCACTATCTTACAGATGGCAGCACCCAACTTCCGCGGATGGCATCCATTACGTTCTTCCTTTTCTATAATGTCCAATGATTTCAGAAAACTTTCTCCGTAATCGGCATCCAGTCTTGTCTGTTCGGAGATATTCCGGTTATCAGTAAATCCGGTGTTAAAGTCTCCCGGTTCTACTACACAAACCTTTATATGGAACGGATGAACCTCTAAAGCCAATGCTTCGCTATATCCTTCCACCGCAAATTTGGAAGCAGAATAAAATCCCTGATAAGGGATGCCCATTACACCACCGATAGGCTGATATTGATAATCTTTCCTTTTCGCGCCTTTCGCATAGATGGCAAAACAGCTTTTTACACATATTCACTACACCGAAGAAGTTTGTATTCATTTGTATATTCACTTCTTCTTCAGTGGCAAGTTCAATGCGCCGCCCGATACCTATTCCAGCATTATTAATCAGTACATCAATCCGTCCCTGTTCCGATAGAATCCGCTCTACGGCCTGACAAACGGAAAGGAAATTGGTAACATCGACAACAAGCATCTTTACTTGATTCATGTCTTCGGAAAGTTTCCGACTTGTCCCATAAACGATGTGTCCTTGTGCTGATAACATTTGAGCGGTAATCTTTCCAAACCCAGAAGATGCTCCGGTGATAAGTATGACTTGTGGTTGCATATTTCTTGTATTTCCAGCAAATATAAAGAGAATATCCGAATGTTTAGTTTCATAACATGCAATTCCTATATAGAAGCAATAAAAAAAAGTGGAGGCATACGCTGGTTAAAAAGTAATTAAAATCAATTCAGATAAAGAGTGTATGATTGCAATATCCTCTTTTTTTATTACTTCTTTTGTATATGTTTAAATCTAATAAATGCACAAACTAAAATTTTAGATGATGAAGAAATGTATTTTTTACACTCTGTTTGATTATGGTTTCAGGATTTCTTTCAAGGCTCAATCTGTAGATCGTAAAATCCCCCTTCAAAAAGGGAAAGAGTAGGCATTTGTATGCTAATCTCATCTTGCAAAATAAACTTCCAGTGAGGGGAATGATAGAATCCGGTGTCCCTATCTTGGTTATGGATAGCACCTTTGTATTTAATCATTTAGACGACTTAAACATTTCATTGGTTGAATCAAAAAGCAACTTTGAATTTAGCGGGAAACAAGTATAAATGTACACATATAACCAATGATACAATTTTTGTAAATGGTCTATTTTATAAAGGCAAAACTGTCATTGCTAATATAGCTTCTAAAAAGATAGATATTATGTATCCCATTCATCTTTTTGGAGATCTAAACGATGCTAATAGCAAGATTATGGAACTAAATATTTCATCTAAATACATGATGCCACTGACCCGACAAGAATTGGAACTGAAAAAAAGTAAATATAAGAAATACCCCATGAGGAATGATGGATATGGAAATATGTATGCAATCGATTCTGAATTAAAAAAGTAGCTTCAATTCTAAATATTATTACTCTCTCGAGGGAGATTTTCTATTAGACCTAGGAAACGCTTCATTTCTATTTCTCCTGGAACAACACCCTGCCTATAAAGAGTTTATCGATAATTCTAATATAGAACTTCGGCAAGGGAACGATAGTCAGGGAAGAAAGATGCCAGTGAAGGCATTTCTAGCAAAAAAAAATGCTATATGGCTGATGTGCCTTTTTATGATGTAACTATAGCAATAACCCCACAACTTCCCAAGTTTACTACAGTGGGGGGTTAGGATTGAAGTTTTTTGAAGAATTTAATGTAATATTTGATTTTGGCGAAAAAGATTCTCTACCTGAAATAAAATAGAGAGAAAATCAGTATATATGATAGTAACATGAGTATGATACTATCATATATACACTATAAAAAATTAGTAATCAATATGATTATTTCTCTAAGAGAGCAGTCATTTTCTCCCGCCAATCTTCACCATTCTTCGGCTGGAACGTTTCAAATCCCAGTTCTTTGCCGATTTGGATATTAGAGACGCCGTCATCTACAAATAAAGTTTCAGAAGGAATGATATTGCAATCATTCACCATATAATCGAATATTTCCGGTGCAGGTTTTGTGTGACCGACCTGATAAGACAGATATAGTTTATCACAATAATCATTCAACGGCTTTTTTCTTCGATGAGAAATCGGGGCTGCATGCCCACGACATAACAAAAGGATTGGTATTACTTAAAATATACACATGATAGGACTTTCTCAATTCTAATATATAATCGAGTTTATTTAGATTCACTTCATTGAAAAAGCCCAGCCATGCCTGTTTGGTTTCCTCCATCGTCAATGAACGGCCACATAAATTCCCCAGTTGTTTCCGAAACTCATCTGCGCTTAGCTTACCTTCTTCCAGTTCTTGAAAGATGCCGGTCTGGTGATATTTATCCAGACGGGTGTCGGCATCTGCCAGTCCCAGTTTGATAAATGCTTGAACCGCCTTTGTCACGGTCAATATCCACAATCACACCACCAAAATCAAATACAATGTTTTTTTTAATCATGATATATCATTTTCTAATTTGCTACAAAGATACGGCTTATCTTCTTAATTAATAGCCCGCATCGGCTTTGATATTTGTCAAAAAAAAACATAGTGACGCTATCCTGTCAGGATAGTGACGCCATTTAGCAAGGATAGTGTCACTATAAGAACAGGATAGCGTCACTATATTTTGTGTAACTTATAGAAGCATAAATGCCGATTATTTTTTATATTTGCAAATCCAATCAATCCTTTGCAAAGACAAAAATAGAGTTATGAATAATCTTCGAATTTTATTGTATATGATGCTCCTTTCACTAGCTGCCTGCCATCCGGAAGGAACAAGCGTGAAGCAAGGGGCTGGACAAGGCTGCGCAACTGATGGAGCAGGACCCTGATACAGCATCCATTATTCTTGAGACTATTCAGTCAAGCCAAATGAATGAAGCTCAACTGGCAGAGTATAATTTATTGTGTACCCAGCTCAACGAGGATAAAAACATTCCTCATTCCTCTGATAAGCAGATTAGGCAGGCGGCATCTTATTATGAGAAACACGGTGATGAATATCAAAAAATCTAAAGCATATTATTATCTTGCTTGTGTAGAAAGTGATTTGGAACAGAAAGAGAATGCAGAGATCCACTTTAAGGAGGCAATCAAACTTGCCAAAGAAACAGAGGAATACGATCATCTGGCAAAAATATGCAAACGATGTAGTCTTTATTATCAGAAATATGGTAACTTTGATGAAGCACTGAAATGGAAAGAAAGGCATACGCCAGTCAGTTGATATTAAATGATAACAAAAGTGATTCTTCGGTCATTCTGTCTTCTGCTTTAGGTATGTTTGGTGTGATGTCTTTGTTGCTTGACTACTCTGAAGAAAAACCGGCACGCACTTTCCCAACTGAATCTTTTCAAAGAGGAAATACTGAAGAAAGATGTCGAATCGGATGTTTTGATGTTGCGATGTAATCATCTCGAAGAGAAGTATCAGTCTCTTCAGTTACATATCTATGAAAGTTCTCCGGTTGTCTCAAAAGTACGGCAATTTAAGGAACGGAATGTTTTGTCTTCTAAAAATCCCTTCTTTCTCCGAGAAAGACTGGACAGAGTTGCTGCGACTTCAAGAGAATGTCTATGGACTTGTTTCTAAATTGAAAGGGATAAGTCCAAAACTCACGGAAGAAGATTTAAGGGTATGTGCTTTTCTACGGAAGGAGTTCAACCGGCTTATTTTGCTGATTTAATGAAACTTACTACCGAAACACTAACACGAAGAATTTCCAGAATAAAAAACGGAGAAACTGATGCTGATAAACTCGAAAGAATCATTGGAAGATATTATTAAATCACTGGGGACTTCACCACTTTAACGGAGAAATTTATTTCAGTGCAGAAATGAATGAAAGTTTTGTCTACTATAAAGTTGAAAAAACATAAAACATCTGCCACCTGCAACGAAAAGCGTGTAATATACTAGTTGACAAATAGTTGAGCGTTGCAGATACCTGCGGCAGATAGGTTGCAGATAAAGTGTAGTGTACTGAATAAGTTGACACTTCTCAAATTCGAAATTCACATGGAAGAATTAAAAAAGAAGTACACTCCTTACACAGAATCTGAACGAATGTCGTATATTCGTGAGTATTTATCGACTTCCGAAACGAAGTATCAGTTTGCCAAGCGTACGGGTATTTGCCGTCGTTTGCTGATTCTTTGGCTTGATAAGTATCATATAAATGATAAAGTTATGAGTACAGAACAACCCTCTTTAAGAAAAGACTCTGATGAGTCTCTCAATGAACTGGAGAAAGAACTCGCTGCATTGCGTGCCGAAAATCGCAAGCTTCAACGTGCTCTTCAGGAAGAAAGTCTTCGTCATGAAGCTTGTGAGGAATTGATTAATCTTGCGGAGTCAACCTATCACATCAAGGTTCGAAAAAACTCCGATGCCAAGTAATCGACACCTTGTCACAGGGGAACTGTGCCCGTCATATGCGCGGCAGTCTGCAGTTCCTCTGTGATTACTTCGGCATAACCAGACAAGGTTATTATAAGCATGTCAACAGAAAAAAGGAAATAGACATCCTCACATCAAGCATTGTGTTGTATTGTAATGAGTTACGTAAACTTATGCCCAAGGCTGGTATGCGTGAACTCTATGCATGCTGCCTTCGCAAGTTTGGTGTCAGGATGGTCATTGGACGTGATCAATGCTATAATATTTTTTCGTGCCAATGCTTTGTCAACGTGTCAGACGTGTGAGGCAAAGACAACAAATTCCAATCATAATTATTACATTTATCCAGACCTGCTGAATGTCACGCCTAAATTTGTAGCTGACACATTCGGTTCAATGGTTGTAGCGGACATAACCTATGTTGCCACGTGCCAGGGATGGGCTTACCTGTCCCTTCTTACCGATGCGGGCAGTCGGTATAGTCGGATATGCCCTGTGCAAAACACTCGAAGCGGAAGGTCCTTTAAAGGCACTGAGGATGGCTATGGACTTTTTACAACAGATACAATGTTGATTTGAATAATCTGATACACCATTCTGACCGGGGAGTGCAATACTGCTCAAACCTGTATGTAGGTATGCTCAAGAAACATCATATTAATATCAGTATGACTCAGTGTGGGGATCCGCTACATAATGCTCTGGCTGAACGGATGAATAACACGATCAAGAATGGGTGGCTTTTTGACTGTACAGATGACAGCTTTGAACAATTGGATAAACGTATAGCCGATGCCATATATGCATACAATTATGTTAGACCGCATCAAGGCATACAAATGAGAACTCCGATGGAATATATTCGTAAATGCAGTGGAAAGGTAGCTGAAGTCCCGCTCGTCGGGACGGGTGCTCCCGCCCCTTGCCGCTAGGGCGATCCCCGAGCGAAGAGTTTTTGTTATTTAATGAAAGTTTACAGCCTCGAAGTCTTGCACTTATAAGAGAAGATACATAATTTTGCAAAATATCTAAAATGACAACTTATACAGGAATTACAAAGGGACAAGTAAACTTATTTAGGTTTTAAAAAATATTGAGTAAACGAACTTAGGTATAACAAGCGAAGTTGTCAACTAAATCCAGTACAGTACATTAGCTACGGTTTCGCTGTCGTGTCCCTACGGAGAAACGACAGTATCCTCTACGTAGAAACTGTAGTGTCCTGGCTGGAACTCTCGTTTCCTACCGTGGAAACTGTAGTTTCCTAATGCAGGGAAACGACAATTCCCCCGCTTGGATACAGGAAGTTATGTATTCAAATAAACTTTTTTGCCCTCCTGGAGAATCAGCCTTCTGTAAAGTTTATACTGTGTTGCAGATAAAGTTATCTGCAACGTATCTCTAACAGGTATCTGCAACGTTAATTGTTTATCAGTCAGTTTATTATTTCGATTTTTCGTTGCAGGTGGCAGATGTTTTTTACGTTTTTCAACTTTATAGTAGAGGATTACGCATCACAATTATGCTCAAAACCGTAAGTCATAAATAAAATTCACCTCTGTGCCCTCTGTGTCCTCTGTGGTGAAAACCCGTGCAGAAATAAGCTAAAACTGAAGAAACAATGAAATTACAGAATAAATAAATTTCCCCTATATATATGCTGTCTGCTTTTTGTCTGTATTTTAGACTTCCATTAAGTTTGAATATCAACAAATTACGGAATCATCCTGTCCGTATCTGTCCGGTTAAAAAACACTTATCATATATGCATGTTCTGTAACTTTGCAAACAAAAAAAAAAATGACAGAACAATGAGTTACTTATTATTTAAAAAGAGGAAACGATTTAGGAGGTTGGATTGTCTTTCTGATAGCAGCTTTTGTGTATGGAATGACTATTGAACCTACCGCAAGTTTTTGGGATTGTCCCGAATTTATTTCGTGTGCCGAAAAGCTACAAGTAGGTCATCCACCGGGAGCACCCCTTTCTATATGCTTGTCGGGGAATCTATTCACCCAGTTTGCATCCGATGCTTCGCAGGTATCGCGCATGGTCAACTTTTAAATGCACTGTTAAGTGCAGGGTGTATTTTGTTTCTTTTTTGTGAGTATTACCCGATTGGTGCGAAGCATACTTACGGATGATGCACGGAAGCTATCAACGACCGACGTAATTATCATTTTAGGAGCAGGGTTTGTGGGAGGTTTGGCTTACACCTTCAGCGATACATTCTGGTTCAGTGCGGTAGAGGGTGAAGTATATGCCTTCTCTTCCTTCCTCACAGCTTTTGGTTTTTTGGATGATTCTTCGCTGGCAGGACGAAGCAGATTCATCCGGCGACCGCTGGATTATCCTGATAGCCTATATTATAGGACTTTCCATCGTTGAGTACACCTGCTCAATCTGCTTTGTATTCCTGCTATTGTATTGGTGTTCTATTACCGGAAATACCAAGCTGTATCACTCAAGGGAGTGATCGGAACGATTGCGCTGTCCGGTCTTCTTATTGTATTGATTCTCTTTGTTTATATACCCGGAATGGCTGATATGGGAGGATGGTTCGAGCTATTCTTCGTCAATGTATTGGGATTTCCTTTCCAAACAGGATTAATCATTTTTCTGACTTTAGTCCTGTCTTTGTTGATAGGAGCCATCTACCGATTCAGAAAACGCATAGTACATACCGGTTTATGGTGCCTGCTCATGCTCACCATAGGATATACCACTTATGCGGTCATATTGATTCGTGCCAATGCCAATACACCGCTTAATGAAAATGCACCGGATCATATTTTCACGCTCAAAAAGCTACCTGAATCGCGAACAGTATGAAAGTGCCCCTTTACTTTACGGAAGAACCTACGCTTCCGAACCGGAGTATGTGCCCGAAGGAGACTATTACAAAGTGAAAACAGAAAAAGGTAGTGCCATATATCGACAAGATAAAGAAGAAGGCAAGTATAAAATCATCGGCTATAAAGAAAAATGTGTATTACACTCAAAAAATATGTTGTTTCCGCGAATGTGGAATGATCGTTTGGCTGCTTCTTATAAAGGATGGTCGGGAAGCACGAATGATGTACCCACAAAAAAGAGAACCTGACTTATTTCATTACATACCAACTCAACTACATGTATGTACGTTATTTCCTATGGAATTTTGTCGGACGGCAGAATGATATTCAAGGAAGCGGTGAACCGGAACACGGCAACTGGATTACCGGAATTTCCTGGCTTGATAATCTGCGCTTGGGGGATCAGAAAGCTTTTTACCGGAATCTTTGCAGCAGAATAAAGGCACAATGTTTTCTATGGCTTGCCGTTTTTATTAGGACTACTTGGTATCTATTGGCAATGGGCACGTGGGAAGAAAGGCAAGCAACAATTCAGTGTCTTGTTTTCCTTTTCTTTATGACCGGATTGGCGATTGTGCTCTATCTGAATCAGACTCCCGGACAACCTCGCGAACGGGATTATGCGTATGCAGGTTCGTTCTATGCCTTCGCTATCTGGATCGGGATGGGGCCTGCCGGATGCTGTGATATGCTTCGTCGGAAGCACTTTAAAGTTCTCCCGGTCAGCCTTACTCATGCTACTTTGCCTACTCATCCCCGTACAAATGGCAAGCCAGACTTGGGACGATCACGACCGGAGCAACCGGTATACTTGCCGTGACTTTGGGGCTAATTATCTAATGACGCTTCCCGATACAGGAAATCCGATTATATTCTGTAACGGAGACAATGATACGTTCCCTTTATGGTATAATCAGGACACGGAAGAGGTACGCAGAGATGCACGCATCTGCAACTTAAGTTATGCGCAAACCGACTGGTATATTTATCAGCAACAATGTCCTCTATACAATGCTCCCGGACTACCGATCAGCTGGGAACAAAATCAATATCAAGAGGGAAAGAACGAATATGTAGCCGTTCGTCCGGAGTTGAAAAAAAAATAAATAGAAGAATTGTATCAAAAGCATCCCGAAGAAGCCCGTGACAGTTTTGGAGATGATCCGTATGAGATAAAGAATATCTTGAAACATTGGGTATTTGCAGAGAAGCAGGAGTTTCATGTGATACCTACCGATACAATAAACATTCATATCGATAAGGATGCAGTGCTTCGTTCGGGAATGATGCTACCTAAAGCCATTCGTCATTTAAAAAGGAGAAGAATTGAAAAATGCGATGCCGGATAAACTATCTATTTCTCTGAAAGATATACGTCTGCTGACTAAAGTAGATTTGCTCATACTTGAAATATTGGCTAACTGCAACTGGGAACGTCCGTTATATATGGCTATCTCGGTGGGAAATGCCACTAAATTGAAGTTTGATGATTACTTTGTCCAGGAAGGATTGGCATTCCGGTTTACCCCCGTTTAATTATAAAAAAAAAATGGGGAGACGCGGAAGGGGACAATGGATATGCAATAGATACGGAGAAATTCTACGAGAATGTGATGAACAGATATAAATATGGAGGATTAGATACTCCCGGACTTTATCTGGACGAAACGACTATGCGCATCTGCTACTCCCACCGAAGACTCTTTGCCCAACTGGCTAAAGAACTGGTGAAACAAGGAGATAATGCCCGTGCCCAAAAAGTATTAGCGTATGCGGAACAAGCTATTCCGCGTATAATGTACCTCAAGTATACGAAAGTGGTTCGTATGAGATAGCCACAGCCTTATGCCTCCATAGGAGAAAGCGGGAAAGCGATCACTTTATTGAATGATCTGATAGCAGAATCGAGAGATTATATCGACTGGGCTTTCTCGCTGGGAGATAGCCGGATAGCGATGGTTCAACGAGATTGCCTGTATAAGTTCTGGCAGTGGAATCAGTGTAATGAATTACTGAAAGATATGGATAAAGAGAGGTATAAACAGAGTAATCAGCAGTTTGAAGAGAAATACATGCGACTCGCTCAACTAATGAATTATCAAAACTAAACTCAAGAAAGATGAAAACGAAAATAGTAAAAGAGAAAGAACAGGAAACTGTATTAAGCAAAAAAAAAATTACATCATTTTAATAATCGGTTCGATATTGATTATCGCAGGATATATATTGATGAGCGGCGAGGGGAGTACCCTTGCCGCCTATCATCCCGATATATTTAGCCGAACACGCATACGTATTGCCCCCTTTAGTCTGTTTGTTAGGCTATCTGCTGAATGTATTTGGTATTCTTTACCACCATTAAAATAAAATAAATCCTTCTAATATCATTAATATTTCAAAAAAGAGCATTCATATAAGATAAATTATTGTTTCTTTTGTCCTAATGAAATGAAAGTTGGGAAATAGTATGAGTAATAACATTGATATAAAAAACGCTGGAGGCCTTTCAGGATGGGAATCACAAGGCTTTTGAGACTATTTTTATAGCATACTACAACAAAACCAAAACATTCATTGACGGATATATAAAATCGGAGCCCGATGCGGAAGAACTGACAGAGGATTTATTTGTTAATCTTTGGATCAATCGTCATTCCATTGATACATCCAAATCATTCAATTCTTATTTGCACACCATTGCAAGAAATGCAGCCATCAACTTCCTGAAACATAAATATGTGTGCGATGCCTATCTTAACAACAACCAAGATACAGAATATAGCTCTACTTCCGAAGAAGACCTTATTGCCAAGGAACTGGAAATGCTGATTGACAAACTTGTCGGGGGAATGCCCGAACAACGGAGAATGATTTATACATTGAGCCGTAACGAAGGATTATCCAATGCCGAAATTGCCGAACGCCTAAATACTACCAAAAGAAATGTTGAAAGCCAGTTAAGCCTTGCTTTGAAAGAAATACGGAAGGTGATTTCATGTTTTTTGGTATCATTGTTATAGGATCATTTTCGTCTTCATCCTGCTTTTTTCAAAAAATATTCATTTTTCTTATTGAGCCTTTTTGCCACCAAACTGTATATATAGTAAAGTGCAGCAAAAAATGAAGAAAAAGTAATATCAGTAAAATCATCAAAATGTTCCTCTCCGCCCGTTTTCCATCCGAAACGGAAGAAAAAGTGCAGAAGTGGATCATCAAAGATAAAAAATCAGCAGGCGAAAGCTAAGGCTTCACTGGATTTTTTGGAATGAATTGGACGTAGAAGCCGATTCGAATACTTATGCTTCATTGGAACGGGTAAATTTAAGAACGGGATATAATAAGGAGCATCTCACCAACATAGTTTCTTATCAGAAATTTGCCCGTATTGCCGCCGTTATTATTCCTTTGTTTTTATTTGCAGGAGGAATGTTCTACTATCTTTCTCCCCAAAACGAAATGATAGAAGTATCCGTTGCCTACGGAGAACAGAAACGCCTGATCTTACCAGACAGTTCGGAAGTATGGTTGAACGCGGAAGTACCATTTTATACCCGGAAACTTTGCCAAAGATAAACGCTTGGTCATGCTTGACGGCGAAGCTTTATTTCTCTGTCAAAAAAGATACCGCAAGTCCTTTTTATTGTAGAAGCATCCCAACTTTCGGTGAAAGTGCTCGGAACCAGATTCAACGTGAAAGCCTATCCTAATGATGAGAAAATAACTACTACATTGACTAGCGGTAAGGTGGAAGTGAGCGTTCAGTCCCAACCTCCCCATATACTAAAACCCAATGAGCAGGCTTACATACGACAAAAAAATCATCAGACATCCATATATCAGTGATAGATACGAATGATACAAACTGCTGGATGGTGGGAAAACTGGTCTTTACCAATGCCAGTGCCGGAGAAATATTCCGAACCCTGGAAAGGCACTACAACACCACGATTGATAATACAGCAACTATCCCCGCATCGAAACGATATACAGTCAAGTTTCTGAAAGATGAAAGCCTGGATGAAATACTGAATATATTGAAAGATATAATCGGTTTTGATTATCAGCAGTATGAAAAGAAAATAGTAGTAACCCAACCATAAAAAAAGAGAAACAGCCTATGAATAAAAAGAACCGGGAAGTAGCTTGAGACCCTCTTCCCAGTTCTGAAATGTCTACCCTCATTCAACCAGTGACGTAAAATGAAGTATCAACATACAAATATAGAATAATGAATCGAATAAATACGAAGAAAAAGAGCAGGTAAAAACTCGCCATTTTTTTTTATTTTTTACTTTTCTCTCTCTCTCAACTGTTTCACAGAATAAAGAAAAAAAAGATTACCATACAAAATAAGAAGATCTCATTAAAAAGAGGCTTTTGCACAAATAGAGACACAAACCGGATATAGCATCGCTTATGAACAATCGAAGTTTGGATATCGAAAAGAAGCACTCTTTATCTCTCAAAAATGTAACTGTCGACAAAGCCATGACCCAACTATTGAAAGGAACAGGATATGCATACAAGATAAAAAGGATATCATATTATTATCTTTGCAGGATAACAAGCAAAAAGCCCGCCAACAATGATACACAAAAAACTGACTCAAACCATAAGAGGAATTGTTGTTGATTCCAAAACCAATACGCCGATAGAATATGCCTCCGTCTGTATAACAGAAGATCCCTCGCGGGGAGGTTCAACTGACGAACGGGGAAATTTCCGGATTAATAATGTCCCGGTAGGGCGTTATAATATTCAGGCAACTTTTATGGGATATCGTCCAAGTATCATCAGCGAAGTATCTGTCACTTCATCTAAAGAAGTGTTTGTAGAAATTCCTATGGATGAAAATGTGCAGGATTTGGCTGAAGTACTTGTCAAACCGGAAATAAAAAAAAGACCGGACTGTCAACCCGATGCCATCACAGGAGGTCGTATGATTAGTATCGAAGAAGCGTCACGATTTGCCAATGGCTTTGACGACCCTGCACGGTTGAGTTCTGCATTTGCAGGAGTAGCGGGAGATGTCGGCACCAATGCAGTTGCCATCCGGGGAAACGCTCCACAATTTACCCAATGGAGACTGGAGGGGAATTGAAATACCTAATCCTACCCACTTTGCCGATCTATCAGGCTTGGGAGGAGGATTCCTGTCTGCTTTGAGTACGCAGGTTATCGGCAACTCCGATTTCTACAACGGAGCTTTCCCGGCGGAATACAGCAATGCCTTATCAGGAGTTTTCGATATGCATCTGCGAAATGGCAATAATCAGAAGTACGAACACGCTTTTCAAGTCGGACTCATGGGGATAGATTTGGCTTCGGAAGGCCCTATCAATAAAAAGCGGGGGGAAGTTCCTACCTGATTAATTACCGTTTTTTTCCACTACCTCGCTGGCGTCGGGCAATGACATCAACCTGAAATATCAGGATTTAGCTTTCAAACTGAATTTCCCCCACACGTAAAGCCGGAACCTTTTCAATCTGGGGATCAGGATTGCTCGACAGGAACAAGGCGGAGGTTTTGGATCGTTCGAATGGGAAACAATGGGAGACCGGTCGTCGGGATATAATAAACTGGAAAAACTGGCAGGTGGCTTAGCGCACAAAATATGTACTGGATGAAAAATACTTATATCTGTTCTTCTCTATCCGCTACCTATTCCAAAGACCGTTCATTGGCGGACTTACATACCGACGACGCTATTATTAATGTAGCAGATATATTCAGAATAGCAGATGGAATTTAGTATTCAATTCATATCTGAATAAGAAATTCAGTCCGAGGCATACCAACAGAACAGGGATTACCATTACGGAACTTAAATATGATCTTGATTACAAAGTCAGCCCTTATTTGGGATTAAACAAACCTATGGAACAAAAATATCGAAAGGCAGTGGAGAAAGTACAGTCCTCTCGGCATATAGTAGTTCCGTAATAAACTTGAGCAACAATCTGACAACTAGTTTAGGGGTTACCGGACAATATTTTACTTTAAACAAGAATTGGTCGATAGAACCGAGAGTTGCCCTTAAATGGAAAATAAATCCTGCACATTCTTTAGCAGCAGCCATGGCTTGCATAGCCGCCGGGAAAGGCTCGACTATTACTTTGTTGAACAGATAATCAATGGTAAAAAAGGAATCAAACCGGTACCTGGACTTCTCAAAGGCACATCATTTCGGATTCACTTATGACTGGAATATCAATCAGAGCCTACATCTGAAAATAGAACCCTATTATCAATACTTGTTCCACATACCGGTTGAGGAAAACTCCTCCTTTTCTATTATCAATTATGAAGAATTCTATTTAGACCGCATATTGACAAACACCGGAATAGCCAAAAACTATGGAATAGATATAACACTGGAACAATACATGAAAAACGGCTTCTACTATATGATTACAGCTTCATTATTCAAATCGAAATATAGGGGAGGAGACCGTATCTGGCGAAATACGAGACTGGATAAAAGTTTTTTTAGTGAACCTGCTCGCCCGGAAAAGAATGGATGGTTGGCAGACTCAAACAGAATGTATTAAGTGTAAACGGCCGTCTGTTCTTTCAGGGAGGAGGACGCTATACACCTGTGGATGAAGGAAAAAAAAAGTCAGGAAGAAAAAGACATCGTCTTTGACGAGAGCAAAGCCTATACTAAACGATTCAATCCATCTATAAACGGTGATGTTTCCATCAGCTTCCGGATCAATAAGAAAAGAGTATCCCACGAGTTTTCTCTGAAAATACTGAATGTGGGTATGCGCACCGGAATGCATTTCTATCAATACAATGAAAGAACAAGCGTAGTAGAAGAAAAAAGACGGAGTGGGGCTGATTCCGAACATCAGCTACAAAATTTATTTCTAAATAACTGAACAAGAAAAGGGTTTGTTCACACAATAGACTGACACCCAACAGGCAACTGCTTTCAGTAATTATGGTATAACAATCTGTAATATATATACTAATAAAGCTCTCTGAATACCTGTATATTTGCTGCGTGAAATAATTTAGTTATGAATTATATGCGTATCATATTCAAGAAATTCAAAGCACGTATGATTGTAGGATGTATATTAGCTGTAATAGCATTACTGGCGGTGTCAGTCATTGTTTTTTATCAATCAAGCCAGTTTCGGCAGAACTCCCGTGGGGAACGGCTGGAAAGAGTCATGAAATCTCCTAATTACAGAAACGGAGAATTTAAAAAATCAGCATGAAACTCTATTGATGACTTCCGACAGGGGGACGTTTTAGCGGAATCTGGGAGTTCATTTTCAGAAAGATAGACGGTTTGCGCCCCGAACAGGCTGTCAAAGCAATAAAAACGGATTTACGCAAGATTGGCCGTAATGAAGAAATATTGGTATGGTTCGGACATTCATCTTACCTGATTCAAACGGGAGGAAAGCGAATATTGGTTGACCCGGTATTTTGTATGCCTTCTCCCGGATCTTTTGTCAACAAGCCATTCAAAGGTACGGAACTTTATACACCGGATGATATGACGGACATTGATTATCTCGTGATTAGTCACGATCATTGGGATCATTTGGATTACAACACAGTCAAAAAATTAAAAGACCGGATTGGAGCAGTGATTTGTCCGTTGGGTGTTGGCGAACATTTCGAGTATTGGGGATTTGATAAAGAGCGTCTGATAGAACTTGACTGGAATGAAGACGCAAACCTCGCTCCGGGCTTTATGATACATTGTTTGCCTGCCCGTCATTTCTCCGGTCGCAGACTTACTGCCAACCAGTCACTTTGGGCTTCTTTTCCTGCTAGAAAGGCTCCTTCACAAAAGATATACATTGGCGGGAGACGGAGGATATGATACGCATTATGCAGAAATAGGCAAACCGGTTCCCCGGCATCGACCTCGCAATTCTTGAAAACGGGCAATACAACGAAGAGTGGAGCCTTAATTCATCTGATGCCCCAATATATGGCACAGACTACCAGAGATTTAAAAGCGAAAAGAGTTCTGACCGTACATCATTCTAAATATGCGTTTTACTAAAACATCGTTGGGATGAACCTCTCAAAAATGCAGAAGAGATGAAGAATAAAAAGATTCTCTGAATGTATTGATTCCGGAGATTGGAGAGGTCGTGGCATTAGAAAAATAGTGCTTTACCCAATCGGCTAAAGGTTTTCCCTGTCTGTTATCAGTGAAATTGGTAAAACATTCTGTAATTTTGTATAGTTGAAAAACAAATTTCCCTGATTAACTTTGCAAAGTTGAAATATAGATGGTTCAATCCTGACAGTTTTAGACATTTAGATATAACTACTATAAATTGAAAATTAATTAGTTTATGCTACGTACTATCAGACTTACAACCGCCATTGTGTGCTTTTTACACTTATTACCCTGCTCTTTTCTCGACTTCACGGGTACATTGCACACATGGTTCGGATGGTTGGCGAAAAATTCAATTTCTGCCGGCTTTATTAGCCTTGAACATAGGTGTCGTATTGTTTTTAGTTGTACTTACATTCCTGTTCGGACGTATCTACTGCTCTGTTATTTGTCCGTTGGGAGTGTTTCAGGACATTGTTTCGTGGGTATCCGGCAAACAAAAGAAAAACCGGTTCCGTTATTCACCAGCAATGAAATGGTTGCGGTATGGCGTTTTAGGAGTATTCATTATTATGATGGTTGCAGGATTGAACTCTTTGGCTATCTTGCTGGCACCGTATAGTGCTTATAGTAGGATAGCTTCCAGTCTTTTGCACCGGTCTGGCAATGGGGAAACAACCTGTTGGCGTACTTCGCCGAACGAATGGATAGTTATGCTTTTTTTATGAGGTAGATGTATGGATAAAGAGTCTTTCGACGATGCTGATTGCCATTGTTACCCTTTGTTGTTCTTTTCATTCTGGCGTGGCGCAACGGACGAACCTTATTGTAATACGATTTGTCCGGTAGGTACGGTATTAGGATTCATATCCCGATATTCGATATTCAAACCGGTAATTGATACTTCCAAATGTAACGGATGCGGATTATGTGCACGTAATTGCAAAGCATCGTGTATTAATCCGAAAGCTCATGAAATAGATTATAGCCGTTGTGTGACTTGTATGGATTGCATCGGAAAGTGTAAGCATGGAGCCATTACATACACAAGACGGAAACCTAAAAACGAAATAGCAACGAATGAAGATACAAAAGCAAAGTCTGTCACTACTGAACAGGTAGACAATGCCCGTCGTAGCTTCCTTTCAGCATCGGCCATTTTTTTGCAACAACTTCTGTACTGAAAGCACAAGAGAAAAAAAGTAGATGGAGGATTGGCTACTATCGAAGATAAAAAGATTCCCAAAAGAGAAAATCCTATCTATCCTCCCGGTGCTTTAAGCGCACGCAATTTCACTCAACATTGCACAGCCTGCCAATTATGTGTCTCTGTTTGTCCCAACCAGGTATTGCGCCCATCGGACAACCTATTGACATTGATGCAACCGGAAATATCATACGAACGTGGATATTGCCGTCCCGAATGTACTAAATGTTCGGAAGTTTGTCCTGCCGGTGCTATTCATCTGACCAGCCTTGCTGATAAGTCTGCCATTCAAATCGGCCATGCCGTATGGATTAAAGAAAACTGCGTACCGTTGACCGATGGAGTTGAATGTGGTAACTGTGCGCGTCATTGTCCGACCGGTGCTATCCAAATGGTAGTTTCCGATCCTGAAAAAAACAGATTCTCCAAAAGATTCCGGTAGTAAATGTAGAAAAATGTATCGGCTGCGGAGCTTGTGAGAATCTATGTCCGTCCCGTCCTTTCAGTGCTATTTATGTGACAGGACATCAGATGCATAGAATTATATAATCTAAATCAGTATAAGATTATGGAAGATAAAAATAAGAAAGATATAAATAGAAGAGATTTTATTAAGATTGTAGGTATTAGTGCTGCCACGTCGACAGGGCTATTATACGGATGCTCATCAAAAGGTGACTTCCTCTTCAAGCAGCGCAACAGGAGAAGGAGAGGTGCCTACCGATAAAATGACTTACCGCACGTCTCCGACTACCGGTGACCGTGTTTCACTCTTGGGATATGGTTGTATGCGTTGGCCGCTCAAACCTGCTCCCCGATGGTAACGGTGAGGTTATCGACCAAGATGCCGTAAACGGATTAGTAGATTATGCTATTGCTCATGGAGTGAACTATTTCGATACATCTCCGGCTTATGTGCAAGGTTTTTCTGAAAAGGCAACGGGCATTGCATTAAGCCGTCATCCCCGTGACAAATATTATATCGCCACCAAGTTATCCAATTTCTCTCCCGATACATGGTCTCGTGAAGCATCGCTCAAGATGTACCACAAATCGTTTGCAGACCTGCAGGTAGACTATATTGATTATATGCTGCTTCACGGGATCGGCATGGGAGGAATGGAAGCCCTTAAAGGACGCTACCTGGATAACGGAATACTTGATTTTCTGGTTAAAGAGCGTGAAGCCGGACGCATCCGGAATCTCGGGGATTTTCTTATCATGGGGATATTGAAGTTTATGATTATCTGCTCTCACGAAACACGATGAATTTAAATGGGATTTTGTACAAATACAGCTCAATTATGTAGACTCGGAAACATGCCAAAGAAACAAATACTGCGGAATACGGATGCTGAATATCTGTATGGAGAACTGGCAGAAACGGGGATTCCTGCCATCATTATGGAACCACTTTTTGGGCGGTCGTTTGTCTAAGTTGAATGACAACTTAGTAGCACGACTCAAACAGCGCCGTCCTGAAAACAGTGTTGCATCGTGGGCATTCCGTTTTGCCGGTTCATTCCCGGACATTCTGACTGTATTAAGCGGCATGACTTATATGGAGCATCTGCAGGATAATCTTCGCACTTATTCTCCTTTGGAGCCATTGACAGATGAAGAAAAAGAATTCCTTGAAGAAACGGCGCAATTAATGCTGAAATATCCGACCATCCCTTGCAACGACTGCAAATATTGTATGCCATGTCCGTATGGGTTGGATATACCCGCTGTGTTGTTACATTACAACCGTTGCGTCAATGAAGGTAATGTCGCCAGAACGGGCAGGATGAGAATTATGCGAAAAGCCCGGCGCGCTTTTCTTGTCGGATATGACCGTAGCGTGCCCAAACTTCGACAGGCAAGCCATTGTATCGGTTGTAATCAGTGTGTGGCACATTGTCCGCAGAATATTGATATACCGAAAGAATTGCATCGGATAGACCAATTTGTAGAACAACTGAAACAAGGGACTTTATAATGGAAGAATTAATCAATCTACTACATACAGGAGGATATTCCTGTGTGATAGCCAACGAAGGAAAGATTCCGCACTTTTACCCAACGCGGAGTAGCCGATTTCTATACGATTTGCTGACCCGGGAGCCGGAGTTCCTGAAAGGAGCTCTGATTGCTGATAAAGTAGTTGGGAAAGGAGCTGCCGCCCTCATGATTTTAGGTGGTATAAAAAGAGTTATATACAGATGTTGTCAGTTCAAACGCTATGGACTTGTTTCAGACATCAGATGTAAAAAGTAGACTTTTACAGGAAGTGCCCTTTATATGGAATCGCGACCATACAGGCTGGTGTCCCGTAGAAACAATGTGCAGTGAAGAGGAATCGGCCTAAGCTATTTTGCATCTGATTCGTGGCTTTCTCGAAAGAATCAAAAATAAAGAGTAAAAATTAAACAGACTAAAGTATGAGAAAGAATACAGCTCGTTTATTTCTATTCAGTAGTCTGTTGTCCATTTCGGGAATGGCAGAAAACAGAAAAGGACAGTACGCAAGTAGGACGAAATTCTGTTATTGATGAGGTCGTCGTTACCGGAACACGCAATGAAACGGATATACGTCATTTGCCTATGACTATTTCCATTGTCAATAGACAACAGATAGAAAAAAAGGTATGAACCTTCCTTGTTGCCATTATTGACCGAACAAGTACCGGGGTTGTTTACTACCAGTCGTGGTATTATGGGATATGGTGTGTCTACAGGTGCAGCAGGTGGCATGAGTTTACGGGGGATTGGTGGTAGTCCGACAGCGGGGCTATTAGTCTTAATTGATGGTCACCCGCAATATATGGGGCTAATGGGACATCCGATAGCAGATGCCTACCAATCTATGATGGCAGAAAGTGTAGAAGTTCTACGTGGTCCTGCATCTGTACTTTATGGTTCGAATGCAATGGGCGGTGTGATCAATATTGTTACCCGTAAACAACAGGAAGAAGGGGTGAAGAACAATATGCAAGTAGGTTATGGTTCTTATATAATACTTTGCAGACAGAATTTTCCAAATCGGGTGAAGAAAGGGTCGTTTCAGCAGTGTCGTGACAGGTTCATACAACCGGACGGATGGACATCGTCCCGATATGGAGTTCGAGCAATATGGAGGATATGCCAAACTTAGGTTATGACATTAGTACTTTCTGGAAAGTATGGGGAGATATGAATGTAACGCATTTCAATGCTTCCAATCCAGGACTATCAAACTCCGCTTTTGACAATGATTCTCGTATCACTCGCGGAATGACTTCGTTTGCTTTGGAGAATCATTATGAAAAAGACTTCAGGAGGTTTGAGCTTTTTCTGTATAACTGGGGACGGCATAAAATCAATGATGGCTATCAGATAGGAAAACTGGAGAACCGCAAAATCACATTTCAACTCTAAAGACACAATGCTGGGTGTATCATGGTATCAGAGTGCCACTTTTTTTTACCGGTAATCGTTTGACCGTAGGATTTGATTATCAACACTTCGGAGGTGAATCATGGAACAAAGTACTGGCTACGGGTGAACATACTCCGGGAGTAGACAAGCAAATGGATGAGTTTGCCGGATACGTTGATTTCCGTCAGGATATCAGCAGTTGGTTCTCACTGGACGCAGGTATTCGTGTAGACCACCATTCACACGTAGGTACAGAATGGATTCCACAAGGCGGACTGGCTTTTCATTTACCCAAGAATGCAGAACTTAAAGCAATGGTCAGCAAAGGATACCGTAATCCAACCATTCGTGAGATGTATATGTTTCCTCCTGCCAACCCGGAATTGAAACCGGAAAAACTAATCAACTATGAACTTTCCTATTCACAACGTCTGCTGGAAGGGGCATTGTCCTACGGAATCAGCCTTTACTATATCAATGGCGACAATCTGATTATGTCAAACGGACTCTTTCCTCCATTGAATATCAATTCCGGAGAGATAGAGAATTGGGGAGTTGAAACGAATATAGGCTACCACATCAATTCACACTGGAATGTGAACGCCAATTATAGCTGGTTGCACATGGAGAATCCTGTTCTTGCTGCCCCCCGAACATAAATTGTATGCAGGGGCGGACTATACTTCCGGACGTTGGAGTATATCGACTGGAGTACAATATGTGAAAGGACTTTATACTTCTGTTGTAAAGGGTAGCGAGCAACAGGATCATTTTGTTTTATGGAATCTTCGTGGGAATTATCGTGTCTGCCGTTTCGCTAACCTCTTCATAAAAGGAGAGAACCTGCTGGCACAGCGTTATGAAATAAATGCAGGTTATCCCATGCCCAAAGCTACGTTTATGGGTGGTATTAATTTGAACTTTTAAATAATAAAATGATATGGAATCAACTACTGTAAAACTCTATTCGCTGAATTACGGCAATGTGAGAACTTATCTGGCAGCCTCGTTATTCATCGTTGGCAACATCCTTTTTCCCCAATTTTTTCATCTCATACCGCAAGGAGGAAATAACCTGGCTGCCTATCTATTTCTTCACACTGATCGGAGCCTTTATAAGTACGGATGGAAAGTCGGTCTGCTGACTGCTGTTCTTTCCCCTATTATCAACTCCTCACTTTTTGGTATGCCGATGCCGGTGGTGCTGCCTGCTATTTTATTAAAGTCCGTATTGCTCGCCATTGCTGCCGGTTGGGCCGCACAACGTTTCGGACGTATCTCCATCCCGGTATTGGTTGGCGTAGTACTTACCTATCAAGTTGTAGGGACATTGGGAGAGTGGATGTATATAGGAAATTTCTACAATGCCATTCAGGATTTCCGCATTGGAATTCCCGGAATGTGCCTGCAAGTATTCGGAGGTTATTTATTCATTAGATATTTGATTCGCAAATAACTTCCTTATCAATAACCGCTTTTCCCTGAAAAGAGTTATAAGCCTTGAAAAAAGTTCTCCTCTGTTATAGATACCCATAACAGAGGAGAACTTTTTAAATACAACGTATCTATTCGCTTTTTTTATTTATCAATCTTCTTCGTCATCTTCCAGTTCAGCAGAGGGATTGCCTCCTTCTTTAGCATACCTGCTCGGACTCATCTTATAGTATTTGTTTGAATACTTCCCGAAAATATTTAGTTTCAGAGAATCCAACCATGTCTGAAATCTCATTAATAGCATATTCACCCTCTTTTCAATAACTCGGTAGCACGTTTCAAACGCATCCCCCGAATTAACTCTGTCGGAGACTGTCCCGTCAATGCTTTCAATTTACAATAGAAACTGGTACGGCTCATGCCACTTGATTCACAGAGCACATTAACGGAAAATTCAGGGTTGTTTATATTCTCATCCACACGATTTTCTTTTTACATTTGATATAAACTTCCAATCGAGGCTGTTAGTACCGTTTGCAGATGGAACCATTGATTTCGCTTCTATATCCAGATTGGCATATCTCATGCGCAACAGTTCCCGGTTTGCCAACAGATTAGCGATATTCGCCCGTAATATTTTCACGCTGAAAGGTTTGATGAGATATTCGTCCGCACCAATCGACAGTCCATCCAGAATATTATTTTCTTCTCCCAAAGCAGTGAGCAACAACACAGGAATATGTGAAATTTCAATATCACTTTTTGATAGCCACACACAATTCATCTCCCCGCATCTCTGGCATCATGATATCAGAAAGAACCAGTTCCGGACCAATATTCTTTGATAATAATCAATGCTTCCTTTCCGTTAGCGCAAAGCTTGTACATTATATATAGAACCTAAAATCCGCAAGCAATCTCAATGGCAATCTCAATTGCAGTAAAGAGAGCTTGAACACTATGCATCATGATAGTATGAGCGTGTGAATTTTGTCCGATTTGTGCACACCTTCCCCTTCCCCCACAATGCGACTTGAGGTAATACGCAGATTAAAACCATAAGGAACGGACTTTATCCGAATCCAGTTTTGAAAGGTCTTGCATAAGCCCGGTTTTCAGTATAGATATTCAGCACGTATTTCCTTGCTGTCATGATCCACTTGGCAGGTACGGAGATGAATCTGAAGACAAAAAGCCTTTATGCGACTCGTTTCCTTGAGCCCGAAAGCCTTGGTGTCAAGCTTGCTAATGATGGTCTTATAGAAATTGTGTATCAATGCCGTAAGCAGAAGGAATACGGTGTTCTCTGCCATGAACGACTTGGGGAGCCTGTTCCAGCCGAATCCGTTGTTCATATCATCGAATATACGCTCTTTTGCCCCCACGCTTGTTGTAAAATTCGATGATGTCTCTTGTTGATGAGTCGTAATCGTTGGTAAGAATGCATCTGTAGGTGTATTCACCTTCCCACAAGTCAAGCTTCTCTCCATCCATGCGCTTTTTGTCTCTGAATGACAAGACGATAGCACTTGCCTTCCCATTTCTCAACGAGAATGGAATTGAGTTCAAACTGGATGCCGTTGATTTCCTCCGTCTTCCATCCCCTCAGTGAAAACAAGTCATCGTAGAGCGAACTGCATCTGTTGGCGCGGATGTAGAAGTGCGTGCAATGCTTCTCTATCTCACTGACAATTTCCTTCGAGCACGAACCACAGTCGGCTCTGAAGCGATTCACACGGATGCAGTTGGCTTCCAGTAGGGCAAAGAATCTCTTGTGGGTCTCAGCCTGATAAAAGCGCACATTTGTGTTGCCATCGCTGTTCTCAATATAGACAATCTTGTCACCGATGACATATACGCCAGGTCTGTAGCCGAGGAACTTCTTTGTATGTCGGTTTGGCATCATATTTCTCTGTTTCAAGGAACTGATGGTCGAAATCGACATCGTAGGTTTCCACCTCCTTCAGCTCACCGGTGGAAACCAAGGCGTTTACAAGTAAGGTGTTGAGCTTGTCTGCCGTATTGAAATCATAGGTCTTGCCCTTATCGGAAGTATATGAGATGTTTTCCTGTGTCAGTTCCCTTGATGGCTCTGAGGATGGTATCAGAGCCTGCATGTGCGCAAGGTCGGATGATACGAGAGATGACGCATCAGATGCGATGTTACATCCTCCACGCATGAACCGCCACAGAAGTATACGCTCATCAGAGAACGAATAATTTCGCTGTACTGGTATCCGATGATACTGCGGCATCTCTGACCAAGAGTCTGGTCGATAATAGGTGAAAGCATGGAGTCAAATCGCTCCATGATTGAAAAAAATTCCTCCAAAAGGTGTGAGTTTTTTCGATTTTATTAGTACCTTTGCCATGTCTTGTTACGATTTACGCTTGTTTTGATTTGCAACACTAAGATAAGTGAAAAATCTGACATGGGAAAATCCTGAGCAACTTTTTGTTGCTCAGGAACTTATAAATAAAGTTA
>VOFJ01003387.1_pt1 | contig 32590 bp, 50 predicted proteins | sample 5384081 | NCBI WGS metagenome assembly VOFJ01 (sample SAMN12384729, study PRJNA508395) | human gut metagenome | isolation source: healthy gut I | host: Homo sapiens | reverse complement strand
ACAAGTTACGTATTGCCGTACAGCAGATCGCTGTTGCGGAGATTGTAGAACACGATGGCCGAGACATACTGGTTGTCGCTGACATCCATGCTCAGAATAGTAGCGGCCCTCGGCCTCGGTAACCTTCAGGTTGCTGGCATGGGGATCCTCATTGTCGATGGTAATGGGGAAGGACCAGCTGTTCTTCAGGTTCTTGGTTGCCGCCGGCGCCATAGGGCAGGGTGGCCTCGATGGTCACGGTGGCCTTGGTGTTGTTGGGCAGCTTGGCGTTGTTCTTGGCGGTGCCGTACCAGGGCTCGATGCCGTCATATTCGGCGTCCACACCGGCGGGCACAATGCGGTAATAGTCGTAGCTGTAGATGGACTTATTGACGTAGTCGCAGGTTTTTTCCAGATACACCTCGTCGGTTTTCTGATCGGTGATGGTGTATTTCAGCGTCTTGGTGTTGCGCAGCAGGCCGGTGTAGATACCGGTGAGGCTGTCCATCATGTCATTGCTGTTGTCGGGGGAAATGGCGTTGTGATCGGCAAAAATAGGGCACATTGGCGTAGTTGTTGTCGCCCAGATAGGTGTCGATCTGGCCCCTCGGCAGAGGTGGTGAAGGCGGTGTTCATGTACGCCTGGGCCTGCTCGGAGCCGTCCAGCGTCTCCCCAGTAATCGGTGGAATCGATGATGGGAGCCTTGGTCCAGTCGCCGTAGAAGGCCAGATAGGGGGATACCCAGATCAATGGGCTCTCCAGCTTGCCGCCGTCGGCGGCCACCTGGGTCAGGGTCACGAAGCCCTCCACATAGGCGCCGTTCTCGAAGTTCTTCAGCTCCTCCTGGCGTTGGTGAGGGTCACGGTGACAGTGACCTCCTGCTCTCCGCCTGCGGGACCGCCACACGGTTATCCTTTGCAGTTGGTGGTGAAGGTGTGGCTCAGCGCCACAGCCGTCTCACTGCTGGTGAGGAAGGCCTCGTTGTCGCTGTTGGTATAGGTCGTGGTCCCGTCGGTGAGGACGATGGGCTGGATATCGTAGTACAGGGTGTCCTTACCGGTGTTGTGGACCTTGAAGGTCATGGTGTAGACGCCCTTCTGGGATCGTCGCCCAGCTCCAGCTTGGGCCGGATCATACCGTCCACAGTGAGGTAGCCCTCGGTCTTGACGGCGTCATTGATGTTGATGAGACCTGCGCCCTGCTTGCGGGGAGAATAGGGCTGGCCGTTGGAATCGTAAATGATGCTGGCGGTGCTCATCAGCAGGGTATCGACCATGTGCTTGCGCTGGGTGGCGTCGGTCATGCCACGGGCCTTCAGGGCCTGCTGCACGATGGCCATAGCGCCTGCCGCATGGGGGGAAGCCATGGACGTACCGTCCATGCTCTCATAGGCGTTGCCGGGTACGGCGGCATAGATGCCTGCGCCGGGCGCAGTGATCTCCGGCTTCAGGGTCAGCTCGGTGGTGGCGCCCCAGGAGGAGAAATCCGCCATACCATAGGTGGGGGAAGCCACCAGCTTGTCGGCGGCGCCCACGGTCAGACCTTGTTCTCCTGCGCCTTCAGATACTCACCGGCCTCCTGAGAGATAAACGCACAGGGCATCTTCCAGTCGGTGATGGACATATACAGCATACCGGGTACGTTGTTATACACCAGCATGGCGATGGCGCCATGTGCATAGGCGTTGCGCTCCTTCTGCTCGTAGTACATACTGCCGCCACGCTGCACCAGTGCCACCTTGCCGGAGACGTCGATGCCCTCCCATAGTCGTCCTCCGTGCCGTAGCCGGGCACCACGGCATACTCAGCTCGCCCTTCTTGGCCAGCTCCCGGAAGATCTTGGCGTTCTCGTCGGTGCTGATGGTGCCGCTGTCCTGATAGGCGAAGTCACGGCCGCCCACGGTGACATAGGGGCCCTTGACCTTGCCGTTGGACACGGCGGCCACGGACAGGGACTCGCCATAGGTGGAGGGCTCGCTGACCAGGGCCGTAATCGGGGTTGGAGGCCAGGGCCTTGCCGCCGAAGGCATCGCCGTAACAGCGCTGTAAGCGTTACCGGCAGCCACAGCCAGAGACATACCGCTCTCGCCGGCCCGCTTAAAGACGTTCAGCAGGCTCTCGGTGAACTATCGTCGGGATTCTCATAGTCGATGTAGCCGGCGTCGGAGCCGAGGCTCAGGTTGGCCACATCCACGCCCAGCAGCATACAATCCTCCAGAGCGGACAGGATGTCGGCGTAGGAAGCGCCGCCGCTGGACTTAAAGACGTTCATGTTGGCGATCTGGGCGTCCGGGGCCACGCCCTGCACGTCCGCATTGATGCCGGTGCAGCCGGCGGCGGTGGAGGCCACATGGGTACCATGGCTGCCCTCGGTGCCGGGGGCGCCGTCGGTGTCCTTATCGCCGTAGTCGAACTGGCAGGGGAACTTGGCGCTCTTATAGATCGCAAGAAGAGACGCTGAGGCCCTTCACAATGCCCCTCGGCCTGGAAGTCGTACTGGGACAGCAGATCCCTTCACGGCGTCCTGCGTCAGGGCAGGGTTGGCGGGGGCCTTGCTGAAGATCTCTGGCAATTCCATATGTAATTTTTCTTGTCAAATTCAGCGTTTCAGGGATCTGAGCACGGATTTGAGCAACGCGTGCCGTAATTTTGTTACCGCCGCCATCACCCATAGTAGTCAATTCCTCGGTTACGCGACCTCGGCTGGCGCTACCACCCAAATCTTCATGCTGGCGCTAAGCCGCATGTCCAACTTCTTCGCTGATAACTGTTGCTCCGGTAAGAATAGCAATATGTCCTGCAGCATAGCTTTACGGCGATCACCGAAACCAGACTCCTAAGCGCTCAGCTCACGGGTCTGGTCGTTCAGCTCACCCAACCGCCTTTCAATATCGGCAAGGCTCATGCTCTCTCCTGGGACCGGAGCCAGCTCCATTTCCATGGCGGAGGTGATTTGCCGGATCAGCGTACTCTTTTGACTCATGACGGAGTTAATGGCGGCGAGGATTGCCTTCTGGAGCGGCTCCTCGTCCAACGTTGGTGAGTTGTGGCAGTACTTGGTGCCGTAGTCCAACCGGCTGACACAGCGCCACACGACGCGCTTCCTGCCTTGCTTGGACCAGGTGCAGCGGCGGTACAGGGTGCCGCATTCGCCGCAGACAAGGCGCTCCGACAAGGCGTATTTGCTGGCATAGGATGTCATCCCGGTGGGGGCATTCTTTTTGGAAGGGCTTTTTCCCGGCGCTGCGCCGCGCCATTCTGCCTGTACCGCATCGAAGGTTTTGCGCTCCACGATGCCCTCATGATGGTTCTGCACCAGATACATGGGGAGCTGCCCCGTGTTGCGGATGACCTTGCGGCTGATGCAGTCGCTGATGTAGGTCTTCTGGAGGAGGACATCTCCGCAATACTTCTCATTGGTCAGGATGCTTCGGATTGCCGTAATCGTCCATTGGGAGCCGCCGGTCACATTGGGGATCTGCTCCATTTCCAGCCTTTCTTTGATCATCCGAAGGCTGGCTCCGCTCAAATACTGGTCATAGATCGAGCGAACCACTTCGGCTTGCTCCTGGATGATTTTCGGTTTGCCGTTCTCGCCTTTTTTCATAGGCGTACAGCCGGTTATACTGTATGATTGTCTTTCCCCTCGCGCATGGCCTGCCGCTTACCCCAGCGGACATTGGCGCTGATGCTCTCGCTTTCCGCCTGGGCGAAGGCGCCAAGCATGGTGATGAGGATCTCGCTGTCGGCTTCCAGCGTGTTGATGTTCTCTTTTTCGAAGATGACCGCAATGCCCAATTCCCGCAGGGCCCGGATGTAATTCAGGCAGTCCACCGTATTTCTGGCGAAGCGGGAGATAGATTTGGTCAGGACGATGTCGATCTTCTTCTGCTTGCACAGCCGGATCATCTTTAGGAATTCGGGCCGCTTCCGAGCCGATGTCCCTGTGATGCCCTCGTCTGCGAAGATTCCGGCCATAGTCCACTCCCGGTTGGTCATGATCTTGTCGGTGTAGTAGGTTTTCTGCGCCTCATAGCTGGTGAGCTGCTCCTCGTCATCGGTGGATACCCGGCAGTAGGCAGCCACGCGAAGCTGGCGCTGGACCGCCTGCCGGCTTGCGACCTCTGGCTTTGCGGGTATGGTGATAACTTTGGGCGGGCTTTCTTTCATGCTGCTTCACTCCTTCCCAATTACTTGACCGTTTTTTAACTGGATATTCAGGCTTCCATCGTTATGACAATGGATGGCGGATACGGAACTTTGAAGCAGTTCTGCATCCAACGCAGTCATGGGCTGACGCCCGGAAAACACTCTGCGCAGACGAACTGTTTCGTATTCGCGGGAGTCGATGGCGCTGTACTGAGCCGCAGCGATGGACAGGATCAGCGCCTTTGCGGCATCCTCGTCGATTGGCTGGCATTCCATCGCCCTGTCCAGCTCACGCTGCAGATTCAGCTCAGTGGATCGATCAGGCGGCGCTGTTGCCGGAAGCCGGAGCTGTTCCGGCGATACGATCAGGCTGTTGAGCAGATCCAGCACCTGCCGCTCCATGCGCGCTGTCGATGGCCGCCCGCTGAAGCGGCGGAGGAGCTTCTGCGTGTCCGTTTTGGGAGCTGCCTTCTGTTTTGCGCTTCGTTTTTCCAGTGCTTTTTCCAGGGCTTCTCGATCAATGACCGGCGGATAGCCGCGCTCTCCCGTATAACGGCTGTCTTCCAGAATTCGGGCAACCATGTTTTTGTTCCATAGCTTTCCCTCGTCATAGGGAATTGACTGTTCTCGAAGCTCCTCTACCAAGGTGTTGTAGGTAGCACCCGCAAGGTATTGTTGGAAGATGTACTCTACCAGCTTTGATTCCTGCGGATGGAGGGCAATTTCGCCCATAACCACTCCTGTAGCCAAACGGCTGCTTCCTGATTGCCCATCAGCGCACCGTCCTTTCTATGGTTTCGGCCAGCTCCAGCCCGTTTTTCAGGCGGAAGCGGATTCGCTCATTGCTTTCTACGATGATTGTTTCAACGAGCTCACCGAACAGCTCTGCGTCAAAGCTGTCAAGGAAGTCCGGGCCATCATTCAAGATTTCCATCAGCTCTCTTGTTTGGGCGATGGTGTTGTCGCCATCGACGGCCAGAAGACGCTCCTTTTTCCAGCTTTACAGCGCGGAGCTGCTCGGTCAACTCATTGCTCTGGGATATAAAAATGTCAGGATCAATGAGGCCCTGTTGTTTCAGCGTGGCCAACATTTGATTCTGACTGGTAAGATCGGATATTTGTTTGTTAAGTTCAATGACATCCAGGCTCCAGAGCATCCGGCGGTTGCGGATGGCTTGGAGGATAAAAGCATTTGCGAGAGAATATCCTCATTGTTTTGCTTTAGTTTGAAATAAAATCTCACGAATGTCTCTCGAATTTCGGAATCCAGCACCTGTGTTACAGGGCAACTTTGTGTATTCTGGCTATGCTTTCTACAGCTCCAGAACATTTTTTCGTGGCTGACTTTTTTCCGAAATGAAGTTCCGCATTGCCCACAAAATATTTTTTTGATCAAATGGCGAATCATGGCTCTTGGAGATTTCTCGTTTGGCGCGACGATGGAGAAGCACTTGTACTGAATCGAATTCCTCCTTGGAAATAATAGCTGGATGCGTGGATTCCGCATAATACATTTCTTTTTTCTCCATGGTTGCGTACCATTATTGGTGGAAATGCATCCGTCATATATGTTTTTTTGCCACAGGGAATCTCCGATATATCGCTCGTTGGTTAGAATGTATCGAATAGAAGTTTTGTGCCATTTGATAGCTGAATTTCCTTTGCGTTTAGGGATACCTGCGAGATTAAGTGAATCTGCAATTGTAGCCATATTCTGTCCCGCAAGATACTCTCGGAAAATTTTGCGGACGATTTGTGCTTCTTGTTCATCAACTTCTATTTGCCGATTATGAACGATGTAACCGTAAGGTACGGATGATGGAAGGAATGTTCCGCTTTGCATTCGCTTCTGATAGCTCCATCGCATATTGCCGGAAATGGATTCGCTCTCGGCCTGGGCGAAGGATGCGAAGAGCGCAGTCATCATTTCGCCGGACATCGTCGCAGTGTCAATGTTCTCTTTCTCGAAGTAGACGCCGACACCGAGCGATTTCAGCTCTCTGATGGTTTCCAGGCATTCCTTGGTATTGCGGGCAAAGCGGGAGATGGATTTCACCAGCACCCTGTCGATCAGCCCTCTGCGGCAATCTGCCAAGAGCCGCTGGAAGTCCTCACGCTTTTCAGCCGATGTCCCAGTAATACCCTCATCTGCGTATATGTCAACCATTCTCCAGTTTTCCTTGCTGGAGATCAGGTTACTGTAGTGACGGTTCTGGGCGGCGAAGGAGTTGAGCTGGTCATCAGAGGCGGAGCTGACACGGGCGTATGCCGCAACCCGCAATTTGGCGTTTTGGGGCTTTTCGGTTGCCTCGATGGTAATGACCCGGTATTGCTTTTCCCGAAGCGCCATGCTGCCGTCGGTCATCAGCTTTTCCGCCATGTTAGTTCACCTCCTTTTTTTTTGCAACACAAACAATACCACAACACCTCTGGAATAGCTATTGAAAAGATTGCGATTTCAGAAAGAAAGGATAATGTCCGCACCGGTCTGTGCGGCAATTCTGGCCAGAATTTTGCGGGCCTCTCTTTCTGTGGTTTTCTTCTGCTCTATCAGCGTGCGGAGCAGTTGGGCAATGCCGCACAAATCGATATTTGTCATCTCGGTTCCTCGCTTTCGTGGATTTGTTTTGATAACAGAAATATGGGACCCAATCAGGGAGTTTGAGGAGAAAAGGAAGAGGAGTGTAGAGGGGGAAAGATGAAGAACTCAGAGGAACGGAGGTTGAGGAGAAGAAGAGGATGTACTGTGATCAGATCCCATATTTCTACTATCAAAAGAAAAACAGAGGGCCGCTCCCAAAGGTCAGGTGAGCGAGTGTAGGCTCCAAGTCTGGAGCGGCCCTTTGTTTCTTGATACTGCTTAGTCGCCTGTATTCGACACTACTTCCCAGGCAGGGCGGCAACTTAAACTGTGCTGGCGCACATCATGGGACTCGAACCCCTCCGAGGATCTCTCCGAGCTGCGTAAACAGAAGTATCATTGTAGGCTGATGGGGTCATGGCGGGGACAGCTTGCCAAGGCTGTCTTGGCCTGAGTGGGTATCGCTCTGCACCTTATTTGGCCGTCCTAATATGCGGATCATGCTCCGCACAGGTGGTCCTCGCGCACCCGGTCTGACGCTCACGCCGTCAGCAAAGGTATTCCAGTCACCGGATATGACCGCCTGGGGCGGTGTTTTTCAAGGTTCGCTGAGATGTTTTGATCTCACGAAGATTGTAACTCTGCGCGTATTCTTCCAACAGAAACAGAATGGAAAGTTTACCAACCCAAAATGGAAAGTTTTTAGAGGGATGCCTCCAATTCGGACAGCAGAGAGATGGCCATCCGCAGTCCGCGCTTCTGTTCCTCTGCAAAATCTCCTTTTCCCACCAGGAGATAATCCAGAGAAACATCAAAGAATGCTGCAAACTCTACGGCCAGCTCGACTGGGCCAGTTTGCTTTCCAGTTTCGATTTTTGCGATGTATGGAGTGCTGACATTCATCTTCTCTCTGCCAACTGCTCCTGTGTGAGCCCACGCTTTTTCGCAAGCTCCTGATCCTTGAACCATAGTCCTCTCTATTAAAGTACATGGTGATTTACTCCGTCTTCTGAAATTTGGATGCGAACCAAATTTCGGAGCGGTGGGGCGCGGCAATGGAGCGACCGGACATACCGGACGCTGAGCAGAGGCCGCCATTTTTCGACAAACAAAAAATGCACCCACCGTGCGGTGAGTGCATACGAAGAGAAATATTTGCCGAGCTTTAGCGGTATATAGTGAGTAAGGACAAATGGTATCGAATAAAAAGAACCGCAACCCCTTGGAGGATTGCGGTATGTAATGTTGTTCTTTTTTCCCTGACCCCCGGCGGGTGTTCATTGCTCCCTTATACGATTTCCTGCCATATTCTCCCCTTGCGGGGATAACAGACAAAAAGTGCGTTTCCCTCACCGTTTCGATGGGGGTATTATAAGAGGGAATTTTTAGGGGTTTCTTAGAAATCGCTTTAGGTTTTAGGCAGTTTTGCTGAAATTTGAAGATTATCCGCTTTTTGTATTATTATATATTCATATTGGCTAAAAAGAACCAGCCAAAACTATGCATTCTATATGTGCAATTAGTCTGACAAGATTTTCTACATCTTATTTTTTCTATTCTACCAAGGGTACACTAAACTTGTCAACATATTTCTTGTGGTCGGAGGGTTGGCAAGTGGAATATGGAACGATTCGGATTAAGCCGGACGAGCTGTTGAAGGCATCCGGTCTTAGCAAGAACATGCTGAGCCATCGGGCTGAGATGCAGCGGACCCAGATCAACAATTATTGTAAAAAACCAAATTACTCGTTTAGATATAGATGTCCTCGCAAGGCTTTGTACGGTGTTGAATTGTGAGATCGGCGATTTATTAGAATTTATACCACCAGAAAAGATAGAAAAATGAGGCTCGCAGGAGGCATAGCAATACTTTTCCAGTATATTGACGGTCGGCATTTCAAATGGGAACGGCAAATTAATTATAAACGCAGTTGCAAATTCTGAAGCTCATTTTCTATTGGTTATCACCGAGAGTCTTTGCAAAATGACCTAAATACAACAAAAAGAACCGGTCGAGATCTCGTGCATGGGATCTCGACCGGTTTTCTGTTATTGGGGAATTAACTTAGCATTACTTCGCCTCTTTGCGGAAGCACATGAACCAGTCCAGGCAATACTGATTCTCGCTCTGGTTGTCCATCCGTTCCTTGGCTACGCCGCAGCTGCCAGCGGTGGGTACGATGACATCATCGCCGGGTCGCCAGTCGGCCGGGGTGGCGCAGGCGTCGGCGTCCGCTTTCTGGAGCGCCCGGATGATGCGCTTGATCTCGTCAAAGTTGCGGCCCGTGGACAGCGGATAGTACAGGATGGTTCGCACCACGCCGTTGGGGTCGATGACAAACACCGCCCGTACCGCCTGGGTGTTGGACTGTCCCGGCTGGATCATGCCGTACTTGTTGGCCACCTCCATGCGGATATCCTCGATGAGGGGAAGGTCACATTGATGTGTTTCTTACCGTTCCACTCCAGCTCCTGGATTTTCCTCAGCCAGGCGATGTGGGAGTAGATGGAATCCACCGAAAGGCCCACCAGCTCAGTATTGAGAGCCTTGAACTCGTCGATCATGGAGCCGAAGGTCATAAACTCCGTAGTGCAGACCGGGGTGAAATCCGCAGGATGGGAGAAAAGGATCACCCATTTGCCGGCGTAATCCTCCGGGAATTTGATAGGGCCCTGGGTGGTGACAGCCTCGAAGGACGGGGCCTTGTCGCCAATAAGAGGCATTCTGTTTTCCTGATCCATGGTAAGCGCTCCTTTCGTTAGCAGTCAAGTTCGATGAATATGATATATGGGTTCTTTGGAGAAAGGCCGTAATACTCCATCTGAAACAGCGTTAACCCAGCAGCTCGCTCTCCAGATCCTGCAGCATGAGATCCAGCGCGGAGATGCCGCCCTCGGCGGTGTACCCACACGGCGGGGTGAGCCAGATAGACGATGTTGCCGTTCTTGTAGGCGTCGGTTCCCATCACCAACTCGTTTTCCATGATCTCCTGGGCCAGCTTTGCCCCGTCGGTGCCGATGGCGGCGTCGCGGTCCAGAACGAAGATATAGTCGGGTGCCTTCTCCACGATGAACTCAAAGGATGCCTCGTTGCCATGGGTGGAGGTGTCGATGTTGGCGTCCACGCCAATATTTTCGAAACCAATTTCGCGTCCAATCATGGAGCAGCGGCCGTCATTGCCCAGCACATTGTAGCTGCCGCTGGTGACCAGTCCCACGATGGCGGTCTTACCGGCGGCAAATTCGGACAGGGCGGTAATGCGGGCATCGAAGTCAGCCATCAGTTCATCCACCTTATCCTCCAGACCGAACATGGAGGCGATGGTAGTGGCATTCTGCCGCACGCTCTCTACCACGCCCAGTTCGGTATCCGTGGCCAGATAGACCACGGGAGCGATCTCGCTGAGGGCGTCGTAGCTGGAGGAAAGGCGACCGCCGATGAAAATCACGTCGGGCTCGCAGGCCATGACTGCTTCCAGATCGGCCTCCTTGATGGTGCCCAGGTTGGCAATATCGTCATTGATGTAGTCCTGGAGATACTCCAGACTGGTGGAGGCAGTACCCACTACCCGGTCGCCCACGCCCAGGGCATCCAGAATGTCCAACGAGGCCATATCCAGAATGGCGATACGCTGGGGATCGTAAGGCACCTCCAGCTCCGCCGCCTCCTTGTTGGCATTGAGGCTGGTAATGGTCACAGACTCAGGGGTTTCGTTGTTCTGGGTTTCCTCACTGGACTGGCTGCTGCTGGGCGAGGAGGTATTCTCGGAAGAATCGCCGCCATTTTGAGCGGAGCAGGCCATGAGGCTCAGGGCCATCACACCGGCCAGGGCAAGAGAAAGCATCTTTTCATGTTCATTTTTTGGATACTCCTTTTCTAAAAAGTACTGAAATCAATAATATAGTAGATCGACAAAGGCTTGCCTTCGATCTGCATGATCTCAAAGTCAACCTGATAGATCTCGGACAGGTTTTCTTTGGTGATCACTTCCTGCACGGTGCCAAACTTGGCGATTTTTCCATCCACGAACGCGCAGATGTAGTCGGAATAGAACGCAGCATAGTTGATCTCGTGCAGAACAAGGATCACCGTTTTGCCCAGCTCATCGCACAGGCGGCGGACGATGCGCATGAGGTTGGTTGCGTGGTAAATATCCAGATTGTTGGTCGGTTCATCCAGCAGGATATACTCGGTGTCCTGCGCAATGACCATGGCTATATAGGCACGCTGCCGCTGACCGCCGGACAGTTCATCGATGAACTGCTCCTCAAAATCGCCCAGTTCCATGTAGGCGATAGCGCGGTCAATGATCTCGTTGTCCTCTTGGGTCAGCCGTCCGCCGGAGTACGGAAAGCGGCCAAACGCAACCAGTTCCCGGACAGTCAGCTTCATCTGGACGTTGTTGGCTTGGGTCAGGATGGCGAGCCGCTTGCTCAGTTCACGGCTTTTCCAGTGAGTGATCTCCGTCCCCTCAAAATCCACAAGACCGCTGTCCCGTGCGATCAGCCGGGACAACATTCCCATCACGGTGGATTTTCCCGCACCGTTCGGACCGATAAGGGAAAGGACTTTACCTTTCGGAATCTCAAAACTCACGCCATCGACAACGGCTTTGCCATCGTAGCGTTTGGTGATCTCTTTTTACAAACATGGTGTTATGCCTTTCTCTGGGTGAGCAGCAGATACAGGAAATACACGCCGCCGCCCACGGTGATGAACACACTGACCGGAACCGAGTAAACGAACACCCGCTCCACCAGAAGCTGTCCGCCGATCAGAACAGCCATACCGAACAAAACAGAGCCGGTGATGAGCTGGCTGTGCCGGTAGGTGCGCAGGAACTGCCGGGAAAGGTTGGCAATGATAAGCCCCAGAAATGCCAGCGGCCCGACCATAGCGGTGGCTGTTGCAATGTACAGTGTGACCCCCAGCAGCAGCCGGCGAATGCAGCGGTCATAATCTACGCCCAGATTGATGGCCTGATCTTTGCCCAGTGTCAGAACGTCCAGCAGCGCAAGCTCTTTCCGGAAGGCAAAAGCGACCAGCGCAAGAACCGCAACGGACAGCACCAGAATCGCCGAATTGACATTGGAAAAGCTGGCGACCAGATCCGTCAGCAGCGTGTCGTACTCGTTGGGGTCCATCACACGGGTCAAGGTCGTCTGGATGCTGGAAAAGAACGAGGTCAGCACCGTGCCGATGAGCAGAACGTACAGAACATTGTGGTTCGTTTTCCGGAACAGATAGCTGTAGATCACGGTGGCAACAGCGCCCATAATGGCAAGGTCTACCGCAAAGGCTGCGTTGGCATTGACCGCCAGAAAGCTGCCCGAACCCGCCACAAAAGAACACCGCTGTGTGGATCAGCGAATAAAGCTGGTCCATACCCAGCAGGCAGGGCGTAACGATGGTGTTGTTGATGATGGACTGGAACACGATGGAGGCACTTCCAATGGCAAATGCCGTGATGAGCATGGCGATCAGCTTGGGCGAGCGGATGCGCATGGCGTAGGCAAATAATTTTTGGTTTTTGAAATGGACCCCCACTGTCATATAGCCCGCGCAGGCCAGCAGAACAAGAAGCAGAAGGATCAGCAGGCGCAGATGGTTTTTGTGCGTTTTCATGCTGCACCTCCGGTTTTCTTGGCAGCTTTGCCCAGCCGGACTGCCTTGCGTCCATGCCGAAGCCGATACAGCAGCAGACCGACAAACAGGATACTGCCGATAACGCCAACGATCAGTTCGATGGGCAGCTCGTAGGGGGCAATCACCACCCGGCCGATCATGTCGCAGACCAGCACGAACACAGCGCCAAACAGAGCGGTATCCACCAGCGTTCCGCGGATCTGGTCACCCTTGAACATTGCTACGATATTGGGCACAATGAGACCGATGTAGGAGATCGAGCCGACCACGACAACAACGGATGCCGTGATCATGGCAGCAATGGTCAGACCCATAAACAGCACCAGATCATACGGAACGCCGAGGTTCTGAGAAAAAAATCTTTTCCCATACCCACGATATTGAAGTGATTGGCAAATACAAATGCCAGAACCACCAGCGGTACCGTCAGCCAGACAAGCTCATACCGCCCACGAATGACGGTGGAAAAATGACCGACCAGCCAGCTGGAAAGAGCCTGTGTCATTTCATATTTGTAGGCAAGATAATTGGTAACGCCCATTACGATGTTGGAGAACATGATGCCGACCAGCGGGACCATGACAACATCCTTGAACTGGATACGCTGGATGAACCAGACAAAGACCCATGTACCCAGAACAGCACAAACGAAGGAAAAGGCAGCACGTCCCCACAGGGTAGAACCCGGTGCAAACAGCAAAGCCAGCAGAATGCCAAACTGCGCAGAAGAGATCGTCGCGCCTGTGGTGGGCGAAACAAACTTGTTCATGCAGAGTTGCTGCATGATAAGCCCCGCCACGCTCATGCCAATGCCGGTACACAAAATGGCCAGCAGACGGGGCAGCCGGGAGATGATGAAAATCTCCAGCTGCTCAAAATTGCCCGCCAGAAGCTCGCCCGGCGTCAGATCGATCACGCCTACAAACAGCGAGCAGCAGGACAAGACAAGCAACAGAGCCAAGAGAACTATGGTAGAACGATACGGTCTGATACAATCCTCCCCTTTCTTCAATGCGGTTAGCCATGGCTAACTGTATTGTAAAAAACGATGCGCAGCGGCGATTGGACTTGCCATGCATCACGCACTGCGCATCGTGAGTGTACTATAGCATATCGAGTTAGCTATGTGCAACCGCGCAAAAAAAGCACAAGCTACCAAACGGAAAGGACTCTTTTTTATCCATTATGCGAATTGTTGCCCCGAGCGGACTGCGTCTGAGTGGTCAGCCGGCTCATGCTCCGCAGACTGACGCCCAGAGTAGAGAGGTTGTGCAGCGTGGCGGAGGTGGCTGGCGGCAGGACTCCGGCCACACCCAGAGCGATCAGCGCGCCGTTGAAGCCGATGACAAAGCGGTAGTTGGAGTGGATGCGCGCCATCAGCGCCATGGCGATCCGGCGCAGCTCCACCAGCTCCCACAGGCTGTCGGCGGCAATGGTGATGTCGGCAATCTCCCTGGCGATGGCCGCCCCGTCGCTGATGGCAATGCCGGCATCCGCCTCGGACAGGGCCGGAGAGTCGTTGATGCCGTCGCCCACCATCAGGACAGTATGCCCCTCCCGACGGAGCCGGGCCACATACTCCGCTTTGTCCGCCGGAAGGACTCCGGCGCGGAAGTCATCCACCCCCACCTGGGCGGCAATGGCTGCAGCGGTACGGTGGCTGTCTCCGGTGAGCATAACGGTACTGGTGATCCCCAGGGCGCGGAGGGCGGACAGGACTTCCTTCGCCTCCTCCCGCAGCGGGTCGGAGATGCAGATCACGGCGGCCAGCTGTCCGCCTACGGCAAGGTACAGGTGAGAATACTCCGGCGGCAGGGCGTCAAAGCGCTCCTGTTCGCCTTCCGGAATGACGCAGCCCTCATCCTCAAAGATGAAGTGGGCGCTGCCAATGATGACTCGCCTGTCGTCTACCGTGCTTGCGATGCCGTGGGCCACCAGATACTCCACCTTGGAATGGTACTCCTCATGACGCAGGCCCCGGCGTTCGCCTCCTCCACCACGGCGTTGGCCATGGAATGGGGGAAGTGCTCCTCAAGGCAGGCGGCCAGCCGCAGCATTTCGGCTTCCTCTTTGCCGCCGAAGGGCACCACCTGCGCTACTCGGGGGCAGGCGTGGGTCAGGGTGCCGGTCTTGTCAAAGACAATGGTGTCGGCGGCAGCTACCGCCTCCAGGAACTTGCCGCCCTTAACGGTGATGTGGGCGCTTGCCCGCCTCCCGCATGGCGGAGAGGACGGCCAGAGGCATAGCCAGTTTCAGCGCACAGGAGAAGTCCACCATCAGCACCGACAGGGCTCGTGCCACATTCCGGGTGAGGGCAAAGCTCAGGAGGCTCCCGGCGAAGGTATAGGGCACCAGCTTATCCGCCAGATTGGCAGCCTTGCTCTCAGCCTCCGACTTCATCTGCTCCGACTGCTCGATCATGTGAACGATTTGGTCATAGCGGCTCTGACCGGAGGCCTGCTTTACTTCCAGCACACATTCGCCCTCCTCCACCACGGTGCCGGCATAGACCGCGCCTCCGGGGCGCTTGGGTACCGGGATGGACTCGCCGGTGAGGGACGCCTGATTGACAGTGACCTCCCCCTCCAGCACCAGACCATCCACGGGGATGATGCCGCCGGCGCGGACGACTACTAGCATCCCCCCGGCTGGATTTGGGACACGGGGGCCAGCACTTCGCCCTGGGCCGTGCGCAGCCAGACCCGGTCCACATTCAGCGACATACACCGGGCCAGATCCGCCACAGATTTCTTTCTTGTCCACTCCTCCAGCAGTTCACCTACCTCCAGCAGGAACATGACCATTCCGGCGGTTCCAAAGTCCCTTCTGCAGGCGGAAATGGAAATAGACAGGGCATCCAGCAGCTCCACCTTGATGCGGCGGCGCAGCAGGCAGCGCAGTCCCCGCCGTACAAAGGGGATCATGTGCCAGAGAATGCGGGCAATCCGCAATGGAGGTGGGAGAAACAGGGTACAGGCGGCCTTGCACACTACCTTAGTTACCAGCTTCTCCTCAAATTCCCGGTTCAGCGCCCGGCTGCTGTGGGCGGGCAGCGCGGTGGTCCGCTCCGCCTCCTGCCAGGAAAAATGCCGGATGGCCTCCAGCACAGTTTGTCGATCCCCATTGTAGTACAGGATCACAGCACAGGTGCGCTCATGGACGGTGACCTACCGGGACCATGATTTTCCCTTGAAGCCATGCCTCCAGTAGATCCGCCTGAGCGAGTGTCATTTGTTTTTGCCACAGCCGGAACCGGATGCGCCCCCGGCTTTCGTGCAATATGGTTGCGTTCATAGGTTCCTCCTTCACGAAAAAGAGGGAGCCGCTGGCGGCTCCCTCTGGGTCAATCAGGCTTCTTCGCTCTCCAGATTGGCAGCGGCGGCTTCCTCCGCTTCCTTCGCAGCCCGGTCCTCATTCAGCTCCTTGGCGGAGGCCAGAATGTCCGCGGCGTTTTCCTGCACCGTGGTCACAGTCCCCATGACCGAGTCCTTCATCCGCAGGCCGGCGGCCGTGACATGGACATAGGCCTTCTTGGCGTCCTTGCTGGACAGCAGCTTAACGCCAAAAGAGCCAAATAACGCACCGCCTGCAAAGCAGGCCAGTTTCGTATAAACGCTCATTGTGATCCTTCCTTTCCCTTTATTTCCGTTTGTAGCCGGTGACCATGACCATAATCATGCAGATCACAGCGCCCCACGCCCAAAAACGATGCTGTTTCATCGCTGTCACTCCTTTGAATGCTTTGGAATGTCTGATTATTGTAGCAGAAACCGTAGGTGTTTGTCGCTGTCAAAACGGACGCGGAGTTGCGGTTTCCGACATTTTTCTGTACTGGCCGGGAGTCATGCCATACTCCCGCTTGAATGCTGCGTTGAACTGGCTCATACCCTCATACCCTACAGCCTGCGCAATTTGCTGAATGGGCATCCGGGTGGTGCGGATCAGCTCCTGTGCCCGTCGGAGGCGCTGTTGAACCAAAAAGCTGTGAATCGGCATGCCATAGGTGCGGCGGAACCCTTCTTTCAAGAAGGTGGGGGAAAGCGGAAAACTGTTTGCAGAGGAACGCAATGGTAAGCTTATCAGACAGATGCGTCTGGATGTATGCCTTGACTTCCAACAGACTGTGGGATACTGGGCAGCCTGAGCCGGAGAAAGATTCGTCCGATTCAGATACCTCGGTGCAGAGCAGATACAGCAGTTCTACCGACTTGAAAACACAGTAGCGTTCCTGCTCCTGCTCAGACAGATAGCGAACGGTTTCAAAAAATGACTGCGTCCAAGGCGTGCCGCACAGAGCCATGCAACCGTTCCTCGCCGTCATCTTCTCCTTGACGATCCTGGTGTCCAACCTCATCCCCAGGGTGGAGCAGACCGTCACAAGGCTTTCTTTTGCTGCTTTGGCGTCTACGGCGATCAAAATGCCGCCCAGATTTCCGCTATACTGACACGAGTGGAGAGCGGAGCTGTCGGAGAGGAGGAAGATGGCCGGAGCCTCCACCGTGTAGGAAGTACCCTGCAACGCTCGGACGGCAAGGCGGCCGGTCAGACAGAACAGCACTTCAAACTGGAGCGGTGCGCCGCACACCGGGACAGACCGCAGAGGTTCCTGCTCCGGCTCCGGCAGGGAAAAGCGGCAGATCTGCACCCCCGGCATACCGTGGCCCCAGCGGCCCGTGCCGGAGCCCCTGCCTCAATAAATATTCCTTCAGCATATTTCTCACGACCTGTTTCTCTGAGTTCGAAATTGGTTTTTTACCTATGCTGACCGGGGAACCAGAGAGAAGGCAGGAGACGAGCGCCTCCTGCCTTCTGCGGTGTTTTTGTCAGGCCAGCGACGCGCCCAGTTCGCGGCAAGCCGCCAGAGCGTCATCGTCCGGAGTCTCGTTGCAGATCACGCTGTCGCAGGCCAGATTGGCGCCGTCGTCGTTGCAGCGGGACTCCCAGCTGCGCATCCATTCGCCGTCGCCCCAGCCGTAGGAGCCAAACAGGGCGATGTTCTTCCCGCTCAGCCGGCCCTCACAGGCGGTAAACATGGGCTCAAACTCACTCTCCTCCAGCTGCTCCGACCCCATGGAGGGGCAGCCAAAGGCAATGGCGTCATATTCGCTGACCTGCTCCGGTGAGAACTCTGCGGCGGTGATCACAGATACCTCGGCGCCCTTGCCTTTGGCGCCTTCAGCTACCGCCATGGCCATGGCCTCGGTGTTTCCCGTGCCGCTCCAATACACAACTGCAACTTTACTCATAAGACTCAACGACCTTTCTTTCTGGATTTGTTATGGTAGAAACATCAACCAGCCACGGTGAGCTGCTCGATGGATTTCCCTTGCTGCCACTGCCGGAAGTAGATTTTGCTGCACATCTCGTATTTCTCAAAGAGGTTTCTGGCGGCCTGTTCGTTGCCGTAGACCTTCCAGCAGCCCACGCATTTGTGATTGCACGCCCGATTGCAGATAAAACCCAGCACATCCTCCGGCGGATAGCTCAAAAACAGTCCGATCTCATGGGGGAATTCCCCCTCGCTCCGGAGCCGGTGGATCAGGTGAACCACACAGCCATTGGGGTTTTCCGGCACATAGCCGTATTTGAGAAGCAATGCTCTGGCGCGGTGATCGGTCAGATCGCTCTCCAGCGCATTGGGCCGGTAGGCGTAGATCAAAGCGCGGCCTTTGCGAACCCGGAGCGGCAGAATACGGATTCCTCTGGGCACCAGTTTCTTGTTCAGCCGGCACAAGTCTCGCGTCAGATCTTTCCGGCTGGGGCAGGCGCAGGAAAAGAGGTTTCCCGTCTTGATCCCGGCCAGGGTGGGAGAACAATGGCGAATCAGCAGATCCTCTGACATAGGCGTTTCCCTCACAAAATCATGTCCATGCGAAGACTGTACGGCGAAATAAAAAAACGGACAGTAAATGTGGTTAGCAACAGCTAACCGATGTGCCAAAAATATAGCTGACGCCTTTTGGTTAGCGGCAGCTAACTAAAGAAATTATATATAGAATGAATCCGCTTGTCAAGAGGACGGATGGATTTTGTTGACAGAAAAAAATGGCGCTTGTCGGACGCCTGTGTTATAATAAGCAAAACGCCCGTTTTTTGGAGGTTCCTATGGCGATTCACGAGTCTGGCCAGATGTATCTGGAAACCATCTATATTCTTTCTCAGAACAGCGCCTTTGTTCGGGCTATCGATGTGGGGAGAGCAGTTGGGCTTTACCAAGCCCAGCGTCAGCAGAGCCATGTCCATTTCTGAAAAAGGACGGATATGTGAATGTGGACGCTGACGGTGCGATCACCCTGACGGAGACCGGGCTTGCCATTGCTAAGACGATGTACACCCGCCACACGGTGTTGAGCCAGATGCTGATGGAATTAGGCGTGGACGAAGAGACTGCGACCGAAGATGCCTGCCGGATCGAGCATGTGATCAGCGAAAAATCTTTCGCGGCTGTGCAGGCGCACTTGGAACAGGTAACGAAAATGAGGGAAGATGCGCACGGGCAATGAGTCTGTGCAAATTTTGCGGACTTTGCTATCGAGCGGCAACACGATAAGTGAATACCTGCCATTTGACACGGAATATCAAATGAGGTGGAGCCTTGATATGGCCTCCACCGCATTTTATGTGATCTGCGCTTTTAAATCAGGAGCGACCTGCTGTGTAAGTTCACCGCCAAGCGCATCTGCTCCATAGCTCCAAACGCTTACGGCAGCTCATCCTTATGTGTCTGCTGGCTTTTCAAAACCTTTCGGGCGGCTTTTTTGATATTATGGCACACGCCAAGAATAGCGATGCAAAACAGCAGAGCCGCTAATCCATATCCAAACGACTGCGTTGCCATGTTCATATTCACGCCTCTTTTTTCTGACCGCTGCCGCCAATGAACTCAACCGAACAATCCTCTCTTTTTTTTGTACGGCTCCTTTTGGATTGTGCCGACCTCATACCCCGTGCTGCGAATGGCGTTCATAACAGCCTCTGTGTCCAGCTCTGTTTCAGAGAGGATCACGGTCTGGTTTTTGCTGCGGGAGGAGTTTACCTTTTTGACCGGGCAGGCTTTGCGAACAGCGTCATTGACATGGGCCTCGCACATCCCGCACATCATTCCATTGACTTCCACTGTGTACTTCCACATGATTTCTCATTCCTCCTTGACTTTTTATATGATCGAGCTGCGCGGACCGGACGGCGGTCTGCCGTGCCGCAGTCCGTTCATCCGGGATCTTCCTGGCCATCAGACAGCAGCACAGCGGCGCCAACGAATTTCCGAGAAGTTGATGGCGAACGATGGAATAGCCGCGCTCGGACAGGTATGCCATCAGCTCCCCGGCAGTCCAGACATGATACACCCGAAAGCCTGAAAGCCCCATGAACCAGAGCCGGAGTCTGGCGCTTCGGCTTTTGCCCCAGACAAAGGTGGGGGCGAACAGCCATCCCCCCGGCTTCAGAACCCGCCAGGCTTCCGCCAGAGCTTTTTCTGGGTGAGGCATGACATGGAGGGCGTTGGAGATCACGACCGCATCGAAGCTCTCCAGGCCCGTAGGGCAGCTTGGTGGCGTCCTGGACGGAGAAATGGAGCCGGGACGAGTGCACCTGCTTTTTGGCCTGACGGATCATTTCAGCTGAAAAGTCGGTTGCCTCCCAGCTCCGGACACATGGAGACAGCGGCACGGACAGCTGGCCTGTTCCGCAGGCCAACTCCAGCACATCCATGTCCCGTTTCAGAAAAGGACGCATTGCTTTTGCAGATCTGCTGATAGGTCGTCTGAGAGCGGCGTATGAAGCCGGAGTAATGCCGTGAAAACCGCTCCCAAAACTGCTTGTTGTCATCCATACAATATGGTCACCTCAATGATGGTTAGTGCCTGCTAACCACATCATACTCTTTGTCGCATGAAATTGCAAGCTGCCGCCATAACATCTTTCTATCAGCGGATGGCCAACACTCCAAACGAAACGACGGCGTTATATCCTCTAAGCTGATAGCCTTGTTATCACCGGACTGCCGTGTGAAAGCCGTTTGCTATGATTGATTGCGCTGGAAAGAAAGCATGATCTGATCCGAAAATAGCTTGACTGGTTAGCAATAGCTAACTATAATCAAACATAGGGTACTTCACCTTTTGAGGAGGGACTATGGAGAAGTATAAAATCGAGAAGGACTCCGTGCAGGAGACGCTCATCATCCCGTTGTATGGCCGGCGGCTTTGCTCACAGCGGTTCCCCTGGCCTTTATCAGGACTCAACGGCGGCCATGCTGATGGAGAAGGTGGACTACGACTTCTCCCCTTTGGAGCGGCAGGCAAACGGTCTGATGCAGACCTTCGGCGCGCTGGAGGTCGCCATGCGCCAGAATGACCTTGCATGGGAGGTGCGGGACTATCTGAATGCCCATCCCAGAGCCGCCGTCATCAATCTGGGCTGCGGTCTGGACAACACCGGGCGGGCCTGCGACAACGGCCGGTGCAGCATCTGGAACATAGATCTGCCGGATGTGATCGAGCTGCGGGATCGCCTGCTTCCCGCCGGGGAGCGGGAGAAAAACCTGGCCTTTGATCTGAAAGACCCGCGCTGGATGGATGCCGTCCGCACTGATCCTGATGATGGAGCGGTGCTGTTTGCCGCCGGGGTCTTCTACTACTTCACGACAGGAAGAGGTGAAAGCTCTGGTCACAGGCATCGCAAAACGCTTCCCCGGAGGGCGGCTGGTCTTTGACGCAGCCGGGCAAAACGGCCGTCCGGCTGATGCTGAAAACCTGGGTAAAGCAGGCGGGCATCCGGGATGTGGGGGCCTATTTCTCCGTCAAGGACGCCAAGGGGGAGCTGGAGCCCTGGTCGCCGCTTTTTCTGTTTCCAGCCGGGGCTATATGCTGGGCTATCAATCGCTTCATGATCCGGCGGTCCGGCCTGTCCACCGGCTGCTGGCGAAGCTGGCCGACGGACCGATGCATCTGCAGATCGTCCGGATCGACTTTGCGGGAAGGGCGTTGTGATTGGCTCACTGGATTGAGCCCGAGGCTGCCAGTGTGCAATTCTTATGATGCGGTTAGGACTTTCCATTCTGATAAAGGTGAAAAAATGGGACAAGAAGAGCGGATTCAAAACGCCTACCGGGGATTGGGAGGCAAATGGACATTTTATGATGGCATGATCACCTGTTCCACCCTGTCAGGCCGAGCGGTATGCCGCCTGATATGGGGAATGGATCGGGCGGAAACCCAGGACTACCTTTCCGCCGCCCTTTCCGGAATACCGGAGGGGTTTTCCGGAAGACTGCTGGAAGTCCCTGTGGGTACCGGCATCCTGACCATGCCCCTCTATCGGGAAATGCCGGAGGCGGATATCACCTGCCTGGATTACTCGCCGGAGATGCTGGAGCGGGCAAAATCCCGGGGCGAGGGACTTGCCCATGTGTGCTTTCAGCAGGGGGGGATGTTGGGGCGCTGCCTTTTGGGGATGGCAGTTTCGACATCGTGCTCTCGCTCAACGGCTTTCATGCGTTTCCGGACAAGGAGGCCGCCTGGCGGGAGATCTTTCGTGTACTGCGGCCCGGCGGAGTTTTCTGCGGCTGCTTCTATGTGCCGGGACAAAACCGCCGCACGGACTGGCTAATCCGCAGGCTGTATGTGCCAAAGGGCTGGTTCACCCCGCCCTTTGAGACGGCGGAGAGCCTGCGGCATCGTCTGGAGGAAATATTTGGGCCTGCAAAGGTTCGCACCGTCCAGAGCATGGCGTCCTTTGTCTGCCGGAAGGCGAAGGAGAAATACCCGTAAACGAATTGTACACAAATATTGAACAACAGGAGGAAAATCGAATGCAGCAAAAGCGTAATCAACAAGCAGAAATTCGTCTCGGCAGCCACGGCGAAGACTACGGAAGCTGGATGTCCAATCCCGTGTTCTATATTATTGGCGGTATCACGGCTCTGGCCGTGGTTTTGGCCGTACTCTCCTTTTCGGTGTTCCATATCACGGTTCTCGGTGTTCTGTTCTCTGTTGTTGCGGCGGCGCTGGTGGCCCTGCTGGTCTGGATCACATGGATCAGGCGTCAGTATGCCTTTGGCGGCGGCGGGATCATGGAACAGGTTCACCGGGTCGTTCTCTCTCATCTGGTCTATGACGGCCAGGGCAGTCTCTTGAAGTCGGCTGCGGCTCCGGAGCCCTGTCGATCCGTGCGGCCCCTAACCTGGCCGGAGTCAAAGGTCACTGGCATGGACTACTGGGGGAGCTGTTTACAATTACCGCAGCAAGGCCCTCTGTGAGAAAAACGCCGCAAGTGAGGGCGTGGCCTCCCGGTGTGTGTTCCGGCATGGCGACGCCAATCATCTGGATTTCCCTGATGAGAGTTTTGACGCGGTCATCAGCAACTATGTCTACCACAATATAATGGGTGCGGACAAGCAGGCTCTGCTGTTGGAAACCCTGCGGGTACTGAAAAAGGGCGGCGTCTTCGCGCTCAACGATGAGATGAAGCCCAAAGCTGTACGGCGATATGGATGCCTTTGCCCAGAAGCTGCGGGAGATGGGCTATCAGGATGTCCGACTTGTTGATACCGCACAGGAAGCTTTTGGCGCCCACCGTCGGGCTGCCATGATGATGTTAGGTTCTTCTCGTCTGCTTGTCGGCAGAAAGTAATTCGTCAAAACAGGAGGGCTGACTATGTCCAAGTTGGGCGTTGTGGAGGACACATTGTTTGTCCCCATGCTGGGCAGGATCTATGCCAGCGAGCACTGCCCGCAGATCTTATACGATCCGAAGGCGCTGGAGCTGAAGGAGAAACTGCCGCCCGAGCTGCTGTCGCAGGGCCGCCTGAGTCAGTATACCCTGCTGGCTTCCGCCGCTCGGTCTGCCAATCTGGACCGGTTCATCCGGGCCTTTCTGGAGCGCAGGCCGGACGGTGTGATCGTCCAGCTGGGCTGCGGTCTGGAGACGGTCTATTACCGTTGCGACAACGGAAGGTCGCGCTGGTATGCGGTGGATCTGCCCCATGTGGTGGAGTACCGGCGAGAGCTGCTGCCTGAGCCGGAGCGGGAGACCTATCTTGCCGGAGACGCCTTTGCTGAGGACTGGATCAGACAGATCCGCACGGATGCGCCGGATGCTCCCATTCTGGTCACCGCCGGCGGCCTGTTCTACTATTTTGAGGAAAGCAAGGTTGTGGGACTCCTGCAAATGCTCACGGAGTTTGGAGAGATTGAAATTGTCTTTGACACCGTGAGCAAAAAGCGGTATGGCCATGATGCGGAAAAAGATACATGAAGCAAGTGGGCCACGGAGATGCGCAGATGTTTTTCTATGTGGATTCGGCGTCGGAGTTGGCCGGAAAAATCGGCAGTGGGGTCAGGGTGCTGGCTGAGGAGCCTTATTACCGCCATATTCCCCGAACCGGATTGAAGCTGTCCACCAAGATCAGCATGGCAGTTTCGGACCGATTTGGTATGGTAAAACTGATAAGAATATCTTTATAATAGCAACAGCATACAAATAAAAATCTAAATGGAGCAATCTACAACCGTATGGAGCGGTATGCCCCAATTGGAATATGATAAAATACCTCCTGCGAAATTCCGCTTCGCTTTTTTAGCGCAAGTGGTTAGCCAAATCTAACTCAAATGGAGGTATGTAGAGAATGGAAGTAAGAAACAACAAACTACAAGCAAAGACCTGATCAATGTCGGTATTTTTACCGCCATCTATTTTGTCGTTTTCTTTGCGGGCATGATGCTGGGGTACATCCCCATATTTTTATTCCGCTGCTCGGATTAGTTTGCCCCATCCTGTGCGGTATTCCCTTCATGCTGTACTTAACGAAGGTCAAGAAATTCGGTATGGTGTCCCTGACCGGCATCATCCTTGGCCTGTTGAATGTTTTAATCGGGGCTGGCGTTCTGGTTCTGATTTTCGGCGTGGTATTTGGCATTCTTGGCGATCTGGTATTGAAGGCTGGGAAAATACCAGAGCTGGAAATGCACCCTCCTGGGCAACGGTGTATTCTCTCTCTGGATCATGGGCTATGTGAGCCGTATGTTCCTCACCCGCACCGAGTTCTTCACTTTCCTGGAAAGCAACTATGGAGCCGAATATACCGCCACACTTGCCTCTTACACCCCTAACTGGATGTTCCCCGTTCTTTTTCTTGTGACCTTCATCGGCGGAATACTGGGGGCGCTGCTCGGAAAAGCGGTGCTAAAAAAGCACTTTGGAAAAAAGCGGGGATTGCTTAAATGAGCGCCGCACCGAAGAATTGAAGTTTGAACGAAACTCCCTAATCCCGATTGACCCGAGAACCAAGATATTCCTGACGGTCACAGTCAGCACGATTACGATGGCAGGCGGCACGGGCGGAATGATGGACATCATCCGCCCGTGCCTGGTTGCCCTACCGGTCCTCCTTCTGCTGCTGTCGCAGCGGTGGAAAGCCGCAGCAAGATTTTCAATTACATACGCAGTCCTCTACGGCCTGGAGCTGACAGTTATCCCCATGCTCACGGGTATGTGGAATTTCATCCTAAATGCGGCCAGCGGGATTTATACGCACATGCTCCCCGGTTTTGTGATGGGATACTACCTCATCAGCACAACGACCGTCAGTGAATTTGTAGCAGCCATGGAGCGGATGCACATCCCACAGAAAATTGTAATCCCTGTATCTGTAGTTTTTCGCTTTTTTCCCTACCGTCCGGGAGGAGTATGCCGCTATCCGTGACGCCATGAAAATGCGCGGGATCACAACGCTCCGCAGCCCCATGAAGATGATGGAGTACCGTATTGTTCCCCTCATGATGTCGGTTGCGAAAATAGGAGAGGAATTGTCGGCGGCCGCTTTGACAAGAGGGCTGGGCGCTCCCCAGAAGCGCACGAATATTTGTGAAATTGGGTTTGGGCCGCTGGATGTCCTGTGTGCCATTGTTTCAATATTCGGATGGGCAGGATTTTTTCTTGAAGTAAGGGGAGGACTATTGTGATCCAGTTGAAGAACATCAATTTTTGCTACGCAGGTGGAGAAAACGCAGGCCGACTGGAACAAATCAATCTTGAAATTCCTGATGGGCAGGTAGTTCTCCTGTGTGGGCGGTCCGGTTGCGGAAAAACCACTCTGACCCGCCTGGTAAATGGACTGATCCCCAATTACTATGAGGGGGAACTGACAGGAGAAGTTTTATTGGATGGCAAAAACATCAGCCGGCTTCCGCTCTATGAAACAGCCAAGTATGTGGGCAGCGTTTTCCAAAACCCCAGGACGCAGTTCTTCACGGTGGACTCCACCAGCGAACTGGCCTTTGGGTGTGAGAATCAAGGGTTGCCCGAAAGCGAGATTATCCATCGGGTGAAATCCACCGCCGCACAGTTTGATATGGAAGATCTGCTGGGAAAAAATATTTTTCGCCTGTCCGGAGGAGAAAAACAGAAAATTGCCTGCGCTTCTGTCTCTGTCAGCAATCCGCCTGTTATCGTTTTGGACGAGCCATCTTCCAATCTGGATCAGTCAGCCACAGAGGATTTGCGCCGTATGATACGCATTTGGAAACAGCAGGGCAAGACCATCCTGATTGCGGAGCACCGGCTCTATTACCTCAAAGAACTGATAGACCGGGTCCTCTATCTGAACGATGGAAGAATCGAGAAAGACTATACGGCGCAGGAAGCGTTGAACTTGTCCCCAGGACAACAGATCAACATGGGCCTTCGTCCGTTTGAACTTGCGGCTTTCCCCTCAACACCCCATCCTTTTGACGAAAAAGGACAGATTCAGTGTGAGAATTTTCATTTTGCATACACTAAGCATCGGGACGCCCTTGAATATTGGGTGTCTTTCCTTGCCGGAGGGCGGCATCGTTGCATTGATTGGACATAACGGGGCCGGAAAATCCACGCTGGCAAGATGCCTCTGTGGGCTGGAAAAACACTGCGATGGCGTTGTGAAGATGAATGGAAAGCAGTATAATAAAAAGCAGCGGCTGGCCCTGTGCTACATGGTGATGCAGGATGTCAACCACCAGTTATTTACGGAAAGCACCGAGGAAGAAATGCTCATTAGTATGGCGGCCCCAAGCCCTGACCGGGCGGGTGCGGTTCTTGAGCGGTTGGATTTGATGCAGCTTAAGGATCGGCACCCAATGGCGCTCTCCGGAGGTCAGAAGCAACGGTCGCTATTGCCACCGCTCTGGTTTCAGACCGAAAAATCCTGGTGTTTGATGAGCCGACCAGCGGATTAGACCTGCATCACATGAAAGAAGTGGCCGATGAACTTATAACGATACAGGAGATGGGAAAGACCTCTCTTGTTATCACTCACGATTATGAGTTGATCGTCAGTTGTTGTACTCATGTTTTGCATTTGGAGCATGGTGTTGTGCAGGAACAATATGCGCTGGATGCCGCAGGGGTTCAGCGTATTCAAAATTTTTTTTATAGAATCGAGGTGATCCCAGTTTGAATAAAAGTGACCTGTTTTTCTCGCGGCAAAATATGAATTTGCTCTGCCGGGATGAATCCTGCTCGATCTACCAAATGAAAAATGAAACAGGAGACGGAACTGCAACCTATTATGAAGTATATTCCGGAATAGGTGTCATGTATAATGATTTTCACATGGAGCACTGCGCGTCAAGGAAGTTTGAACAAAATACGCACACTTTTTGCAATTCACCATTGCAGAGAAGGCCGTGTCGAGTGGGAAGTCAGCAATGGCGCTTATCTTTATCTTGCGTCCGGCGATATTATGCTGGACAGTTTCCGCCACGGAAAACAACCATTGCAGTTTTCCGGTAAGCCATTACCACGGAATCACGGTTACAATTTCTGTCCCTGAAGCGGTAGAGGGTTTGGTGATTTTCTGTCCATGTTTTCCATTGATCTGGAGCAAATCGAACAGCAATTCACCTTAAAAGACTCGACCTTTCATCATGCACGGAGATTCTGTTCCCGATCATGTGATTTCGGAGCTGTATCAGGTGCCGGAAACCATCCGTATAGAATATCTCAGGGTCAAGGTGTTGGAACTGTTGGTCACGCTCAAGACGGTAGACCCTACGGTTTTAGGTGTGGAACGTCCCTTATTTTTATAAGACGCAGGTAGAGAAAGTCAAAGGCAATCATGGCATTTATGACGGAGTGAGCCGGAACATCACTTCACAATGGAGGAACTGTCGGAAAAGTTTGACATCTCTACTTCTGCCTTAAAGCAATGCTTCAAGGGCGTGTATGGTACGGCTATTTATACTTATATGCGGAATTACCGTATGGACATTGCCGCGTACCTTTTACACAGACAGACGAGCCGATCACGGTGATTGCCGGGAAAGTCGGCTATACGAATACCAGCAAATTTTCCGAGGCGTTCAAGAAGGTAAAGGGCAAGACCCCGCTGGAATATCGAAAAGTTAAAATCTGAATGGAGTAAAAACCGGCCGGGCAGAGTGGCAGACAAAATGAATACCTGCAATACTTAGAGAGTATCAAGGCGATTGATACTCTCTATTATTATGCCTAAGGAGGAAGGGAAAAAATGAAGCAAAAAAGCTGGATCTCCATTGTGTTTTCCTTTGCTTCACAATGCCGGGGCAAAGATCATCCTCTCCGTTTTGTGCGCGGTCATCAGTGTGGTTGCAGGACTGATACCCTATTGGAGTGTTTACCAAATCATCACGATCTTCATCGGCGGTTTACCTGTGATGGCAGAGGTTTGGAGATGGTGCTGGATCGGACTTGGCGCTTATGCGATACGCTTCTTGCTCTATGGTATTTCAACGAGCCTGTCCCACATATCTGCCTACACCATTTTGGAAAATATTCGCTTGACCCTTGCCCAGCGGCTGATGAAAGCGCCGTTGGGGACAGTCATCGGCGAGTCTGTGGGTAAGCTGAAAAGCGTATTGGTAGACCGGGTAGAAACGATTGAGCTGCCTCTGGCCCACATGATCCCGGAGTGCATTTCCAACCTGCTGCTCCCTGCGGCAGTCTTTGTTTATCTGGTCTGCATTGACTGGCGTATGGCACTGGCGATGTTGGTAACTCTGCCTCTCGTCCTTTTATTGCCTTTTGCTATGATGATGAAGAATTTTAACAAGCTGTATGCCGATTACATGGAGTCCAACAACTATGTGAACGGAGTGATCGTAGAGTATGTGGAGGGCATTAAGTGATCAAAGCGTTTAATCAGTCCTCCAGTTCCTACGAAAAGTTTGCAAAGGCGGTTCAATCTTTCAAGGACTACACCTCAAATGGTATCAAAGTTCCTGGAAGGTGATGAACTTTGTTTCTGCTGTGCTTCCGTCCACTTTTTTGGGAACGCTTCCGATTGGTATGTATCTCTACTGGAACGGTAGCCTCACGCCGCAGGACCTTGTTATGTGCTTGATACTGTCGCTGGGGATTGTAGGTCCGTTGATGAACTTTACCACCTATGTCAATGAGACGAAGGCAATTGAATACGCTGTCCACGATGTGGACGAGTTGCTCCATGTGAAGGAACTGCCCGATACTGGAAAGCCAGTGGACATGCACTCCAAAGACATTCGGCTTCAGGATGTCTCTTTCTCTTACGATAGAGAAAAAGGTAAGCAGGTGCTTTCCCATATCAATTTGACAATCCCAGAGGGAAAGTTTACGGCGCTTGTCGGTCCGTCCGGTGGCGGGAAATCTACCATCGCCCGGTTGATTGCCCGCTTCTGGGATGTCAGCGATGGGCAGATCACCATTGGCGGCGCGGATATTCGGAGTATGCCGCTGGCCCAACCACTTGCCGATATTGTCAGTTTTGTTACACAGGATAACTTTCCTGTTCAACTGCTCCATCAAGGAAAACATCCGGCTTGGAAACCCTGATGCTACGGATGAAGAAGTATATGCGGCGGCAAAAAGCCGCCTGCTGTGATGAGTTCATTCATAAGCTGGAGCAAGGTTACGACACGATGGCCGGGGATGCAGGAAACCGGCTTTCAGGTGGCGAGAAACAACGCATTTCCATTGCCCGCATGATTTTGAAAAATGCCCCTATCGTGATTTTGGATGAGGCAACTGCGTTCACCGATCAGGAGAACGAAGAAAAAATCCAGCAGTCCATCGCAGCTTTGACAAAGGGAAAAACATTGCTCGTAATCGCACATCGTCTGTCCACCATCAAGAATGCCAATCAGATTATCGTCCTGCAAAACGGGCAGGTTGAGAATACGGGCACTCATCAGCAGCTTTTAGATGGCGACGCTCTCTATCGGGATATGTGGGAGGCGCATATCGGAGCGCGCAGAACTGGTCTGCAAACTCCGGGAAAGGGGGCAACTGATATGTTTCGGATTGTAAATCGACTGATCCAGTGGACTGGTAAATATAAACGGCGCATTTACATCGGGTTTGTCTACGCTTTCATTCACAGCATTTTTACCGCGATCCCTATTATGCTGGCTGCGAATGGATTGAGTTCTGTTCTGGATGACTTCAATGGCGTCAAGGCATTGGAGAGCCGGGACATCTGGATCATGCTGGGGGCCATGATTTTAGCTGTATTGGGCCGATACCTGTTCTCTTATTTCCGAGCCATCACACAGGAAAGTGTTGGTTATGAAGCAACCGCTGACGAGAGAATACGACTGGGAGATATTCTGAAGCGAGTGTCGCTTGGTTTTTCAGCAAGAACAATATGGGCGAACTATCCGCAGCCGCAACGACCGACCTCTCGTTTATGGAGATGTACGCCATGAATATGGTCAACACCGTTGTGAATGGATACATCACCGTTATCGTCCTAATAATGTTCCTTGTATTTTACAGCCCTATGGCGGGAGGAATTGCTCTGGCTGGTGTCCTTCTGTCTGCCCTATTCCTCCATCTGCTGGAAGCGCGCAGCCGCAAAAACGCGCCTATCCATCAAAAGGCACAGGACGATATGGTGGAAAGCTCCATCGAGTATCTGCGGGGGATGCAGGTGGTAAAAGCATTTAAGCAGGAGGGCGTGTCTATCGCTGGTATCCGCAAAGCATATAGCGACAGCAAGAAAATCAACATCAAAATTGAAGTGGAATATATGCCCTTTAACTGCCTGCACCTGTTTTCGCTGAAAGCCGCCTCCATTGCCATTGTAGCCGTGGCCGCTCTGCTGACCTATAACGGCAGTATGGAACTTCCTACCATGCTCATGCTGGATATGTTCTCCTTTATGATCTTTGGAAGTGTGGAAGCCATGAACAACGCCGCTCATGTATTGGAGGTTATTGACGCTACGCTGGATAAACTGGACGGCATTGAACACGCCGACATTATAGACAAAGACGGGAAAGATATTTCTTTGCAGAACACAGACATCGCTTTCCATGATGTGACATTCTCGTACGATACAGTTCCTGTTTTGCGGAATATTAGCTTTTCCATCCCGCAGGGCAGCACTACGGCCATTGTAGGGCCATCTGGCAGCGGCAAGACCACGATTTGCAACCTGATTGCCCGTTTCTATGATGTAGACAGCGGTGAGGTCACAGTAGGCGGTGAGGATGTGCGAAACATGACCTGTGACAGTTTGCTCCGCAATATCTCAATGGTTTTTCAAAAGGTTTATTTGTTCCATGATACGATTGAAAACAATATCCGTTTCGGCAATCCAAGTGCAACCAAGGAAGAAATTATAGAAGCTGCGAAAAAGGCTCGGTGCCACGACTTCATTATGGCTCTTCCCGATGGATATGAAACGGTGATCGGCGAGGGCGGATCCACACTGTCTGGCGGTGAAAAAGCAGCGCATATCCATCGACCCGCGCAATCTTGAAGAATGCCAATATTGTCATTCTTGACGAGGCAACCGCAAGCATTGACCCCGAAAACGAGCATCTGATCCAGCAGGCCATCAGCGAGTTAACCATTGGAAAAACAGTGATTGTTATCGCCCACCGTCTGGCGACGATTGAACACGCGGATCAGATTTTGGTGGTGGACAAAGGTGAAATTGTACAGAAGGGCACGCATCAACAGCTTGTTCAGCAAGAAGGACTTTACCGGCGGTTCATATCCATTCGTGAACAGGCCGAGGGATGGAGCATTGGATAATTTTATTTTTTGAGAGGGATTCTGCGAAATGTTTACTCCTATCCCTCGCATTATAGCGGAGGCCATGATGGAACAAAAAATAAATCTCCAAACAGAAGAAATCCCAGCCTTCATGCGTCGGGGCGAAGATTATCTGGAGGCTGTACTGGTGCTCCAGAGAAAGAAAGGAATGGTGCGCTCCGTGGATGTGGCCCGGCACATGGGAGTCTCCAAGCCCAGCGTGTGTCACGCGGTAGCTACCCTAAAAGAAGGGCGGCTTCCTCACCATGGACGGGGACTTCTTCCTCCGCCTGACCGATGTGGGCAGGGAGGTAGCCGAACAGACCTATGAGAAAAACACTGCTTCTTTACCCGCTTGTTGACGGAGGCAGGTGTCGATCCAAAGACAGCAGAACAGGACGCCTGCCGCATGGAGCATATGATCAGCGAGAACAGTTTTCGGCATCTGAAGCAGAGTATGGACAAAAAGAAATAGCCGCAGGAGGTGAGGCTGGTGACAGGGATGGCCGTGCTGCAATACGGGAATTTGCGTATTGACCCAAATGAACGCAGGGTCTATGTAAGTGAACAAGTTGTGGAGTTGACCACGATGGAGTTCAATATTTTATATTATCTGGCTTTACACCCCGGCTGGACTTTTACCCGGGAACAGCTTTACCGATATGCGATGTCTGATGACTTTGCTTCCGGCCTCGAAAGTGTCACCAGCCGGATCTACAAGATACGGAAGAAACTAAATATCAATGCGATTCAAACGGTGCATGGGTACGGTTATCGCTTTGAAAAGTAAGGGAACAAGGAAAAACGGTCTTTGTTTTATAGCAAGGGCCGTTTTCGATTTGTGCGGAAAGGAAAACATCAATAATTCCAACCAAACGGAATAAAGTCGTCTAAACGGAATAGACAGGCAGGAAAGCCCTCGGTAAAAAATACATCATGTGAGATGGGCGCATGGCGTCCTATTTTTCACGAACGAAGTTAGCATAATCTAACCAAAAAGGAGAGAACATTATGTCTGAACCAGTCAAAGGCCGCGGGATGAGCGGCAAGGATGTCATTACTGTGGGGATTTTCTCCGCCATTTACTTTGTCATCAACTTTGCCTTTATGCTTCTGGGCGGGCTGCACCCGCTGCTGTGGATCTTGATGCCGGGCTTTATCGCCCTGTTTACCGGCATTCCATATCTCATGATGTGCGCCAA
>VOFJ01003495.1_pt1 | contig 32648 bp, 56 predicted proteins | sample 5384081 | NCBI WGS metagenome assembly VOFJ01 (sample SAMN12384729, study PRJNA508395) | human gut metagenome | isolation source: healthy gut I | host: Homo sapiens | reverse complement strand
GCCGGGCCGGGCAAAGAACAGATCACCGGGGGCGACGGCAAGGTGCGCCCGCCCACTTCAAAGGTGCCCCTGCCCGAAACGACAAGGTGGATCAGGTAGTGGTCCCGGATGCCGGGGCCCCATGTCTGGCCGGGGCGCACCGCCCAAGCCGCAGTTGAAGATGGACAATTCGATGTTGTTGGTGTAATTCTGTTTGAAGGACTGCTTGTAAACGTCTGGCATAGGAATCTCCTCCCATCAGCGGTCATTGTTAAGTTCAGTATAACATATTTGCCCCTGCAAATTCAACAAAAAGTACATCCGATTCTTTGACTTTCGTGCCAAAATTTGATTTTTTGCCCGATCAAATCGCCAAATAAATTGAAAACTGCGTCTGCATCGATTACAATAGAGTTATCTTTTCCGAACAGGCTTTCCGGTGTTCTTGGGGGAGGAACGGCTATGGCGACCAGTACACAGCTCAGACAGCAGATCTTGGCAGGGGAGCGGGACGCGGCCCTTGCCGCGTTTATGGCGGCACAGACCCGGCAGTGTTGGCCCGGCAGCGGCAGCGGTACGCCGCCGCGCTGGAACAGTTCGAACTCTATTTCGGCCCGGGGCGGGAGGTGCAGGTGTATTCGGCCCCGGGGCGTGCGGAGCTGGGCGGCAACCACACCGACCACCAGCACGGCTACGGGCTGGCGGCTGCGGTGATGCTCGACCTTGTGGCCGTGGCGTCGCCCAGCGATGACGGCTTCATCCGGGTAAAATCCCGCGGGTTCAATAAGCTGGACGTCATCGACCTGAGCGAGGCCGAACCACAGGACGGCGAGAGCACCCACTCGGCCAGCCTCATCCGGGGCATTGCGGAGGGCTTCCGGGCCAAGGGCGAAGGCCGTCAGCGGCTTCGACGCCTACACCGCCAGCGATGTGCTGCGGGGGTCCGGCCTGTCCAGCTCGGCGGCATTCGAGATGGGGATGGCGGTGATCCTGAACGGGGAATATCACTGCGGCCTGTCGGCTCCGGAGCTGGCAAAGATCTGCCAGTTTGCGGAGAATACCTACTTCGGCAAGCCCAGCGGCCTGCTGGACCAGCTGACCAGCGCGGTGGGCGGCGTCATCTTTGCGGACTTTGCCGACCCGGCTTCCCCAAGATCGAGAAGATCCATGCGGACGGGGCTGCTGCCAGCCGGAATGACCCTCTGCGTGACCGACACGCGGGGCAGCCACAGCGAGCTGACCGGCGAGTTCGCGGCCATCCGGAACGAGATGGAGGCCGTGGCGGCGCAGCTGGGGGGCAAAGGTCCTCGGTCAGGTGCAGGCGGCGGATCTCTGGGCTGCCCTGCCCCGGCTGCGGCAGACGTGCGGTGACCGCGCCGTGCTGCGGGCCATCCACTATTTTGAGGAGAACGCCCGCACCCTTGCCGAGCGGGATGCGCTGCGGGCGGGGGACTTCCCTGGCTTTTGCTTCGGCTGATCGATGGCCAGCGGACACGCATCCTTCACCCTCTGCCAGAACGTCTACTGCGCCGCCGATGTGCGGCATCAGGGACTCTCCTGGCGCTGGCGTTGAGCCAGCATCTGCTGGCCGGGCGTGGCGGGCGCGTGGCGGATGCAGGGCGGCGGCTTTGCAGGGCACCATTCAGGCCTATGTCCCACAGGCGCTGGTGCGCTACCATGACGCCATCGAAGCCGTGTTCGGCTTCGGCAGCTGTTACCGCCTCCGTCTGCGGGAGCAGGGTGCGATCCGAGTGCTAAAACGAAAAAATCTCCCCGGCCGATGCCGGGGATGATTTTTACTACGGGAAGTTCAGTCCGGTTTCGGGCCGGGAGCCGCGCTCCTGCCGCTTCTGGCGCATCTCATCCGTGTAGCGATTGAGATCCGACAGGGTGTCGTCGTGGAAAAAATGCCGAACTGGTTGGAGATGCTTGACGTAAACATTCTCTGCCAACCGGTAGGCGGAGCCGACCACATTGAACAGCAGCATGGGCACGAAGGTGAAGGAAAGCGAAATCATGCCGCCGCTGAAGAAAAATCGTCCAGACGGAGCTGATCGGTGAAACGATCCCATGCGTCGGACAGCTCACCGCCGCCGCCGATCTGGATCTGCTCCTTTGCCGGAATGGCCGCGTAGGAATGAAGGCATCTGCAGGCTTTTTCATAAAAAGCTCCTTTCTGCATCAAGATCAAGGAATCAAACGCAGGGGGCCGTAGGCATCAGGCCGCCGTCAGTGCCGCAGTGGCCGCTGTGGTGGGGTCGGACGAAGCCGCCGCCGTGGTATCGGTGGTGGTGGTCTGGTCCGCGCCGGTGATGCTGTTCTTGGCGCTGGTGTAGAGGTTGAGGACATTGTTCACGAGGGAGACGCAGTAGATGTATACCGATAGCCTGCAAAGCCCGTGAAGCGACGGTCGCCACCTTGTCCCACGGTGTTCTGGCGGTTCCAGTAATGGGCGATGGCACCGCCGGTGGTCAGGCCGTCGTTTCGCATGTTGGACAGGCCGTTGAGGGCGCCACTAAAGGCTGCCTGACCCATCAGGCGGATGAGGTTGGTGACGAGGTTAAAGGTAAACTGCTGGGGCGAAATGGCATCGCCGCCATCAAGATAGATCATTTCATCTTCGGAGATGGGGCATACGCTGCGGGAAAGTGCATGGTAGACTGACTGGTATATTCCATGGCAAGAGAAAACTTTTCGTATCGGGGCCGGACGCAGCATGTCCGCCATAAGTTGAGAAAATTATAGCATAACTCTCCCAAAACAACAAGAGACAGAAAGCGGAAAACGGTGATGCCTGTTTTGTGAAAAATTAAGAACGAAATTTCAAAAAAAACAGAAATGCGAAGAAAAAAATGTGAAAAATGCGGGAGGCGGCACCGCTGAAAAAATGTTCCGTGAAATTTACACAAAACAAACGAAAGCGGCTGGGCCGGATGGGCGTTTTCCACAAAACGCTGCACGGCTCGCCGCTCAACTGGGGAGAAAAATATCAGAAGAGGAGAAATGCTTATTCTGCCGCCGGAGCGCGGTCATACAGAACGGTCAGGTCGGCGATGTGGTCGGCCAGCAGCCCGGTCAGCGGGGTGGCAAGACGCCACTGCCAGTTGGCCCCTTGGGTGCTGGGGGTGTTGATGCGGGCTTCGCTGCCCCAGATGCAGCCAGTCTGCCAGGGGGATGATGGCCATATCCGAAACACTGGCAAGGCAGGCGCAGATCATGGCTTCGGTCAGCTCTTCAGGCTGGCAGCGCAGATAGCGGCAGGCATAGGCAATCATCCTCTGCACTGGCGTTGGTACGCCAGCCTTCCGTCGTCACATTATCGTGCGTGCCGGTGTACACCACGCTGTTGCGGTGGTAGGTGTAGGGCAGGTAATTGCCCGGTTCGCGGTGGTCGAAGGCAAATTGCATGATCTTCATGCCCGGGTAGCCGCTGGCGGCCAGCATGGCTTTGACCTCCGGGGTCAGGTAGCCCAGGTCCTCGGCAATGATGCCGCCTTCGCCCAGATCCTCGTGCATGGCGTCGATAAACGCACGGTCCGGGCCTTTTCCCAGTGGCCGCCCGCCGCGGTGGTGTTCCCGGCGGGAATAGAGTAATAACTCTCGAAGCCGCGGAAGTGGTCGATGCGGACCACGTCATAAATGGAGGTGGCGTGCTGCATCCGGCGCTTCCACCAGGCAAAGCCGGTGGCCTTGTGAACGGGCCAATCGTACAGCGGATTGCCCCATAGCTGACCATCCGCTGCAAAGGCATCCGGAGGGCAGCCGGCAACCTGCGTCAGGTGCATCTGCCTCGGTCTGGAACAGTTCCGGGTGGGTCCACAGATCGCTGGAATCCGGGCTGACATAGATGGGAATATCGCCCACCAGACGGACGCCCTTGCCGTTTGCGTAAGCACTTGAGGGCGTTCCACTGGGTGAAGAAGAAAAATTGCACAGCCTTGTAGTAATCGATACTCACCGGCAAGCGCTGTCTTGGCTGCAGCAATGGCTTCCGGTTTGCGGCAGCGCAGCGCGTTCGGCCAGTCGGCAAGGCCGGCCTGCCCCTGTTCGGCCTTCACTGCCATAAACAGGGCATAATCCTCCAGCCAGAAGCTGTGTTCGCCTCGCAGAAGGCTTCATAGGAGGGGGAAGGGGCCGCCAGCAGGCGATCGGCTGCCTTTTTCAGGATCACAGGCCGCTCGTTATACAGCGCACCGTAATCGATGGGTCCTACGGGCCTTGCCGCAGGCATCTTCATCAGCGCGTCAGCAGACCGGTGTCGGTCCAGCAGGCAGTAGTCAATGAAATAGGGGTTGCCGGCAAAGGCAGAAAAGCTCTGGTACGGGCTGTCCCCGTAGCCCGTAGGCCCGATGGGGAGTATCTGCCAGTAGGCCTGCTTCGCAGCCGCAAGGAAATCGACGAAGGCAAAGGCTTCATTTCCCAGCGTGCCGATGCCGTAGGGACCCGGCAGGCTGAAGACAGGCATCAGAATGCCGCTTGCACGCATGGCTGGAACCTCCTTAACCCTTGACAGCGCCTGCCACGACACCGTCAATGATGTACTTCTGGCAGAGGATGTAAATGATGACGATGGGGACAACGGCCATCATGATGCAGGCCATCATGGGGCCGAGCTCCACGCGACCGTAGCCGCCGCGGAAGTACTGGATGAGCATGGGGATGGTACGATATTTTTTGATGTCCAGCACCAGCGTGGGCAGCAGATAGTCGTTCCAGACCCACATGGCCTCGAGGATGGCGACGGAGATCATGGTGGGCTTGAGGATGGGGAAGACGACCTTGAAGAAGATCTGGATGGGGTTGCAGCCGTCGATCATGGCAGCCTCCTCAATCTCCAGCGGGATGCTTTTGACGAAGCCGCAGAACATGAACACCGCCAGCCCCGCGCCGAAGCCCAGATAGATGATGCAGATGTTCCAGGGGGTTGTTCAGCTTGAGAGTGTCCGCCGTTTTTGGACAGGGTGAACATGACCATCTGGAAGGGGACGACCATGGAGAAGACGATGAGCAGATTCATGAACTTGCTCAGCTTGTTGTTCACGCGGGTAAGGTACCAGCCGGTCATGGAACAGCACAGCAGGATGAGCGCCACGCTGGTGACGGTGATGACAAGGCTGTAGCCAAGGCTGGAAAGGAAATCCATCTTGGTGACACCGTAAACGTAGTTGCTCAGGCCCGCAAAGGTCTCGGCGGTGGGCAGCTTGAACACGGTGGAGGTGGTAAAGCTGCCCTCGATCTTCAAGCTGTTCAGCAGGATCAGCACGATGGGGTAGATCCACAGCAGGCAGAGGAGAACCATTACAACAACAAGGATGACATCCCAGGTTCTTTTCTGTTTCGACATTACTGCTGCACCTCCTTAGAGCGGGTAAAGTGGAGCTGGATCAGCGAGATGACCACCACGATCAGGAAGAACACAACAGCCTTTGCCTGACCAATGCCCTTCCACTGCGCACCGGAGCGGCCGTAGAAGGTGTTGTAGATGTTCAGTGCCAGCATTTCACTGGCGTTGGCGGGTTCGCCTGCGGTCAGGGCCAGGTTCTGGTCAAACAGCTTGAAGCCGTTGGTCAGGCTCAGGAACATGCAGATGGTCACGCTGGGCATGACCATGGGAATCTTGATCTTGAACAGAATCTCGCGGTCGTTGGCAACCGTCGATCTTAGCGGCCTCGATCAGGTCGCCGGGCACGCTCTGCAGGCCAGCCACATAGATGATCATCACGTAGCCGATCTGCTGCCAGCACATCAGGATGACCAGACCGACAAAACCGGCCTTGGCATCCAGAGCCAGCAGAGGCTTCTGCAGGTTCGCCAGCACGCCGTTGAGCAGGATCTGCCAGATATAGCCCAGCAGAATGCCGCCGATCAGGTTGGGCATGAAGAACACGGTACGGAAGATGTTGGTGCCGCGGATGCCGCGGGTCAGCACCAGCGCAATGGCAAAGGCGCACACGTTGATGAGCACAGTGCTCACCACGGTAAAGGCTGCCGTAAAGCCGAAAGCGTGCAGGAAGGTGGAATCCTGAAATACCGAGAGGTAGTTCTGGATGCCCACAAATGTAGTCTTGGACACGGTGGTGAACCGCTGGAAGGACAGATAAACGCCCCAGATAAAGGGCCAGATGAAGCCGATAATAAAGGCGACCAGAGTAGGCAGCACAAATATCGGCCAGTATTTACTAATGGCTTTTTGCATGATATACCTCCTGAGGGAGCTGTCTGATAAAAAAGGAAAGGAGGCGGGCGAACTTTTCGCCCGCCTCCCTTTTTATTCCTAGGGAGATCTCCAGTCAAAGGCTTAGCCGTTGGCCAGCTTGTACTCCTTGGCCCAGCCATCCACAAATGCGGTGACAACGTCGTCCCACTTGCCGGTGCCTGCTGCGTATGCAGTCAGAGCGCTGCCCACGCCGTTCTTCCACTCCTCGGAAGGCATGGTGGAGAAGCACCAGTCAACACTGGTCTTGCCGTCGGCCACATACTGGTTTGCAATGGTGATCAGGGGGTTGGTGGAGTCCTTAGCCTTCTTGAAGGGGATGACGAAGCCCATCTTGTCAGCCATTGCGCTGGTGCCGGTCTCAGAGGTGACACACCAGTACAGGAAGTCCAGAGTAGCCTGAATGTCGGCCTCGGAAGCGGTTGTTGACACACCAGAAGTTCTCAGAGCCGGTGCACAGGCCCTGATTCTCCTCGCCGTCCACGCCGATGTAGATGGGCAGCATATCCAGGTTCTCGTCGCCCAGATCCTTCACGTCATTGTAAGCCCAAGTGCCGTTCTGGTAGAACACAGCCTTCTTGCCCACAAACTCAGCAACAGCATCGTTGCCGGTCTTGGAAGCCAGCAGCTTGGGATCGCAGGTGGAATCGGTGATGTACAGATCCCAGATCTGCTTGTAGTTTTCCAGATAGGTGCCCTTGATGGCCTCGGTAGAGCCGATGCCGTCTGCCTTGTACTCGTAGTAGATGGGCAGGTTTGCCAGATGGGTCTTGAAGCGCCAGTCAGAAGAACCGTCCATGCCAGCGGAGGTGAAAGCACCGTCCACGCCCAGCTCAGCCTTACGAGCCTGAATGTCATCAGCGACCTTCTTCAGGTCGGCAAAGCCCTTGATGTCCTCCTGCTTGTAACCGGCAGCGGTCAGCAGTTCCTTGTTGTAGATGATGCCGTAGGTCTCAATGACGTATGCAATGCTGGTAACAGCATCGCCGTCCTTCAGTGCAAAGGAATCGCTGGTCAGCTCGCCGTACAGCTGGCTGCCGGACAGGTCGTAGCAGTAATCCTTCCAGTTTGCCAGACCAACAGGGCCGTTCACCTGGAACAGGGTGGGAGCCTCGCTCTTCGCCATCTCGCTCAGCAGGGTGGTCTCGTACTGGCCGGAAGCAGCGGTGACAACGGTCACAGGCACGCCGGTCTCCTTGGTGTACTCAGCGGCCAGATCCTGCCAATCCTGATCCTGCTCGGGCTTGAAGTTCAGGTAATAGACCTTGCCGTCTGCCTTTGCAGCGGTGCTGGAAGCAGCGGTAGAACTGGCAGCAGAGGAAGCGGTGCTGCTGGAAGAGCCGCCGCAGGCAGCCAGACCCAGAGCAGCGGCAGAAAACGCCAGCGGCCTTCAGGAAGTTACGACGAGTGATCATCTTTTTCATAATAAGTTCTCCTTCTTATTAAAATTACAGATCAACTATATACTCTCCGTCCTTCGACGGAGGGAATACAAAATTTAAATTGCCCTTACGCTTTCGCCCTGCTGCAACTCCGGCTGCAGGGTCACGGTCTGGGCGGGGGAGCCATGCTCGATCTGCCGCACCAGCAGCTCGATGCTTTGCAGTGCGATCTGCTCGCTGGGCTGGACGATGGTGGTCATCACCGGTACACAGTAGCGGGACATCGTGATACCGTCAAAGCCGATCACCGAAACATCCTCCGGTACCCGCAACCCGGCGCTTACCAGCGCCCGGATGGCGCCAAAGGCGATGACATCGCTCATGGCGAACAGGGCGGTGAACTCTGCCCGTCGGGCCAGCAGACTGTTCATGGCGTGGTAGGCGGATTCGAAATCGTAGTTGGACAGGCCGTACAGCTTGTCGTTGAACACAATGCCCGCATCCTCCATGGCCTGCTGTGCGCCCTGACGGCGCATCAGACTGGGGTAGCTGGTCACCGGACCGCCCAAAACGGCGATCTTGCGGTGCCCCTGCCGGATCAGGTAGTCCACAGCGGTATAGGCCGCTGCCCGGTCATCTACGCCCACCATGGAAAGGTTGGGGAAGTCCAGCTCGTCCGTGACCAGCGTGGTGAGCACCGAGGGAACATTGATACGGTCAAAGCCCCGCTGGAAGTTGGCTACGCTGCCGCCCAAGAAGATGATGCCTTTGGGCTTGATCTCCCGCAGGATCTTTTCGGCGGCGTCGATCTCGTTGGCGTTCTCGTCCAAGTAAGAGACGATGCCGTTGTATCCGTACAGGGTGGCGGCGCGCTGGAGCTGCACCAGAAAATCAGAAAAGAAGATGTTCCGGGTGCCCTTTACCACAAACACAAGGCTGCGGGACTGCTGAATCTTCAGCTGTCGGGCGTTGGTGTTGGGCACAAACCCGGCCTCCCGCATCACCTTCAGAACGTGCTCCTTGGTCTCCGGGCGGACATCCGGCCTGTCGTTGATCACACGGGAGATGGTGCTGACAGAGCAACCGCTGATCCGTGCGATGTCCTTGATGGTCAGGTTTGCCATGTCGGCGGGCCTCACTTTCTGAAAGTGTTTCGGGAACGTTGTCGGGAACGTTCCCAGCGACATTAGTATGGCACATTCTGTATAAAAAATCAATAAGTGTGATACAACTTTGTACAAGGTGTGCAATGCCGACCCTCGCATTTGTGCAGTTTGATTTGCGTGCAGAGCAGCAAATCTGAAAATACCGATAATTCCCGGTACAAGTCATAAACAACCGGGACAATCGTACCGGTTTGTAACTTTTTGCGCGAAAAACGCTTCCCGGTACACAGCTGAATGTGCTATACTATGTGAAAAAAAAAAGAGGGGGCAAAATGTTATGATCTTATCCTTACAGGGTTGCATGGCAGTGGGAAAGACCACGGCAGCCCGCTATCTGGAACAGCACTGCCAACAGGTACAGGTTTGTTTTTGAGGACAAACGCTGCCGTCCTTGCAGAGATAAAGCAGCGTGGGTTGAATAAGAACAGCTATGCGGACTATCTGGAGATCCAACGGCTTTTTTTTGCGCAATGAGCTGCGCCGCGGGCAGAAAGCAAAAAAATACCCCCACGCCGTGATGGATTTCGGCGCGGAGGAGATTGAGTTCTACACCTTGAACTACCCCAAAAGCAGGGGGCTGGAGTGGAAGATCGAAGCGATCCGGCAGGCTTTGGCCCCGGAGCTTGCAGCGGTGCAGGCTTGTATGCCGGAGCACATTCTGTTTCTGGACGCTTCCGAAGCCGTCCTGCGTGCCCGTAAAGCGGGAGATACCACCCGTTCCCGGGAATTCTTTGCGTATTACCTGAACCATCTTCTGTCGCTGAAACGGGAATGGTTCCGGGAAAAGAAAAAAACGTAACATTTCTTTCTACCGACGGGCTGACCGCTCGGCAGGTGGGGGAGAAGGTAAAACATTGGTGTGAACAGTATATCTAAACGCAAGCAAAAAAGCAAAAGCTCTCACCTTGTCATCGGTGAGAGCGCTTTGCTGATTGCTGATTATTTTGATCGGGTTGGTTTTTTAAAGATTAGTCGCTGACGTAGGGCATCAGAGCAACGTGACGAGCACGCTTGATGGCGATGGTCAGTGCGCGCTGATGGTAAGCGCAGGTGCCGGTCACACGGCGGGGAATGATCTTTGCACGCTCAGAGACGTACTTACGCAGACGGGGCACGTCCTTGTAATCGATGGTGTCGATGCGATCGACACAGAAGCTGCAAACCTTCTTGCGGCCGCGACGCATGGGGGGCGCGCGGGGCGAGAGCCTTCGGTTCTTTCAAAAGCCATTGCTTATTACCTCCTGTTGGATTTTTAACGGATAGACCGTTTTGTGTGAGAACGGCAGGTCGTCGCTGTCGTCGATGACGGCGAAGTCGTCTGCGTTTCCGGCGGAGTAGCTGGGAGCTGCCTCCACAGCAGCCGGGCGGGCAGGCGCTGCGTTCTGGTAGGACGGAGCAGCATTCTGATAGCCGTTTCCGTCACCTGCATTGCTGCTCTTGGGGCCTGCAAAGTTGATGTTGTTGGCAACCACTTCAACGGCAGTGCGGTTTGCGCCGGTCTTATCCTGGTAGGAGCGGCTCTGCAAACGGCCGTCCACAACGATCAGGGAACCTTTCTGGAAATAGCGGCAGACGAATTCGGCCTGCCGATCCCATGCGACCACATCGATCCAGTCCGCCACGCTCTGCCCATTGGCATCGCGGCGCCCGCGGTCGCAGGCAATGCGGAACGAAGCGACATTCTTGCCGGTAGTGGTCTGACGCATTTCAGGGTCACGCGCAAGGCGGCCCATGATGGCAACAACATTTAACATAGTACGGACTCCTTTTTCATCACGAAAGGATTACTCCTCGTGAGCAATGATCAGGCTGCGCATAACGCCTTCGGTGATCTTGTACACACGGTCCAGCTCAGCGGGGAAGCTGGGCTCGCTGGTGAAGTTGATCACGGTATAAACGCCTTCCTCCTCGTCGTTGATGGGGTAGGCGAGACGACGCTTGCCCCAATCATCGACGGAATCGATGGTACCGTTTGCTTCGATCAGGGACTTGAACTTGCCGATCAGGGCAGCGGAAGCCTCCTCATCCAGAGCAGAACTGGTAACCAACATGGTTTCATACTTAGCCATTTTTGTAGCACCTCCTTTTGGACTTGAGGGCCCTGCGGATCTGCAAGGCCAAGGGGTACACAGGCTGCGGTATCGCGGCCTGTGTGGTGTGTCTGTTCAGACAGCAATTTATTATAGCAAGCTTCTTTACTTCTGTCAAGCTTTTTTGACAAAAAGAACGATAAAAAATGTTTTGCATTTTTTGGTAAAAAGGACTATAATGTAAACGCTTTCCCTGCAATATGGCAGGGCCGGGGCTCCGGCAGTGGCAGGGAAGCGGGAAAAATTAAAGGAGGATAATCCATGTATTCGTTGTTTCGAGATCTGGCAATCATAATCCTGAGCGCGAAATTCTTCGGACTGGTGGCCCGCAAGTGCAAGGCCCCGCAGGTGGTGGGTGAGATCCTTGCCGGTTTGATCATCGGCCCCTGTGTGCTGAATCTGGTGCAGCCCAGTGATGCCATCTCCACCTTCGCGGAGATCGGCGTGGTCCTGCTGATGTTCACCACGGGCCTTGGCACCAACCTGAAAGAGCTGATCAAGGCAGGCCCCATCGCCACCCTGATCGCTACCGTTGGCGTGGCTGTGCCTCTGGTGGGCGGCACCTTATTATATGGTGCGTTCTACGGCTTTGCCGCAGTTGGCAGCCCGGAGTTCTACCGGGCGCTGTTCATCGGCACCATTATGACCGCTACCAGTGTGTCCATCACGGTGGCGACCTTGCAGGAGCTTGGGCACCTGAAGAGTTTTTTGGGCACGACTATCGTCAGTGCCGCTGTCATTGATGATGTCATCGGCATCGTGGTGCTCACCTGTGTGCTGGGCGCCAGCAGCGGCACCGGTACGGGTCTGGGCAAGGTGCTGTTCAACACTCTGCTGTTCTTTGCCACCGCACTGGGCGTTGGCCTTGTGGTACACTACGCCATGAAATGGCTGGATCAGCGCAACCCCCATACCCAGCGTATCACCATCGTGAGCATGGCCTTCTGCTTTGCCATGGCCTACATTGCTGAGGAGTACTTCGGCATCGCCGATATCACCGGCGCTTACATTGCAGGTATCGTGCTGTGCACCATGGATGACGCACCCTATGTAGAGCGCCGGGTGGATATCAGCAACTACGTTATCTTTGCGCCGATCTTCTTTGCCTCCATCGGCCTAAAGACCGACATCAGCGGCCTGACACCGGAGATTTTGCTGTTCTGCATCTGCTTCGTCATCGTTGCGCTGCTGACCAAAATCATCGGCTGCGGTCTGGCCGCGAAAAGGTCTGCCGCTTCAACTGGGGCGATTCCCTCAAGGTCGGCGTTGGCATGATGACCCGCGGCGAGGTGGCACTGATCGTGGCGCAGAAGGGCTTGGCCAGGGCTGGTGGCCATCGGTGTGGTAGACCCGGTCTACTTTACCGCTGTGATCCTGCTGACGCCGCTGGTGCTGAAGCTCCTCTTCACCAAGCACCCGCCGAAGCCCCATCCCAGTCAGGCAGAAGTTTGATCGGTTCACAAAAGACCCCGGTCATTCGACCGGGGGTCTTTTTGCTGTAATGGGGAAGGTCGGTGCCGACGGCGGGGTCAAAGGCCCAAAATTGAAAAATAGATGGATTCCGGCCCGGAAATCGTGTATAATGAAGTCAAAATCAGGGTAAAAATCCGGGAAAGGAATTTTTCTATGGGTATTGTGGTGCTGGGCGCCGTTTTTGTGGACATCAAAGGTTATCCGCTCTCCGCCTACATCCCCGGCGGGCGCAACGCTGGGCGGGTGGAGCAGGTGCACGGCGGTGTGAGCCGCAATGTGGCGGAGGATATCGCCAACGTGGAACTGCGTCCGACCTTGTGGGTCTGGTGGACGATACGGGCATGGGGCAGGACGTTCATTGATAAGCTGTCCAACCACAAGGTGAACACCAAGTTCATCCAGCGGGTGCCGGACGGCATGGGCACATGGCTGGCCATTTTCGACAACGACGGCGACGTCTGTGCGGCCATCTCCAAGCGCCCGGATACCGCCCCCCTGACCAAGCTCTTGGAGGAGCAGGGCGATGAGATCTTCGCGGACTGCGACAGCATCGCGCTGGAATTGGACCTCGAAAAGGAGACCGTGAAGCAGACCCCTGCGCTACGCCAAGAAGTACGGCAAAAAAAGGTCTACGCCGCGGTCTCCAACATGAGCATTGCCATGGAGCGCCGCAACTTTTTGCAGCAGATCGACTGCTTTGTCTGCAACCAGCAGGAGGCCGGGCTGCTCTTTTCGGACGATTACGGCCACTTGAACCTGCTGAGATGTGCAAGGTGCTGGCCGCCAATGTCAAGAGCGCGAACATCCCCTGCATGGTGGTCACAATGGGCGACAAGGGCGCGGTCTATGCCCATGCAATCCGACGGCGAGAGCGGCATGGTGCCCGCCAAGAAGGTCGATGTCATCGACACCACCGGCGCCGGGGATGCTTTCTTCGCCGGGTCCACCATCGGCCTGACCTACGGCAAGACGCTGGCCGAGGCCTGCGAGATCGGCAGCCGCCTGGCCGCGTCGGTCATCTGCATCTCGGAGAATGTCTGCCCCCGGTTTCCGCCCGCTGGAATTCGGGCTGGATGTGCCGGTAGTGGACTGATCCAACCAAACACACAAGCAGAATCCCTTTTCGAAACTGGTTTCGGAAAGGGATTTTTGTGATAAAACCATATTGACGCGCCTATGAAATTAGTGTAGAATTTTTTTGTGAAAATAGGATGTGAGCGAAAAACGGTCTGCGGCGGGGGAATTGCGGAATCTTCCGTCCGGGCGGTTTATTGGGGCGCTTTGAATCAAAATAGATGGGGAAATCAGAATGATACAATGTGTGCTGCGCTGGAACAACGAGCGGCTTTACAAAGTCGAGTTGGAAAACGGCAAAAGCTTTACGGTCGGCAGCGGCAAGAACGACACGCTCTTTGTGGAGGAATTGCTGCCCGGCCAACTCAAGTTTACCTATAAAAGGGGCGCGTTATATGCGTCCGGCAAAAAGCTGCGGGACCTTTACACCGAGGCCATCGGGGAAGTGCGACCCTGCAGCGGATCACCGACGAGCTGCCGCTGACGATCTGCTGGCAGGAGGCGGGAGAAGCTGCCGGGCAGAAATATACGCTGCCCTACCGCGGGTCGTGACCATCGGCCGGAAGGACGAGAACAACATTGTGCTGGAAGAGGGCACCGTCTCCGGCTACCAGATGACGCTGCGGTGCGAGGAGGGCATGGCCTACGTCGAAGACGGCGGCCACAACCGCCAGAGCACCAACGGCACCTACCTGAACGGCCACCGCATCCAAAAAGGCAAAGCTCAAGTCCGGCGACATCATCGATCTGCTCCACCTGCGCATCGAGGTGAAAAACTCGGAACTCCATCTTCGTGGATGCCGGGCGGCGGCTGCACTTCAATACCTCCGGCGTGGGGCTGGGCACCACCCAGAACAGCCGCAAAGCATCTGCGCTACCGGCGCTCGCCGCGCCAGCGGGAACGGCTGCCCGCAGAGCCGATCGTGCTGCAGCGCCCGCCCACAAAGGCGCGGGCTGTTTGAAAAGCGGCGCGGCTTCCTTGCATCGCTGTTGGGCAGCGGTGCCATGGTGGGCGCTTCGCTGGCCATGGGCGCGGCGTCGCCCGCGCTGATCGCCGCCCGCGCGGCCAGCCTCGTTTCGCCCGTGAGCAGTGTCGTCATGGGCAAGAGCGACAACAAGCGCGACTTCAAAAAATATCAGGAATACGAACAGAAACGCCGCGAGAAGTACGGCGCATATATAGAATCCCAACAGGCGGTCATTCAGCAGACGGCCGAAAAGCAGCGCGAGATCCTGACGCGGGAGAACCCCGCCCCGGAGACCTGCACCGAGGGTCTGGCCGACCTGAAGCTCTCGTTGTGGGAGCGCAGCCCCAAAGATGAGGACTTTTTGCAGCTCCGCGTCGGCATGGGCTACGAGCCCCTCTGCGTGCCCATCAAGGAGCCGATGGACAGCTCCGGCATCCAGATGGAGGACGACGATGTGGCCGAACTGGCCAAGGAGATCATCGAGGAGAACCGCATCGTGGACCATGTGCCCACCCGCATCGACCTGCGGAAATACCGTGCGTGCGGCTTGATCGGTGACCACCGCCGGGTCGTCTCCCCTGCTGAAAAATCTCATCGTAGCCATGACCTATTCCCACTTCTACACCGAAGTGAAGCTGGTGGGCATCTTCGACGAGGACGAAAAAGAACTCTGGCAGGCGCTGCGCTGGCTGCCCCATATCTGGGACGCCGAGGAGCAGACCCGCTACCTTGCCTTTGACGAGAAGAGCGCAAACAGTCTGAGCGACTTGTTCCACGACCTGTTCCGGGGCGAGGGCAAGAGCGACTCGACCTACTACGTCTTCCTTATGGGGTCCTACCGGATGGCCGAGCGGCTCAAGGTCGTGAGCGACATCCTGAACGGCGGGCCGGGCGTAAATGCCTCCATCCTCTTCGCCTACGATCTGGGGAACATCTCCGCCGACGAACAGCTGGCCTATCTGCCGCAGCAGTGCCAGTTCGTCGTGAACCTCGATTTCCCGCCGGAACCCTGTTGCTACGACGTGACCCAGACCGAGAAAAAGGCACTCTTCACCCCGGACCCGGAGATCAAGGCCGATGCCTTCGACCGCTACTGCCGCACGCTGTCGGCGGTGGAGGTCAGCGGCGGCGCGGCCCATCTGGAGATCCCTTCCGCCATTACATTCTTACAAGGTATGAACGTGAACACGGTGGAGGAGCTGGACGCATGGGACCGCTGGACGCAGGAGCGGAAGAACATGAGCACCCCCCATCGGTGCGATGGCGGGCGGCAAGCCCTTCTACCTCGATGTCGTCAACGACGGCCCGCACGGTCTGGTTGGCCGGTACGTCCGGCTCCGGCAAGAGTGAACTGCTGACGACATGGCTGCTCGCTGGCGGTGAATTATCATCCCTACGACGTTTCCTTCGTCATCATCGACTACAAGGGCGGCGGTTTGGCCAACACGCTGGAAGGGGCTGCCCCACATGGTCGGCAAAATCACGAACATCGGCAACAACATCCAGCGCTCCATGGTCTCGCTGCACAGCGAGCTGCTCCGCCGCCAGAAAATTTTTTGCGAAGTGCGGCGTTTCCAAGTTCAGCGATTACAGCAAAGGGGTTCCACGCGGGCAAGTTCCGGGAACCGATGCCCCGGCTGCTGATCGTGGCCGACGAGTTCCGCGAACTGCGCAGTCAGGAGCCGGAGTTCATGCAGTCGCTGGTCAGTGCGGCCACCATCGGCCGTTCGCTGGGCATCAATCTGGTGCTGGCCACCCAGAACCCTTCGGGCATCGTGGACGATCAGATCCGCGCCAACACCAACTTCGCCATCTGCCTCAAGGTGCAGAACGCTTTCGGCCAGCCGCGATATGCTGGGCACATCGGACGCGGCGCACCTGTCGCAGGCAGGTCGTGCCTACGTCAAGGTCGGCGACAATGACGTGTACGAACAGATTCAGTCCTATTGGTGCGGCGCACCCTATCTGGGGGATCGGAAAGCGACCGCCAGCGTGGGCAATCAGGTCCGCGTGGTGGAGCTGAACGGTGAGCGCATCAAGACCGTTCACGAGGAGCGCACCCGCTTCCAGTCCGATTTGGACGAGCTGGCCGCCGTCTCGAAGTATCTGACCAAGGTGGCGAACGAACACCACCTTGATAAAATGCCTTGTCCGTGGCTGCCGGAGCTGCCCGACGCCATCCCGCTGGACGAGCTGGGGGTGCCCGGCGCCTTCGAGGGCGGGGACTGGCCCGGCGCGCTGCCGTGGCTGCAGATCCCCGTGGGCCGCTATGACCGCCCGGAACTGCAGGAGCAGGGTGTGCTCTGCCTCGACCTCGCTTTAAGCCGAGGGCCATTACGGCATCTACGGCTGCGCGGGCAGCGGCAAGACCATGCTGCTCAAGGCGATCCTGTGCAGTCTGGGCCGGTGGTACCGCCCGAAGGACATCTCCATCTACATCATCGACCTTGGCAGCTGGAGCCTGAAGACCATGGAGCAGATGCCCCATGTCGGCGGCGTGGTGCTGAGCAGCGAAGAGGAAAAATTCGACAAGCTGGCCTACATCCTGCGGGAAGAGTTCGCCAAGCGGAAGAAGGCCTTCTCGAAGCACGGCATCAGCTCCCTCAAGGATTACCGCGAGAATGTCTCGGACGACATCCCCGCCGTGGTGCTGGCCATCGACAACATCCAGCCCATCTTTGAACTCTGCCCCGCTTACGAGGAACTGCTGACCACCATTGCACAGGAAGGTGCCAGCTACGGCATCTACCTGATCTACACGGCCAGCACCCAGACGGGCATCCGCTACAAGATCACCCAGAATACCTCCGGTGCCATCGCCTTTGAGATGAACCACGATACGATGTACGGTCAGCTCGTGGGCGGAAACCGGGCTTCGCACCGGCTGGTGGCCGGGGCCAAAGGGCCGCGCCCTCATCAAAGAAGACCGGCGGCCCGGTGGTGTTCCAGACCGCGCTTTACGTGCCCGGCGAGAACGAAAAGGAGCGGGTCGCCGCCCTGAAGGAATCGCTGGAGTGGATGGACCGGAGCTGGCACGGTGCCCGCCCGGAGCCTATCCCGGTGATGCCGGAATCGGTGAGCGTGGACGAGACCAGCAGCCTCTACCAGCAGCGGGATCAACTGCCCATCGGCAACAGCACCAAGAGCTTTGCCCCGTCAGCTTGGACCTTGCGGCCAGCGGCACCGTGCTGCTGACCGGCCCCTCCGGCTGCGGCAAGAGCCGGATGCTGCAGACCGTTGCCAAACTGCTGACCAGCCGGGAGGACAACGAGCTGATCATTCTGGACAGCAGCCGCAGGGGCCTTGCGGAACTGGAACGCGCTGGGCCGTTATGTGGACACCCAAGACGCCGAGCTGCTGAGCCGCACGATGCGGAAGTTCATCGAAGAACTGGTCAGCCGCGAAGCGGGAGTGCCGCGACGCCGCAACCGATGCGGAACGTCAGGCTCTGCTGACCCAGATGCCGCAGATCTGTGTTCTCATCGACGACCTGAAGGAGATGACCGACTCGGAGGATGAGGCCATGCTCCGGCAGCTGCTCAACGGCATCAAGTTCGCGAAAAAAACTGGGGGCCGTCATCCTTGCGGCGGAACGCACCGAGGACGCCAACGCGGGCTCGGCCATGGACCCCATCGTGAGCAAGATGACGGCTTCACCCAATGTGCTGCTGCTGGGCGGCACGGTGCAGTCGGTCACCTTCCACATCTGCGGCGACCTTGGCCCGGAGGAGAAGATCCAATCGCTCGACGAGGGCTACGGCTACCTGCTGGGGCCGGAGCAGACCGAAAAAAATCAAACTGGTCGAAGCGTGAGGTGAGCACAGATGAATCATTTGATCGTGACCGTGGGCGACAGCTTTTCAGGCCGGAAGTTCGACCTTGAAGTGCCGAAGGACGTGGAAAGCGAAAAGCTGCTGGACGACATTCTGGAAACGTTGCGCGGCTATGCGCCGGAACTGCAGTGGCGGATCTCGGAGGTCGCCTTGTGGGACCGCCGCCTTGGCCGGATGCTGAAACCCGGCGAAACGCTGGAAGAAGCGGGCGTCTGGAACGGCGATACCCTGTACTTGGCCCAGAAATAACCTTGTTTCACCCTCTTTTTGGGGTTGAAAAATAATCCACCTTTATAAAAAAAGAAAGAAGGAATCTATTATGGCAATTCGCGTGGATGCGGACACTCTTCACAGCAAGGCAAATGAGCTGCGTACTCTGCTGAGCAACCACAACGACAACGTGGGCAGAATGCGTACTCTGGTCAACAACCTGAGCGGCGAGTTCACCGGTGCTGCTGCAACTGCTTACATCGAGAAGTTCAAACGGCATGGAGTCTACCTTCACTCAGTTCGCTGAGATGATCGAGAACTTTGCCACCAATCTGGACACCGTTGCCAACAGCTTCACCGAGCAGGACAACTCTCTGGCCGGCAGCCTGAAGGGCTAACCCGCGGGTGCTTGTTCCGCTCAAAGCCAATTTGAGGAACAAGCGCCTCTCCGTGCACCCGACGCCGATGCGGGGGCAGGGACAGGCGCTTGTACGCAAAGCGAGGAGGAATGAACATGGAATTGACGCTCAGGATGCAGGAAATTTATTTTCTGGGCAAACGACTGAACGGCGATCATCTGAATTACAGCTACATTGCGGCCATGCCGGAGATCAGCCAGCGCCGCGCCGTGATTGAGCAGGAATGCGAAGACGCGCTGGAAAAGTGCGGCGCGGTGGAAGAAAACCTGCTGGGCGAGCTTACGGTCCGCCCGGAGGCTGCGGCCTTTCTGCACCCGCTCTTTTCGGGGACTACGAGTCCGAGCTGATGCTGGAAAAATACTTCGACCCATGATAACATCCATTGGATGTTCCACCGGGAAATGACCGAGGACGGCCCCCCGCTGGCTGGCAGCGGAGTGGAACGGCGAGACCGTCCGCTTCACCTCCGACATGGAGCGGGTCGAGGCAAAGCTGCAGCCGCTTCTGCGGCCGGGCAGCGGCGCGGGCACCGAGCTGAGCGATGCGGAGATCACCGACCAGATCTCGGAGGTGCTGCTGCTGAAAAATCTGGACGCGGACGGCGAGCCGCTTGTGATCCTGTACATGATGGTGAACGGCTGCTGGTATGAGCAGACCGAAAATGAGAAAAAAACCGCCCCGTGCCGCCGGAGGAATTCCGGCAGGAGGCGTGGAATCTGCTGCAAGGAGGGGAAAACGGATGGCATACCGTGATATGAATGGTAAAGTCATGATCGACGAAGCTGCCGCGCAGGCCGATATCCGGCAGGAGCGGCAGGCGGAGCAGATCCTGCGCCGGGCGGCGAATGCGCTGCAGGCGGTGCAGAACGAGTCCAACAGTTTTCAGGGGGAGACGGCTGCGGCCATCGGTGAACGGGCTGAGCAGCTCCGCCGCCAGATCCTGAATCTTATCAGCAACCTCGAAGATACCCAGAACTACACCCAGCGCGTCGTCCGCCGCTACTGGCTGCTGGACCAGAAATGGAAGCAGATCTTCGAGAGTTCGCGGTAAGAGAAGGGGGAGTGTGAGATGGCAAAGATCAAAGTCAATGTGGACACCCTGCGGGACAATGCCAATCAGGTGACCCGGCAGATTCAGGCACTGGAATCCCTGAACAGCCGGTTGGATCAGCTGCTGAACCAGATCGAGGGAAGCTGGACCGGCAACGCCAGCGAGCAGTATCTGGCGACCATGCGCCAGCACAAACAGAAGACACAGGCCATGGTCAAGGTGCTGGAGACCTTCCGGGACTACATGCAGCGGGCGGCGGCGCGGTTCGAAGGTGTCGATCACGACGGTGCGACCCGCATCCGCAACAGTTAATGGGGTGAAGAAATGATCAATTTGGATACCGAACAACTGAAAAGTCTTTTTGGCCCAGTTGGAAAGCGCGAACAACCAGATCGACGAAGCCATGGCGTGCCTTCAGCGGGTGACCACCCACAGCAGCTGGGGCTGCGCCGAGCGCAACACGATCAACGAGCACATCCTAGAAAACCGCCAGCAGATGCAGCGGGTCCAGCAGGAGAGCGAAAGCTTCCTGACCGCCACCCGCGCCGTGGCCGACGATTTCTGCACCACGGAGAACGATATCTCCAACTGGTTCGCTTCGGTGGACGAGGCTATTGCACGGGTCAACGGCATCCGGGTGGGCAGTATCGCGTCCATTGCGGCGGCTGCAAAAAAGCGTTCGAAACTATCAAATGGAAAACGACCTGCCCCCATATGGCTCCGCGCATAGGTGTGATCGGGAAGATCGTTTCGTCGAGGGTGTCGGTGAGCCATATGAGTCAGACCAAGCTCAGCGACATGGATCTGTAACCGAATGGAGTGAGGATAGAGAATGAAACAAATTCAGATCACGCCCGCTGAGCTGCGGACTCAGGCGGCGGAGTTGAACTCGCTCCGGGCGGAGTACGAGAGCCTGTTCTCCAACCTGAACAGCGTGCTGAACCGGACGAACGATGCGTGGAGCGAGAACCTCTCCCACAACTTCGTGGGCAAGATCAGCTCCACCCAGAAAAGCTGCTCCAGCATCCTTGAAGCGCTCCAGTGGGGCTCCACCGCCGCCACCAAGAGCGCCGAGAGCTTCGAGACCGTCGATAATACGCTGGCCAATGGGCTGAATGAGAGCGCTGCTTCGGATGGCGGTTCCAGCGCCGGTGGCAGTAATGGCGGCGGCTTCCGTGGCGGCCGGATCAAACAGGGCGAAACGGCCCCCCGGCAGCAGTGGCGGCGGTTTCCGCGGCGAGGAGTCTACTGGCGATACCAAGGCTTCTTGGTGGGACAAGATCAAGGAAAAAAGTCAACACACTGGCAAGGAGAAAATCTCCACCGGTGTGGCAAATGCTGTGGACTGGACCAAGGGTGCGGTCTCTACAGTCGTCAATGACTATAAGAACAAGGGCGTTTCGTGGAAGATCGTCAAGACGGCAGGGGCTGTGGCTTCCGGTATTGGTGCAGTTGTTTCGGCAGCGGCAGCGTGGGGGGTGTTACGGGCGGCAGTGCCGGTCTGGCGGCCCCGGCGGCGGTGCTGGTCACTGCGCATTCGGTCAATACCTTGACCAGCAGCTTTTCGGATATCTACAACTGCTGGTTCGGCGATAAAGAACAGGTGGGCAACGTCAATGTCCTGAAATCGCTGGATCAGAAGGTTCTGGGCGAGACGGCGGGCAGCATTGCCTACAATGTCGGTTCGCTGACCGCGACCATTGCGTCCATCTCGGCGCTGGTGGGTAAGGTCAAACAGGCCCCCGACCTCTGGAAGGCCATCAAAGGGCACCGGCAAGGAACTCAAAGAGGGTGCTTCGAACCTCTGGGGCCTTGCGGGCGATGTGGTGAAGGGCAATATCCCGCTGAGCCATCTGGGCGCACAGTTGAGCTTGCTGAACATGAGCATGGAAAACGTAAACGATGTCTCCAAATGTTTCGGCATCGTCACGACGGCGGGCAAGACGACCAAGAAGCTCGCCGATGCCGTTGCTGAGCCCATCGCAAAGGCCATCAACCCCGATACCAATTATGGCGCCTCCTTCGTGGAGAAAATCTTTGGCAAGGACAGCACGGCGGCAAAAAGCCTATAAGGACGTCAAGGGTGCGGCCTCGCTGTTTGAAAAAAAATTATAAGACGCTGGGCGACGCCTACAAGGCCGATCAGCTGCAAACCGGAAATAACTGAGAAATAAGGAGTTAAGATTATGAACGTCGGAAATCTGTTCCCCATCGGCACGGTCGTTACGGTCAAGGATGCCAACAAATCAATGATGATCATCGGTGTCCTGCCGGAGAACGACGGCAAGCGTTACGATTACATTTGCAGTCCTGTACCCGGAAGGTTACCTGACCGAAAAGCAGATCTACCTGTTCAACCATGACGATGTGGTGAAGGTGGAGTACCTCGGTTATATGAACGCGGAGTATCAGGTCTTCCGTCAGGATCTGGAGCAGATCATGAAGGAAGTGGATGCGGAGAAGAAATAAGAAGACAGCCTGAGTGGTTCAGGCGGAGGATTTTCATGGAATGCAGACTATCCGCCGCGTGCCTGTGCAATATGGGCCGGGTGCGCGGCAACAACGAGGACAATTTTTATTTTGACGGCCGGACGATGCCGCTGGACCACACCAGCCTCGACAAGCCCCTTTTGCAGGACGTTTCCACCAGCCCCTTTGCGGCCTTTGGCGTGTTCGACGGTATGGGCGGTGAGGAAAACGGCGAAGTGGCGTCCTTTGTGGCGGCAGAGACCTTCAAGGATAAGTGCCGCTGGCTGCGGGAGTATGTGGCCCCGCCGCAGCAGTTTCTGGCCGAGGCGTCCGCTGCAATGAACGACGCCGTTGCCGCCGAGGCGCGGAAGGTCCCCGGCCGGGTGGGCACCACGGGCGTGATGCTCTGCTTCAGCGAGGACGAGGTGTACTGCGGCAATGTGGGTGACAGCCGGGCCTACCGGTTCCACAAGAGCGCGCTGTTCCAGCTTTCCACCGACCACAACGATGCCAAGTTCCTGCGGGACCACGGCGTTGTGGGGCGCAAGCCGCGGCTGACCCAGTATATCGGGCTGGACCCGGAAGAGATGATGATCGAACCCTCCTATGCAAAGGAAAAATTGCAGCAGGGCGACCGGTATCTGCTGTGCAGCGACGGCCTGACCGATATGCTGGACAACCTCACCCTCTGCAGCATCCTCAAAAACAGCGCCACCGTCCAGCAGGGCGTGGAAGCGCTGATGGATGCGGCACTGGAACGCGGCGGCCGGGATAACATCACGATCATTCTGGTCGAAGTCGAGGAGGTGCGGGCATAACCATGGCAGAACTGAATACATTGCCGGGCTGGAAATGCGTCCGGCAGATCGGCGCGGGCAGCTTCGGCAAGGTGTATGAGATCCAGCACACGGAATACGGCAAGGTATATAAGGCGGCGCTGAAGGTCGTGCGCATCCCGCAGGACCCCTCCGACCTGAAGCGGGCCTACAGCGAGGGCATGGACCGGGAAGGGGCGACCACCTACTTCCGCAGCTTCGTGGAGAACCTGACCGACGAATTCGCCATCATGGACGAGATCAAGGGCTTCACGAACATCGTCTCCTACGAGGATCACATGGTCATCGAGCACCCGGACGAGATCGCGTGGGATATCCTGATCCGGATGGAGCTGCTGACCTCCCCCTGCCCGACTACTGCACCACCCACACCATGAGCGAAAAGCAGTTCATCCAGCTGGGCATGGAGATCTGCAACGCGCTGGAGATCTGCGAGGAAAAAGAAGATCATCCACCGCGCTATCAAGCCGGATAACATCTTCGTGAACGACCGCGGCGACTTCAAGCTGGGCGATTTCGGCATCGCCCGCACCGTGGAAAAAACCATGTCCGGCATGTCCAAGAAGGGTACCTACGATTACATGGCCCCGGAGGTCTACCTCTGCCGGCCCTACGGCCAGACCGTTGACCTGTACTCGCTGGGCACTATGCTCTACCGCTTCCTGAACAAGAACCGTCTGCCGTTCCTGCCCTTCGGCAACCTGCGGCCGGACGACCGCACCAACGCGCTGGAACAGCGGATGAGCTTGGCCATGCCCCAGCCGCCGTTGAACGGCAGTGAGCAACTCAAAGCTGTGGTCATGAAGTCCATCGCCTTTGACGCCAAGGAGCGCTACCAGACCGCCGCCGAGTTCCGTCAGGCATTGAAGGACTGCATCCCCTTCATCGTGTATGAGGGGGTGGAGGACGCAAAGCCCATCGACCCCGACGATTCGGATGCCGGTTCGCTGTCCCTGCGTCCGGGCGACTACAACATGCCGCCCATCGTGGACACGACGCCCCTATTATGAAGAGGACAGCGGCACCCAAGGCGGCGACACTGCGCCCGGCGGTCAACCATCTGGGGCGGCACCGACAACGGCCCCCAAGGCGGGGGAGTGCAGGACACCGGCACGCAGGGCGAAGCTTACCCAGAAGGCAAGACCGTCTATGGCGATAAGGAGACCCTCCTCGTCAACAAGAAAAAGCACCTGCCCAAGCAGTATATCGCCATCGCGGCGGTGGTGGCGGCTGCGGCCATCGGCGGCGGCGTGATGCTTTCCCCGCCCGAAGCCCGCGCCCGCCCCGGTCTCCTCGGTGAGCGCAGCGGCCAAGACCCTGACCTACGCGGTCAAGGGCAAGGGCGGCACGCTGAAGACCAGTGAGGAGAGCGGCGCGGATTCCATCAAGTTCGAGGATGACGACGAGCTGCTTCAGGTCACGGCGGTTCCGGATAAAGGGGTACAAGTTTGACCGCTGGAGCGACGGCTACACCCGCGCCGAGCGCACCGACAAGCCCGGCGAAAAAGACCGGCACCCTGTACGCGATCTTCGTGGAGGACAGCGCGTCCGAAGAAGTGACGTATACCCCGTTCTACCATGTCAGCGGGGGAAGGCGGCGTGTTGGTGGTGGATGATGGCAGTCGGAAGAGCGGCATTTCTTATACCGTTTCGGAAAACGATGACCCCATTACCATAAAAGCCGATGCAGATCATGGCTACCACTTCGTTGAATGGAGCGACGGCGTGACGGATGCGACCCGTACAGACAATGACGGAGAATCCATGCACGATGTGGATGTTTCGGCTGTTTTCGAGAAAGATGCCGACTCGGATTCGACGCCGAGTTCGAAACCGAAAAAGGTCGATCCGACGCCGTCTCCCCTCTCCGTCGCCTTCGCCCCTCGCCCTCGCCGTCCCCGTCTCCCGCTCCGTCTCCGGCTCCCACCCCGGCTCCGGTCGCGGAAAACTGGAGCATGTCGGCTGCGTCCGTGGGCGGCGGCTCGGTGAGCATTACGATTCAACAGCAGCTCGGCGGTGGCCGTCAAGGCGGTGCTGGTCTGGTCAAGGCCAACACGTCCTTGCAGTATTCGGCGGGTACCATCGGCAACTGGGCGTCCGGCACCTATACGTGGACGGCCAGCCGCCAAGGGCCTCCGGGTGACTACACCATCCGCTTTTTATAGCGCCAGCGGTCAGCAGATGGCCTCTGTAGACGTTACGCTGTAAGGGGGGGTGCGGCAGCCGAACGGACTTTTTGAGGATTGTTTTACAAAAAAAAAAAGGAAGAATCAACGATGAAACTGAAAAATGTACTGAAATACGGCGTTGCTGCGGCAGCGCTCAGCATGGTGCTCCTGTGCGCCCCGGCGGCTTATGCGGAGGGCCCGGAGGCGGAGGCTGCCCCGGCTGACCCTGCTGTGGCTGCGGAATCCGTGGAGGATGAGAACGCCCTCTTCACCGGAATGCACCTGAGCCAGAGCTCCATGACCCTGACCGTGCGCAGCAACAACCAGAACCCGTCCTCTTCCCTGAGCGTGCGCCGCACCGATGAGGAGTATTCCAGCGTGCGCTGGACCAGCTCCAACGGCTCGGTGGCCTCGGTGGACAGCTATGGCACCGTGACCGCACGCGGCGTGGGCTACGCCACCATCACCGCCACCACCAACAAGGGCGAGTCCGCTACCTGCCGCGTGACCGTGGAGCGCGCCACCGCAGAGCTGGACCATTCCTACCTGTGCCTGAATATCACCTACGATAATGCACACCCCACCGACCAGCTGAACCTGCAGGATTCCTACTACGGTTCCAGCTATGAGCGCTGGAGCAGCAGCAACACCAATGTCGTCACCGTTTCCGACGGCGGCATGGTCACTGCACAGGGCGTGGGCACCGCTACCGTTACCGCCCGCACCTCCAACGGCGAGTCCGCAAGCTGCCGCGTTACCGTCAGCAACAGCGTGGGCGATGTCTCTGTGAGCCAGACCGTTCTGCTGATGCCGGACGTCGGTTCCGTCCAGCAGTTGAGCGCGACCATCGCCGCCGCAGGTGGTGAGGGCATGGCCCGCACTTGGTCAGCATGAACCCCGCCGTCGCCACCGTCAGCGAGTCCGGCTACGTCACCGCTGTGGGCAATGGCGAGACCAAGATTATCGTTTCCTCTCCCGACGGTAAGTACGCCGAGTGCACCTGCTACGTCGGCGATGCAGCCCGCCAGTACCAGTCTCAGCAGCAGATGCAGGCTGCGCTGGGCGTTGTGGTCCTCGTGGTCGTCGCAGGTGTTATCATCCTCGTGATGATGGGCGGCGCAGCCTAAACGGCGGCTTCCCGGTCTCCAAATCGTAAAAGCAAAGGGACTGTTGCAAAACTCCTTCCGGCATCGCTTACGCGATGCCGGAGAGAGCTGTTTGCAACGGTCCCTTTTTTGCGCGGTCCAGAGAAAAAAATTACGGTTTATTCGATGCGAAAAGCCCGGCGGCAAGGCCGCTGGCGAGAATCGCGGCACCCAGCGCTGCAAGGCCCGCCCCGGCCTGACCGAAGGCGTCTCCCAGCGCACCCACGAGGGGGCTGGCGGGGATCATCAGCAGGCTGTAGGCCATGCCGTCCACGCTGATGAGGGTGGCCCGCTGGTCACTGGGAATGGCGTCGTTCAGCTTCTGGCTCTCGTGGAGCAGATAGACCTCCAACACACCCTGCACCAGCATCATGCCCAGGATGCCGCCCCAGGCGGGCGCAGCACCCACCAGCAGAGTGCCCACACCGCAGAGCAGGGCACAGGCTGTGTAGAGCCGCCGCATGGAGCGGCATCTCACCCTGCGGCCGATCTCGGTGCCCGCCACGCAGGCCAGACCGCCCAGCAGCAGGGGAAGGAAGAGCAGCTCCGTGGGCCAGCCCAGCTCAACGAGCCGCTGCTGCAAAAACATTTTGGTCAGGTAGCTGGGCACGCTGATGAGGGCGCTGGATGCGATAAGTTTCACCGCCATTGGGCAGGTGTGCAGGACATGCAGGCTGTCCCGCACCAGCTGGCGGAACTGTTCGGGCAGAGCGCGCAGCGGGTGCTTTTCCCGGCTGGCCTGTGATTCAGTGACGATGGGCTCCGCAAGCAGCATATTGGCAAGGGCGGAAGCACCCTCAAAAGCGGCGTTCAGCAGATAAAAGCCCGCGTAGCCGAGAAACTGGTTCAGGATGCTGGCCATGGAGCCTATGGCGTTGGCCAGCATGGAGATCTGGGAGCCGTTGGCGGAGACCTGAATGTATTCTTCTTCGCAGCCCTCCTGCTTCAGGCTGTCGTAGAGCAGCGCCGTGGAGGTGCCGGAGAACATGGTCATGGCCAGCGCGTTCAGCCCCATGGCAAAGCAGATGGTGAACAGGTCTGACGCAAAGGCCATCAGCAGGCTTTGCAGGACCATGCACACGCCGCCGGACACGAGGGTCTTTTTCCGGCCCAGCAGGTCTGCCGCCATGCCGCTGGGGACCTCACACAGCAGGCTGACGCCGTGGAAAACGCCCTCGGCCAGGCCGATCCTCCCACAGCGAAAAGCCCCGGGCCGCCAAAAGCGCCACCCACACGGCATCGGTGATGCGCAGGCCGGAGAAAAAATCGGCAGTGTAAATGCAGGCAAGCTGCTTTTTCAAATTGAGTTTATGATCCATTGGGAACACCCTTTCTATTTATAGTGAATAATGCAAAATAGAAAGTGTACCCTTTGCTAACGAAAGTTTGCTGTGACCAAACCCCTCCGTCAATGCTGACGCATTGCCACCTCCCCTAATAGTGGAGGCCTTGGCAATCCGTGCAGAATTTCCGCTTTCCCAGAGGCTCCCCTACTAGGGGAGCTGACGAGCGAAGCGAGTCTGAGGGGTTCAGGCAAAACAAAAGCGCCCCACAGCAAAGCTGCGCGGCGCTGAAAATCATGCTCCACGTCTTGCTGAAAGAGACAAAAGGGTACACTTCGAGCCAGAACGTATTAAATCTGACCTTTTTTGGAAAAAAGATGCAGCCATTCCAACCCATCTGGGTGTACCCTCCTTTCAGTAAAACGTTACGTTTACAATACCATACTTTCGGCCAAAACACAAGCAAAACCGTAAAATTCAGGGAAAAAGTGCCGCCCCGGCTTGCAAACAGAACCAAAGTGTGGTAAGATGATATCCGGTTATGAAACCTGAATATCTTGAAAACGCAGCGACGGAGAGAGTACGCACGCAGTTCCGCAGCAAAGAGAGAAGCTTCACCGGCTGAGAGGGCTTCCGCGTGGGGGTGTGCCGAAGTTCGCTCCTGAGCGGTCTGCGCGAACGGCTTCTATTAGGGCAGGACGGTGCGCCCCGTTACGGCGTTTGAGAGCCGCCCTTCTTTGTGCAGGGCGGAAGCCGGGTGGTACCGCGGAGCATTGGATTTGCAAAGGCTTCGTCCCTTTTGTCCGGCCAGAAATGGCCCGGCAGGGACGGGGCGCTTTTGCTGCCCCGCTTTGACAACACGAACAGAGAAGGAGAGAACATCCATGCAAGCAATGATCGACGAGCTGGCAAAGCAGGCCGAAGAGAGCCTGGGCCAGGTCTCTTCCAAAGAAACACTGGCAACTTTCTGGCAGGAATATCTGAGCAAGAACGGCAAGATCCCCGCCCTGATGAAGAATCTGCGCTCTGTCGCCCCCGAGGAGCGGCCGGCCATGGGCAAGATCATCAACGAGCTCAAGCAGAAGGTGCAGGCTGACTACGATGCCGCCGCCGCCAAGGTGAAGGAGGCCGAGCTGGCCGCCCGCAACGCCGCTGAGACTGTGGACATCACCCTGCCCGCCAAGACCCGCACGGTGGGTGGTCTGCACCCCCTGACGCTGGTCACCAACCAGATCATCGACGTGTTCTCCGGCATGGGCTTTGCTGTGGCCGATGCCCCGGAGATCGAGGACGACGACCACAACTTCACCCGCCTGAACGTACCGAAGGATCACCCCGCCCGCGATATGCAGGATACCTTCTACCTGTCCGACGAGTTCCTGCTCCGCACCCAGACTCTCCGGCGGCCAGATCCGCACCATGGACAGCCAGAAGCCGCCCATCAAGGTGCTGATCCCCGGCCGTGTGTTCCGTTCCGATTCCGATGCCACCCACAGCCCCATGTTCCACCAGATGGAAGGCCTGGTCGTGGATAAGGGCATCACCCTGGGCGACCTGCAGGGCGCGCTGAACACCTTTGTGCAGAAGCTGTTCGGCAAGGATACCCGCACCCGCCTGCGTCCCTCTTACTTCCCCTTCACTGAGCCCAGTGTGGAGGTCGATGTCAGCTGCTTTGAGTGCGGCGGCAAGGGCTGCCCCCTGTGCAAGCACACCGGCTGGATCGAAGTCCTGGGCGGCGGCGTCGTCAACCGCAAAGTCCTCGAGAACTGCAACATCGACCCGGATGAGTACTCCGGCTTTGCCTTCGGCATCGGCATCGAGCGCATCGCCATGCTGAAGTACGGCATCAACAACATTGGCTTGATGTTTGAGAATAACCTGCAGTTCCTCAAGCAGTTCCACGAATAAGAGGGGAGAGAACAGACAATGAAAGTACCTTTCAGTTGGTTAAAAGAATTCGTTGATATCGACGTTACCGCTCAGGAGCTGGAGGAGAAGCTGTTCTCCTGCGGCTTTGAGGTGGAAGAGCTGATCCCGCTGGATGCAGGCATCAGCAAGGTTGTCGTTGGCAAGATCGTGGAGATGGAAAAGCAGGAGGGCACCCACCTGACCAAGTGTGTGGTGGACTGCGGTGACTACGGCCACGACATCCGCATCAGCACCGGTGCTGCCAATATGAAGCTGGGCGACTGTGTGCCCGCCGCTCTGGATGGCTCCACCCTGCCCGGCGGCATCAAGATCAAGGCCCGCAAGATGCAGGGTGTGGAGTCCAACGGTATGCTCTGCTCCGGTGAGGAGCTGGGCCTGAACGATGATCTGTTCACGGGCGCTGAGGTCTCCGGCCTGCTCATCCTGCCGGAGGATTCCGTTCCCGGCACCGACATCGCACCCGTTGTCGGTCTGGATGACTATATCTTCGATATCTCCATCACCGCAAACCGCCCCGACTGCCAGTCCGTGCTGGGCATTGCCCGCGAGGTCGCTGCCATTCTGGGCAAGCCCCTGCACATGCCCGCCATGGACTACAAGGCTGTCTGCGAGCCGGATGCTCCCATCACCGTCCAGGTGGAGGCCCCTGACCTGTGCCCCCGCTATATGGCTCACTACGTTCGCAACATGCGCATGGGCGAATCTCCCCGCTGGATGAGGCGCCATCTGGCTCTGTGCGGTCTGCGCTCCATCAGCAATGTGGTGGATATCACCAACCACACCCTGCTGGAGATGGGCCAGCCCATGCACGCCTTTGACCTGAACAAGGTCGCCGGCCGCACCATTGATGTGCGCCGTGCCCACGAGGGCGAGAAGATCGTGACCCTCGATGAGAAGGAGTTCACCCTGAACCCCAACAATCTGGTCATCTGCGACGCTGAGAAGCCGGTCGCTCTGGCCGGCATCATGGGCGGTGCCAACTCCGGCATGGACGACAACACCACCAGCCTGCTGTTCGAGTGCGCCACCTTCGCCCGTGACTGCGTCCGCAAGACCAGCCGTGCCCTGGGCCAGAACAGTGATTCCTCTGCCCGCTATGAAAAAGGGTGTGGACCGCAACTCTCCCGAGCTGGGCCTGGCCCGTGCCCTGCACCTGATCCAGGAGCTGGACTGCGGCGATATCACCACCCTCGAGTATGACCTGACCGATGGCCGTCCGCTGGAGCGCAAGCACATCGTGACCACCCCTGCCAAGATCTGCGGCGTGCTGGGCATCACTGTGCCCGAGCAGACCATGATCGATATCCTGCAGCGCCTGGAGTTTACTGTGGATGTGCAGGCCGATGGCAGCTGGGATGTGTCTGCTCCTCTCTACCGTGAGGATGTGGAGAGCTTCCCCGATCTGGCGGAGGAGGTCATCCGTGAGTACGGCTATGACCACATCAACCCCACCTTCCTGAACGAACTGCCTCTGTCACCAACGGCGGCCTGAACTACGCGCAGAAGCAGCAGCTCAAGACCAAGCGTCTGCTGGCTGCACAGGGCTTCTATGAGGCCTCCACCCTGGCCTTCTACTCCAACGCGGAGCTGGATATGCTGCACATCCCCGCTGAGGATGCTGCCCGCAAGGCCATCCGCATCCTGAACCCCATCAGCGAGAACCTGTCCATCATGCGCACCCTGCTGACCCCGTCCATGCTGAATGTCATCGTGGACAACCTCAAGAAAGGCAATGCCGAGGGCCGCCTGTTCGAGATGGCTCCCGTCTATCTGGCCAAGGAACTGCCCCTCAACGAGCATCCCCATGAGCGCCAGACCCTTTGCATCGGCGCTTTCGGCCCCGGCGAGGACTTCTTCACCGTCAAGGGTGCAATGGAGGCGCTGGCCGCAGGCTTTGACCTGACCTTCACCTATGAGCGCGAGACCACCCCGTGGCTCCACCCCGGCATCAGCGCCGCTGTCTACTGCAACGGCAAGCGTCTGGGCGTGTTCGGTAAGCTCTCCAATGAGATCAACGGCGAGCTGGAGATCGCAAAGGACCAGAAGGACAGCCAGAACATCTATCTGGGCGAGCTGGACTATGAGGCTCCTGATGTCCTGTGTGGACGGTGAGCTGCGCTATAAACCGCTGAGCCCCTACGCCGCCGTTAAGCGTGACCTGGCCCTCGTCTGCGAGGAAAAGGTCACCTGCGGCGAGATTGAGGACACCATCAAGAAGGCAAGCCCCCTCATCACCGACGTCAAGCTGTTCGATATCTATCGCGGCGCAAACCTTGGCGAGGGCAAGAAGAGCATGGCCTTCTCCCTGACCCTCTCTGACCCCGCTGCCGAAGTTTCCAACGAGCAGGTGGAGCGCACCGTCAAGAAGGTGCTGGGCAACCTGAAGTTCAAGCTGGGCATTGAGATCCGCTGAGTTTTATTCTATAAATAAGGAAGGCCGTCTGTGCAGCTGCATGGACGGCCTTTTTACATGGAAAGAAGAACACCCGGCGGCGGGCATTGAATACAATAAAAAGTTTTAGCAAACTCAAAAACTTTCAAAAACTGTCAAAAAAGTGTTGACAACTGTCCCGGGGGTGTGGTATTATACTTGAGCGCCAAGCGCTGAGGCAAAAGAATGACTTCCGAAGCCTCAGCAGGAAGCCCTTGAAAAAAGAACCAATAGACGCTGAAAAGTTCCAGTTTGTTCTGAGAAACCTTGAAGTGCTCCAAGTTCAGAAAGTTCAAAAGCTTCTAAAAAATAAGGCTTGACAAAAAACCACTTCGGTGGTAAAATAAACAGGTCGTCAGCCGCAAAGCTGAGGCGCTACAGGACCTTGAAAATTGAACAATATCGAAAAACTTGTAACGGAACCTTTATAAGTGTTGGAAAAACACTAAAAACAATTCCAAACAAAGTAATTCACACAGGACGCAAGCGATTGCGTGCTGAGCGAAAAAAGATTTAACACTTTTTAAG
>VOFJ01003430.1_pt1 | contig 32653 bp, 60 predicted proteins | sample 5384081 | NCBI WGS metagenome assembly VOFJ01 (sample SAMN12384729, study PRJNA508395) | human gut metagenome | isolation source: healthy gut I | host: Homo sapiens | reverse complement strand
CAGTACTTCGTTCAGTTACGTATTGCTCTGCATCAAGCTTAGGACAGCCTATAAGAGTAATCCTTCCACTCATAAAATCGCTGTGCATATTAGCATAAGCATAAGCCGTGCAATCAGCTGCAATCAGAAGATTTGCATTATTAAAATATGGTGCACGAACAGGGAACGAGGCTTTTTATCTGACAAGGCCACTGTCAAGCTGCGACTGTGATATGCCTGAACTACAACATGCATTTTTCACAGTTATCAGATACTTCTTTCTGCTCTTTTTTCTTTTGTGCTTTATTGGCAATAACTGCCTGCTCATCATATGCAGCCGCTTCTCTTTTGCACAAATGTTAAGCTCCTGTCGGACATTCAGGCAGACAATCTCTAGTCCGTCACAGTAATCATCTAGTAAAAGTTTTGCCTTGCCATCGACAAGACCTATCCCACGCTTCATGACATGCATTGACACATGCACCACATCCGTTACATTTATCTTCATCAATATGAATAATTTTTCTAATCATGATATATTTCACTTTCTTTCTTGTTTTTGTGTGAATTAAGCATACTATAATGGCTATAATAATTACGTTGTTATAACCACATTTGAAAAAAAATAAAAAGGAGTTTTTATGCAAATACCATCATTGCCTCTGTTTGCAAATATCAATGAAAAACGAATGGAATTATCTTAGAGAACATAATATGTTAAAATTATCATCATATGCAAAAAATAACATAATTTTTCATATGGATGAACTTATAGATGAAATAGGAATAGTTATCTCAGGAATTGTAACAATTGAGAGTATTGACCTGTGGGGGAAATAAATCCATTCTCAGCAATATTGCTTGTGGTCACGTTTTGCAGAAACTTACTGCTTCTGTCGTGAACCACTTCAGGTCGAAGTTATCTCTGCCAGCAATACCGAATTCTTTTCCTTAATATCAGCAGACTGTTTACACAATCAGATAACAACAACATTGCAAAAAACACTCTCACAAAAAATCACAGGTAATATGCTCACCATTTCCATGCACAAAAACTTATTTTATCAAACCGCATTTTTGTACATCTCCCAAAACAGTCAGAAGCCGCCTGCTCATTTTTTTTATCAAATGAATCAAGAAGAGCCGGCAGATCTGATTTTGCAATACATTATGACCGCCAACAGCTCGCCGATTATCTTAATGTTGACCGCACTGCACTCTCAAAGAACTTAGTAAAATGCGTGACGATGGTCTGATTTCATTTAAGAAAAAATCAATTTTCAATAAAATCGCCGCTTCATGAATAGCATCTATTCCATTAACACTTTACTAATATATAATGATATACCAGGCTCAAATCTTGTTCCCTCCATGTACTTTTTATATCACTAATAATCTTTTCCGGTGTTTCACCCCTCATAACATGCCTGTCTGCATAATCTGCCACCGACAGGATTCTTGCAAGCACCGGTATTTCATTACCTTTAAGTCGCTTCCCGCAAAGCCGGTTCCATCAAAACATTCACGGTGATACTTTACCGCCTGTGCAACATTAATTGTATCTTCAACCTGAAGCGTGCCAAAATCTCATATCCTTTTTGTAACATATGTCTGATATACTGTATATTCATCATCCGTAAGGCTGTCTTTACGTATCAGTCTGTCCGGTATTCCCACCATGCCTATCTCATGCAGCAAGCCTGCACTATATGCATATTCGCACATCTTTTCATCAAGCTTCTTCATCTGTGCAATCTGCCTGCAATATCCTTAACCCTCACACAATGTTCCTTCTCCCCGAAATCTTTTCATCAGAGCAGTCATAGTATCCATAATTCTCATAGACATTGCATGAAGATGTTTATTTTCTTCTTCTATGCGGATTTGCAGAATCTGCTTTCTTCTTCTTTATCAACAGTACTTCTGAATAGCACATACATAGAGCAATATGGAAATCAATATAATACACATAAATATATGGAAACCTCAATGTAACATTATCACCATATATATGTCTTACTGACATCTTCCATATGTCGCTTGAACATATAAATGATTACCGAACATATTATATTAATAAAAAAACTATTACGTATTCCAAGTATAAATACCGCCACCGATGAAAAAACAGTGGAAAAAATACGCTGAAATATCCGATACACGCATGGTAATATACAAAAGAATACCGGGATGGCAATTATAATAAAAGCAGCAACATCAACCCACGTCCGGTAATTCTTACGTGAGACTGCAATATTTAATAAAAGCATTAAAATAATAGAAAATAATGCCATAATATAATCCGTGTCCACTCCATATATCAGCCCATTAGGAATACTTACAATCCATATAAAACAGAAATACTATCTTCATCCATAATGCAAGACGTTCATCCTCATACCGGCACATTAATATATCAATAAAACCTGTACGTGTGTCTGTAAATTTTGCTTTGGTATCTCCCATATATTACAATATTATCCTGCGCTTCCCTTTATCAATTCGACAACAACCTGTGCAACATCTGCATCAAACTGTGTACCTGCCCCTTTTTCAAACTCGCTGATTATATAATCTTTATCGCAATGTCTTCTGTAACATCTGTTGGAACTCATAGCATCTAATGAATCCGCAGCACTGATTATCCTTACAATATCCGGAATCTTATCACCTTTAATTCCATACGGATATCCTTTTCCATCAAATCTCTCATGATGATAAGCTGCTCCCATATCAGCCTGTGGAAGAAATTCAAGTCCTGCCAAAATCTCTTTACCCCATATCGTATGCTTCTTCATAAGCTCGTACTCTCCATCTGTCAACCTTGGGGAGGCTTGTTAAGCACTGCATCAGGAACCGCTATCTTTCTATATCATGAAGAAGAGCACTCCTGTATATAATATCAATCTCTTCTTTTTTGTATAAGTCCTGCTCTTCATATTTTGTGCAATAAGTTCCGAATACTGTGCCACCCTCTTTGAATGCTGCTGTGTATACCCATCCTTTTCATCAAGCATACGGCTGATTGCCGTAACAGAATTAATCATCAGGACTTTCGTTCCCGCTACAGCTGACTGAACTTCTTTTTCAAGCTCATGCTCGTCATCAGCCTGCCTCATCTGATAATTCTTGTAGAATATATCCCAGGTAATTACAACGAGACAGAATCCCCAGTAAAAAACAGGATAGAAAAAACGGTAATCCCTGCCATAATCATAATTAAATATATTGCCAAGCGGCGTCCAGAACGAAATTGTAATATATAGTCCATATATAACACACACAGGAACACCAAACTTCATTCCCAGTAAAATAAGTGTAATAACAGGAAGCAAAAAGATACCATAATAAAGAAAATCCATCATTGGCTCCCCATGAATATAATTGGCACAGCAAGAACCAGCAGAATAACTGCCGCAATCCTGCATACTCTGTATACATTCTTAAAAAATAATCTAATGCCCATACTGCCACCAGCGACACAGCTGCCACAAAAAAATGTTGCTGCACCTATAATATACTTGCCGAGTCTTATATTCTCGACATCAATAAGAATCATAACAATTGCAAATACTGCCATAATCTTCTGAAGTGTTGCCGTATCAGCCTTTACGGACTTCTCATAGCGCATATACTCGTTTTACTGTATCAAACGCTTCTGATAGTAATTTCATTAAACTTCACCCCTGTCATCTTGTAAAGTTAAACTTGTAATCCAATTCTATAAGTATTATATCATATGTATATTTTAATGTAAACAATTTATTTGCAGCATATAGTTCGACATTTTTCAGCATTTTATACAAATTTGTTGAAAAAATATTAGTTAGAACCCACTTATAATATAGTGCATATATGATTTATAATTTATTTTATCTAATAGGGAGTATTTTATATGGATTATGATGAAAAATTATTTAAAGCAGAGGAAAGCCAATATAAAGCCCGGAGAATATGGCTTGTATTTGCCACTTCTTCTCACTGCGAACTATGGTTCGATGTATCTTCAGTCTTTATCCGGTAAATAATTTTATTATTTTGTTATTTTGTGCTGGATACCTTTCTTTATTGGCGAAATTCTTCTTCGCATAAAAGGTAAAGATACAGATATATATATAAGTATAATCTGGTAATCGGATATGGCATTTTTATACATTTTTTATTATGTACTACTGAATCACCAATCGCTTTTACTTACATTGCTTCCTGTTACAAGCCTTCTTTGTTTTTATGCTTGGCAATAAATTCATGGTTTACTGTGGAATAGCCAATACTGCCAGCATAATATTCAGTGCATTCTACAGAGCCATGTTACTTTGGATGCACAAGTGCTTCAGATATGAAAAACTACCAGCTTCAGGTATCATGTATCGTTTTGTGCTTATATATGTTATGTAATGTCAATCAAACATCTCAACGAATCGGATGGTGCATTGACAGACAGCATTAAGGCTGATTTACAGCGTGTTGTAACAACTGTAGAAAAAGTAAAAACAGCAAGCAATACTATCATGGACGGCATACTGTTGTACGTGAACTTGCTTCAGAAAACAAACATGGTTCAGATCTCGTACTTGATGGTCTCAACGAACTTACTCGACAACAACAAACAGCTCCAGAACCACGCCTCGTCTTCACTTGATATGACTACTGACATTAATTCTCAGGTTGAAAATGTTGCCCGGGACTCATCAATGAGATGGTATCTCTTACAGCTGAATCAGGTTCCCATGCCCAGACAAGTTCAACCGACCTTGAGAGTCTTTTGTAAAGACATCCAAAACAATGTCAGAATTATCAAACGATGTTGAAAATATTCTCACTGAATTTAAGAATGAATTTGAGACAGTTAAAGAAAGAAAAACAAGCACTATCGATAATATTTCAAGCCAGACCAACTTTGCTTGCTCAACGCTTCAATAGAAGCCGCAAGAGCAGGTGAAGCCGGCAAAGGATTTGCCGTCGTCGCTGAACAGATTCGTACTCTCAGTAGCAGAAACCAAGTCATCTTCAGGGCAGATACAGGACGCACTTACACGTCTCTCAGAAATATCTGACAAGATGATGACTTCAATAGAACAGACAATCAAACTTATACAGATTACTCTTTGAAAAGTTACTCTACCGGTCAGAATGTTAATAAAATCAACGAAGATTCCGGCAAACTCGGTGAACATATCTCTGTAATCAATACAGCTATGAAAGAAGTTGAATCTTCAAATCATCAGCTTGTCGATAACATGGAAAAAGTATATAACATTGTCGATAAATGACAGGCTTCATCAATGAATCTGATGAAACAAGCAAGCGAATGGTAAGTAAATACGAAGAAAGTGCTTCAAATATCGATAACATTGAAGAAATAATCCAGGGACTTAATATTGTGAACTTGGCATCGGCGGTTTCATTTGGGGAATTGACGACATCAAGCCCGGCATGAAACTGAGCCTACACATTGATTCCGAAAATGGTAACATTAATGAATATCACGGTGAACTCCTTTGAACAGAACAGTAACAGCATAAAGGTACGCCTTGATAATTCAATTAATGTAGCAAAAAAAATACACCTTGTAAAGTACAGGTAACTGTTGGTAATGTTTCTTTACTGCTGGGATAAAGCTGCAATTATCCTTAATATCCGGGATTAACTGCCGGCAGCAGTTCAACTAAATATATTAACAATAATACAATAACTACGTCCTAGTATTGGCAAACAGACGTAAATATCCTCGTCTTGATATGTCTAACAGATGTATCGCTATTACAGTTAAAAAGACCGGTAAGACTTACTCCGGAAAGCTTGACAACATCAGTGCTAACGGATTTGCTTTCCTTGCTGATAATTCATTCTTTGCAAGACCAGCAAGGGTTCTGAAATCTCTGTACAGATTGAAAACTTCGACGCTTCCTGGCAACTCAGTTCTTGAAGGTAAAATCATTCGTTCATCAGACAATGAAGGCATGTATATCGTAGGCTGCCAGATGCCTGCTGACAATCTGGCAATTAAAGATTACGTTGAAAAACATTTTTTAAAATAAAATCTTGTTCTTACAGGACGTAACGAACAAAAAACTTAACGACCGGCAGGAAGAGCTTGAGAGCTGTTCCACCGGTCGTTTCGTGATCCTGAACAGGATATCGGACGCGTATGCGTACATCTTGTTCACCTGATTTCAAATATATGTCGGCGAAACTATCACGCTTGAAGGCCCCGGACTCGGTCAGAGACCTTAATCACAGTAACAATAACCGTAATTAATCATAATAATAACCGGTTCAATCGAAAAACCGTACCACATACTTGTGATACGGTGTTTTTCATATTTCAAATAATTACAAAATACATTTTTGTATTATTTTTTTACTTATCTTCTTTTTTTCTTCTTTGAAGAAACTGCAACATATACGATACCTGCAACGGCAATTACCATAACAATAATTAAAGGAACAAGAACTTTCATTACTCTGTCACCTGTATCAGGTGTTGTAATTGATGTGTCACTTCCCCACTTGCCGGTGTGTATCTGTTCCGTTATCAGCAGCATTTGTATATTTAAGGAAGTTGCCTAAGTTGATTGAACCATCTTCATTTTCTCTGAATTGCTTCAATTCCACCAAAGGAGATAATCCTTGAATTCAGCAAGACTTACAAAGTTAGCTGCTGTAAGTTCAACACCATCAGCATTAACAGATTTACCTGTTTCTTTGTCATATAAGAAATTGCTTGATGATTTAATCATATTCATAATATCAGCTTCTGCATCTTTTTCTGTTGATGTAAGAGCTGCAAGTGTTTCCTCATTTTCCCATGAGTTATCTGCAAATGACTTGAAGTTTTCAACTACAAACTGTGCAGTCACACCTGTATATGCGTGAAGCTCAAGGTTTGAACCTCCGTTGTTGTAACCTGTACAGTTAATGTACTCGCCCATTGGGTCACTGTTGTTTGTGAAACCGTTAGCTGCATTACCAAATGAGTAGCTGTTGTAAATCTTATGATTTACGGCGATACCGCTGCCGCCCATCTTGAATCCGTTACCGTCACCCTTTGTCTTAACGAGCTTGCCATCTTCAATTACATAACCATTAGCATAACATACTGAATCGTAGATTTCTACTTCACCGATTGCACCAGTACCGCTCTTTGAGAATAAATCCCAACCATCATCTGCGTTATATGCAGCTACGCGCAGTACTTAAATACGTTACCAACACCACATGTAAGCTTTGCAGCAAATCCATCTGCATTATTGTCTGACTTATCTCTGTTATTAATAAGCATTACAGCTTATAATCTGGTTGTATGAAGCCAGTCTTTCTGTTCTGTAGCACCATCAGTTCTTGAAATTGAAAGACCTGAATTAGTATGTCCTGCAAAATCACAAAGTTCTTTAATATATTATGATTACCACCGACTCTTACGCCGCCGCCGTTAAAGAATTTAATTCCCTCAACATACCAGTAATCACCAGAAACATCAAATGTATTTCCTGTAGCTTTGCCATCATTACCTGCAAAATCAAACACTACATCTTCACCATTATCAGGGTCAGCCACAAGCATCTTTCATATCTTTAGCTGTACCATTGTTATATTTTCTTAATAGCTACAGATGATGAAAGGTTATATGTGCCACCCTTTACATATATAGCCTGACCTGCCTGACAGAATGTAAGAGCTGTCTGAATATCAAGTGATTCTCGACTGTACCATTACCTGACTTGCTGCCGTCAGCAGAGACATAAATCGGTGTTTCTACTGCTGCATATATTTTTTCTTACTACTGTATTGTTCTGTGTAATAGTATCCTTAGGATTAATATTCTGTGTTGCATCAGGCTCAAACTGAATCTGGAACTTGTTATTGCCTACTGTAAGTTTTTGTAGGATATGAGTATGTACCAGCTTCAACTACCTGCTGGCTTGCAAGTGTCTTTCCATCCTGCTTTACAGTAAGAAGACCCTTTGTATTAACTGTCACTTTGTATTCATAATCTTCATCTGCTGTCTCTCTTTAATGAAGCCTGTGTTACAGTAGGTTTTGTTGCATTTACAGGTGCAAATGTCTGTGGTGCATCAGCCTCTCTTGATGTAATCTTAACATCAATATCATTTGAATTTACTTCAATCTTAGCTCCACGGGATGCCATAAAACCTAAGTACATCTTATTGCGCTTAATCTTTTCAAATGTGTCAGCAGGAAGATACCATGTCTTACTTCCGTCAATTTTATTTACTGCATTTCCAGCTTCATCTAACATTTGTAGCATATACGCCTGTATTATCTTTTTTAAGTGTAAGTGTAAATGTCTTAGGAGCATCTTCTGTTACTTTCTCAGATTTACCCTTATTTACAAGTGTATAATTTACTTTTCCGCTTGCATCGGCTGCTGAAGCAACGCCGTATCTTCCGAATACATTAAATGCACCATAATATCCGCCAACCGACATTGCATTAGAACAGTAAATTGATGAATCTCCGTCAGGTCCGATAGAATCTCTTACCATAATACCGAAACCTTCCTGATTATCAGCTGATTTCTTTGTTATAAAGTAATCAACTTTTATCTTTGCTGTAATTTCAAAATTATCTTTTGTAGGGTCAAGTACTGTATAATAATATGATATACCATCCTGTCCATCATCGGTACACTTTACCTACGCCCTCTTTAGCTTCTACAGTAATTGTCTTTGAACCATCTTCATTGTCCGTTACAGTTGCTTTTTCTGCATTTGCTGTAGACTGTCCGAATGTTACTGCATTCCACTCAAAGGTCATTATATTTGTAATCAATCTTATCTCTTACAGCTGCTGTAAATTCTGTAGAAAGTGCTTTGCCATCAACTTCAGCACTTACAACAATCTTATATTCGCCTGCTTCGTCTTTGTTAAATGCTGATGAATCTACCTTAGGTGATTCAACTTTAACTTTTCTTCGCTGTCATATACAGCGTATACCTGAAGACCGTCATTGAGAAATCCTCACCCTTTAAATATGTTGTCTTATCAGGAATCTTTTTGTAACTTCAAGTGACTGAACTGTTCTCTCTCTATAACTTCAAGTATACTCGGCTGTCTTTCCACCATATGTAACTACATATGTATACTTTACCTGTCTTTGTTGTATCAAGAGCATCACCCTTTGCATCAACAGCAAATCCTGCTGACAATACTTTTTTGATGAACCGTCAGAATATTCTGCTGTTACCAAAACACCGTCTCTGTAAGATCAACATCATAAACAACATCTTTATAAAATGTTGTTCTGTTTGGACCAGCAAGTTCAATCTTAGTAACCTTTGCATCAGAAACATTTACATCAAATTTATATTCTTTTGTAACATCTCCGTGTGTATGTGCGATTGTTACCTGTGTCTTGCCTGCCTTAGAAAAATCATAAGAAACAGTTGTATCTGCATCCACCTGCAGCAATCAGATCCTGTAATTTCTTAGTCACACCACTGTTATATACAACATTTCCTTCCAAGACCTGTAAGGTCAATACTCTCATCTAAGAGATAATCTGTCTTGATTGGATTGTAATCAACTTTAATATCTGTAACTACTTCTTTTATTACTTTTTACAGGAATTTCAATCTTTGTACCAAAGTAATCAAGCAACAATCTTACCGCTATCTGTTATCTCTGAAAAATCAGGTACTTCTATAAGGCAGTCTTTTTTGCTGTGGATTGTCTTTTCAACACCACCGAGTGTTACATTTGCCGAAAAATCCTGCAAGGTCAATATCATTGTATGTATTTCCCTGGATATACTCCTGTTTTGGAAGCTTAGTAACATCTTTACAACTACATCTGAATTAGTATCTGTAACTGTAAGTGTTGTATCCTTAAATGTTGCCTTAGCCAATCTTGATGTAAATACACCAACATACATTGCGTCGCCTGTAAATATCTCAGAAGCTTTTCTGCTTTTTGTATACAACTCCGTCCTTTGAAAGGATTAAGCTGTCACCAATTTTTCTGGATTACAAGGTCATATGTCTTGCCGGTTTCAACTTTTTGATTCACTAAAGAGAACCAACATTGGCCTGTACCTGTATGCCATGTTCCGGCACATTGGTATTTACCTTTGTTTATTGATGCTGTAACTTCACCTATTGTTGCATTAACGAGTGGAGCAGCATCACCTGTATTTTCATGTTCGCCAACAGCAGCTCTTGCCATAAGACCCATACCCTGCTGATTTGTAACAGCAAAATGAATCTACTGTCATCTTTGTTGTGATAGTAAAATCTTTTTTGCCATTCTCAATTTTGTAATAAAGAAAATCAATTCGCTTCATGGTCTTTTTGCTATCTTACCCTTTGTTTCCTGATGATTCAAGTGTAACACTGCCATCTGAATTCTCTTTAATTGTATTATTTGCAACGGCTGTACTGTTACCAAAACAGACCATGTCCAGCCCTTCCATGTTCCGTCAGCCACTTCTTTGCCGCGCTTCCAAAAGCTGTTGCGGCGTTTGCTCTGAATAAGCATGCTTGTAGGCATAACAGAAAGCACCATAGAGTGCTGCAAGAACTAAAGACAATACTTTCTTGCCTTTCTTGAACTTCATAACTCTTTCCTCCTTTTTTATACATTCCCCAAAAAATGCAATAACGCACTCAATTGTACATGATGCACAACTTTCATGCGTATGACTATTATTTCAAGAAATATTGTGCATAGATTGTACTATATAATCTGATATCAGACCACTCATTTTTTATTCCAAACCTCTAAAGTACAGTTTTTTATCCTTTTTACAAAAAAATCTTTTTGCAAAATTATCTATTTCTTTTTGTTATTTCTATATTAAAAATGCTTCCCAAACACAAAAATGATGCACACGCTTTACCCCCTAAGCATGTGCATCATTATTAATTTTCACGGTCTAAACGAACCCACAATACGTATTTTCAATTTCAAGAATTTAACTTCTCTTTCTTGAACGAGCCTGTGCAAATAATACATACGCTGCACCAAGCATTGCTGCTGCCATTAATGACATCATCATTACAACTGCCATCATACCCATATCACCTGTATTTGGGGATGAACCTTTGCAGCTGGTTTTTCTGTTTCAGGTGCTGCCGGCTGATTATTATCTGTGTTGCCAGGTGTTACAACTGTTTTAGCTGCATCTTCATATACAATTGCATATGTTGAGAACTTATCAGTCTTGAATGTGTAATTAAACCTGTCTCTTCATCAAATACACAGTTCTCTTTATCAATAACGGTAACTTCACCATCATGAACTCTTATAACTTTGTATGTTCTTGTCTTAGAATCATCTTTGTTAATAAGTTCTTCCGGTACCTGAACCTTTAATGTTATTTCTGAATTAAATTCAGCCTTAACTGCTGCATTATTGCCAACCTGTTTTTCAATTGTGATATCAATACTTTTCCAACAACACCATTATTAACAAGTGAAGATATCTTTGTATCTATAAGCTCCTTATCTCCCCGCCTTAACTTCATCTTTTACAACAATTTTAAATTTAATATCAGCACCAGCTTTTTAACAGCTTCTTTTTCTTCATCTGTAAAAGCTTAACTGATGATTCGATTTCCTTTACAGTATCTGCATCATTTTTAATTGTTGGTGCATCACCCTTAACTTCAACATCTGCTTCTGGCTTATCAGGTGTTGGTTCTGGGTCTGGTGTTGGAGGTGTAAGCTTATCAATAACAGCCTCTTCCATTACATGTCCGCAGACTGTACATTCTTTGTGCTTGCTTCCTGCTTCTTCTGCTGTTGCTTCCTTGTCTACTATCCACTCACCTGCTGTATGTAATGCCTTAATATCAATTTTTGCAGCGTCTTCTGCTGTAAGAATTGTAACGCCCTCTGCTCTTGCTGATGTATCAACTGCTGTTCCATCAGGTGTATGTGTATTATATTCATAATAATGAGCATCTTTTACTTTTTTGCATTCATATCTTTGTAAGCAACAGGATCAATCATATTTGCAGACTCAACTTCTGTGTTAAGCCATGTAACTGTTCCTGCTCCCCCATGCACGTGCAAGAATATTCTTTGACGTAGCTTTGAGACCAGTTGATGATGTTGTAACAATCTTACAATTGTTAAATATATATCCATGCTTACCCTTTGCCTTAGAAGCAACAATGTAACTTGCTACTGCTTCCATATCGCTGTAGCTGTACATGCTTAATGTACATTCATCAAATACAGGATTACCGTCACCACAGATATAATCAGTAGTTCCCTCGATTACACAGTTTTTAAAATATGAAACTTCCTGTGCATCACCTGTATAAACAGTATCCTGACTGCTAAGGAACTTACAATCCTTATATTCTGTATCGTCAGCCTGAATATAGATAACTGCTGCTCTCTCTTTAGCTGCTTTAGAAAGAACATCAATATTTTCTGTTGTTCTGGCCGTACATGCAGGAGTTACATTCTTATCTGCACCATCTGCAAAAGTTCTTCCTGTGTGAGATATCTGTTAAGAGAATTTTTCAAAATGTAATATTTTCAGCTTTGAATCCCTTTGCATTTGCAAAAGATTTACCGTTGAACCCCAATGTCCCGGATTCTGCTCAACTGCTGTCTTATAATATTTATCAACTGCCCATGCTTCATCATAATATGAACCATTTTTTTTCCATCAGTTGTTTTTCTTTTGCACTATAATAAGAGAATCCAACGCCATAATACCATGTGATTGTTGAACCACTCTCTTTTGCACTCTTAATTGTTATATTAGGGTATCTACTATTACCTGCTCTCTGTATAAATCATCAGTAAGGACAACTGTTACTCTCTCATCCTCACTTTTTCCATTCTTGCAATATACTTAACTGCATCTGCAATCTTTTCAAACTTCTGACCTGCACCTACCTTAACTTCTGCTTCATAAGCAACTGCTGATGTATCTTCAGGTGCATTAAGGTATACGTCATTAGACACTGCTGTATTACCAACACTTATGGTGGTCATATGCCGTATATCCTCTTCACATTCAACAGATGTCTCATATTCGCCTGCACGAAGCTTTTTACACTATATGATTTTCCTGAAACATCAAAAGTATATGTATAATCAGGTGTATCCATATTCTTAAATGTTATCTTTGTCACATTAGCATTCTTCTTATCAGAAGTAACAAATGAACCTTTAACATCAACAACCGGCTTCTTTGATGCATTAATTTTTAACATCTGAATATTTGCGCCTTCTGCCTTATTAATTTTTTCTATAACTTCATAATCATCTGCATTTTTTTAATTACAACTGCATAATCCTTATCAGGAACAATATATTCCTGTGCATATGTATAATTGCCATCAGCTGTCTTTGTAAGTGATAATGTTACATCAAGTGATGTATCATCAGGTACTAATTCTACAGCAATATCACCTTTTAATGCAGCATCAGGCACTCCCAAAATGTACCTGCTACTGTGGCTACCGGTGCTTCAACAGCTTTAAAATTAACTTCTGCTGTCGCTGAATTACCTGTAAGGGTAAACTTATTAGCATCATTTGTATCATCAACTTTAGAGCCTGCCTTTTGTAATAACTGCAATATAATTAGTATTACCGGCTACTCTTTTTAATACTGCTGTATACTTTCCTGAAGCATCAATATCAGCAATAACAACTGCTGCTTTATCATTATCAAGATTCTTGAACTTAATGCTCTTAACTCCCTCTTTGTGCAGCATCTTCAACTGTACCGCTTACTGTGACAGAATTAATCGGATTATATTCATCAATTGTAATAGTCTTTGCTTTTAATATCACCATTAGAAACTAATGCGAGATATTTCTTTCCTTCAACTGTTCTTGATATAATCGTCAATATCGTCAACTGTAACAGTTTTACCCTTTGATGACATTGCAACATTATATGTAGTATCTTTAGTATTATCACCAAAATTACAAGTCTGTCCGGCTTATCACCATTACAAATCATTGTAACAGTGGCCTTTGTTGTATCATCCTTAATCGGAAAATATAATACATTTTCCGTTACGGAATCTTAATGTTCCATCATTACTTACTCCTGATCCTGATGCCTTTCCTAAAATAATTCCATAATTATCAGGAAGAACTGCTCCTACAGTTGCAACATTACTCCCACTTTCCTGACTTAGTGAAGTCATACGTAGTTGTTGTCTTTTGTAATCTCAGGTTCTGCAGCCTTTACACTTAAAAGCCCTGTCAGACCTGAAGCGCATTGCTGTCACAGCAAGCAATGCTGTAAGAACAACAGCCATAACTCTTTTTAATGAACGAATTTTCATTAATAAAGCCCTCGCTTTCCCTTTTTTACATAGCTTTTACAAAGCTTTTGTAATGACAAGGCTATCACACTTATACCAAGTGTTCTACCTATTTTTAGAGAAGTTAGTATTGATTACATGTTTTTTAGGTTTATAATATAATATATTACAAAGTAACAAAAAAAAGCTGTTATATAATTTGGTCATTTTAACAAAACAATTAAGATCACTCTGTGCAATTTTTTCAAATTCAGCACATCAGCCGCATTTACATTTATAAAATAAAAGGAGGACTATGGCTTCACCAAACAGATTTGAAATATCAGAACAGACACATAGTGCTAATTTTGCAATGTATAACTTTTTTCATTCCCATTCATGGTATGAAATTTTTATCTGCAATCCGGGCAATGCACATTTTTATATACAGGACAGGACATATCCCCTGATGAACAAAGCGGCGATATTGCAGTTACATCCCTCCCTGATATCCCTCACAAAACAGCATATCTTGCAGAAGTAAATAAAAAGATTATGCATAGAATTTTCCGCAAACTACATACAGCCTGTTATTTCCATGTTCGAAATGAAACTCTTTGACAGCCGGCTCTTTACAGTTCTTCATAATAGTACTGAAAAACACGGCTTTCTTGATTCACTTATCCTTAATATGATAAATGAACATAAGCAGCGTGATTATATAAGTCCTGCATTTTTAAATGTTTATTTTCAAGAATTTATACTGCGTCTCATGCGTGGAAGTATCCCGCTTGACGGACGCACGATTGATTTTAATAACTCAAGCAATACAATGCAGCTTGCCGTTGATTATATTAATGAAAATTTTCAGAGCCGGCTCACACTCTCAGATATTGCAGAACGTTTTTCACCTGAATCCGTCATATTTTTCAAAGCGATTTAAGACGGTAATCGGAACCGGCTTTAAAGAATACATCAATAATCTTCGTATAACAAAATCAGAAAAAATGCTGCTTGAGACTAATAAAAATATTACAGAAATTGCGTTTGAATGTGGATTTGAAAACAGTAATTATTACGGAGATGCATTTAAACAAAAAATGGTGTTTCACCTACCGAGTACCGGAAACTTAAAGGAAATATCAAATAAAAATATACGATTTTATTCTTGACACATTACTTCTGCAATGATAATATTTTACAAAACATGGTTCATGAATAATCTTTTGAACCGAATATAATTAAATATGACTGTTATTTTATTATCAATATCAGGGAGTAGTCCGACATCTTAATTAATAATATAGATGTTGTGCCGTTCGTCATCCGCTGCTTACAGCCGGTCGGCACATCTTTGATAGACAAGACTTTTTATTGCATATGTATATATGATGTATAACTATTGTATACATCTATGTATTTGTGCACAAAAAGTCTTTTTTTTATACTTTTTGATATGTAATAAAAATGTAACTTGCAGCCATAGCCAAAGAAAGGAGTTTTATGAAAACAAAAATTATTGGTCCCTTGCATCTGCTGATATTATCAGTGAACTTGGCTCAGGTCCGGACGGACTTAGCAGTAATCGTGCCAGACAGCTCCTGCTTGAAAAAGGAGAAAATGTACTTGACGAACAGAAACCCGACAGCATTATAAAAGTGTTTTTCAGCCAGTTTTGTGACCTTTTTAATAGTAATACTGCTTATCGCTGCACTTATTTCTATGTTTTCAGGTAATATTGAAAGTACAATTGTAATATTTCTGGTTCTCATAATGAATGCGGTATTAGGAACAATCCAGCATGTCAAAGCACAGCGTTCACTTGAAAGCCTGAAAACAGCTCTCATCACCTTCGGCAAAAAGTCATACGTGATGGCAGTGTAATTGAAATTCATTCAAAAGACATAGTTCCCGGCGATATTATAATGCTTGAAGCCGGTGACTTAATCGTTGCCGACTGCCGTATCATAGAAAGTTTTTTCCTGCAGGTAAATGAAAGTGCTCTCACAGGTGAATCTGCCAATGTTGACAAATTTAATGATATCCTCGATAATGACACGCCTCTTGCCGACCGCACAAACATGGTCTATTCCGGCAGTCTGGTAACATACGGAAGAGCCAGAGTAATCGTTACATCAACCGGCATGGATACTGAAATCAGGAAATCATCGCAGGTCTTATGAATTCAGTTAAAGAAAGAAAAACCCTCTTCAGGTCAGCCTTGATGATTTCAGCAAAAAACTTGCCATAATGATTATGATTATATGTGGGACTGGTATTTGCCTTATGTCTTGTGCGTAAAATGCCTATGCTCGATTCAATGATGTTCGCTGTTGCGCTTGCAGTTGCTGCTATTCCTGAAGCATTAAGTTCTATCGTTACAATCGTCCAGGCTGTGGGGAATGCAAAAATGGCAAAGAAATGCAAATTATTAAACAATTAAAAGCTGTTGAAAGTCTTGGCTGTGTATCCGTATGCTCCGGATAAACAGGCACACTTACACAGAATAAAATGACTGTGCAGAATATCTACATCAACTCCGAAGAAATATCACCTGAACAGCTTGACATTGCCCTGCCGCTTCACCGGTATCTTCTTTTATGATGCAATACTTACAAAAAACGATTCATGCATAACCGATGGCAAATGTATTGAGATCCTACTGAATCGGCTTTCCTTGAAATGTTAAAAAAAGTACCTTTTGACGGTACTGACAACTCATTTAATGAAAATCACATACGCAATCACATGCAGCGTATTGAAGAACTGCCATTTGACTCTGTAAGAAAGCTGATGAGCACCAAATACTATATTCACAATGTTCCTACTGTCCTCACAAAGGCGCAGTGGATGTACTGTTAGACCGCTGCAGTTTTATACGTGATAATGATGGCGTCCGCAAAATAAATAGCAGCGATATAGATTCTACTTAAAACAGCAAAATGAAGTTTTTTCAAGAAAAGGCCAGCGTGTCCTTTGCTTTTTGCATACAAAAGAATGCCATGAGCCACTTAATTTTGAGAATGAAAATGACTTTATTTTTTATCGGTCTTATATCCAATGATTGACCCCACGCGTCCAGAGGCAGTGCAAGCGGTAAAAGATGCACGCCGTGCCGGAATAATGCCAGTTATATTACCGGCGACATAAAATAACTGCCACTGCAATCGCCGAAGCTATCGGAATATTCGAGACAGGGTGACATTGCTGTAACAGGAAGTGAGCTTGATTCAATGAGCGATGAAGAACTTGATTCAAAGCTTGAAAAAAATAAGTGTTTATGCCCGGTATCACCTGAAAACAAAATTCGTATTGTTGAAGATGGCAGAACAAAGGTCGTATTGTTTCAATGACCGGCGATGGCGTAAACGACGCACCGGCACTTAAAGGCTGATGTTGGTGTTGCCATGGGAATTACAGGTACAGAAGTTTCCAAAGATGCTTCCGACATGATTCTTGCTGATGATAATTTTGCAACTATTATAAAAGCAGTGACAAACGGCAGATGTGTTTACCGCAATATCCGCAATGCAATACTGTTTCTTTTATCAGGAAACATGGCAGCCATACTCGCTGTACTGTATACATCAATTGCCGGTCTTCCTGTTCCTTTTTGCTCCTTGTACAGCTTCTGTTCATTAATCTGCTCACAGATTCGCTTCCGGCAATCGCAATTGGAATGGAACCGGTTGACGACTCACTGCTTGATGAAAAAAAAAAACCGCGTGATCGCTTCACATGGAATACTCACAAAATCATTCCTTTTCAGGATTATCAGTCAGGGATTTCTTATTGCAATCGCAGTAATGACAGCTTATTATCTGGGACTACAACAATTCCATTTTTGCACAAGGTGCACAAACAGCAGCCAATCCTGCACTTGCAATGACTATGGCATTTGCAACGCTTACTCTTGCAAGACTTTTTCATGGTTTTAACTGCCGCACTGACAAACCAATTTCAAAGCAGGACTTTTCTCGAATATTTACAGCGTAAGTGCCTTTTTGTGCCGGTGTGTATGCCTGCTCATCATGGTATTAGCCATCCCGTTTCTGGGAACACTGTTTTCTGCTGTAACCCTTTCAAAGATGCAGCTGCTTCAAATTATAATTTTGCTTTTTGTTCCTACAATGACTATACAGATTTTAAAATCTGTCTCATATATGATTAAAAATCACTGATAAAAACAGGACTGTTGCTTTGATTGATTTAAAACAATCACAACAACAGTCCCATTCTTTTTTCAATTCTTCTTTAATTTACACATTAAGATGTGACAAAAATGCTTTTTGTTCTCTCATTTTTTGGATTACCGATTACTTCCTCGGCACTACCCTGCTCGACAATAACTCCACCATCCATAAATATTACCCTGTCTGCAACTTTTCTTGCAAAGTCGATTTCATGTGTAACTATAACCATTGTCATCTTCTCTGCGGCAAGGTCTTTTTAATACTTTAAGAATTCCGGCTGTTATTTCCGGGTCAAGTGCCGATGTAGGCTCATCAAAAAACAGAATCTGCGGACTCATTGCCAGTGCCCTTGCAATGGCGACTCTTTGCTGCTGGCCTCCTGATAACTGGCTCGGATAACTGTCCTCTTTACTCTCAAGTCCCACTTTTTTTTAGAAGTGCTCTTGCTGTCTTTTTTCTGCTTCTTCCTTTGACTTTCCCTGAACATGTACAGGTGCATCAATAATATTTTTTCAATACTGTATAATGTGGAAAAAGATTGAAATTCTGAAACACAAGACCAAACTGGCTCTTCACTTCAAGCATTTCTTTCTTGCCAACATATGAAGTGTTCTCATCAGGCTTATTTGTTGTGGCATATTTTCCCCCCATAACAAAGAGTTCCTTTATCCATTGTTTCAAGAAGTGTGGCACATCTTAAAAATGTTGATTTTCCTGAACCTGAAGGTCCGATTATCGCCACTACTTCACCTTTATTAACATCTCCAACGAAATATCTTTAAGCACCAAGCAAAGCTTTTTCTGCACATTTTTCATTTCAAGCAGCTTCTCATATACTCATCCTTCCTGTGCATTTACACAATGCACATCTTAAATAATCACAAATAATCTTAATACTTCATTTTGTTTTCAAGTTTCTCCATGCCATATGCAACTACAAAGTTAAATATGTAATAATAGAAAAGACCTGCAACAAAAAGTGGCATAATGCTTGTCTGTGCTGCCGCAATCTGTTTTGCAAGTGTAAACATTTCTGTGTGTATGCAAGTGCAAATGCAAGCGATGTATCTTTTACAAGTGTAATTACTTCATTTGTAACCGGTGGAAGCACAATTTTTACCATCTGCGGAAAATAATTCGTACAAATGTCTGTGTTCTTGAATAGCCAAGAACTGCTGCTGCCTCATACTGGCCTTTTGGAACCGCTTCTATTCCCGAGCGGTAAATCTCTGCAAAATATGCCGCATAATTAAGTGAAAATCCTATAATTACAGCGTAAAACCTGTAACTGTTAGAAAGTGACATTCCGAAAAAGATAATACGGTCCGAAAAATACTACAAGAAGCTGCAGCATAAAGCGGTGTGCCACGCATAATTGAAATATATATTCTTGCTATCCAGTTAAGTACTTTTAACTTTGAACGTCTTATAAATGTAATAACAAGTCCAAGCGGAAGTGAGAATATAAGTGTTAAGAAAAATATTCCAAGAGATGCAAGCATTCCTGATAAAAGCTGTTGTCTTAATATATCAAGCATATTGTCTAAAATCCGTTTTTTTCTTTAACAGTATCCTCTGCTTTCATAACAGAATCTGTTGTTCCCAGCTGTCCAAGACATACTCCTCAAGTCCCCATTTCTGAACAATTTGAATCAAACGAGCCATCAGCAAGCATCTCTTCAAGTGTTTCCTGAACCTGATTTCTTAACTGCGTATTGCCCTTCTTTAAAACCAACACCATATTCTCGATTGAAACATGCTCGTTAAGAATTGTAAATGTATCACCACGCGACTCAACTTCATACTTTGCAACACCTATATCCATACATACCGCATCTGCAGAACCGGCATCAAGATTAAGAAATGCACTGTTGTAATCTCCAACCTGCTGAAGCGACTTAAAAACTTGCTGCAAGCCTGATATTTTCCTCGTCGGCATCTTCTCCTGTAAATGCTGCAAGTGCCGATGAATCAGACTGTACTATAACATTTTTACCTGCAAGATCAGAAAGCTTTGTTATTCTGAATTTTCTTTACAACCACAACCTGTGAATTGTCTACGTAAGCAGTTGACCACGTATATTCCTTTTCACGTCCGTCCATTGTAAAACCGTTCCAGATACAGTCAATCATACCTGAATTAAGTTCCATATCCTTGCTTTCCCATTCAATAGGCTGCTTTTACAAGTGTCCAACCATTTCTTGAACATACCTCTGCTGCAAGGTCAAAGGTCAAATGACATACTCTCCGCTGTCATCTTTGTATCCATACGGCGGAAATTCCGCATCAAAAACCTACCGTAAATGTATCCCCGCTGTTTTTGCCACGTTGCTGTCATTCTTTTTTTACTGCCGCAACCGGTAATCACACCCCTGCCATTACAGCTACAAGAGCCGCAGCCATAATAAGTTTTTTCAAAATCGCGCTTCAATTTTTTTCTCCTTTATCAAAAACTATGAGAAATACTTCCCGCCGGCTTCCATAAACCGCCCTGTGCGTACAAAAATAAGCTGTGGCACTATACTGCCACAGCTGCCACCATTCAGATATTAATTATCTCCCTAATACCTTTTTTTTTGCTTCGTCATACGAATCCATATGTATGTATATATCACTAATTTCATGTTCTTACTATTGTCCAGGAACTTCAGTAAACCTGAATGCGTTTTCCATTTTTTTCATAATAGGAAATATTATTCTTCCGTAAGACCTTTCTATTCCTTGCATTCTTCTCAGGTGATACATCCGAACGCAGAACCCGCTCATTCGTACCAAATTCTGCCATATTAAACGCCTCTTTCTCATTTATTGTTATTAAATAACATATTGTTCATAAAAATCATATAAAATGACTTAATTATATAAACAATATTTTTCCGTGTATGCACAGTCTACAGCCTGTTTCCCGCATACATAATAAACGCCGGCTAAAGAATTAATCTTACAAGCCGGCGTCTGAGTCAATATAATATTATATTTGTATAAATTTACTATTATTCAACTGTGTAAATCCAGCCCTTAGGAGCTTCAATCTTACCCATCTGGATACCTGTTAATGTATCATAGAGCTTCTGGATTGTAGGACCCATCTTCTCCATTCCGCTTGGGAAGCAGATTTCTTTACCATGGTCGTTACAATCTTTCCAACAGGTGAGATAACTGCAGCTGTACCACAAAGACCACACTCTGCAAAATCCTTAACTTCATCAAAGAGAACTTCTCTTTCTTCAACCTCTAATCCAAGATATTCCTTAGCAACAACCATTAATGAACGGCGTGTGATTGATGGAAGAATTGAATTAGACTTTGTGTGTTACGAACTTAGCCATCTTTAGTGATGAATATGAAGTTAGCGCCACCTGTCTCCTTCAACCTTATGTTCTTGTTGCTGGGTCAAGGTACATGTTCTCTGCATATCCTTCTTCATGTGCTGTCATAATAGCATGTAAGCTCATTGCATAGTTAAGTCCAGCCTTGATATGTCCTGTTCCGTGTGGTGCTGCTCTATCAAAATCAGAAACTTTGATAGTAATAGGCTTAGCACCGCCCTTGAAGTAAGGTCCTACTGGAGTTGTAAGTACTCTGAACTGATATTCATCAGCAGGTTTAACTCCGATAACAGGGTTACTTCCGAACATATATGGACGGACATAAAGTGTAGCACCTGAACCAAAAAGGTGGTACCCATGCTGCATTAGCCTTCTACTGTCTTAGCAACTGCCTCTACCCACTTATCTTCTGGGTAAACTGGCATTTCAAGTCTCTCACATGAATCTTTCATTCTTGCTGCATTTAAATCTGGGCGGAACATAACAATGTGACCATCCTCTGTTGTATAAGCCTTAAGACCTTCAAAACATGTCTGTGCATACTGAAGGACTCCTGCACACTCGTTAATGACAACCTTGTCATCCTCTGTAAGTGTTCCGTTATCCCATGCGCCATCTTTATAGTTGGCTACGAATCTCTTGTCAGTCTTGATGTAACCAAAGCCAAGGCTTGACCAATCAATATTCTTTTTTTCCATTGTTAGTACTTCCTTTCATCTAAAGATACCAATGTAAAAAAATGTTTTAATACGATTTTGAGCATATTTTTACGCTCTTAAAAATGTCATGTCAACATTTCATTACTCATCTCCGGTAATTTCTGTGTAATATTTAGCATAATCGGTTCTTTCTGCCTTAGTAAATGCAATGGCAGTCCTTGGATGCTGATTAGTCTGACCAGTAAGCATGTACTGTACATCACATCCCCATACAACACCTGATGCCTTAAGTGGAACCATATGCTTTTCAATAAACTTAAGCACTGGAACTATATTAAACTTAGGATTTCTTAAGAACCCTAATAATAATTCTAATAGCAGTTACCTGCACCTCTTCCCATTCCGCTTACTGTTGCATCAAGAAGGCTTACGCCGATTGAACAAGCTTCAATTGTATTAGCAAATGCAAGCTGCTGGTTGTTATGTGCATGAATACCAACACTCTTTCCATACTTCTTCTGCTATCTTAATGTATTTGTCAGCAAGTCTTCTTATCTGCTCTGGGTATAATGAACCATAGCTGTCAACAAGATAAATATACATCAGCCTTGCTCTGTGATGCAAGAAGCTCTAATCAAGGTCAACTCATTCTCACCTGCTGTGATATCGCCATAATATTTACTTGTTGTCTCATATCCCATATCTGAACAGTAATCATCTCAACTGCTGCCGGATAGTATTTATATATGTCGCAATACGAATCATATCAATTAACTGTCTTTTTTAGGAATGAATATCCTTTTATAATCAGTTCTTCCGACATCCGCCATAACTGAAATCTTCATGTCAGTATCATTATCACCGACAATATCTCTTTATATCCTGCTCGTCACAGAACTTCCACTTGCCAAATTCATTCCATCAAATAAATCTTTGAAGCCTTATAACCGAACTCCATATAATCAACGCCTGCGGCAGCATTTGTTTTATATAAATCTTTTACAAATTCATCATCAAAAATAAAAATTATTCACAAGACCTCCATCTCTTAATGTACAGTCCATAACCTTGATGTCTGGTCTGAACGAAATTAATTCACCTTTTCTGTTGCATAAAAAAATCCTCCGTATGTTTTTGTAAACTTTACCATGCGTATTTCACCATGACGCCTAATTTAATTGATACGTCTGTGTTTTTTTCACTTTTAAAGCGTTAAATTGATATAAGTATACCACTTTAAATCGAAAAGTCAAAACATTTATAAGAACTTTTTTATTAAAGTTGAAGAGTTTATTCTGCATAAGTTTGAGCATTTCTTTAATACCTGTAAGATATTCTCCAGCATTATTGTATTTCTTTTTTTGTCACACGCCAGATAAACTGCGGCTGTGAACCGCTTACAAAGCTTCATTGCCCCTCCGAAGCTGTCAATAAAATCCGGAATTGCATCTGTATTTATTTCTGCCTTAGGATAAACTTTCATAACTGTACTTTATAACAACCTGACGGTCCATCCTCAATAGTTCCTTTCATTTCCATAATTCCGATTTTATGAGCCATTGACTTAATGAGGGCAATATTTAAAAAGATTAACTGCCGGTGTGCTTAATGAACCATATCTGTCTACAAGTTCATCTTTCATGTCGCTTAATTCTTCCTCGCTCTCAATAGCTGCAATACGTTTATAAATATCAAGCTTCTGATATTCACTTTTGATATATGTCGAAGGAATATAGGCATCCACAGACAAATCAACATTCGTTTTCTCAAAACTATATTCGTTCTTAATTCCTTTTAAGTCATTAACGGCTTCATTTAACATTTTACAGTACAAATCATAACCTACTGCTGCCATGTGTCCATGCTGACTCTTTCCGAGAACATTTCCTGCTCCCTGATTTCAATCTTTCATTGCAATCTTAAATCCTGAACCAAAATCAAGAAAAACTCTCTTATCGCAGAAAGTCGTTTCTCGGCAACCTCTGTAAGCATCCTGTCTCTTCTGTATAAAAAATGCATACGCCGTCCTGTTGCTTCTACCGACACGCCCGTAGCTGATAAAGCTGCGAAAGCCCGAATTTATCGGCATCCTCTATAATCATTGTGTTTACATTGGAATATCCATGCCCTGTTTCAATGATAGTTGTCGAAATAAGCACATCTATATCACCATTGATAAAAATCGACCATAATCTTTTCAAGTTCACGCTTTTCCATCTGACCATGGGCAAACGCCACATTTGCCTGCGGAACGAGTTCCTGGATGTGCAGCCGCCTCATCTATGCTTCTGACACGGTTGTATACATAGTATAATACCTGTCCGCCTCTTGCAAGCTCTCTGTTTATCGCCTCGCGAATCATCTCATCGTTATGTTCCGTCACGAATGTCTGAATCGGGACTCTGTCTACAGGCGGTTCTTCAAGCACACTCATATCCCTTATTCCGACAAGGCTCATGTGAAGCGTTCTTGGTATCGGTGTTGCACTGAGCGTAAGAACATCAATATTATTTTTTTCAGTTTTCTTGATTTTTTCCTTGTGTGCCACACCAAAACGCTGCTCCTCGTCTATTATGAGAAGTCCGAGGTCTTTGAATTCTTACATCTTTTGAAAGCAGACGATGAGTTCCTATAACAACATCGACAAAACCTTTTCTTCAAATCAGCAAGCGTTTCTTTTTATTTCTTTTTTGGTTCTGAAACTTGAAAGCTGTGCAACTTTAAGAGGAAAATTTTTCATTCTCTGCTCAAATGTATTGAAATGCTGCTGTGCGAGAGAATTGTCGTCGGCACAAGGTAAGCAACCTGTTTTTTCGCTTTCCCTGTACAGCCTTAAATGCCGCACGTATGGCAACTTCGGTTTTTCCGTATCCGACATCTCCACATATAAGTCTGTCCATGATTCGTGTGCTTTCCATATCCGCCTTAGTATCAGCTATGGCATTAAGCTGGTCATCAGTCTCCTCATAAGGGAACATTTCTTCAAATTCCCGCTGCCATACAGTGTCAGGTCCAAATGCATAACCATTCTTGGTTCTGTCTTATTGAATAAAGTTCCACAAGATCCTTTGCTATCTCCTCAACAGCTCCGTGAACCTTTGCTTTTGGTCTTATTCCACTCGACACTTCCAAGTTTATTCAACTTAGGCTTCTTTTCCGTGTCTGATGCAGCATATTTTGAAGCCTGTCAAGCCCAAGAACATACAGATTGCTGTTCCCGGTGTACTCTATCTTGATATAATCTTTTTTCAACGCCCTCAACAGTAATCTTTTCAATTCCCTTGTATACACCAAGTCCGTGCATTTTCATGGACAACATAATCTCGACATTAAGTTCGTTAAATCGAAGCAATTGACCTGCCCTCGTATTTCTTCTTCTTCTGCTTCTCTTTGTAATGGCTCGTGTAAATATATCAGCTCTTCAGCAATGATTACAAACCAATAAGCATATTCAAAGTTTCCGCTTATCCAACATTATTATTTTTTTGCTTCTTGCAGTCATTGCATCATAGACTTTATTTCTAAGATATGCTTTCTGTTCCTTAATCGGAATCAATGAATCAGCAATAAACGGTCCATCTACATATGTTATCATTCGCGGCGTTTTTCTTAGTTTTCTCTTTCTGTATACATTAGTAAAACAAAATACCGGAGCATGATACTGAGCCGGGTATCTGAAAGACATATCCTTAAACGGCCTTATCTTCGTATAATATGGCCATATGTGAGCTTCTGGATAAATAATAACAATGCTGTCTTTTTCTTCTAGTCTTTTTCCTATAATATCTGTAAAATTCACAAATGCCTCTTTATTTCCGGGAGAGGAACAGCTCCAAGATATGGTGTTATCTTTCCCAGAACAGGCATTGAAACATTATTAAGGATGCACAATTACATATGTATCTTTTGGAAAACTCACCATGCTTGGAATAAATGCATCAGCTGCAGCATTAGTGTGATTTCCATATATGAATATTCCTTTATCTGAATATCCTTTTAATACTTCTTTATTTATAATTTTATGTCCAAATTTTATTTTCAAAAATATATGCCAGAGGTCTGGCAATAATGGCAGATACATCCTATTCAAAAATGCCATGTATCATATACAGACCCGAACACAAAGAAAACTATTGAAGCTACATACACAGCACCGGGAGCAGACCCGGACGGACAGACATACGAATTTAAGCATAAGGTAACAAGCCAAGCGGAAGCGTTGGAGTTAACAAAGTGCCAGTTGCGACAGAGAAATAAAAGGCGAAACAACAGCGGAATTTACCTTAGTCGGGGATGTGGACTATGTGGCGCAGGCATAACCGTAACTGTATACGGATACGGAGAATTTGACGGAAAGTACATAGTAGAACAGGCACAACATAGTATCACAGGCGGATACAAGGTACAGATAAAGTTGCGTAGCGTGTTGGAGGGGTATTAAATGGCAGGATTCAGCAGTACAGATATGCAGGAACTAAAAAGATATTGTAAGAATCGGACAGGTAAGTAAAGGTAAACGCCGGAGAAATGACCGCAAAAGGGTACAGATTCCGGACCAGGGGCATAGTTACAGGAGATTTAAGGATTGTAAAACGACCGCCAACCGTGGAATGTGAAACAGGATGCAAGATTAAAGTAAAACCTTGGATTCCAACCGTAGGGCAATGGGTATTGTGCATATTCAAGCCGGACGGAGAGGGGGACGGTTTTGTTATAGGAGGTATCTAATGGCAGAGATTGGAACACTTGGGGATATTGTCTTTAAGGTATCGGCAAATAAGGTAAGAACCTTTGACGATTTGAAGATAGACAGTAAAACCAATTATGCAAAACACACAAGGCATCTTAAAAAGCCGTTATTAGAGTTTCAATACAATGATGCAGACACGGCGAGCCTTACCATTTATCTATCCGCATTTCTTGGGGTAAATCCCAAGAAAATGCAGAACAAAAATAGACAAGTACAGAAAAGAAAGGAAAAATCCTTACGCTTGTTATCGGCGGTAAGAAATACGGCAGCCAATGGGTTATCACAGGGACATACAAAAGATTATGAGAAATTCGATAATCAAGGAAACCTGTTGATAGCCAAAAGCACCTTATCGCTTGAACAGTACGCAAAGAGGTAGAAAGGCGGGCAGGAATGAGTTTTACGATAGATACCGCACAGGAACAGCCTATAAACCTTGCACCTCAAACACTATACGAGGAAGTAATACAAAATGTTTGGTTTTTGCTATCCTCGTTAGAATATATACCAAAAGCAACCGGTGAGTGTGCACCCTAGCTTCACGACACATAGCAATAGCATTTTATCGCGGCTTGGCATAACTGCGACTTAACAGTCTCCTGTTTCTTTTTATGAGACCTTTTCTGCCCCATAAGATTGAGACTCTTAGTAATTAAAAGTTACTTCCTATTGTTGATAATTTTGAACGTGGTTTTAAAGCAATCACGGATGAAGAAAAGGAAACACCATTTGCCAAAGGTATGGATATGGTTTACAAGCAGACAATGAAGATGCTTGAAGATCTTGAAGTTAAAACCTATCGAGGCAGTTGGTTTGAGTTTAACCCGGATTTTCACAATGCAGTAATGCATGTTGAGGATGATTCAGTAGGCGAAGGAATAGTAGTTGAAGAATTTGAGAAGTGTTACACATAGAGATACTGTGATTCGTCACAGCATGGTAAAGGTTGCCAATTAGTTGAATTTTTGAGTGATTAATTGCAGCATTTACATTATAAACAATTGAAATTAGTATTTAATGTGCATTGCACAGAAAGGAAGATTAATATGGGAAAAGATTATTGGTATTGATTTAGGTACAACTAATTCTTGCGTAGCTGTAATAGGAAGGTGGTAAGCCAGTTGTTATCGCAAATACAGAAGGTTTAGAACAACTCTTGCTTCAATCGTAGCATTTACAAAGAATGATTGAAAGACTTGTAGGTGATCCTGCAAAACGTCAGGCAGTAACAAATGCTGACAAGACAATTTCATCTATTAAGAGACATATGGGTACAGATTACAAGGTTGAGATTGATATGGAGGGGGATTTATTGGGCAGCGGCAAGAAATAAATACATAGGAGGGCTTCAGATATGAAATACCACATAATTTTTGGAACACAAATGAATGTTTGTACATTAATAGAGAAAAAATATAATTGATTTTTTTTAGCTGTAAAAAATCAAGCCGGATATTGATATTTAGAATTTATTTGAGGTGGCAAAAAGAATAACTAATATTAAATAATAAATATAATATTATATTTATTGAAAGAAATAGAAAGATGATGGTAAAGTTACATCAAATTAGGAAAGTATATTAGAAATGTTCTTAATGATAAATGTATAAAGTATTATATATTTTTTACTTATGCTGATAAATTTGATTTGAAAATATTTGAAACACATCCGTATTATATTTTTAAATGTAAAAAAAAAGGATGAACAAAATTGACTAGAATATTAGAAGAATTGATTTTTTTGTATGATAAAGGATTAGTGTGCAGAATTATAAATATGTGAGCAATAGTTGGCACATAAAAAAATTTTATATGATGACATTTTATATTTTGAAAAGAGTGATAAAAAGTATATAAAATATATATGTGAAAAATGAGGATGCTCATAGATTCCCTCGACTCTTTAAAAGCTGAAAAAAGTAGACTTCCGGATAACACTTTTATATTTGTGAGTCAGTCTTATATTGTTTAATATTTATTATATAAAAGGATGACGTTAGAGAATATGTTATTATGACAAATGGCAAAGATACAAGTTAAGGGGAGTTTTAAAGATGAAATTCACAAAATTATAAAATATATGAAAGGAAAATATGTAAAGTTATTCCTTTAAAACTGTAAGTTATTCCTTTTAGTAAAAAATTTAGGGAGGGTTTTTTATGATAATAACCATCAAAATTAACGTTAATTTAAGAAAAACAAATAATTACTACAATAAGGAGAAAGATGCCTACTGAAGAAAATTATCTCTACTAAAGTAATGGCGGCACTTTAATGACTTTATTATTGATGTGTATGCCAATGAAGACATTTGCAGCTGAGAAGAGAGAAGAAAAAGTGAGACAGAGTACAGTCAGGCCAGAAGTAATCCTGATTTTGAAAATTTTGGAGATTTTGATTATATTACACTCAAATAAAAATAACTTTACTTAGTATATTTTAGAAATTGAAACTCTACAGGATATGGAGGTGGAGTTATAGACTTCAGGAGCATTACTATGATGTTGAGGAGCTCGCTATGGTTTATTATCCCAGAATCTTACAGGTTGCTTTGGATATTCTGAAGTGTACGATGCGTTTCCAGTCGATGTTTATGGCATTGACCAGTGGGATAAAGCAATACGATTTACATGTCCGAGACCAAAAGAACATACGATTTATATGGACAGAGAATATTCAAACTTAATGGACAGTAGCTGGAGGAACATTTTATATAATTTACTGATGATGAGAGTGAGGATATTTTAAATTGGTTGACAGGACCAACAATTAAATAATTGAATTTTAACTCAGCATGATATATTTAATATATCATATGCTGGCGTTATATAAAGTATAAGGAGGGTTCTATGAAAAATTAGTATCATTTGTTATTGTTACAGGTATTCTGATGAGTCTTGCAGGCTGGAAAAAAGGCAAGGCTGATGTTGTATCGGCACAGAGCGTGAGAGTAGAAGATATAAAAAATAATGTTTCCGGTATAGAAGATATTGAATTTGCAGGCAACATTGAGGATAGCCAGCCTTATTGGAATTCATCAGCAGTGCATTCTGTAGCAAGAGGCGAGTATGGATATTATTATGTTACATTTTGGCAGTGGTGGGCGTAAAATACTCTTATATGGATGATGAAACCTGCGAGTTATCCCACTGTGCACAATGCACAGTGTGACCATGTAAATCAAGGAATGTACTGCTGTGTTTTCACGATTATTCAGAGGCAATATGGTATTATAAAATGCATATATATATGATTAAATTCAGTTAGAGGCTGTACTTATTTGAATTAATCTGTTGGAACAGACAGAAAAAGAGGCTTGTTTGATATAGGAAGTGTTCCTATGGCAGACAGTGCGGACGATATGATCTTGCCATTTAACAATGACTGTAATATATGTATACAACAATACGAGGAAATTGCAGACTACCTGAGACAGTACAGATAAGCATAAAGATTTCACTTGATAATAAAATAAATGAAGATATTATAACGAGTGATGAGCCAAAGTGTTTTATTTGAAATTCTGGAGCATATCTGGTGACAGAAGTTTCTTTATATTCAACAACAGAATTTAAAAAGAGAACAAAACAGAATGTTATGACGGTGATGAAACATACTGTTACAAATAGATCGACAGGAAAACAAGCAACAAAAATTAATAGATAAAAACATAAGCGTTATATAGTGGTACTTCTGATGGCCTGTTTATTATTAGTATGTAATCAACAGAGGACATATAAATACTTAAAATCAAAGATAAAAGAAAGAAAATCTATATATATAAAGCAGAAAAGAAATTCGACATTATATTTATATATCTTTGGGCAGAGATTATATATATCTGATAATACAAGATGGTGTCTGTTTTACAAGGACTGATTTAACAGAGAACGATATGTTCTTGATAGGGACAAACAATAATAAATACAATAGAAACAAGGGGAAGAGTACTTTTTTAGTGATGACAGATATAAGCTTTTTGAAGTAGGAAAGAAAAAAAAAGGAAAAAGTATGCAAAGCCTGTACAAAATCACATATATAAAGAAATCAGAAATTAATGCCGACACTTGGGTGAATCTGAATGGCAGAAGTAATATGCTGGTGTTTGTATATAAAGTGTAGTGGAGGGGTTCTATGAAAAATTAGCATCATTTATTATTGTTACAGGTATTCTGATGAGTCTTTACAGGCTGTGGAAAGGTAAGGCTGACGCTGTATCGGCACAGAGCGTGAGAGTAGAAGATATAAAAAATAATGTTTCCGGTATAGAAGATATTGAATTTGCAGGCAATATTGAGGGATAGCCAGCCTTGTGGAATGCATCAGCAGTGCATTCTGTAGCAAGAGGCGAGTATGGATATTATTATGTTACATTTTGGCAGCGGGGGCGTAAAATACTCTTATATGGATGATGAAACATGCGAGTTAATCCTCTGTGCAATAATGCACAGTGTGATCACGTGCAAATTCGGATTGTCCTGCTGTGTTTTCTGATGATTATTCAGAGGTAGTATGGTATTATAAAAATCATATATATATGATTAAATTCAGTTCAGAGGACGAGCTGTACTTGTGCAGATTAATCCTGATGGAACAGACAGAAAAAAATTGTTTGATATAGGAAGTGTTCCTATAGACAGTGCGGACGATTATAGTCTTGTATTTAACAACTGTGTATATGTATATAACAATACGGGGAAATTGCAGACTGCCTGAGACAGTACAGATAAGCATAAAAAAGATTTTTCACTTGATAATAAAATAAATGAAGATATTATAACAAGTGATGAGCAAAGTGTTTTATTTAATTCTGTAAGGGCATATGGTGATAAAGTTTTCTTTACATATTCAACAACAGAATTTAAAAAAAGAGACAAAAACAGAATGTTATGACGGGTGATGGTTTTATACTGTTACAATGAATCAACAGGAAAAACAACAAAATTAATAGATAAAAAACATAAGCGATTATATAATTGATACTTCTGATAATATAATTTATTATTATGTAATCAACAGAAGGGTTATATAAATATAAAATCAAAGATAAAGGAAGAAAATCTTATTATATAAAAGCAGAAAGAAATTCGACATTATGTTATATATCTTTTTGACGAAGATTATATATATCTTGATAATACAAGATGGTGTCTGTTTACAAGGACTGCAGATTTAACGAGAACATTATATGTTCTTGATAAGGACAAACGTAATAAATACAATAGAAACAAGGGGAAGAGTACTTTTGGTGATGACAGATATAAGCTATTTGAAGTAGGAAAGAAAAAAAGAAGTAAAGTATGCAAGCCTGTACAAACTCACATATATAAAGAACAGAAATTAATACTGCCGACACTTTGGAGTGAATCTGAATGGCAGAAGTAATATGCTGGTGTTTGTATATAGGGTTCTATAAAAAATTAGCATCATTTAGTAGTGTTACAGGTATTCTCTGGATGAGTCTTTACAGGCTGTGGAAAAGGTAAGGCTGACGCTGT
>VOFJ01001403.1_pt1 | contig 32667 bp, 61 predicted proteins | sample 5384081 | NCBI WGS metagenome assembly VOFJ01 (sample SAMN12384729, study PRJNA508395) | human gut metagenome | isolation source: healthy gut I | host: Homo sapiens | reverse complement strand
TCATTATGCTTCGTTCAGTTACGTATTGCTATAAAGCGGGCACGCAGCGCCCGGGCAAGCAGTGGCGGCTGCTTGCCCGCCAAAAACACGGCATGCTGGGGCCCCCTCACCGCGCGTGCTGACGCCAATGGCGGCGATATCGCCCGTGTCCAAGATGCGCAAATAGCCTGTCGGCCAATGCCGGCAGGCGTTTGATTGCGCGAACAAAGCGTCGCTCTGCCGCAGGCCAGCTGACGACCCGGCTGCACATCCGGCAGCTGGGAGCAATTTATAGACGCTGCGCCGTCGTGGGCAACGGCGATGGAGGTCGTGTAATTGCTGGTGTGTCGAACCCGAGGGGGCGATCATTCTGCCGCCCCGCACCCCCGCTGCGGCTGCCGCCGGGTCCTGTGCCACTTTCCGGCGCATCAGCTGCCAGAGGGCTTCCGCATCCAGGCTTTCGGGGCTTTCCTGCCGGTGCGGGCGGCGGAACATCTCACCAGCCGCCCCCCGGACAGATGCACCAGGATGCCGTTGACGAATTTCGCCGCCTCGTCGTCGTAGCTCTTCGTCAGCGCCCGGCGGCCTCGTTGATGGCGACGCCGTTTGAGGATTTCCTAACCATATACAGGCACTCATAGAGCGCGATGCGCAGAAATGTCCGCGCCAGGCGTGAAATTCGGCCCAGGTTCAAGCCGATGGCGGCTTACTGGGCGATGATCGGTTCAGCTCCTCCTGTAGCGCATCGCCGCAGACAATGGCGCGGATATGGGCAAGCTGCTTTTTCCCGGGCGCTTCGGCATACGCCTCTGACTCCTGCGCCAGGTCCGCGATAGTAGTCCGGCTCCAGCCGCACTTCCAGCGTTCGGTCCCGCCGGCTGGCCGGTGTACTCAGCAGAGCAAATGTTGCCGCGTTTCCCGGCGTTCGTCCTCGTCATAGTGTGCTTCTCGCTTCTTCTCTCTCGGCGCATTGGCGCTGCCGGATTTATCGGGCCGTTCTGGCCATGGCAATGCCGCAGACATTTGACATTGACCGCCGTCACCTGCAGGCCGTCATCGCGGCAATGGCATCCGAGACCGCGTTTGCTGGATCTCCCTTGGCCAGCTCCATGACCGGGATGACCGGGCGATGACATTGCAGTCGATGGTGATGCTGTCATTCTCGCCGACCGTCAGCCGGACGCCCTTTGTCTGGCTCTTTATTCAAAAAGCTCCGCCATATTGGCGCTCAAGCCGCAGACACCGTCCACTATCCATTGTCGGCGGCAGCGGCGATGGAGGCAATGACGTCCTCAGAAATATGCACCGTCCCGGCATCCTGCGTGCGGGAAATATAATCTTTTAGTTCACCCATTGAATTTCCTCCTTTTGCGCTTTGGATTTATTGTAACACACTTTCTCCCCTTTGCAATCCCGCCAAGGAAATTCCTGGCGCTGCGGAAAGATTTCCTGCCCCTCCCCGACATGAAGACCCCTCCGGTGCCAGGCACCGAAGGGGGTGGGTGGGGTTTGGGCCCACCCGGTAGAAAAGAAATAAAAGAAGATGAAGAAACCATCAATTTTATATGTGGCTTCCACGCCCCGCTTTTGCTTCACGCGGCTTACTTGACGATCTTCGTCGCGAACCGCTGGAGGATCGCAGCCGCCTGGGCGCGCGTTGCGTTGGCCGTCGGCTGCAGCTGGTTATGGTTGTTGCCGTACAGCAGCTCGGAGGCAACCGCCCACTGCAGGTCGCCCGTGGCCCATGCGCTGACGGCGGAGGCATCCGCGAAGGTGCTCAGGTCTGCTTTGGCGCTGGTGTCGAGCTTCTTGAAGCTTGCATAGCGGCGCATCATGGCAGCCATCTGCTCGCGGGTGATCTTGCCCTCCGGGCTGAACGTCGTATTGCTCGTGCCGTAGACCACGCCGTTGGCGCTGGCCCAAGCGACCGCGTCGGCGTAGTACGCGCCTTCGGGGATATCCGTGAAGCTTGTGCTGCCGGTGCTTCGGGCTTGCCCTCCATGCGGTAGAGCATGGTGACGAACATGCCGCGGGTCAAGGCGTCGTCCGGCGCAAACGTCGTGTCACTCGTACCGTACATCAGCTCGTGCTCGTAGACGTACCGGATGCTATCCATGTACCAATCCAGGGTCAGGTCGGTAAACGGCAGGATTCGACGGGTTTCGTCCCCGGCTTTTCCAGCTCGGCGTTCTCGCCTCGCAAGCAGTTAGCTTGTCCTGGGGCCTCCTTGGGGAGGTGGCACCTGCTTTGGGCTTCCGATTCAGCGCGTCGAACGCAGCGCGTGCGGCTGCGACGGCTTCCTCTGTTCTCCAGGGTGATGTCTGCACCGCAGCGGGCAAGCGTTGATGGTCTCCTCGGCAGCGCAGCCGTAACTTGCTTAATCGGCCTCCGCAGCTTCCAGCAGCGATGGCAGCTTCTGCTGCAAGCCAGCTTGTCGGTTGCTTCCCTTGGAGACAAAAAGCCTGCTGGGCTTCCGTCAGCGCGTCAAACGCAGCGCGGGCAGCAGTGACAGCTTCGCACGAGCCTCCCAGCGTGATGGCATCGGCGGCGGGCAGGGCGTTGGATGGCGAGCTTCCGTGACGGCGTTGGCAGCAGCGATCGGCAGCGCCGCTCTCGCTCGTCTTGGCAGCGGACGGCGCGTCAAACAGGCGTAATTGCTGCTTCGCCGTAATCGGTACGCTTTTGAATTCAGGCGCTCTTCGAGATACCGCGCCCGGCGCCTCCGGGGCGTAACTGGTGATATTAGAATCTGCAGTGTAGAAGCGCCTTGTTGTCAAGGATCTCATTTGCCTTAGCAACCTGGTCTTTGACGCGGGCTTTGTTGTTCACGCCACCCAGGCGTCAATAACATGGCCGCCGCCGTTGGTTGACATAAAATTGTAAGGTCGCACATCTCCATGACGGGCTGGATGCTGGAAAGGGCCTTCGGGCTGGTCACAACAATGTTATACAGCTCCTGGACCGGGGTCTGGCTGACCCACGGCTCGTCCTTCGTGACGTCCATACCGGCGATGCCTTTCGACCTCGGATGCCCTCGGCCAGGAAGGCCGTCGGGCCGTCGTGACGCAGCCCTTGGAGACTGCGGGCGGAGCGCGGTCGAGTTGCCCATCTTCGGCGCAAGCTGCTGGCAGAAGTACGGTGATCTGCCGCACGACCTGCTCGTCATCCGGATACACACGCACTGCCGGGACGCCTGCCCAGCCGCCGATATCCGGGCCCATGCCAGGGACGTCAGGTGCCGTGTCGCCCCATGCCGTGCGGCCACCGCTGCGGTCTCGTTGAGCTTCATACCGGCCGCGTCGGCGCCGCCCGCTGATATTGAGGCTGAAACGGACCAGTTGCCGTCCAGGCCAGCCTTCGCAAACTCGGCGACATAGTTTTTTGTTCTTACGCCAGTTATACGGGGTTCTCACCCCGGGGAGCCACGATCGCATGGATATTTGCGCCCGGCGGCTTGCCGAGGATTAAATGGATATTATGGGCCAGCCCATGGGATCTGGTCGCCGGGGCAGCGGGCGCCCGAACATCCCGGTCGTCTGGTTTGCGTAAATGCTCCAGGAGAAATAGTAGGCTTCTTTGACCATGCCGTCGTTTTCAAATGCCATCCACCAGCGCCCAGACCTTCACGCTGAAGGTGCGGGTCTCGATATTATCACCGTAGGCGACAGAGGCGGTCATTGTGACCTGGGCATTGGGCTGGCCGATGGCCGGGCAGTTCACTTTACCGTCGTTGGAGATGACCGCTTCGTTGGAGGAGGCCCAGGTGATGGAAGAGCCATTCGCCCCCCTGCGCCGGCAGGCACGATATCGCGTTGATGTATACTCCGGCAGCAGGCTCAGGTTCTGCGCATCGGCGTAAGCCTCATCGCCGCCAGCTGCACGCTGGGCGGGGACGGTCACGCTGAATTCGCGGGTCTGCGCGTCGCTTCGCCGTAGGCTGCCGTCACCGTCAGGGTGAGCTTCGTATCCTGGGCCGGGCGGGTCAACTGCCGTGCGGCCCGCGGCCTGACGTCTTCCCGCGAAAGAAAACAGGTAAAGACCGAGCCGAGGGCGCCGCGCTGCGGCAGGTCCAGGACGATCTTATCAATGCCGATCTGCGCGATATCTGCGCTGGCGATCTGTGTCTTCCATCCGTACTGCCATCCGGCCAGGACGGCTTTCTCGTTTGTTTGCCATATATCCGCCAGGGCCATCATCGCGGCCCCCGCCGTTGCGTCCGCATCACCAATCGCACGTTCCGGCTTCCCGCAGGGCCAGGGCCGCAATGCTTGGTAAACATAGGTGCCGTCCAGCGCCTGGCGCTGCAAACTTCAAGATGGTATCCGGCGTTGCCTGGTAGGAGTGCGCTTCAAGGTTCTTGCGTCCGTCACCCGGATATGGCGGCGACGAAGAACGGAGGCATGGTAGGCCGTCGTCTAACCAGACCGTTCATCTTCCGGGTTGTCGTACTTTACTTGCTGGAGCATTTCGCATAGCGGCGGTGGCGCGGCTTGGCGTCGTCCGCAGCTTGCATCATCATTCCATTCAACATCCAGATCATGAACAAACCAGAATCCGAAGATGAGGAGGCAGTGGAGATCGATGCGTAAATCAGGAAGACAGTTATTCGCCGGTCCATATACCTGATATGGATCATCGGTTTTATCCTCCTTCCGCTGGCAATGATCATTTTATTATGCGTTCACTACCTCGGAGGAACTTTTACTTTTGAAAATGTGGCTGCCATCGCAGATCCCGTGCATGTCAGATCCATCCTTTTATCCTTAAAGCTTGGTATAATCTGCACGATAGTCTGTCTGTTGTTAGCTTACCCGCTCGCTATGATTTTAAATGGCTTAAAAATCAAGCAAAAGAGAACTTTGTCGTATTCATTTTTATTCTGCCAATGTGGATGAACTTCATGCTCAGGATCTTAGCATGGCGTCTGCTGTTATCCAACAACGGAATTGTCAATGCAATCTTCCAGTTTTTTGGATTTGGCACCGTAAAAATGCTCAATACACAGACTGCCGTTGTATTTGGTATGGTCTACGATTTTCTTCCGTTTATGATACTGCCGATCTACAACTCCATGGCAAGAATCAAAAATGATGTCATTGAGGCAGCCAAAGAAAAGACCTTGGTGCAAGTGACGCCATCATTTTATTCAAGATCATCATTCCGCTGACCTTATCCGGCATTATCAGCGGCATTATCATGGTCTTTGTGCCGGCACTGACCTCGTTCGTCATCTCCGACCTGCTCGGTGGGGGCAAGGTGCTCTTAATCGGAAACGTCATTGAGCAGGAATTTATGCAGGGCACCAACTGGAACTTGGGCTCCGGTCTTTCCGTTGTGTTAATGATTTTTGTCATCGCAAGCATGGCTCTCATGAATATTTTCGATAAAGACGAAGGAGGTACCGCGGTATGGTAAAAAGTGCGTCAAGAATTTATCTTGCACTTATATTTTTATTTTTTTATATCTTCCAATTTTAGTGTTGATTGTCTTATCCTTCAACAATTCCAAATCTCGTGTTGTGTGGGGTGGATTTACCTTAAAATGGTACGCAGAATGTTTTAAAAATGAGACGATCACAAATGCTTTTGCGACAACGATCCAGATCACACTTGCCGCTGCTATTATCTCCACACTGCTTGGAACACTGGCAGCAATCGGTATCAGTGCCATGAAGAAAAGAATAAAGCGATCATGTTAGGTGCTACTAACATTCCGCTTTTTAAATGCAGATATTGTAACCGGTATCGCAATGATGCTTTTATTTGTAAAATTTATGAACCTTGGCTTTGTCACGGTCCTGATCGCACATATCACCTTCGACATTCCCTATGTCATCTTAAATGTGCTTCCGAAATTAAATCAGGCAAACCGATACACTTACGAGGTCGCCTTTAGACCTCGGTGCGACACCGCTCTATGCCTTTTTCAGGATCACATGGCCTGAGATCAAATCCGGTGTGTTCTCCGGATTTTTAATGGCAGTCACCATGTCGCTGGACGATTTTTCGATCACCTTCTTTTTACAAAAGGTGCGGGCGTCAACACACTCTCTACCATGCTCTACACAGAGCTCCGGAAGGGGATCCGCCCGGAATTATATGCTTTATCGACCATTTTATTTTTTGATTGCCTTCCTGCTCCTTCTCGTGATGAACCACCGTTCTTCCTCCGAGGGAAAAGGTGCAAAACAGGCAAATCTAGGGAGGCGCCTATGAAAAACGACTTGCAATGCTCTTTTGCACTGTGCCTCATGACAGGTGTTCTCTCCTCCTGTGGAAAAGACACCAGTTCCACTGAGACAACAAAGAAAGATGACAATACGCTTGTAATTTTAAATTACGGAAAATACATTGATGAATCTGTTCTTGATCAATTTGAAAAAGAGACCGGCATTAAGGTCAAATTAGAGGAATACGAAAGTCCTGAGGAAATGTATACCAAGTTTTCTGCAGGCTCCATCAATTATGATCTCGTCTGTACCTCAGATTACATGGTGGAGCGTCTGATCAACGAAGATCAGGTGTTAGAGATCAACTTTGATGATTTCGAATATTATAAAAATCTTGATTCATCCATTATTGAAGCATCACAGATTTTGACCCGGAAAATAAATATTCCATGCCTTATTTTTACGGTACGCTCGGTATCCTCTACAACACGACGATGGTATCCGACGAGGAAGTATCCACCTGGAACGTTCTCTGGGATGAAGCATACAAAGACTCGATCATCATGCAGAACTCTGTCCGCGACAGCTTTACCCCGGCATTAAGACTATTAGGCTATGATATCAATACGACCGATGAAAATCAGTTAAATGATGCCCTTGATCTTCTGATCCGGCAGAAACCGCTCGTCTATGCCTATTATGTCGATGAGACCGGAGATGAAATGGCAATGGGAAATGCGGCGATGGCTCTTGTTTATTCCGGGGAAGCTGCTACGCCATGGAATTAAATGATGACCTCTCCTACAGTGTCCCGGAAGAAGGCTCCAACCTCTGGATCGACTCCTGGTTTATGCCAAAATCCTGCCATAACACCGAATATGCAGAAAAAATTTCTGGATTTTCTCTGCCGGGAAGACATTGGCATGCTAAACTTTGACTATGTTTATTATGCTACGCCAAATCTCGCTGTCAAAGAAAATTTAGATGAGGAAACATTATCCGACACAACGATTTTCCCGACAGGATGAGACGCTTGCCAATTGTGAGGTGTATAAACAATATGACATCGACACGACAAAGTTATCGAATTATCTCTGGAAAAAATTAAAGTCCGAATAATAAAATTTTTCGAAACTTTTTTTCTTTTTCCTATTGTTTTCCATTTTATCCATGATAAAGTAAATCCACGCAGTTCCCGATGCGTGGATTTTTTTATAACAGATGTTTGAATTTCCAGTCTGTTATCTGCATATCGTTTTATCATCCGACTGATACGGAATGTAATTGTTTTCCCAGGGCATCTGCCATTGGGAGGATTTTTATGACATATCAGAATTCAAAGAAAATGTAACAACAGTCATTCAGAACCGGCTTGGTTCTAATGTGAAAGTGACGATTCAGGAGATCATCAAAAATAATGATACTCATTATGATGGTCTCACGATCTTATCCAATCAGCTGAATATATCCCCAACTATTTATCTGAACTTTTATTTTAAACAATATTTAAAGGGCAGATCCTTTTTTAGAAGAGATCTGCCATGATATTTTATCTGTTTATGAGGAGAACAAGCCGTCCGGAAATATCGATATCTCCTTTTTTACAAACTATGAGCAGGTAAAAAAACGTATTGTGTTTAAACTTATCAATTATGAACAGAATAAAAATTTCTTTGCAAAAAAATCCCTCACATAAAAATATTAGATCTCGCCATCATCTTCAATTGTCTTGTAGATGCTGACGAGACCGGAAATGCAACAATATTAATTTATAACCAGCATCTGTCTCTCTGGAATATCACCAAGGACGACCTCTATCATCTCGCCATGAAAAACACTCCTGCTCTCCTCACTTATGAACTGCGGGACATGTCAGATGTTCTGATCGAGTTAATGGCCGGTGTTCCCTGCAATTCCATGAAGGAAGAATTTGAATACATGGTTCCAATGTATGTGCTCTCCAACAAAAGCAAACTGAATGGCTCCGGCCGCATTTTTACCACAATCTGTTGCATAATCTCTGTGAAAAAACTAGAATGCGATCTCTATATTCTTCCAAGCAGTATTCACGAAGTAATCCTGATTCCTGCATACGACCATGATTCTTATGATGAACTCACCTCTATGGTAAAAGAAGTCAATTCTACACAGTTATCCAAAGAAGAGATTTTATCCGATCATGTCTACTTTTATTCCCGTGAGACTGGTCAGATTTCTATGTGATCACTTCTATGTAACTTTATTCAAAATCGGTAAGTTTTTCGTATAATGCTTCATATTTACCGGCAGAACGATTCCAGGAAAAATCCTGCTTCATTCCCCTCTGGATCAATCCATTCCAGTCTTTCTTCCTGTCACGGAAAACAGAGATGGCATAGCGGATTGTTCCAAGCATCTCATGGGCATTGTAATTTGCAAAAAAAAACCGGTTCCCGTATGTTCATATTCGTTATACGCTTCCACGGTGTCTTTCAGACCGCCAGTTTCCCGATTGGCACGGTTCCATACCTCAAGCTCATCAACAGCTGTGATAATCCACATGGTTCAAATAAGGATGGCATCAGAAAGGCATCGCAGGATGCGTAGATACTATGTGCCCGCCTCGGAATAACCGATCGTAGCCTGAATTTTATCAGGATATTTCTGTGCAAAATAACGGAACATATCCTGATACTGATCCTCACCCGTTCCTAACACAGCAAGCTGCACATCCTCGGTTGCCAGCAATTCATCCATGATATAAGCTACCAGATCAAATCCTTTCTGGCTTGTCATTCTCGATACAATACCGATCAGCATGGTATTCTCTTTCACCGGAAGCCCGAGCTCTTTTTCTGCAGTCTGGCTTTATTCAGCTTCTTGCCTTCCTGAAAATTCTGCTCATTAAAGTGATTATAAATATATCCATCTTTCTGTGGATCATATTCTTCGTAATCCAATCCATTTAAAAATGCCATACAGATCATTTTTTCTGGCACGCAAAGAGTCCGTCTAAGCCCTCTCCACCCTGTTCTGTTGTGATCTCACGGGCATAAGTCTCACTGACAGTCGTCACTGCATCCGCATAGACAATGCCACCCTTTTAAATAATTGGCCTCCCCGTAAGATTCCAGTTTGTCTGCCGTGAAAATCTGTTCCGGCAGACCTGTGATATCCATAACTGCCGGAAGACTCCAGCGTCCCTGAAACTTCAGATTATGGATGGAAAATACAGTCCTGATCCCCCTGTAATAATTTTCATCCCCATAAAGAGTTTTCAAGAATACCGGGATCAGACCTGTCTGCCAGTCATGGCAATGGATAATATCCGGACAGAAATCAAGAAACGGCAATGCCTCTAAGACTGCTTTTGAAAAATATGCAAACTTCTCAATATCCTGATACAGTTCATTGTACGGCTTATCTCCGGCAAAATAAAATTCATTATCTACAAAATAATAGGTGATACCATCCTGTTTTGCTTCAAAAATGCCGGCATATTGTTTCCGCCAGCTTAGATTCACATAAAAATGACATTTTAAAATGAAGCTGTCCCATAAAACGTTCGTCCATGCACAGATACTTCGGTAATATGATGCGCACATCATACTTTTTCCTGTCAAAATACTTTGGCAGGGAACCCGTTACATCTGCAAGGCCTCCTGTTTTGATAAAAGGAACAGCTTCTGAAGCAAAGAAATAATATTTTTTTTCATGTTATAAACCCTCCAAACCCCGAAATACTTCGAAATCTTAAGAATATTATAACTCTTTTTTTTTTCGCTCTGAAAAGCATTAATACATTTTGTATTCCAGCCGGATACGGTCTGTGATCAACGCGATAAATTCAGAGTTTGTCGGCTTTCCTTTGCCATTGTGGATGGTGTAGCCGAACATCTCATCAATCGTATCCATCTTACCTCTGCTCCATGCCACCTCAATTGCATGACGGATGGCACGCTCCACGCGGCTTGAGGTTGTCTGGTATTTTTTTGCAATGGTCGGATATAAAATTTTTTGTGATGGAATTTAACATATCCATATCATATTGACCGACATGACAATGGCATCACGCAAATACTGATACCCCTTGATATGTGCCGAACACCGATCTCATGAATGATCTCAGTCACATCTGCCTCAAGATTCTTCTCGCTGACATCCTCTGCCTTCTCGTAGGCATTCACCTTGCGCGGCTCCGTGCTCTTTCCTGTTTTTGCTGTCTTTGCCTTCTTGATCCGGTTGATCACCATGTCATTGTCAAACGGCTTCATAATGTAATAATCTGCGCCGCGCGCAAACGCATCTTCCGTGATTTTCTCCTGACCGATCGCGCTGATCATAATAAACGCCGGATGTTTTTGATTGTCTTATCATGATTCACACGGTCTAATACTCCAAGTCCATCTAATTATGGCATTACAATATCAAGCAAGACAACATCCGGTTCCTTTGTCTTGATCACATTGTAAGCCTCTTCCCCCATCTTTAGCAGTTCCAACGACATTGAGTTCCTCATCACTCTCGATGATAGCCCCCCAATAACCGCAACATTCTCTCATTATCATCTGCGATTGCTACATTCAGTTTCTCCATGCTGGTCCCTCCTGCTGACTTTATTTCAAACATATGTAAAAAGCCACGTCTTCCCTTTTCCTGGCAAATCTTTACATGTGTTATCAGCATACTCATTTTCCTCTCGTAAATTTTGTCGAACTTCGTCGGCAACTGTACCAAAGGACTTTATTTTACAATTTTTTTTTCATTCTACCATATTCTCAATAAAAATCCCATAGCCCATGGACGAATCTGAGACAAAGACATGTGTCACGGCGCCGATTATTTTTCCATCCTGAAGGATGGGACTGCCACTCATTCCCCTGCACAATACCGCCTGTCATGTCTAAAAGTCGCCATCCGTCACCCGGAATAGAATTCCTTTATTCGCCTCTCTTCCACTGTAATCAAGACTCTCTATCTCAATCGCATACTCTTTCTTCTCTCCGGTAAAACCACAGATGATCGTCGCCGGTCCCTGTTTAATATCCTGCTTGTAACAGATGTTATAGTAATCTCCACGCGGCAGTCTTTGCAATATTCCCATCCAGTTTTCCATAAATACCAATGTCTGTATTTTCCTCGATTGTTCCAAGGCAGTCAGCACTCTGGTAACGGATCATTCCCGATAATTCGCCCGGATTTCCTTTTTTGTCCTTTTTTTCACTCCGATGATCTGTGCATTGTATACATAGCCTTCACATCATCTGGATGCGCTCGCCGACATCTCCATCGCTGACGGCATGCCCTAAAGCACCATAGGTTCCATCTTCTTTTTTGTAATACGTCAAAGTTCCTATTCCGGCAAGATCATCCCGCACCCATGCTCCTAGCATATACGTTCCATTTTTATTTTGTACGGGTGTCACACCAACCTCAACCTCTTCTCCCTTTGCGGTTAATTTTAAGAATTTCTTTTTCTGCACCGTTCTGCTGTACCAGACGCCGCAGATCCTCCTTCTCTGCAACCTTCTCCCCATTCACACTTAATATATAATCTCCGGCTTTCAAAATGTTCTCCTCCGCAGGTGCGGCTTCACTTCCATCCGGCCGTTCCACTTCACTGGTACCGATCACGAGGACACCGCTTGTCTTCACATAGATGCCGATCGGCATCCCGCCTGCATAGACCGCATCTCCGTCCACAAGTACAACTTCTATATCTTTCACCGGAAAAATACCAAACAGGCGGCAGGTGACAATGTAGGACTGCCTCACATTGGCATTATTTGTGCTTTTTTGCTACAGGCGAGCTATCCTCCTGTATTTCCATTGTCACAGGTACCTGAAACTGGTAATCGATTGCTTCCCCCTGCTTTCACATATATCTGATCCGGTATTGATTTTTCAAATGTATAGACCGCAAATAAAAAATACGATACAATAACCTGCATATGCAATTCCACGAAAAAAACTTTTGTATCTGTCCATTTTTTATCTCCTGCACCCCAATGAATATCGGGCTATTTTCCTTGTCGCCATAACAAAAAAAAAGAGTACATATACGCTATGTACCCTTTTTTTTATGTGTCTTTTTCTTTTTTCAAACTGTCTTTTTCGTGTCAATTAATGGCATTTTTTCTGATATGCAAGTTCTTTCATCTCTCTTGCACTCTCCCGGACTTTCTCTGTGATCTCCACACCGCCGAGCATTCTTGCCAGTTCGTCAATACTCTCCTCCCCGGAAAGACACTTGATCTTCGATACCGTGGTCTTGTTTTCCACAGATTTTTCGATCAGATAATGTGCGTCTGCCATTGCAAAGAATCTGCGGTAAATGCGTAATACAGATAATCTGATGATTTTTTGCAAGCACATTCATTTTTTCCGAAACCATCTGTGCGGTGCGTCCGCTGATTCCACTGTCAATCTCATCGAAAATGAGTGTCTCGATTGCATCCTGATCTGCCAATACCGTTTTGATTGCAAGCATAATTCTCGAAAGTTCACCGCCGGATGCGACTTTTTACCCAACGGTTTTACAGGTTCTCTTCTCCAGGATTGGTGGAAATCAAGAACTCCGGATCATCTGTTCCGTTTGCCGTATAGTCTGCGGTCTGTCCAAACTCCATCTCGAATTTCACATCTAAAAAGTTTAAGTCTTTCAATGCCTCTGTCACAGAACCTGTCAGTTTTTTTGCATATTTTTTACGGATTTTCGATACTTTATCACAGTATTTCTTTAACTCCTGCTCCGCATCTGCAAGTTTTTGCTTCAAATTTCCAATATACTGGTCAAAATCCTGCAATTGTTGCAATCGGCCTTGTTTTTTCTCCAATTCAGACAATATATCTGCAATCGTGCTTCCGTACTTTGATTTTAAATGATTCAGCTCATCCAGACGTTTTTCCATCCGGTAAAACGTTTCATCGTCAAACTCCGTCTCGTCAATATAATCTGCAAGCTCACGATTAAAGTCATTTACAAGGTTATCGATCTCTAATAACTGCTCTTCCAGCCCTTTTTACTTTTTCATCATATGCAGACGCCGCATTCAATTCCCGCAATGCCCTTCCGGTAAGTTCAGATACGTTGTCACTCTGATTTCCGGTATACTGATAGGCGGCATTCACTGCCTCCATGATCTTCTTTCCGTTGGAGAATTTCCGGTAGTCAGCCTCCAGCACCTCATCCTCGCCCTCTTTTTAGGTCTGCCTCCTCGATCTCTTTGATCTCGTATTCCAGAAACGAAATCTCCCGGAGCCGTTCTTCCTCGTCCACATCTGCCTCCTTCAATTCTTCCAGCAGAGCACGGTAATTTTTTTGTAGGCTTCCCTTAACTTTTCCTTTGGATCAAAAATTTCTTCTTTTGCATAATCATCTAAGATTTCAAGATGTTTCTTTTTTTTCGACAAAAGCGACTGATGTTCATGCTGTCCATGAATGTCGATCAAAATTGAGGCGATCTCACGCATTTTGGATGCCGGAACACTCTCTGCATTCACTTTTTTGCAACACCTCTGCCGTTGACGATCTTCCTGCTTAAGATGAACTTCGTCATTCTCCGGGAACACGTCCAGCTCTCGTAAGAGTTCTTTCTGTTTTTCATCCGTCACAGAAAAAATAAGCTCCACCAACGCATAATCCGCATTTTCACGAAGCATCTCCTTCTGTACTTTTTCCCCTAACGCCAGATTGATAGAACCAATGATAATTGATTTTCCCGCACCGGTCTCACCGGATAAAATGTTTAACCCATTCCTGAAATCAACCTCTGTCTCGTCAATCAACGCCAGATTTTTCACATGTAGATTCTGTAACATATAGTCTCCTTCTACTCTCGCCAAAAAGTATATGTTCTAATCTTCTACAAGCTTACGCAGACGACTCATCACTGCAATCGTGTCATCTACGCTTCGCACTGCACACATTATGGTATCATCACCGGCAATACAGCCGACGATCTCATGCATATGCATGGCATCTAACGCTGCCGCCACTGCCATGGCCATGCCGGATACGGTCTTGATCACCAGAATATTCTGCGCCATATCCATAGACACAAAAAGCATCCCGAAAAACACGGGTATATTTTTCTGGAAAGGTCTTCATTCGCCTCTGTCAGGGCAGCGTACTTCTGTCGACCATTACTCATAGCAACTTTCGTAAGTTTTAATTCCCGGATATCTCTGGAAACCGTTGCCTGTGTCACCTGATATCCTTCTTTCTGGAGATAATCGGATAACTCTTCCTGTGTCTCAATATCATGTTTTTTTATCAGTTCCAACATTTTTGTCTGACGTTTTGTCTTCATTTCCGGTCTGACCTCCTAAGCTTTGTGTTTATGTATAAGCTTTCATTTTTTTGCTGCAGTATTTCCAGAAAGCTCATATTGTTGAGTTTACAGATTCTTGTTGTGGAATCTGCTTTCCGGATCAGAAACTTATCTCCAACCTCTAATCCCACAGCATTGTCCCCATCAAAGCTGACTTCCACTGTCTCGTCCTTCTGGGAACGTCTTTCGCCAATTTCGATCATCACTTTCGTCTTCCGCACCGATCACAATACTTCTGAAATTCAAATTATGCGCATTGATCGGAGTGATAAGGATCATGCTTGCCTTCGGATCGACGATCGGTCCGCCTGCAGACATATTATAACCGGTAGACCCTGTCGGCGTGGAGATGATGATTCCATCTGCACGAAATGTATTCAGATATTCCCCATTGACAAAAACGATCAGATTTACTACTGACAGCGCCCCTGTCCGGTGGATGACGATATCATTGAGTGCCACTTTGCGCTCTGTCTTCTCACTCTGCTTGATTCCATAACCGCAAAGCATCATGCGTTTCTCAACGGTATAATGTTCTTCCATCAGTTCATCCACTGCTGTAAAAAAACATTTGACTCCTCCAGTTCGCAAAGATATCCGAGTGTTCCAAGATTGACCCGATGAGCGCCATATTTTGTTCCACCAGTTTGGAAGCAGCCCTGATCAACGTACCATCTCCTCCTAACACAAGCACACACTCTGTCTCCGGTGCAACCGCATCAGCCTCAGGTGCTGCGTGTGTTGCATCATCTCCGGTACTCGTAAAGCACTGGCACTGCCACCTTTTTTTCGATATACCCTTTGATCTCATTGGTCAGTTTTAAGTTTTTATCTTTGAATGCATTGGTGATAATCAAAAAAATGTTTCATATTATTTGTCCAGTTCCCCATGTGCGCCTCTACCACTGCATGAACATCAACGGATTCCTCTCTGCTTTTTCGGCTTCTTTTTCTGATATAGACAAGATACTCAATATTTCCTTCCATTCCTTGATTGGCGAATACTCCAGATTTAAAATGTGAAATCCAATCTTCACCGCAAAATCAATTACTTTGTTGATGACTTCCTCATGAACCGCTTTATCCCTGACAACTCCCTTTTTTCCTACCTTTTCCTGCCGGCTTCAAACTGCGGTTTAATAAGGCAGACCATCTCGCCATTATCGTTTAACAGCTCCCTTGCGGTCCTAATACTTTGGTCAGAGAGATAAAGGAAACATCCACTGACGCAAAATCAAGGCTGTCTGCGATATCTTCCGGTTTCACATAACGGATGTTTGTCTTTTCCATACAGACAACCCGTTCATCCTGCCGCAGTTTCCACGCAAACTGACCATATCCCACGTCCACAGCATAAACTTTGACCGCGCCGTTCTGGAGCATACAGTCCGTAAAACCACCTGTGGAGGCTCCGATGTCCATACAGACTTTTTCCCTCTAATGTGATACCAAAATGTGTCATGGCTTTTTCCAGTTTCAAACCACCACGGCTTACATACTTTAAGGTGTTACCTTTTTACCTCAATATTGGCATTCACGTCAAATGTAGAACCGGCCTTGTCCTCACGGTTATTGTCGACAAATACATTTCCCTCCATGATCATCGCTTTCGCTTTCTCTCTGATGGTGCAAGTCCTTTATTTACAAGTAAAATATCTAATCTTTCTTTCATTCTCTCCGCCTCTCTGCTCATTCTATCCATCATCATTTAGATTCATTTATTCTGTCACGTTCTGATACGCTTCTATCGTGCGCGCTATGATCGTATCCGCATCCAGACCGACTTTTTCCGCAAAGTTCCACATTTCCATGTTCCACGTATTCATCCGAATTGCAATATTTACAATGCGGATATCTTTGCAGTTCTCATTATTATAAAAAACTCGGTCACATGCTCTCCAAATCCACCGCTGATCACGTTTTCCTCCATTGTGACGATCACTTTATGGTGTTCTGTAATGTACCTCAATGCGTCTTCATCCAACGGTTTTGCAAAACGCGCATTGATAATGCTGCACGGATATCCTTCTGCTTTCAATGCATCCCGGACTGCAACCGCAGTTTTTACCATTGATCCCAATGCAAATAATGCGATCCCGGATTCCCCGGTAAATCCATTCACACTTTCCAATGCTGATCGGTGCGCGGTACTCTTTCAGTCCATCATATGCCTCACCTCTCGGGTAGCGTACTGCAACCGGTGTACCAAAAAATTCACTGCATATTTGATCATATCGGACAGTTCCCACTTATTCTTCGGTGCCATGATCGTCATATTCGGAATGGATGACAGATAGGAAATATCAAAAATACCCTGATGTGTCTCCCCATCACTTCCGACTAATCCGGCTCTGTCAATGGCAAATACCACCGGCAGGTTCTGGATACAGACATCATGTAAAAATCTGGTCGTAAGCTCTCTGTAAAAAAGAAGAATACACCGCAAAAATCGGTTTCAGCCCAGCCGCTGCCAGCCCTGCCGCAAACGTCACTGCATGCTGTTCCGCAATCCCAACATCGAAAAACCGCTCCGGGAAACATGTTATGAAAACGTTTTAATCCTGTTCCATCTGTCATTCTTTGCCGTCACTGCCACCACTTTTTCATCCCGGTCGCCAAGCTTTCGCATGACAGTTGAAAAAATATCGGTATAATTTGCCTTCACTCTTGGATTCTTCGGAAGCCCTGTTTCAATATCAAACGGTTCTGTTCCGTGGAATCTTGCAGGATGTCTCTGCCGGTGCATACCCCGCACCTTTGTGTGTCATGACATGGATCAATACCGGTCATCGATATGCGAAGCCTCTCTTAAAAAGCTTCACAATTCCCATGAAGATCGCCACCGTCCACCGGTCCTAAATACACGATTCCCATTTCCTCAAAAAACATTCCCGGAATCAGAAGCTGTTTGATCCCACTTTTTTTGTCTTACGTATTTTAGAGACCATTTTTTTTCTCCGTAAGGCATTTTATTCAGGGAATTTAACACATTTAATTTCAGATCCAGATAGGCGTCTGCTGTCCGGAAACCGGCAAGATACGAGGACAGACCGCCTACATTCTCTGAGATCGACATATTATTATCATTTAAAATAATAATAAAATTGGATTTGAGCCTTGCCGCATTATTGAGTGCCTCAAACGCCATTCCTCCGGTCAACGCACCATCTCCGATCACAGAGACCACTTTGTAGTCCTCCCCTGTGATCTCTCTCTCGCCAGCGCATACCCAAGTCCTGCGGAAATCGATGTGGAGCTGTGACCGGTATCAAAGCAGTCACATTCGCTTTCTTTCCGTTTTGGGAAACCGCTCATTCCACCGTACTTGCGCAGCCCGTCAAAACCTTCCGTCTTCCGGTCAGAAGCTTGTGCGTGTAAGACTGATGTCCCACATCCCATATAATCTTATCTTTTGGAAGATTCAGTGCAAGATGCAGTGCCATGGTCAGTTCGACTACCCCCAGATTCGATGCCAGATGACCGCCTGTCACTGAAATCTTTTCTATTAAAAATTCCCGGATCTCAGACGCAAGAATTTTTCAGTTCATCGTCTGTGAGGGATTTTATATCATTCGGTTGATTTATCTTTTCTAATACCATATCTGGTACCTCGATTTCTTACTTTCTTACGGATATTCCAAAGTGAATCGCCGTCTTTTCTCCGCAGAGTCCTTATTTTTCCCTGGAAATTAAGTAAAGCAAAGAGTTCGTTCAAAAACTCATTCTTCACCACCAGTGAATTCATTCCTGCCACTGCGCTGTTTGTATACAATGCAACATCTTCCCTTGCCTTCTCGAGTCCCTCGAAGGACACATAGGTTGCCTTGTGGTTCTTCTCATCGCTGCCGATCGGTTTTCCTAACACTTCCAACGTACTTGTGACATCTAAAATATCGTCCTGAATCTGGAACGCCAGCCCGACTTCTGTGGTCGCTTTCCCAATCGTGTTCTGTTCGTTTTTCGTTGCTCCTGCTAAAACTGCACCGATAAGCATAGAGCTTTCGATGAGTGCCCCGGTTTTCAGACGGTAGATAAAATCGAGCTTTTCTTTTGTGATGTCGCCGGAATCCTCTGACTGCACATCCACAACCTGTCCTCCGACCATACCATAAATGCCCGCCTTTGTGGCAAGGATCTGCATTGCTTTTCCGATATTCCGGTTATCCGGTTCCATATCAAACGCCTTTGCGGCCGTTTCAAATGCATAATTCAACAGTGCATCGCCCGCAAGAATCCCCATCGCCTCGCCATAGACCGCGTGTGTTGTCTTTTTTTTCCCTCTGCGGTATTCGTCATTATCCATCGCCGGAAGATCATCGTGCACCAGAGAATAGGTATGAATCATCTCCATCGCCGCCATAAAAAGGCTCGATCACTTTTGATTTTCCACCAAACAGACGATAGGTCTCCGACATCAACATCGGGCGAAGTCTTTTTTCCACCGGCAAGAATACTGTAATTCATTGCCTCCATAATGGTCTTCTGGTAGCCCTCTTCCTCCGGAAGATAGCGTTTTATGATCTGTTCTATCTCATCTACTCTTGTCTGAATCTCTGCTCTAATATCCAACTCTGTTTGCTCCTTCTTCCATTCCAGTTTGTTACAGGAACTGTTTCATCACTCGAAATCTGCCAGTGATCCATCGATCTGCATCACCTGCATTTTCTTCTCAACAGTGTCCAGAAGTAAATTACATGTCTTTAACTTTTCCACGCCTGCCTGATACAGACGAAAAGAATCATCCAGTGTAACTTCAGGACTTTCCAATTGTTTTATGATTGTCTCTATCTGTTCAAATGTCTCTTCCAGAGAAACATTCTGCTTCGTCTGTTCTTCACTCATTGTCAAATACCTCCGTGACATTTGCCTTCAGTGTTCCTTTTTTAAGAGATGTACCGTAAAGTGGATCCCCCACTTTTTACGGTGGAAGCATCCGTCACCGCCTTCCCGGTTTCATCCGCAACATAAAGAGAACCCCTGACTCAGCTTCTTCAAAGGGGATACCCCTTCCATCTGACCTGTCAGGATTGCAAGTCTGTGCTTCTTTTCCGTAAGCACCTGCTCCATCTGCCGGTATAATTTTTCCTCAAGGTCTACCGCATATCTGCGATGTTCATGCAGCCTGCTCTCCGGGCTTACGTACTGTAACTTTGTCTGATACTGGTTTTACTTTCAACTTTGCAATATCTAACTTCTGCTGCAAAGCCCGGTTCATCCTTGCAGTTTTTGCTGAAATCTCTGCCACTGCCGCCTGATGATCAAAAACAGCAAGTTCTGCGGCCCGCAGACGGTGTCGGCGCCCTTAAATCTGCCACAAAATCTGCGATCGTTGTGTCTGTCTGATGTCCGACAGCGGAGATAACCGGCGTCTCACATTCAAAGATCGCCCTTTGCAACCTCCTCCTCGTTAAACGCCCACAAATCCTCGATGGAACCTCCACCTCGTCCGACAATGATCACATCCACGCCAAGTGCATCTAATGCACGGATACCGTTTACAATACTGCTTACCGCACCTTCCCCCTGCACAAGCGCCGGATATAAAATAAGCTCGCACATAAGGATTCCTTCTTGCGGAAATATTGCGAATATCCTGTACAGCAAAGACCAGTCGGAGCTGTGACGATCCCAAGCCTCCTGATATATGTTGGGATTCTCTTCTTGTACTCCGGGGCAAACATGCCCATCTCTTCTAATTCTTTTTTTAACGCTTCAAATTTTAAATATAAATTACCAGCTCCATCCAGTTCAATCTCTCTGGCATAGAGCTGATACTTTCCATCCCGCTCATAGACTTCCACAGAGCCTGTCACGATGACTTTGTCACCCTCTTTCATCTGGAAAGAGAGCCCCCCGGCGGTTTCCTGCAAACATGATCGCATTGATCGTTCCCCGCCGTATCCTTCAAAGTGAAATAAATATGCCCTGAGGAATGATACTTGCAGTTAGACACTTCGCCCTTGACACTGATGCGCTGCATCATAAAGTCCTGGGCAAACATATTTTTGATGTATGTATTCACCTGTCCAACTGAATAAACATTCTTCATCATGCTAATTTTGCCAATACTCCATTTACAAATGATGGTGATTCATCCGTTCCATACTGTTTTGCAAAGTTCAACAGCCTCATTGATTGCAACTTTTACCGGGATATCATCCTCGTACTTCATCTCATATACTGCAAGACGAATCAGCGTCAGATCTACTTTTTCCCATTCTTCTGGTCTTCCATCCCTCGGAAACCTCATTGATCGCCTCGTCATCGATCTCATCGATCTTCTCTACAATGTTGTGGAACTTGTTGGCGATGTACTCTTTTGTCCTTCTCGCCGCACTCCTCCACTTCCTCAAACATATTCATCTGCTCCGGCATATCTTCCACATTGTGGAACTCCACGCGGAAAAAGCATCTTAAAAAACCTGTTCTCTTAATCCTCTTCTGGTCATTGATTGATCCTTTCTGTCTCGATAATCTCCATTCCTTTACAAGGTAAAAAAAGGATGTCGCTCGGACACCCTTTATTCTACTACATCGTCCATAACTTGCGTTACGTTCTGCAAAGGATTATTTATTATTACCCATATCTACGCTTGCAATACGAACATTCACGATAGATACTTCCAGACCGGTCATATTCTCAATTGCTGATTTTACACGTTCCTGAACTTTCGCAGATACTTCCGGGATGGAGTAGCCGTAAGCAATGTTCAGCGCCACATCCACATTCACAATACCGCTCAATACTTCCACGCGAACACCCTTTTGGAAAGATTCTTCATTCCAAGCTTGCTGACAAGTTCATTGGTAATGTTACCAGCCATGGAACTGACACCTTCCCTGACTTCTGTTGCGGCCAGTCCCGCAATAATTGCAACTACTTCATCTGCTATCTTCACTTCTCCCAAATGTCCATCCTTTATTTTAAATGTTTTTCTATCCTCAGCCATCGCTTAATGCCTCCTAAGTGATATTATGTAACTATTATAACAGACTATTCCATTTTTTTGAAAACAAAAAATGTATTAATTTTCTTTCCGTTCTATAAAGTCACACATCCCGTCACCGGTTCGGATCTGAAATCATAGGCAATGTGCTCTCCCCTCAAAGGAAACAGAAAAGCTTCCCTCCATATCCATAAAGGAATGAATGTGCGCAATTTCTGATAAAACATCTGCAAACTCATCCAAAAATGCCTCTCTTTGCATCCACATTTGTACAGTCCGTCTCCTCGATCGTCTCATCCACATATAATCTTAACTCAAATTCGTCTAAATCACTCTCGTTGTCGATCTGTGCGCATTTTATGTATGGGTTTGCATGATTATGCAGCACGTTTTCCAGATAGGATGCAGAAGAAAGGATCCTTGACTGCGAAAACATCCTCTGCTTCCAAGTATAATTTATATTCGATTTTTAATGCATTGTCTGCCATATTGGGGTTCCTCACTTTTTCTTTGGTGTATTTCTATTTTTTTAGATCATTGAAATTTTCACAATTCATTTTAGTTATATATGAGTTTTCCAATTATCTATTTTAACTTATTTTGTAGGGAAAAGTAAATACATTATGACAATAAAATTTTCAATGGTTCTCCACACAAATCCATGTTATAATTTATACTATGAAATATAGCAAAAAAAGGACTTTATCATGAATCCTGTAGAATTTCATCCATTTGAAATGCAGTTTGAAGTGCCGGGTACTGACGGTCAGACTGTGTATACAAAGAAGATTTCAGGCGCCGCGGCGTCTGATCATCTTAGGCTGCGGGCTACGTAGCGCAATCGCTCTGCCGCTTTGCCTCCCAGTTGGAATTTGACATTTATGCGGCGGACGACAGACCTTCCTTCGCCAATCCTTACACAATGACAAACGCAAAAGAAGTGATCTGTGACAGTTTTCCTGCAGCGATCGAACAGATGCATCCTGATGAACAGGATTTCGTTGCCATTGTCACCCGCGGGCACAAACATGATGCAGATTGTATCCGCACCCTTTATGCCAGTGGCATCACACCTGCTTATATGGGGCTTATCGGTTCGAAAAAGACGTGTTGCCGGACTTTTTGAAAACCTCTGCACAGAGGGGATTGACCGCTCTTTTTCTCAATCAGATCCACACGCCAATCGGTTTAGACATCGGTGCCGTCACAACGGATGAGATTGCCATTTCCATTTTATCCGAACTGATTCTCTGCCGCAGCAGGCTTTCCCCGGGAAGAAGAACGGGATTCTTGAACAGACTAACCTTGATCCTGTTTTTCTTAAACGCACTCCACACAGAAGGTTCAAAAGCGATCGTTGTTGTTGTGGAGCGCAAGGGCTCTACCCCAGTCAAAACCGGGGCGATCATGTGCGTCAATGCTCTTGGGCAGTCTTTTGGCACGATCGGGGGCGGCTGTGGCGAACATGAAGTTCTGCGAAAAGCTTTAGAAGTTCTCTCTGACAAAAAAGATACGTTTCTCTCCGTCGATATGACCAATGATTTTGCCGGGGAAGAAGGCATGGTGTGCGGAGGAACGATGGATGTGATCATTCGATATGTACCGGGGAAAGTGGAGATTTAGCCCTTCACTTTTCCTATTTACTAACAAGTTTTTCCCACGGTTCATATCCTTTCATATAAGAAAATTCTGTCTCATCGCGGAATCCTTCTAACAGTTTTTCGCGCAATTCGTCTGCATTCCAACGGGCATTTTTTAAAAAATTGCAGATGCCGGTATAATTTTGAACCCGAAAAATCTCCAATACTCTCCACATTTTCAAGCAATTGCCTGACCACCTGAAAAGTACCTTCTACATTTTTCTCTGCATATACAACATCAAGCATAGTGGAACACTCACTATATTTTCCCATCTCAAATGTATGGGCGAGTGCTCCCATTTTCTCTGCGAGCACTCTTCCATAGTCAAAATCTTTTTTTCTTTCAATGCCATACTAAGCAGAAATGAAAATGTAACACCAAGCGTCTGGCTCTGCGAGAGAAGAACTTCTTCTATTGTTTTATATGCTTCTTCAGTTTTTCCCTGCTCTTTGTACAGACGTGCCCTGAATATCTTTTTCATAGGATCATGCTCCGAAAAATAGTTTAAATATTTTTCTCTTTGCCACATATTCTTTTTTCCTTAAATAAAAGCCAAACAGAGAATCGGTCGCATGGTACTGTATCTCTTCGTTTTCGTCCTGTAACACCATCTCATACCAACTCATTGATCTGGTCGTCATATTGTTCCGGATTCCCGCACGCTCCTGTTATTCTTCCTGCGTCAAGCATTACTGCGATCTGCCAGATCAGCATATTGCAGTTCGCATACTTTTTGTGATCTGCACCGCCCATTCGTAGGTCTTTTTCAAATCCTTCTTTCTCTAATTTGTCACCCATCTGCCGGATAAGTGTCTCAATCTCCATGTCCGTCAGTTTTTCCTGAAAAAGACAACAGTGTGTCGAGTGAAATATGCAACAGCCGGGCAATCGGTGCCAACAGTTCGATATCGGGATTCGTGTTTCCATTTTCCCACTTATTCACAGCCGGGGTAGTCACCCCTAACCTTTTGCCATCTCTTCCTGTGTAAGCCCAGATTCTTTTCTGTATTTTCTTATTACACTGCCAATCTGCATTTGTGTCATCTCCTCATATTATAAAAATTCAAAGTTATTTTTCCACAACAATACTCTTGCTTGTTACTGCGTAAAAGTGTTTGCAGAAGCTTCTGTAAATAAATCATAACAGAAGTTTCGAAGCTGCACAATTGAGGAGTTGTTAAATGTTTTTTCATTTTTTTTAACTTTGGCTCAAATTTAAAGATTTTATAAAAAGCAATCTTGTATCTTCTCATTGTGCTGTGTTATAATGAATTAAAAACATATTTTACAAAATCTTCATGACATTTTTGTCATCTATATTCTAAGAACGACAGATTCGTTTTTTTTTAGAATCTGTGTACTTCATTCGTATCTATGCTTTTTTTGTTACCTATCAACAATTGAAAAGCAGGAGACGATTTATGGCAAAATGCAGAGCTAATGCAACATTGCAGTACATTAAACGAATATGCACAGTATGTTGCCAGAGTGCGTCACTACGCAACAGACATGCCCTTTGAACCAAGCTGTGGAGCGTGCTGTAGACGAGTGTATCCAGAAAGGGATTCTGACGGAATTTCTTACCCGGAATCGAAATGAGGTCATCAGTATGAGTATTTTTTTTGAATATGATAAAGAATTTGAAGAAAAGAAGTTACGGAAAGCAGAATATGAATACGGATTCTCTGAAGGTAAGAAAACTGGATTTCAGAATGCTTTGCAATGGAAACTGCCAGACGCATGCTGAAATCCAACAAACTGTCTTTGGAAGATATTGCTGATTTTTCCGGTTTATCCATAGACGAAATTAAACAACTGCAAAACACGAAATCATGAAATAATTATCATTTTTCATACAGAATCACAGCAGAGATCACTACTGGAATGAACGATATTTATCAATTTTGCGAGTTCTTCAAATACTTTATCTGCATATAACTCCTTGATCTCATGGCGGCTCATCCGGGTGACCTCTGCATTGTATTCATAGTCATACGCATTCTCTCCCACAAGAATACAGAAAAAATACTTTTTCCCTGCATGCCGTCTGCATTATTCGGGTCGACATTTCCGGTCGTGCCTGTGATTCCGACCGCAATCTCTGTATGAAGGTTTTTCTGAGGCAGTTTCAGCCATCGCCCTCGCACATTGCTTAGAATAAACACCGTGCTCTTTTTATAATTTTTTCGTCAACACCGCATAAGATTTTCGTTTTGTTCAGATAAGTGACATAACCTCCCGGAAAAACTGCCGATGCCCCTTCCGTATCCGTGATCATGGATGCGATCAACCCGGAAGTGCAGCTCTCCATCGTGGAAATCGTGGTATTTGTGTCGATCAGTTTTCTTACGATTTTATCTTTTTCCTGCTGGTTCATTTTGTTCCTTTCCCCTGAATTTCACTATAAGATGTCTAAAATAGCTTCTCCAACACGCCTTACCCATCTCTCTTATCTCAGCAGCCGTGCGATTTCCTCCTTATAAGGCGGAATTGTCTTTTTCGTTTCACCTTCTGCGCAAAGCCACGGTGTCTCTAAGATTTTTGGCACAGCAAGGAACCGCTCGTCATGCACCACCTTATATAAAGGATCAAACCCAATCGTTCCTGCTCCAATATTTGCGTGACGGTCTTTGTGCGCACCGAGAAGATTCAGGCTGTCATTGATATGAAACACTGCAATCTGGTCAAGTCCTAAAACCTCGTCGAATTTCTGGAAAACACCGTCATAATCATTGACAAGGTCGTATCCTGCATCGTTTACATGACAGGTATCAAAGCAGACACGCAGACGGTCTTTTTTTTGTGAACCCCATCGTAGATCATTTTCAATTCCTCAAAAGTGCGTCCGATCTCGCTCCCTTTGCCAGCCATTGTCTCAAAGGCAATGACTACATCATCATCATTAGCATCCAGAACCATGTTCAGGCCTTTTACTGCCTGTGCGATCCCGGCTTCCGTTCCTGCATCCAGCGCAGAACCCGGATGTAACACCAGGATTTTGCTTTGCATCGCTGCGGTACGCTTGATCTCTTTTTCCAAAAATCCCACCGCAAGTTCAAATGTTTCCGGCTTTACAGTGTTGGCAAGATTGATGATATACGGTGCATGCACGATGATCTCTTCAATCCCTGCCTTTTTCGCATACTCCCATCCGGCCTCAATATTCAGTTCTGAAATCTCTTTTCTCCTTGTATTCTGCGGTGCTCCGGTATAAAGCATTAAAATATTGGCACCATAACTTTCCGCCTCCTTCACAGAAGCAAGAAACATTTCCTTTCCAGCCATTCCCACATGGGAACCAAGTTTTATCTTTGACATTTTTGTACTCCTTTTTCATCTTTTACTTTACATAGGCGTTTGCGAAACTCTTCATAATCTTCTTTCAATTGTTCAAAATTAACAAAATTTTCGAAAACACGCTTTCGCTACGTGTCGCTGGTAACGGTACTAAGAAGCCAGTCACAACGGTTGTTGTACCTGCCTTCAAGTACCGACCGCTCCCCAGTGTTTTCTCAAGCTTTTGTTATTTTTTCACAATTCAATTTAGGTTTCTAGGAGTTTCGCAATTGTCTATTTTACTTTTTACACTGCGGATCAAAAAAACTTGATCTCTGCACAATATTCCCGCAGATATTGTTTGGAAGATAGAATTTCGTCGAATCTGCTGCAATTCCACATACATCAGAGAGCCCCTGTTTTTGGGCGATCTGCAAAGCACGGAACATATGAAAATCATTCGTGATAATCCCCACTTCCGCATCTTCCGGCAAAAATTTCCGGCTGTACCGCAGGTTTTCTTCAGTCGTTTTCGATTGATCTTCCAACAGGATCCGTTCTTTGTCAATTCCATTCTGCATCAGATACTGCGCCATTCCATACGCTTCGGAATAAGGCTCATTTTTCCCCTGACCGCCCGCTACTATACAGACTGTCTCCGGATTCTCATTCAGATATAAAATTGCCTCATCCAGCCGGTATTTCAATACCACACTCGGTTTATCCGCGTGCACCTGTGCACCCAGCACGATCACATAGTCCAGATTATCTTCTCCCCTGTGCATGCATCTGGCGGATCACCATTCCCTCAATCACAAGAAACGACAGGAAAAAAATATACCGCACAATATTCCAAATATCCACCTAACGATCTGCGGTATCCTGTCCCAAATTCCCATATGAAGCAGACCTGCCAGCGCAAAGAGAATCACTGCAATGCCAATCCATACAATAAAAATTTTGTTCCACCGGATCCTGCAATCGCCACGATCAGCCCATAAACCAGACAAAGCAGTCCCAAAATCAGACAGATGTTCATATATTTTTTCCTCATCCTTCCGCCTTTCCTTCTTTTTTTTCTCATACAGTAAATAAAACTGTTTTTTATCCATAATGTTGAGTGTCACCGCCAAAACGACCGTTGCAACACCAAAAGCCCCCACTGCAAGCCATGCTCGGTCATATCCACTGTTATCAACGATTTTTCCGATCAGAATATTGCCCCAGGCAGAAAATGCACCGCTTACCGTATAAATGAACGAATTGACACGTCCCCAGTGCGTGGACGGCATCCGTCTGGTCATATACGGCTGGTTTCCCAGCGTGTTAAACACTTCGCCAACTGTAAAAAATAACCATCAGCACAAAATAAAGCGGCATGATTCCCTGTACAAACCGATACCCGGATAATCCTAAAATAATCAGGCTTTCTCCAATCAGAATTTTTCGGACATCTATTATTCTTCCTGCAAAAAGTAGTTATAATTGGTGTTGCAATGATCACTACCAATGCGTTTGTGCTTGTCAGCATGCCAAAAAATAGCGACTCCTTTTTGCTCCGTATAATGTTTCCATGTTGAGTGGCAGAAGATAATTAAACTGTGCATAGACCAGCCCTCCGAAACCTGCCACCAAAGCATAAATCAGGATTGGCCTGCGTTCCCATAAAATCTTAGATACATGCTCATTCTCCCGTTTTTCCTCGTACTCGCTCACTTTTTTCTTCTCTACCCGAAGTTGTTTTACAAATAAAATAATCAAAAGCGTGGAGGAAAATGTTGCAATTCCGGTAATTATAAATGCCAGTCCCAGATAGTTTTCAAATAAAAATCCGGCAATTGTCGGGGGAAAGCACAAGTCCTAAATTCATTCCGAGATATTGCAGACTATACGCCTTTTCCCTGCTCTCGCTGTCACTCAGATCTGCAACCAGCGCATCATAGGATGGACCTTCAATTGTCGCAAACACTCCGGCAAGATAAAAAAGTGCAATGCTGTATCCAGACAACGGCAGAGACCACAGATAATATAAGAAATGACTGTAACCATATCACAGCATACGATAATTTTTTACGGTTCATTGTATCTGCCAGTTTTTTCCGCCAAGCAGCAGCATTGGAAACTGCAAAATGGACATTGCCATTGTGATGGTGGCGATCGTTGTCGCATTATATCCTAATTTATTTTTCAAAATCAAAGTGAGAAGCGGCCAGATCAGGGAACCCATACTGGTCACAACTCTGCCAAAGAACAGAATGTAAATCTCCTTGCTCAGATTTTTTATATTGCTGTATAAATTTCATTTTCCAAACTCCATCCCATTTCTTTTTTGTAAATCCATTACTTTCCAAATTCCCAGAAAGCAACCGCACTCGCCGCCGCTACGTTTAAAGAATCCACTCCGTGGCTCATTGGGATTTTTTACTGTATAGTCACAGTCTGCCATAGTCTCTGCAGCCAGACCGTCTCCCTCAGTTCCTAAAATAATTGCAAGCTTTTTCTTCTGCATGTAATTTTTCATCATCAATACGGACAGAATCATTCCGAAGTGCCATGGCAACCGTCTTAAATCCGTACTCATGCAGTAAATCCATGCCGCCCTGTGGCCAGGAGACATTTTTATTTTCAATGTAAGTCCACGGCACCTGAAATACTGTTCCCATACTCACGCGCATCGCCCGGCGGTACAGGGGATCACTGCACGCAGACGTCAACAGCACCGCATCCATGTTTAATGCCGCCGCTGACCGGAAAAATCGCTCCTACATTTGTTGGATTTACAACATTTTCCAACACTGCGATACGCCTTGCATTTTTACAGACTTCTTCTGCCGAAGGCATTGCAGGGAACGATGCATGGCACACAGCATTCCCCCTTTGCAAGTTTATATCCTGTGATCTGTTCTAACACCTCAAGTTTTGCTGTGTAAACCGGTGTGTTTTTGCATTGTGCAATGATATTTTTTCCACAGGTATCGAAATCCTTCTGCTCCATCAAAAGGGAGATGGGCTCACATCCGAACTCTAATGCTCTCTCGATGACCTTTGTGCTTTCAGCAATAAAAATTCCCGGTGCCGGTTCATAATAATGTAATAACTGCGCCTCATTGAGGCTTGTATACACCTGTAATTCAGGTAAAGTTAAATCTGTAATTTCTATCTTGTTCATTTTCTTATGGATTGCAGTTTTTACATGGATCATATCCATATGCAATCGCTTCCTCTCTCGTTCCTGTAAATTCCGCATAATTTTCCGGTTTGATTTTCTCTACACTGTAACATCCCGGCTTATGGAATTTATGTGTGTTCGTGTTCAGTACATATGTCTGCGTTTCTTCGGACTGCTGTGTTTCCTCCTGCTGCACACTGGTGCTGGTGAACTGTTTTTGTTTCTTCCTGCGCACTGGTATCATTTACAATTGTTCCGTCCGCAGAGCTTTCTCCGGTCGCATAGTCAATCGACACTCCCGGCTGCATATTATATGCAAAAACGCAGAATAAAACGCCTTCTCCGTTGTCTTCAACCGATTTTCCCTCCATCAGCACGCCTGCCGCCAGAAGGTTATCACCCTCAAAAACCGGCGTCACACGATACATAACGTGTTGATCTGTCTCTTTCACATAGTCCGCTACCATATTTTCAAACGGAAGCATTCCCTCTATGTTCAAATATCTGGTTCCTGTAATAAGATTTTTTTTCATTTGCATTTTCTCCTGTAAGCTGATAACCTATCAGATGACAGCGGTTATACAAATATTTTCCATCAACAAAATCATATTTCACAGTATGCCAGCCGGTCGGCTTTACCGCACCAATATTCCCACGCTCCTCCGCCGGCATCAGATCCTGTCCCACGCTCGCCACACAGACCGTGCATCTTCCAAGCGGATCCAATTCTCCATACGTCTCATAAGAAGCACTGCTCAACTCTTCCTCTGTAAAAAAAGGAACGGTATCATTGACTGCAACATATGCCTTTCCATCATATGCCGGAACGGCTGCAAAATCAAATGTTTCTACGATTGTCGTTACATTTTCTTGTGTACTCTGTGCTGATTCTGTTGTTCCACATCCAGAAGCAAACTGCATCGTCAATGCGAGACAAATCACCATCGCCAGTGCTCTCATATTATTTTTCCATTTTAAAATTTCTCTGTTCTTCCTCATTGCCTTACTCTTACAAAACACTTTTCGTTCTGCTTTTTCTCCTTCTACTCTCTGCAATAAATTTCTTTTGTAATTTTTTCATGTGAAAAACCCGGGAAACTCTTCCGTTTCTGTCAGTTTCCATTCGGCTCCTATCTCAACAGAAACATCTGCTGGATATACTCTGTTCCAGCATGATAGATTATAAACTGCTCAATTTGTTCGTCATCTGTATCCAATGTTTCCAATTCCTGAAAAACATATTCTCCTTTTTTTCGCTTCCTCTTTTTGGATTTTCACTGATTTCTAAATTCGAAACAGCTTGAAACAACTTCCGGCTGTAATCAGTTATCCAAAGTTTCTTTTTCTCCAACTGTTTTTCTGATATCTTCCGCTACGATGCGGTCCCTGCGACTGCCTTCTGTGATTGAAGGCAAGTCCGTTATTGTCGTCTAAGCATATGATGATGTACATTGCGGTGCTCCTTATATTTGTTTAATACTCAAGTTCTATCATATCGTTTTTTCGTTCTTTTGCCAATAAAATTATATCTTTTTCCACTGCTTGATACGTTCCACTTGACCACTGCTGAATAAAAAATAGCACCTGACAGATTTTTATTTCCGTCAGATGCTATATGAACACTACACTTTTTTATTTCATTACACTGATTTCTTTTCTTTCTTTTTTAAAACATTTGCTAATTTAAAAATAAACTATTATTATAGTTTATCACCTCAATATTATATTCTCCATTTTAACAGAAAAGGAACTGCCTTACGACAATTCCAATTCATTAATTAAAATAAATCACTATGCGTTCCAGTTCTAGTAAGATATAAAATTAATTCGTCTTCTATATACTTATATACTAACAACCAATCTGGTAATATGTGACATTCTCTATATCCTTCCCAGTTTCCGTGCAAATCGTGATCCTTATTTTTCTCTTCTAGCTTTTCTCCCATTAGCAAGTTTTTTTTGATAATCTGATTAATTAACTCAATGTCATAACCTCTGCCTTTGCATAATTTTAAATCTTTTTTAAACTTTGTTGTCGGTTGTACTTCATATTTCATCCAAGAATATCCTCCATCATTTTATCAACGTCATCATACGTTTTTCTCACTTCTGGATGATTAATTAAATACTCCGTTTCTGCCATTGCTTTTTAAGGTTTCAATATTAGGTGTTTTCATTCATATCTGGCTTAAATGGCAACGCTTGTTCTCTTACCGCCTGTTTTGCGACCATTGTAAAGAAAGTTGTCATATCAAGACCTAAATTAGACATAAGTTCCTGTAATTGAGCCTTTAAAGTTTCATCAATTCTCATAGTTACATTCGTATTTGCCATATATATCACCTTCCTTTAATTATATTATAGTTCCCATTTTATCCATTGTCAATACAATGTTATAACATCGCACATGTAAATCTATTATTTACATATTTCCATTTTATACAATATCACCCAACAACTCAATTACTTCGTCAAGTTTCTCACTCGCTTCTTCCATATTATCAATTGCATCTTCAGAACACATTCCTCTATAGCTGCTCTGTAATCCTTCTGGCATATTATCAAATGCGTCCTGTTCTTCACTTAATATAGAAGATAACTCAATGTTACGGTAAAGGTATTCAAATCCACAGAAAACGCATATATGGATCTAAGGACAGTGCTTTTAAAAAGCTATCGGTAAGCAATTTGAAAATAAAATTGTCCCAAGCAAGGATAAATTAAAATGGAACGCACAAATGTTATAAAAGTTATAGGGTATACACCAATCTTAATTGAACTGTGTATACCCTATTTTTTACGATTTTGCAAAAGTTCTTTGCAGTTGAATTATTTTCCCACAATCTCATCTGTATTAATGAACTGGAACGGTGTTGTCTGGTACACGTAATAGTTCAGCCAGTTTGAATAGAGAATGTTTCCATGTGATCTCCACTGCAGTCTCGGTTTCTGTGTGTCATCATCATTCGGATAATAATTGACAGGCATTTTGATGTCCAGACCTTTATCCTTATCACGTTTGTACTCCCTTGTCGAGGGTAACCCGGTCATATTCCGGATGTCCCATCACAAAAATTTTACGTCCCTCATCTGCAATGGCAAGGAACACGCCGGCTTCCTCTGATTCTGCTAAAATCGTCAGTTCCTTCACGGCACGGATATCCTCTGCACGCA
>VOFJ01003203.1_pt1 | contig 32675 bp, 48 predicted proteins | sample 5384081 | NCBI WGS metagenome assembly VOFJ01 (sample SAMN12384729, study PRJNA508395) | human gut metagenome | isolation source: healthy gut I | host: Homo sapiens | reverse complement strand
ATGGGTTACAAATACTCCACACGTGCAGCCATGACCGTATCTATTTCCGATATGACCGTGCCGCCGCAGAAGCCGGAGATGATCAAGCAGGCTCAGGATACAGTAGACCGTATTACAAAGAACTACAAACGTGGTCTTATTACAGAAGAAGAGCGTTACAAAGAGGTTTGTAGAAACCTGGAAAGAAACAGATGATGAGCTTACAGAAGCCCTTCTTACAGGACTTGATAAGTACAACAATATCTTCATGATGGCTGACTCCGGAGCCCGAGGTTCTGATAAGCAGATCAAGCAGCTGGCCGGAATGCGAGGCCTTATGGCCGATACCACCGGTCACACCATCGAGCTTCCCATTAAGTCCAACTTCCGTGAAGGCCTGGACGTACTGGAGTACTTCATCTCCGCCCATGGAGCCCGTAAAGGTATGTCCGATACCGCGTTCGTACAGCCGATTCCGGATACCTGACCAGACGTCTGGTTGATGTATCCCAGGATATGATCGTTCGTGAGTCTGACTGTTGTGCAGGAACAAACCGTGAAATTCCGGGAATGATCGTTAAAGGCATTTATGGATGGCAAAGAAGGAAATCGAAAGTCTGGAAGAACGTATTACAGGACGTTTCTCCTGTGAGACAATCTGAACAAAAGACGGAAACGTTATTGTTAAAAGCAAACCATATGATTACACCTCGCCGTGCAGCGGATGTTGTGAATAAGGGGTGTTGATGAGAACGGAAATCCGATCACCAGTGTGAAGATCCGTACGATTCTTACCTGCCGTTCCCACATTGGGAGTCTGTGCGAAAATGTTACGGTGCCAACATGGCAACCGGTCAGGCGGTACAGGTTGGTGAAGCAATTGGTATTATCGCCGCACAGTCCATCGGTGAGCCTGGTACACAGCTTACCATGAGAACATTCCATACCGGTGGTGTTGCCGGTGGAACGATATCACACAGGGTCTTCCTCGTGTAGAGGAAATTTTCGAGGCACGTAAGCCAAAGGGACTTGCAATTATTACAGAGTTCGGCGGCGTTGCTACCATTAAGGATACCAAGAAGAAGCGTGAAGTCATCGTTACAGATCCGGAATCCGGAGATACAAAGACTTACCTGATTCCTTATGGATCACGTATTAAGATCATGGATGGTGCCGTACTTGAAAGCCGGTGATGAACTGACCGAAGGTTCTGTAAATCCACATGATATCTTAAAAATCAAAGGTGTGCGTGCCGTACAGGATTACATGCTTCGTGAAGTACAGCGTGTTTATATCGTCTGCAGGGTGTAGAAATCAACGATAAGCATATTGAGGTTATCGTTCGACAGATGTTACAGAAGATCCGCGTAGAAGAGAATGGAGATTCCGATCTTCTTCCGGGCAGCATGGTAGATTCTCTTGATTTCCTTGAACTGAACGAAAAGCTTGAGGAAGAAGGCAAGGAACAGGCAGTTGGTTCCCAGGTATTACTTGGTATCACAAAAGCATCCCTTGCAACAAATTCATTCCTGTCAGCTGCATCCTTCCAGGAGACCACGAAGGTTCTTACGGAAGCAGCAATCAAGGGTAAGATTGATCCGTTGATCGGTATGAAAGAGAACGTTATCATCGGTAAGCTGATTCCGGCAGGTACCGGTATGAAGAGATACCGCAATATCAAACTGGACAGTGATGTGAACGAAGAAGAAGAGTTCTCATTTGACGATCTGGAAGATTTCACTATGGATGAAGAAGAGGAAATGATCCCGACAGTAACCGTTCCGGATGGAACAGATCTGTCAGCCGTTTCCGGAACTGATGAGGATTCATCGGAAGAATAAATTACAGCACAGATAATAGAATCTGTGAAGATACAAAAAAGGGAGAAACAAATCTCCCTCTTTTTTCATGTAATTTTTAAAAAAGTGGGTTGACAAGCACAACAGAAATTTATATAATATTTTAGCGTGCATTATGGTATGATGCACTGCTTGAAGAATAATACAGGAGGTGAAAAGAATGCCAACATTTAACCAGTTAGTAAGAAAAGGAAGACAGACCACAGTAAAGAAATCCACAGCTCCGGCTCTTCAGAGAGGATACAACTCTTTAAGAAGAAGAAAGCAACAGAATGCTTCTTCTCCACAGAAGAGAGGCGTTTGTACAGCTGTTAAGACTGCAACTCCGAAGAAGCCTAACTCTGCTCTTAGAAAAATTGCCAGAGTTCGTCTTTCCAACGGTATCGAAGTTACTAGCTTACATTCCGGGTGAGGGTCACAACTTACAGGAGCACTCTGTTGTTCTGATCCGTGGAGGGAAGAGTTAAGGACCTGCCTGGTACCAGATACCACATCATCAGAGGTACTCTTGATACTGCAGGTGTTGCTAACAGAAAGCAGGCCCGTTCTAAATACGGTGCTAAGAGACCAAAAAGAGCTAAATAAAAAAGCAATTTGGCAAACAATGTATCACAAACAGAACTAAAGTAGGTAAGTGTTGGGATTATTGTCACAGCAATATTGTTTCCGCACGAACACACATATGAATTTATATAATTATATAGCCCGAACAATTACATTAAGAACACACATGTGAGTACCGATGAATTAATGCAAAAATATCATGATTAAGGAGGGAAGTAACGTGCCACGTAAAGGACATACTCAGAAAAGAGACGTTCTGGCTGACCCGATGTACAAACAACAAAGTGGTTACCAAACTTATCAACAACATCATGTTAGATGGTAAGAAAGGTGTAGCTCAGAAAATTGTATACGGAGCATTTGACAAAGTAGAAGAGAAAACAGGAAAAGACCTGCTCTTGAGGTATTTGAAGAAGCAATGAATAACATCATGCCTGTACTGGAAGTTAAGGCTAAACGTATTGGTGGTGCAACCTATCAGGTACCTATCGAGGTTCGACCCTGATCGTCGTCAGGCTTTAGGATCTTCGTTGGTTAACAACTTTCTCACGTAACAGAGGTGAGAAAGACCCAATGGAAGAAAGACTTAGCAAATGAAATTATGGATGCAGCTAACAACACTGGTGCATCTGTGAAGAGAGAAAGAAGATATGCATAAAATGGCAGAAGCTAACAAGGCTTTCGCTCATTACAGATTCTAATTTCTGTAAGAAGCTTTGCTTTTGATTCAAATCTAAAAATTAGGAGGAAAAAAAACCTTGGCTGGAAGAGAATATCCACTTGAGAGAACCAGAAATATTGGTATTATGGCTCATATCGATGCAGGTAAGACCACTTTACGGAACGTATCCTGTATTACACAGGTGTCAACTACAAAATCGGTGATACTCACGAAGGTACCGCAACAATGGACTGGATGGAACAGGAGCAGGAGAGAGGTATCACAATTACATCAGCCGCTACTACATGCCACTGGACTTTGGAAGAGTTCACAAAAAGCCGAAGCCAGGGTGCTTTAGAGCATCGTATCAACATCATCGACACACCAGGACACGTAGACTTCACCGTTGAGGTTGAGCGTTCCCTGCGAGTACTGGATGGCGCTGTCGGCGTCTTCTGTGCAAAGGGCGGAGTAGAACCACAGTCCGAAAATGTATGGCGTCAGGCAGACACCTATAACGTACCAAGAATGGCATTCATTAACAAAATGGATATCTTAGGTGCGAATTTCTACGGAGCTGTTGATCAGATCCGTACAAGATTAGGAAAAAACGCAATTGTTCTTCAGTTGCCGATTGGAAAGGAAGACGAATTCAAGGGAATCATTGATTTGATTGAAATGAAGGCTTACATCTATAATGATGATAAGGGTGATGACATCTCTGTAACAGATGATCTCGGAGATATGGCTGATCAGGCAGCAGAGTATCGTACAGAACTGGTTGAGAAAAATCTGTGAGTTAGATGACGATTTAATGATGCAGTATCTTGAGGGTGAAGAGCCATCTGTTGATGATATGAAGAAGGTTCTTCGTAAAGCTACATGCGAGTGTACAGCAGTTCCAGTAAGCTGCGGAACAGCATATAGAAATAAAGGTGTTCAGAAACTTCTGGATGCTATTATCGAGTATATGCCAGCTCCTACAGATATCCCTTCAATCAAGGGTGTTGACCTTGATGGCAAATGAGATTGAGAGACATTCATCTGATGATGAGCCATTCTCAGCTCTTGCATTCAAGATTATGACAGATCCATTCGTAGGAAAACTTGCATTCTTCCGTGTTTACTTCAGGAACATGAAGTCTGGTTCTTACGTGTTGAATGCAACAAAGAATAAGAAGAACGTATCGGACGTATTCTTCAGATGCATGCAAATAAGAGACAGGAGTTAGACATTGTTTACTCAGGTGATATCGCAGCAGCAGTTGGATTTAAGTTCACTACTACCGGTGATACCATCTGTGATGAAGCACATCCAGTTATCCTAGAGTCTATGGAGTTCCCAGAGCCAGTTATCGAGCTCGCTATCGAGCCAAAGACAAAAGCTGGACAGGGCAAGTTAGGTGAAGCATTAGCAAAGCTTGCTGAGGAGGATCCTACATTCCGTGCACATACTGATCAGGAAACAGGTCAGACAATCATCGCTGGTATGGGTGAGCTTCACCTTGAGATCATCGTTGACCGTCTTCTCCGTGAGTTTAAGGTTGAGGCAAACGTTGGTGCACCTCAGGTTGCTTACAAGGAGACATTTACAAAGGCTGTTGATCAGGAATACAAATATGCTAAGCAGTCAGGTGGACGTGGACAGTACGGACACTGTAAGGTTCGCTTTGAGCCAATGGATGCCAATGGAGAAGAACTTTTCAAGTTCGATTCAGAGGTTGTCGGTGGTGCTATTCCAAAGGAGTACATCCCATCAATCGGCGAAGGTATCGAGGAGGCTACAAAGGCCGGTCTCTTTGGTGGATTCCCAGTAGTTGGTATCCATGCAACAGTATACGATGGATCTTACCATGAGGTCGATTCATCAGAGATGGCATTCCACATTGCCGGATCTATGTGTTTCAAAGAGGCTATGGCAAAGGCCGCACCTGTATTACTTGAGCCTATCATGAAGGTAGAAGTTACAATGCCTGAAGAATACATGGGTGACGTTATCGGTGATGTTAACTCTCGTCGTGGACGTATCGAGGGTATGGACGATCTCGGCGGTGGAAAGATTGTACATGCATATGTACCACTTGCAGAGATGTTCGGTTACTCTACAGACCTTCGTTCTAAGACACAGGGACGTGGAAACTACTCAATGTTCTTCGACAGATATGAGCCGGTTCCAAAGAATGTACAGGACAAGGTTCTTGCTAACCACGCAAAAAAATAATTGCAAATTAGCAAACAATTTATAGTACAAATGATGAAATATATACTATATATGGTATAAAAATTAAAAATAAAGGCATTTCCCTTGAAAAAGGGGGATTTGCCATAAAATTTACTTTGAAAAAACTTTGATTATTTCGTATAATCAAAGCAGTCGGTAGATTATAAAAAAAGCCCATGGGGCATAAAAGTTTAAGGAGGACGTTTCAAAATGGCAAAGGCTAAATTTGAAAGAACAAAACCACATTGTAATATTGGTACCATTGGACACGTAGACCATGGTAAAACAACTTTAACAGCAGCTATCACAGCAGTTCTAGCTGAAAGAGTCGCAGGTAACACAGCTACAGATTTCGCTAACATTGATAAAGCTCCAGAGGAGAGAGAGCGTGGAATTAACATTTTCACAGCCCACCGTTGAGTATGAAACAGAGAAGAGACATTACGCACACGTTGACTGCCCAGGACATGCTGACTACGTAAAGAACATGATTACCGGAGCAGCTCAGATGGACGGCGCTATCCTCGTTGTTGCTGCTACTGATGGTGTTATGGCTCAGACAAAAGGAGCACATCTTACTTTCCCGTCAGGTAGGTGTACCTTACATCGTTGTTTTCTTAAACAAGTGCGATATGGTAGACGATCCGGAACTCATCGAGTTAGTAGAGATGGAAGTTACCGAGCAGCTTGAGGAGTACGGCTTCGAGGGATGCCCGATCATCCAGGGATCAGCTCTTAAGGCTCTTGAGGATCCAATGGGCGAGTGGGGCGACAAGATCATGGAGCTCATGGATACAGTTGATGAGTACATTCCGGATCCGCAGCGTGACACAGATAAGCCATTCCTTATGCCAGTCGAGGACGTATTCACAATCACAGGTCGTGGTACTGTTGACAACTGGTAGAGTAGAGCGTGGTACACTTCACCTCAACGACGAGTTAGAGATCCTTGGTGTTAAAGAGGACGTTCAGAAGACTGTTGTTACTGGAATCGAGATGTTCCGTAAGCAGTTAGACGAGGCTCAGGCTGGTGATAACATCGGAGCATTACTCCGTGGTATCAACCGTGACCAGATCGTTCGTGGACAGGTTCTTGCTAAGCCTGGTACAGTAACATGTCACCATAAGTTTACAGCTCAGGTTTACGTTCTTACAAAGGACGAGGGTGGACGTCATACTCCATTCTTCAACAACTATCGTCCACAGTTCTACTTCAGAACAACAGACGTAACAGGTGTTTGCAACCTTCCGGCGGGTACAGAGATGTGCATGCCTGGTGATAACATCGAGATGACTATCGAGTTAATCCACCCGGTAGCTATGGAGCAGGGTCTTACATTCGCTATCCGTGAGGGTGGTAGAACTGTAGGTTCTGGTCGTGTTGCTACTGTCATCGAGTAATTATAACTTGATATAAATTGAGTGTCAGGAGTACACTCTGTGTCCAAACGTAAGATACCCCAGGAACCTTGTGTTTCTGGGGTTTTTCTGTTATATAAAAGATTAGAAAATATCTATAAAGAATAGTGAACTAATTAAAACAGGCAGGTATGGGAAGATTTTTATTTTCTTCGCATATCTGCCTGTGATACTGTTATGATACTATTTTTTCGTTCGTTATTGGAAAATTTCTGTGTTAAAAGTTCATCTCGTTTACGGATTCGTGTCTCAAAAAATCCAGTTCTTCAATTTCTTTATGGGTGACAGGTTTGGAAGTGTAGTATTCCAGTGTCTGTTTTTTTCCACATGTCAAACATATCTTTGCCTGTGAAATAAGATTCCAGGCTTTCTCTGTTCTCCTTGCAGATCAGCAAGAAAATTACACATATCTGCGTTTAAAGAATGTTCCGGATCATTTCCATAAAAGCGAAGTCCGGCATACCAGCGCTGTGTTGCTTCTGTTTCTATATCTCCCGGAAGTTTATTATTTACGTCTAATTCATAGCGTAATTCATTTGATTCATTCATCTGGAGCAAAACCAAAATAACATCACTCAAGGTAGAAATCTGTATTTTGTTTTCAGATAATCCAAATAGCCAGTCCAATGAGACATGAAATTTTTGAGCAATGGTCAATAATACCTCGTTGGATGGAGTAACTACACCATTTTCATAACTGGATAAAGTCGATTGACGTATACCAATGGCTGCGGAAAAGTTCTTTGATTCATCTTTAGATCTGTTCGTAGTTCTTTTATTTTCTCTGAAATAGATGATTCCTGCATGATAGACACCTCCTCAAAAACTATGATTAGTATACCATAAATGATAAAAATCAACAATATAGAAAAAAATATCATTTATGCAGATAAAAATTATTGACAATGATTATTTTAAATGATATAGTATCAGTGAAAAAATGATAATTATAGACAAGGAGGAAATGATATGCAGAGAACAAAACTATATGATTACAGCGGAAGAAGTTGCATAGAGCATGGGGAATTTCACTTGGATATTCTTACAAGCTGCTTCGCAAACTGAACAAAGAGCTTGCAGATCAGGGACTATGTGACCGTTGCAGGTAAGATTCCGAGAGCATTCTGGGAAAAGAAATTTTATGGATATTCCCAGAGTGCAATGTAGGGGGGAGAAAAAGTATGGCAGCGTACAAAGATGAAGAAAAGAGGAACCTGGTATGTTTCATTTTATTATGAGGACTGGACAGGAGCCAAAAAGCAAAAGTAAAAAGAGGATTCCGCACTAAGAAAGAAGCGTTAAATTTTGAAGCGGAGTATAAAAAGAACAGCAAAAGCTGATATGGATATGACAATGGGAGAGTTTGTAGAAGTCTACTTCCGAGACAAGTCTCAGTCATTGAAGGACAGGAGTATCAAGAATAAAAGAGATACGATGAAGGCTCAACTGTTACCGTATTTTAAGGACAGACCAATGAACAGTATTACACCTGCAGAAATTATCCAGTGGCAGAATACGATTATTGAAAAAGGATATTCAGATGATTACCTGAAAACAATACAGAATCAGATGACAGCATTATTCAATCATGCAAAGAATATCTACAATCTGTCAGATAATCCCTGTGACAAAGGTAAAACGCATGGGAAAGACTTCAAAAAAGAAAATGAAATTCTGGACGATTGAAGAATATCGACAATTTATGACTGGGATAGAACCGGGAAGTAAATATTATGTACTGTTTGAATTATTATTCTGGACAGGAGCAAGAGAGGGCGAAGCACTCAGTATTACACCTGCGGACATTGATTTTGAAAGGAATCTGCTTCATATCAATAAAACTTATTATCGTATGCATGGAAAAAAGACGTAATTACTTCTCCCAAAACGGAAGAATCTAACCGTACAATTTCCATACCGGAATTTCTCAAAACGGAGATTCAGGATTATATTGGCAGATTATATGATTGACCTGAAGATGAACGGATTTTTCCAATGGTTCATGAAGCGGTACAGCATAAGTTAAAACAGGTGGTTCAAAAGACCGGAGTAAAAAAGATAAGAGTACACGACATTCGTCACAGTCATGCGGCATTTCTGATTAATAAAGGTGTGCAACCATTGATGATTAAAGAAAGGTTTGGACATACGGACATTCGCATTACATTGAATACTTATGGGCACTTATATCCAGATCAGCAGAAAGTAGTGGCAGATATGTTGGATGATGAAAATATAAAAAGCTCCGGAAGAACAAACAACCGGAGCAATGTGACAAATGAGGACGAATCCACAAATGTCAACCCTAGACAAGTTGATTATAGCAGGGATTCTTCCGAAGAACAACAGACAATTGATGAGAACAGTTTGGAAAATGGAGGAATTTATGCAACAGAAAAATGATAATAAAGCAGAATTAAAAATGATAAAGATGTCAGATGTCCAGTCTCAGACAGTGGACTGGCTCTGGGTATCCGTTTATCCCTTATGGAAAATTAACAATTATTCAGGGAGATCCGGGCGATGGAAAAACTACGCTGGTGTTAAATATTGCAGCAAGGTTGTCTAAAGGAGAAGGACTGGACAACGATATGAAGGTAACAGAACCAGTAAATATTATTTATCAGACAGCAGAAGATGGACTGGCAGATACGGTAAAACCCAGACTGGAACTGGCAGAAGCGGTCTGTGAAAGAATCATGGTTATAGATGAAACAGAAAAATCACTTTCCATGATTGATGAAAGACTGGAAGCTGCCATTAAACAGACTGGTGCGAGAGTGCTTATTTTAGATCCGATTCAGGCATACCTTGGAGGAACAATGGATATGAACCGTGCAAATGAAGCAAGGGATATGACGAAGAAATTGAGCTTACTGGCAGAAAAAATACAAATGTGCAATTTTATTAATCGGACACATGAATAAAGCTGGTGGAAACAAGGCGGCATATCGAGGAATGGGTTCGATTGACTTTTTTGCAGTAGCAAGAAGCGTATTACTGGTAGGAAGAATAGAGGGAGAACCGGATTTAAGAGCAGTGGTTCAGATTAAAAATAATCTGGCAGCATTTGGACATTCCAAAGCATTTCGCCTGACAGAAACAGGATTTGAGTGGATAGGTGACTATGAAATCACAGCAGATGAGGTGCTTGGTGGAATTGCGCCAAAGGTAAATAAACTGGAACAGGCAAAGAAGATGCTGAGGGAACTGGCAGAAACATCAACTTCTGTGCAAAGCAGTGAAATCTTTGATATGGCAGAAGATTTGAATATTTCTAAAAGAACACTGGAAAATGCAAAAAAGAACTTGAAATTAAGGCAAGACGAATCGGCAATTCATGGTATTGGGATTTAGATAACATTAAACCGGAATAAATAAAGGATGCAACATTGCAGAGTCTATAGAAAATGCGGAATTAAAATGTAAGGTTGCAATCTGTAAAGACATTGCAGTGTTGCGTCCTTTATCTGAAAAGTAAGAAGGTGAGAAAATGAAAAACGTTATGGTTCCAGAGGAGTTGTTTGGAAAACTTTTAAAATATCATTTACTGGATCAGAAACAGGAAGAAGATGATATAAAAAAAGGATTGGAAAAAAAAGCTGGATACAATGATAAATCGAGAATTATACAGCAAGTACAAAACAGTAGCAACAGAGGAAGAAAGAGAAAAGTACCGGCAGGAATATCTGGAAAAAAAGGGAATACCGGAAAGCTTTCGATGGTAAAACTTCTTGTTGATTACTCTATAACAGGAGCGTGTCACGCACCTGTAAATATCAGACAAGGGAAAAGTCTGTAAGGTGCAGACGAGAGGTTATAGATTACCCGATTATTTATAGGCAAATTATAGGTTGCGAAAGGGAGCCCTGAATCAGGATGTGCATACAGCAGGATAATAGAAAGGAGCATACAGCAATGAGAGAAGGAAGATTAGGTTATAACAGCAGTAACGATAGATATGGTTTATTGTCATCAGATTTATGGGTTGATACAGGATTTCATTGTGGGGAATGTCTGGAGGTATTGGTTGATGATGAATGGGTACAAACCAGAATGGAGATGAATCCGGCAAGGGAATGGTATCTGGTAGGAACACCGTACTGTGGGGATCTGGAATATATCCGGGCGAGAATACCGGAATAGGATATGCGGATACGTACCGCAGGATAGCCCCGGCAGGGCGCAAGGGTACTTTTGATGGACGGTACGGCTGTCGAAAGTGTGCTTTTACTTTGACAAAAGTAACAAAACCGCCGTATCCGGCGAAGATTTCTTATAATCGCCATAATTGGCGTGAGTACAAATTATGTGCCATATCTGGCACTCCTTTTTAGAAAGAGAGGTGAGAAGCATAATGATAAAAAAGAACAATCAGCGGCATGATTGGAGCTGGTTCCCTGGCTCATAACAGACGGGATTTTATAGCTGAAAATGTAGATCCGGACAGAGTACATCTGAAAATATTTGTTACCAGAATGAAAATCTGAAGGAAGTATATAAAGAGTTGTTTGATGATTCTGTGAAACGGTACAATGTAGGGAAAAAAGAAAGACAGGCAGATTACAAATTACTATGAAAAAAAATTCGTCAGGGAAAGCAGGAAAAAGCTGTTCCACGAAGTAATTTTCCAGATTGGAAATCGAGAAGATATGGCTGTGGGAACGACAGAAGGAGACCTGGCTGTAAAAGTATTGGATGAGTATGTAAAGAATTTTCAGCAACGAAATCCAACACTTCATGTATTTAGTTGTTATCTGCACCAGGATGAAGCTACACCGCATCTGCACATAGATTTTGTCCCTTATGTGACTGGCTGGAAAGGGAAAGGAATGGATACGAGGGTTTCCCTGAAGCAGGCATTAAAAAGTCTGGGATTTCAAGGCGGGAACAAACACGATACAGAGTTAAATCAGTGGATTAACCATGAAAAAAGAAGTGCTTGCAGAGATTGCCCGACAGCATGGGATTGAATGGGAACAGAAAGGGACACATGAGGAGCACCTGGACGTTTATAATTTTAAAAAAAAGAAAGAGCGAAAAAAGGAAGTACAGGCACTGGAACAGGAGAAAGAATATCTCACTGTTGAGAATGAGGGACTGACTGCACAGATTGCGAAAAGCAAGAGCTGATATCCAGCTTTTAAAAAGATGATAAGGAGCAGGCAGTTAAAGATAAAGAACAGGCTGAGAAGTGTGCGGAAAGAGCTGAGAAAGATCTGCACAAATCTGGAAGAACGTAGAGAGCGGTTACAACCGGTAATGGATAATGTCAGCAAAGAAATAAAGGAATATGGAACAGTGAGAACTCTACTTCCAGAAGCTGGTGCTTTGGAACGTGCAACAACTTACCGGGATAAGAAAATAAAACCACTGTTTACCCAGATGAAAAATAAAATTGCTGCGATGGCTGCACAGGTTAAAGAACTTGCCGAAGAAGTAGAAAAATGGAAACACAAATATCAGAAAACAAAGCAAACACATAGCCAAATACAAAGAGAGCTAGATACAGTGCGTGAAGAAAAAGAGCAGTTATTTGATGAAAGACAACAATTGCAGGATGTTTCTGATAGATATGACCGGGTAGTGCGTGTCCTTGGAGAAAATGTTGTAGAGGATGCGGTACAACAGGATATACAGGAGCAGAAGGCATTAGAAGAAAAACGGCAAGTGGAGCAAATGCCCAAAGGAAGTATTCACGAAAGATTGGCTTGGGGTGCCCGTAAAAGTGAAATGGAGAATCAACAGCGTAAGAAAAATAAAACAAAAAACAGAGGAATGGAGAGATAAGATGATGAAAAAAGCACATTTATGATGAAAACAATGGATTAAGCTACACACTGCATGGAGATTATTATCTGCCGGATCTGGCAGTGAATGAGGAAGAACCGACATATGGTAAATACGGAATGTTGCGGAAACAGTTCCTGAAAGAGCATAGACCGGCACAATACCAGTATTTATTGATGATGGGGAGAACTGACAGGACATTTGAACAAGGTCGATCGGGATGCAAGAGAGCAGGTGGAAACCTTGGTAAAGCAGATGACGGAAGAGCAGGGCATAACGGAACAACTGAAAATGCAGGATCAGATGAAATGGGTTGGATTGATGAATAATATTAAAGTCTGTGCAGAAGAAATTGTTCTAAAAAGAGATTGTGTATATGTGAGCAGAAAGGGCAGTCGAAAGGCTGCTCTTTGATAATCTAAGAATAGAGTTTTGTAGTAGAATATGATAGAATGTAAGCAACAAATCGGAATTTAGAGTGATATAAATGATTAAAGATTTAATGTATATTGAACTAAAAACAGGATATTCTGATGATGGTCCAGCATGGATTGGATATGTGAAAACTTCAAAAACCAAGAAAACCATTTACTTTAATGACCATGCTTTTCAAAAATATAATGGTGGTTATTCTAACTATGTAGATATTGAAAACGGCGATGAATATTGGATTTCTTGGCTTGAAAAAGAGAGAGAGCAATCGTCATTGGGCCGGTCATGGGAAAATTATGATTGACCGCAGAGCTGTTAATGAATATCTTACTCTGATTGGAGAGAAAGAATTACCCCTAAATTTGTTTGAAATAATTGACATTGAAAACAGATTTCCAGTTGAAAGAGTAAATAATCTTTTGAACGACAAAGAATAAAATTTCAGTTGTCTTAATTGGATAAATCGTAAGTTGCAGTAAAGGAGGTTTACAATGGGGTTTTTGGATTTTTATGTTGATTATGGATTTGCTTCTTCCATTTACGATGATTGGTTTTGGAAGATATTTTATGAAAAAGGCTCCAAAGGAAATAAATTCAGTATTTGGATATCGGACTTCGATGTCTATGAAGAACAAAGACACATGGGAATTTGCTCATAAATATTGTGGTAAAGTTTGGTATGTCTGTGGAATGGTTATGTTGCCGATAACAGTAATATTCATGCTTTTAGTAATTGGAAAAAAAAATGAAGATTGTGTTGGGAGTATAGGAGGAATTATCTGTGCTGTTCAACTTATTCCTTTAATTGGATCTATTCTTCCAACAGAAATAGCATTAAAAAAAAGAATTTTGATAAGAATGGAACAAGACGATAAATTCCAGTTTAAAAAATATCGGAGTAAAGGTGTTTTTTTTGATCATCTTAGACAGGCAACGTCTGGTAGAAAATTAGAGAAATCTCGTTTTATGTCGTGGTAATTTCAGTATATGTTGGTAAGCTGTAAATGAAAGAGAGGTAAAGACGTGGATACAAAAAAGATTGGAGCTTTTTAAAACAATGTCGTAAAGAGAAAAATCTTACGCAAGAACAGCTTGCCGAGGTGTTGGGAGTATCTGCAAGAACAGTTTCCAGATGGGAAACAGGAATAAATATGCCAGATCTCAGTATACTTGTTCAACTTGCTGAGTATTACGATGTTGAGATAAGAGAGCTCCTGGATGGAGAAAGGAGCCAGACTATGAACAAAGAGAGATGAAAGAAACATTAGACAGGGTAGCTGATTATGAAAATTGGGTAAAACAAAAAAGCTTTAAAAGCTGGAAATCTTGCATTTGCATCAATGTTTGTGATTAGTGTTGGAGCTATTATCATACAACTTTTATTGACAGTAAACCTTCGATTCGTATTAGGAGAAACGCTTATTGCCTTGGTAGGTGGAACTGTATATGCGTTTATTATGATACATAATGGTATTTGGGATAAAGGTTTATCTGCGAGAGAAGCATTATGGAGAGATTTCCTTACCAGTGTGATTTGTGCAGGAATTTTCTCAGTATTTTATGGTATTTGCCTGAGAAGAATGGGGGGCAAGCGAAAAAGCAAACAATACACTTTGCTTTGTCCTTTTGGGAGGAATTACAATTGTAGCATTTATTGTTCTCAGAATATTATCATATTTAAACCAGAATAGACGCCGAAATGCGGTTAAAGAGAGAACGAGTTTAAAAACAACGGCAAGTTGTACGAAAAAATCTATAATGCTAAAGATATAGTAGAAGCAGGAAAGATCATAGAATTATTTAAAGAACATGGAATTACTGCTTTTTCACAGGAAGCGAGTGCCAATGTTGCTATGCATGGTATGTCTGGATTTGGGATATATGGTGTGGATGTGTTTGTGGAAACGGACGAAGCAGAAAAGGCAATGCAGATTCTTGAAGATATGGATGCGTCCATAAGCAAAGAAAAAATTTTGACATTTTCATAGATGCGTGATAATATGATTATAGAAAAAGAGTGCTACCGATAGACGGTTAGTCCGATATATGATGTGACAAAAATTGCCGCTTCAGTTTACCAGGCTTGTGATGTGACCCCAAAAAGTTAGACTTTTTATTGCGTAACAGGTTTTATCTGTTACGCATTTTTTATGCAACCAAGAGGCTGAGTCTGTATTGGACAGGACTCAACCATCCTAGTTTTTCTTTAATTCTTTTTTCATTGTAATATCTTATATATTTTTCAATTTCAGATTTCAATTCTTCAAAACTATAATATACAACACCATAGTAGATTTCTTGCTTGAGTAACCCAAAGAAATTCTCCATGACCGAATTATCATGGCAATTTCCTTTTCTCGACATACTTTGAAAGATACGTTCCTCTTTTTTAATCGTCGTGAATAGGCTTTCATTTGATAAGCCCATCCTTGATCTGAATGAAACGTTCTTCGATATGGACAATCAGATGTTATTTTGATTGCCTTTTCCAAAGCTACCAGTACATTTTCAGCAGAAGGATGCTTATCAATCCCAAAACTTAGTATTTCTCCATTGCACATATCCATAAATGGATCGAGATATAATTTGTGCATTGTCATGTGCCCCTTAGAATCCACCTCATAGTATTTAAATTCTGTTGTATCTGTTGTGATTTTCTGACGAGGTATATGCGTGTTAAATCGTCTACGAATTCTGTTAGGTGCTATAGTTCCTACCTTTCCCTTGTAAGAACTATATTTACGGCTCTTTCGTGTAAATGAAGTGACCTGTAGACCAAGCTTCTTCATAATTCTTTGAACCTTTTTTCTTGTTAACAACAATGTTTTGGTTTCGAAGTTCTCCCAGTATACGACGGTAGCCATAGTCCTTATGAGATTTCCTAATTTCAAGAATTCTTTCTTCGAGTTCCTTGTCAGGATTTTCTCTGTCAAATCGTTTTTGCCAATACATATATGTTGCTTTAGGCATGCCTGTGTATGAGAGAAGGTCTTTTAATTTGAATTGTCTTCGGAGACTACTGATGATTCGAGCCGTTCTCTCATTTTGGCGTCGTCCTCTAAACGCAGCCTCCTCAATTCTTTTAAATATGCATTTTCTATTCTAAGTTTAAGTATTTCGTCTTCAAGTTCTTTTACATGTTCAGCACTTGTATTAGGAGTATTCTCTTTCACATTCTGAGAAATTTTGTTACAAACAGAATTATCCAAAGTTTTTTCCGACCTTTCTTCCGAGGCCTTAACCCGTCGGGGGCCAGCTACTCTGAATGCTTCAACCCATCTACTAATCATAGTATAATTGGTGATTCCATTTGCTAATGCCAGTTCCTCATATGAGACCTCGTTTGATAAATAAGATTCTACCATATGAAGCTTGAATTCAAAAAGAATAATTATTCTTCTGTCTACTTCTTTTTAAGCCTTCCTCACCAAACTCATTATAATTATGAATCCATTGTCGAATCTGTCTAGCACTTTTAACATTATATTTTTTTTTTGCTAGTGCTTTTGAACCAACACCTAAACTTAGATGCTCTAGAACCATTTTTTTTTCTTAAGCTCAAAGTTATATTTTTTGCCATAAGAAAACCGACCTCCAATAGTTAGATTTTTTTGGTCTAACTTCTGGGGGTCGGTTCATTGGGCGGCTATTTTTGTGGTTTATTATTATCCTTGCCAAAGGTATATCCAAGACCAAAGCAGGTTAAGCCGAAGCTCACTACTGCAATAAAATCAACAATACTCATGGCTTAGCCCTCCTTTCCAGTGGATTCCCTTTCGGGTTTCTATGTAATCAGAGGGTCACAGTCCCTCTGCTGAAGGACTAACCGCCTACCGTTATGATAGCACCCATGTTTCGATTATAACAGTCAAGGTGGGAATCTGCAACCGGAAAGTTGCCAGTGCATCAAAATGGAGCTGTGATACCGTTTTGATACTAAAAAGTGAAGAGAACAGAAATATAGCGTAGAAAATTGGCAACACAGGACAATAAAGACACGAAAATCACAGAAAATAATGAGATTTTAAGAACCTCACAAACGTGAAGGTGGACGTACTGTAGGTTCAGGCCGTGTTGCAACTATCATTGAGTAATTAAATATTATTCAGTAAATTCAAGGCTCCCAGAGATTTCTCTGGGAGCCTTTTGCAACTTTAGAATATAAAAAAAACGGTGTCAGTGGTGCCCAAACGGTGCCAAAAAAAAATATGCATAGATTGAAGAAAAGTAAAAAACACCCATACACATATATGTGCATGAGTGTTTTTCAGCCATAATCAATATGGCTCTCTCTGTGTTAGTATATTACCACATTTAAGAATTTATGACAAGAGTTAATATTTATTTTTTAATGTAAGTTATAAAGTATCGAATTTATGATATTCAATTTTTGATTTTGGTAAAGAAATTAATGTATCAAGAACGCTCAAATTTTTTTATTCCCATTTGACCTCTAACATTGTCAAACGCATTTGGCTGTAAAGTGCCTTGCAGTTCTATTAACATATTTTTTAATTCCATAATCATTGGTGCAAATTCTTCTTTTGGAAGAAAATATTTAAAGTATACGAGAATATCGAAAATATTTTTCTCTGTACATCTGCTGTATGATGTAGGAAGTTGTGCATAGTAAGGGTCTAAAATTCGTCCGCTTGCGGAATTGTTTCGTGCTTGTGTTTGATGAATACAAAAACCCGTTCGTTATGTGCACAGGAGTTTCTTACTCTTCTTAACCAATGTAAGCTACCAATTAATAGTTTGACATTAGGCAAATTATTATCATCATACATAGAATATAATTTACAAATAGCGTGATTTACATTTGTCTTACTATTTTGAAGCACATCAATGAAAGTAGAGAAATTCACAACTTTAATCATAATCCAAGTTGGAATTTGCTCGTGGTTTTTCATGTAAAACTGTACATATTCTGACTTGCTTTTGCTTAGCTCAGAATATGCAGAAGAGATAGTATTCATTTTTGATTGCAAAGTAACATTGGTGGAATAAGCATTTGTTTCATACCACGGTATTTTTCCGTTTTCATTATATTGGTCAAATTTGTAACCTGTTAAAGTCCTAACTTCTTCTTCAACTTGAGTGATGTACTTAAGTAAAAATAGTCTAAGCGATTCATCAAATTTCTTTAAACTATTTATTTGACTTAAGGTTGTATTAGGAAAATAGATATGATTTCCATGAGCATCAGTACCGCAAGTGAAAGGCATTTTATAGCCATTAATCATATTAAAAGTAGCCGGAGCGTACTAATGATATTTTGTGTGGAGTTCCGTTACAATCAATTCTTTTTTATCTTTACGAAGTTTCTTCATTTGTTGATTATAAGTTAGAAAAAGATTTATCATTTGCCATATATCTTATCTCCTTGTAGCATATATCTCTAATATCTTAATAATAGCATTTGTGTTATAAAATTACCATCCCTTAATCTGTTTTACCTGTTCTGCTCGTTCGGGATCTCTATGATACTGCAGCTTAAATTGTATCGTTTCGACCACTTCTTTCCTTGCTTCATCATCCAACTGATAAAAGGAAGTCAGAAGATTATCCACATCCGGCATACTATTTTTTACCGAATAGGTACATAAGTGGATAGAGAGAGTTTTTCAAGTAGGTTTTGACTCTGCTTGCATCCAAGGCTCCATTCAATCCATCTGGGAGAGTGGGATATATTTCTTCTTCGGTAATAGCTCCAGAGAAAGGACTTGCAGAGCATATCTCATTCACATCAATATCTAAAGCATTGGCAAGTCGGAGAGCAAAGTCAAAGCGGATATTGGAATCTTTTGAATAATCGTGTATAACGTGGTGGCACTAATGCCGGTTTCTTTTGCAATTCTGCGTACATTTGTACCTTTTTCATCAAGGTACTCTTTTTAATTTCTTTCCATCGCCCATAAGCAACCTCCTATTTTCATAGACAAAGTAATTACGAAAAACATAAACTCAATTATTATCATATCACATTTACGAAAAACATAAAAGTGAAAATTACATAATTTTAGAATTACGAAAACCGTAAAATATTATTTACGAAGTATTGACATTATTTACGGACAGTGATAATATGAATTTACGAAAACCGTACACAACAAAAAATACAAGAGTTGTAACGGCATTGTAGAATGAGAAGGGAGGATGAATATATGGCGAACTATCAATATATGATGAGTGCGGATGATGTGGCTAAGAACTGGATTGTTCCAAGTCGTATGCTTACAAGTTGGTTAAGGCAATGAATAAGGAACTTGCGGAGCAGGGATATATCACAATGGCAGGACGGATTCCAAGAGCATATTGGGCAAAAAAAGATGTTCGGATACGAGCTGGCTGCGAACTAAGAGAGGAGAAGAAAGGAATGGCTTACAAAGAAAAAAGACACGAAGAAATGGACTGCCCAGTGGTTTGAAACGAATGCAAAGGGCGAAAAGAAAAAACGAAGAAAGAGAGGATTTTCCACAAAAAAGGAAGCTCTGGAATATGAGCGACAGAAAAAAACTCAATAGCAGTCGAAGTATGGATATGAAATTGAGTGAATTTATGGAGGTATATTTTGAGGACAAACAGAATGAACTCAAAGAACGTACCATGAAAAACAAACGTTATATGATGGAACAGCATATTATTCCGTATTTTGAAATAAAATGATGAGTGAAATATCAGCTTCGCAGATTATTCAGTGGCAGAATGAAATGCAGACAAAAGGTTTTTCGGAATCATATCTGCGAATGATACAAAATCAGCTAACCAGTTTGTTTACTCATGCTTCACGAATTTACGATTTGCATACGAATCCATGCAAGAAGGTAAAGCGGATGGGAAACTCGGACAGCAGAAGCTTGGATTTCTGGACAACAGAGGAGTATCAGCAGTTTATTCAGACTATAGAACCGGGAACAAGATATTATCTCATCTTTGAAATTCTTTTCTGGACTGGATGCAGAATTGGAGAACTACTTGCATTAACTCCGGCAGATATAAACTTTGAAAGAAATCAAATCAGCATCACAAAAACGTACTATAGGACAGAACGAAAGGATGTGATTACAGAACCAAAGACAAAACAATCTGTGCGAACAATAGAAATACCGGAATTTTTGAAGCAGGAAATAAAGCAATTTATTGAAGGACATTATGGTATGCCGGAGAATGAAAGACTTTTCCCTATTGTGCAGGAAGCGGTACAGCATAAGATGAAGCACAATATGGAAAAAGCCGGAGTAAAGAAAATCAGGGTGCATGATTTAAGGCATTCGCATGTAGCATATCTCATCAACAAAGGGATTGAGCCGATTCTGATAAAGGAAAGATTAGGGCATAAGGATATAAGAATTACCCTAAATACTTATGGTCACTTATATCCGAATCAGCAACGGAGAATTGCAGATTTGCTGGATAATGAACAAGAAAAAAGTCCCAACAGCGGCAACTGTCAGGACTAAAGATAACCGGATAAACCTCTGTTATCCTATGTATATACAAGCTAAGTATAGCAGAGGTTTTCTCCCGGTAGCAATTATAAAATTAAAATTGGAGGAGAAAATGACAGAACAGAAGATTGAGTTAAAGATGATTAGAATGTCGGAGGTACAGTCGCAGGAGATTGAGTGGCTGTGGTATCCGTTCATTCCTTATGGAAAGCTGAGAATTATCCAAGGTGATCCGGGGGATGGAAAGACAACAATGGGGTTGAATCTGGCAGCAAAGCTGTCAAAGGGCGAAAGCACTGGATAAAAATATGAAGGGTCACAGAGCTGGTCAATGTAATATACCAGACTGCGGAGGATGGTCTTGCGGATACAGTAAAACCAAGATTAGAGCTTGCCGGGGCAGACTGCGAGAGAATTATCGTCATTGATGAAAGTGACAAGTCACTGTCTATGGTAGATGAACGCTTGGAAGAAGCGATTGTAAGGACTGGTGCAAGGCTCTTGATTTTAGACCCGATACAAGCCTATCTGGGCGGTGGCATGGATATGAACCGAGCAAACGAAGCAAAGGGATATGACAAAGAAATTAGGAGCATTGGCAGAGAAAACAAAGTGTGCAATTATCCTTATCGGTCATATGAATAAGGCTTCCGGCAATAAAGCGGCATATCGGGGCATGGGTTCCATTGATTTCTTTGCGGTGGCAAGGAGTGTATTACTGGTTGGCAGGGTAGAGGGAGAACCGAATACCAGAGCAGTTGTTCAGATTAAAAACAACCTTGCGGCATTTGGACATCCAAAAGCATTTGCCTTATCAGAGGAAGGCTTTCAGTGGATTGGAGATTATGAGATTACGGTGGATGAGGTGCTTGGCGGCATTACACCAAAGGCAAATAAAATGGAGCAGGCAAAGCAGATGTTACGTGAACTTGCAGAAACACAGAGTGCGGTTTTGAGCAACGAAATCTTTGACCGGGCAGATGAATTGGGAATTTCAAACGAACACTGGAAAAATGCAAAGAAAGAGCTGGGTATCCGGGCAAGAAAAATCAATAACGCATGGTACTGGGAACTGGATAAGGTAAAAGCAGGAATAGAGGAAGAACGCAACAATGCAGAGTATACAGAAATGCGGTATTGAAGATTGCAAGGTTGCAAAAGATATAGACATTGCGTTGTTGCGGTCTTGCAGAAAGGATTGGTGTATTGAAATGAAGAATGTGCAGATTTCGCAGGAACTGTTCTTTTTTGCTCGTGAGATATTTTCTCATAGGGCAGGAAGAAACGGAGCCGGGAGATAGTTAAGGCATTGGAGAAAAAAGATGGATGCCCTGGTAATGAGAGAGCTGTATACGCAGTATAAAACTGCACCGACAGAGGAAGAAAAGGAAAAAGGCACGCAGGGAATATCTGGACAAGCGTGGTGTGCCGGACAGCTTCCGATGGTAATTTCCTTAGAAGAATAAAACGGGAGCGTGGCACGCACCCGTAGGATACGGTTAAGGGAAAATGGTGCGGTGGCAGCGATGATGAAATGACCGGAACGGGCACAACTGCCGCAGGCAGAAAAAGCTCCCGGCAGGGCGCAAAACCCCGACCTGTCAGGTTGCATTTTTGATGGCGGTAGCTGTCAAAAGTGCTTTTGCGTTACTTTCGACGAAAGTAACAAAGCCTGTGCCTGTCGGCACAAAATATGACAGATAAGAAATGGAGAGGAAGGTGTAAGTCTATTGGAGAGAACGATTAGCGGAATGATTGGGAAAGGCTCTGTGAATCACAATACAAGAGCATTTTCTGCAAAGAATGTAGATAAAGAAAGGAGCCGGGACAATGTGGAATTTTGTCACGAGGATATAAAGGCAGTGTATCACGAATTGTTTGATGAAGCTCTGGAACGGTACAATGCGAAGCAGAAACGCAGTGACCGGAAGATTGAAAACTATTATGAGAAAATCCGGCAGGGGAAGCAGGAGAAACTGTTTTACGAAGTGATTTTCCAAATAGGTAACAGAGATGACATGAATGCACGGAGTGAGGAGGGGCAGTTGGCAAAGCAGATACTTATTGACTTCATGACAGACTTTCAAAGCAGGAATCTGAATCTTCATGTATTCTCGGCACATCTGCACATGGATGAGGAAACACCGCACATTCATATTGATTTTGTTCCGGTTATTACCGGGAGTAAGCGAGGACTTGATACAAGGGTTTCACTGAAAGGGGCATTGGCGGAGCAGGGATTTGAAGGCGGCACCAGAGGAGCAACGGAATGGAATCAGTGGATAGAATCGGAGAAGAAAAGGAACTTGCGGCAGTCATGGAGCGGTATGGTGTCGAATGGTTGCAGAAGGGTACGCACAATAAACATCTTTCGGTGTTGGATTATGAGAAGCAGGAGCGAGCGAAAGAGGTTGCGGAGCTTGATAGTCAGCTTGCACAATCAGAAATTGCATTACAGACAGCAAGTAAAATGGTAGATAATCAGCTTGCTCGTGCGGAAGAATTGGCAGAGATGGGAGATAAGTTTCAAAGACAGAACGAGGAAATTAAGGCAGATAATGCAGAACTGGAAAAAACGTATGTAGATACAAAGCAGAGTTATAACAGTTTGTTGGCAAAAAACAGTCAGTTGATTTTCGAGAATGAGGATTTGGAGCAGGAAAAGGAAAGGCGGTTGTCCGGCAACCGGGAATTAGAAAAGCAACAGCAGAAGCTTCAAAAAAAAGAACTGGAAGCTATGGCAGGTTCTAAGGTCGCTCTGGAGAGTAATGTGAGAGCCTATGACGAGGAAAAACAATGGCAGCTTCCAGAGCCGGGAGTGATGCAGTCGGCGAAATCCTATCGTGAAAAGGTGGCATTTCCTCTGGCAGCAAGATTAAAGGAACTTGTAAAAAGCCTGACAATTAAGTGTGTGGGTCTGATGGAGCAGGTGAAGAAGCTGACTGCAAAGGTGAATCAGCAGGGAGAGGATATTGCATGGTACAAGAATAAAATCAAGGAACAGAATAGCACAATGGAGCATTTGCAGGAGAAAGCGGAGGATTTGGAACGAGTGAAACAGTATGTCGGTGCTGACAAAATACAGGATATTATTGACAATGTGAAAGAAGCGGAACGGTTACAGGCAGAGCAGAAGCGTTTGCAGAGAAGCTATCAGAACAGAATGATCAGATAAGGAGATTGATGGATATGACAGATAAAATCAAAGAAACAGAAGTGTTGAGAAAGCACATCATTGGAGAAAACGGAATCAGTTACACTTTGGGGGAGGATGGTCTGTATTATCCAGACATCCGACTCCCGGAAGGAACGCATTATGAAATCGGCAGATACGGACGGATGCGAGCAGAGTATCTGAAAGAGTACCATAGAGCATTGTATCTGGAATTGCTGTTGGATGGAAATTTAAATGAATATCTGCACCAGATGGACGAAGAATGTTATCAGATGATGGAGCGATTGGTGGAACAGATGAAAGCAAAGCAGGGAGTGACGGAGCAGTTGAAGTCAGAGAATCAAATGCAGTGGGTTGGTATTATGAACAATATCCGGCATTGTGCGGAAGAAGTTGTGTTGAAAGATATAGTGTATGCGTAATTGATAGGGCGGTCTTGGGACTGCCCTTTTGAAAATTGTATAGAAAAAAAGGAACAATGAAATGATATAATAAAAAAAAGAGAATTAGAACAATCGGCGTTTGTTGAAGTCAGCGGTAAGATAATTATTGAACCACAATACACAAATGCAAGAAGTTTTGCAAACGGATATGCAGCTGTATGTAGTGAAAATAATTTGTGGGGAATTCTTAAACGACGAGCACAAGTTGTGTATTGACTACACATACAAAGATGCATTGTATTTTAATAGTAATGAAACCTGCCTCGTGAGTACAACAGAAAAACACCGTGCAGTTGTTTCATTTTATGTTTGAGTAAGGAGATTTTCATGAGTGACGATATAAGAATAACTATAGCTTTAATTTGTGGTGCTGTTATTTTTTGCTAGGCTATTTTTCTTTGTTTTTCTTAAAGGCAAAACAAAGGGAAATCAGCTAATGGCAAAAAGCAAGACAAAGTGGATGTATAACCACAGGTAGGGTTGTAAAGAACGATTATAGAAGATTTACAGGTCCTGAGGGACGATACAGAAGTGAGATCGTAACCTACGAGTATTTTGTGGACGGAAAAAAAGATTTGAGAAGAAAATCACATATACTGACACAGGAATTGTTGTTAATTATCCTAATCAGGTAGAAATTTTTTATGACAAAAACAATCCCTCAAAGTCGTTTGCAGATGTTGGAATTAGGGGCAGAACAAACAAAAAAAGCAAACAGGATTTTATATGTCAATTGTCATTCCGATTATTGTAATCATATTAATATATAATTTATTGAAATTAGTATAAGAGAGGTCATTGGTATGCAGTGCTAATTCAAGAGACGCATTGCGTTCGCTGTTTGGCAGTCATTATGATTTCTGTGTGGAGAGGATTGAATAGTGAACAATACACAAATGCAAGAAGTTTTGCGAACGGATATGCAGCTGTATGTAGTGAAAATAATTTGTGGGAATTCTTAAACGACGAGTACAAGTTGTGTATTGACTACACATACAAAGATGCATTGTATTTTAATGGTAATGAAACCTGCCTCGTGAGTACAACAGAAAACACCGTGCAGTTGTTTCATTTTATGTTTGAGTAAGGAGATAAAAAAATGAGCGAAGAAATTAGAAGCGCTATCGCTTTGATAGCTGGTGCATTAGTTTTGGTTGTATGTTATATAAAGATTTTTCTGAAAGGTCGTTCCTTTAATCAAAAGTTTATGGAAAAAGCAAAAAAGCAGGGGTGTTATACAACGGCTACGCTTATAGATAATAAGCTTAGATTAGGAAACGATGAATCTGGAAACGCAAACTTTAAAAATGATAGAATGAAATGCACTTATGAGTATAAAGTTAATGGTATTTCATATAAAAAAGAAAATTACGTTTCAGTCACCAGGTATGGTAGCTGTAAAGTTCCCTTTATACAATAACGGTTTATTATGATTCGAATAACCCTTCTAAGAGCGTTTGCAAGGAAGAAGCAAGTCAAGGATCACAGCGGACAGCTGGTTGTTTGGGAACAATAGCTTTTGCAGCTATCACACTTATTGTTATTTATAATTTGTTGAAATTAGTATAAGAGAGGTCATTGGTATGCAGTGGATAAAGAAAGGAATGAAAAACGAAAACGGAGAAGTAATGTTAGAATCACTAATTGTGTATTCTGTTACTATCTTTTTGCTTTTCTTTATCTTTTAGCTATTTTTTTCTGTACTTTTTTCAGCGTTGGAATATCCAGACAATTGCCAATGAGTCTGCAACAAGAGTTGCTCAAACCTATAAGTTGATGGATGCAGATGTAGATACCGGATATGTATCCAAGAGCGAAGTTGCTGAAGTTAGAGAATATAGATATATTTGGAATAATGTATAATTACAGAATTCTTCGAAAACAAAAATTGAAGACTATGCCAGTGGACGTTTGAAAAAAGACCACTTTTACTAAAAATGTTACCGAACCACAGTTTGCAGGAGAAAGGTATGGTGAGCGAATGAGAATGTTATACGAACTTTCATGGTTATGGGAGACGCTGGTTATTGCGCTTGCGGTTGCGGCTGTTTGCGTGGTTTGCGCCATGCTAATCTGTAAGGCAGTAAAGAAGAACCTCAGCAAAAAAAAACGGCGGCAGTTATCGGCGCAGCAGCGTTTGCGGGCGCTGTTTTGGCAGTCATTGTGATTGCCCGGACTCCGATGCGCCGCTTTGATTAAACGGGATGCTTGATTGCCTATGCATAAGTACAATTTCAAGTTTATAGTAGTAAAGGAAGATGAAGTACCTACGGTGCCAAAACGGTGCCAAGAACTTAAGCAAATAAAAATACAGTATGCAAAAACAGCAGTTTTATGCGGATTTTGCCACCCAAAAGCATAGGAAATATGCAGAAACGCGGTATTCAAATAACGTGAAGGTGGACGTACTGTAGGATCAGGACGTGTTGCTACAGTTATCGAGTAATCTTTGCTCTTGCAATGAATTGCTAAAATAAGTAAAATTAACCCGGAGAGTGTTCGCACTTCTCCGGGTTTTTTGCAACTTGCACACAACCAACAGAGGGAGACATTATGGTTACTTGTAGAGACGTCAATAATTTGGATCTGGATGGAGTAGAACTGCTGACAGGGGAAGTAGGACTGGACAGAGTGGTGTCCTGGACATATTTTTTGTGCAGACGAAGCCCCCATGAAGAGCATATGAATCCTGGCAACTTCGCACTGATTGTAGTGGATTATCTGCGGTTTGACATCGAGAAGACCTTTGAAACAATGGTAGAACTGAATGCACTGGGAATTTCCGGGCTTGCAATATCAATTGTGGATGATCGGGAGAAGATTCCACAGAAAATGATAGACAAGGCGGTTGAATTGAAATTGCCACTGTTCTATGTCCGCTGGGAAGGCGCAACCTTCGTGGATATTGCACAGAGTATCGGGCAGCTGATACTGGAAACCAATATTACAAATAAGCGTACCGGGGACTATTTATATAATCTACTGTTTGGATATGAAGTAAATGATAAATATATTGAAAAAATATCCAGCCAGTTTGGACTGGCTTTCGACCGGGCATACCGTGTTGGAATCATTGTAATTGACCGGAAATATGGAATTAACCTGGAGCAGGATGAGCATACTTATCTCTATTATACGGACTGTCTGAACCGGGAAGTAATGCATATGGAAAATCGTCCGGATATATATGCGTTTCTTAAATAAATTTGTGCTGCTGTTTGAGGCAACGGAGGATAAGGAGACAGAACGGCAGATTGAACAATTGCTAAAGAAGCTGGACAGCCGCCCACAGTTCGCTGGGCTGATACACAGTACCTGTATTTTGGGCGCAGCCTATACGGATCCGTCTGAATTTGGCAAGAGCTATCAGGAAGCAAAAAATCTGATTCCAAAGAAAGATTATCTGCCGAATCCTACTAATAAAAAGGTGCTTAGTGCCAGTTCCATGGGCATTTATAAATATATGTTTAACAACGGAAATCAGCAGGAGATACTGGACTACTGTAATGACAAATTAAAGAAGCTTGAGATGTATGACCAGACCAACGGAGCATTTCTGGTGGAGACATTGCTGACATATTATATGAGTGGATTTAATGTGGGAAAGACAGCAGAGGCTTTGTATATCCATCGTAATTCCCTGCAATACCGCCTGAAGAAGATAGAAGAAATATTGGAGGTTTGACCTGGAAGATTCCATGGAATATCTCGATATTGTTAACTGTATTCTGGTAAAAAAGATTGATGTTTAATTAAGATACTGTGCAAAGTGCACAATCAAATTGTGCATTTTGAAAGTTGAAAAGAAGAAAAAGAAAGTATACTATACTGTCTATCAGCAAAGACGCTTTGAGAGAAAAAATCTCGGCGCCTTTTTTTTGATACTCTAGAGAAACAAAAAAGTCGGCTTCACATTTGATTTAAGGGAACATATTATGAATAAAAAGAAAATTATTAGCATTGGTACTGACAGGAGTTATGGCAATATCTACATTGGCAGGATGTGGTTCATCAGATACAAAAACATCCGATACAGATGTGAAAACCTCAGAGACAGCAGAGACATCTGATAAGAATGTATTAAGAGTTGGTATGGAATGTGCATATGCTCCATTTAACTGGACACAGGATACAGATACCACACCGGACGGCAGCAAGGCAGTCAGGATAGCAGGCTCTCTGATTACTATGCATACGGCTACGATGTAGCAGTGGCACAGAAGCTTGCAGACCAGATGGGAATGGACCTTGAGGTACATAAGGTTGAGTGGTCATCAATCGGTATCTCACTCGATGCAGGAGATTATGACTGTATCATCGCCGGTATGGGCAAGACAAAGGAAAGAGAAGCGTCATACGCATTCACAGAGCCTTATTACTATAGAAACAACTGTATCGTTGTTAAGAAGGGCGGCAAGTATTCAAATGTAAAGGGGCTTTCAGATCTCGCAGATACAGGCTGCAAAGTAACGACACAGCTTGGAACAGGCTGGATTCCACTTTTAGACCAGATAAAGGGTGCTGAGCAGTCAGGAAACTTTGAGACTACATCAGAGTGCTTCCTCGCAATATCAAACGGCAGTGCAGATGTATGTGTAATCGATGTTCCGACAGCAGAGTCAGCAGCACTGACAAATGATGATTTACAGATTATCGAGCTGGATGAGAATGATACATTCACAGGTGATGATGAAATGGTAAATGTATGTATCGCAACAAGAAAGGATGATACAGCACTCAGAGATAAAATCCAGGATGCCATGAATGCAATCGGCTGGAATGACAAGGCAAAGATGGATGAGCTGATGGATCAGGTTCTGACACAGCAGCCGGCAGCCAACTAGTTGTTAGAGATTTATCTGATTCACGAAAAGATGAAAGACTGTGGGATGATGTTATATCGCATCATCCCACAATAGTCTGATAAACCGGCGTAAGCTGGGGATTAGAGAGATAAAAGTGAGGTAGCAGTATGATGATAAGTAATCCAAGTAATTCGTTAGAATGGATGGTATTTCTGGCACAGAAATATTCAAGCATGTTTATCAAAGGAACCTGGCTTACGCTGTACATATCGGTAGTTGGTACATTGCTTGGCTTCGTATTGGGATATATCGTAGGCATAGTAAATGATGTAAAGCTTAACGATGGCGACAACATCGTAAAAAAGGTCCTTATCCGTATAGTAAAGGTGATATTTACAGTTTATGTTGAAGTATTCAGGGACACACCAATGATAGTTCAGGCGATGATTGTGTACTATGGAATACGCCAGATGGGCTATGAAAACCTTACACCTGTATTTGCAGGTATTCTCGTAACTGTATTAAATACAGGTGCCTACATGGGAGAGACAGTCAGAGCAGGAATCGGTTCAATAGATATGGGACAGCGCGAGGGCGCATGGGCCATGGGAATGTCACCGTTTAAGACAATGCTCTATGTAGTTTTGCCGCAGGCATTCAAGAACATCATTCCTGAGATGGCAAATACATTCCTTTTAAATCTGAAGATGACATCAGTGCTCAATGTTATCGCTGTGCAGGAGCTTTTCATGGCTGCCAAGACAGTCGGTGGAAACTACTACAAGTACTTTGAGTCATATCTGGTCATCGCGGTAATTTACTTTGTACTTTGCTTTGTATTTGATAAGCTCTTCAAGCTGATTGAAAAGAAGCTGCAGGGCAAGACAGACTATGCACTCGCAGTTGAGTACATGGACAATGAATAGGAGGCACAATATGAGTGAGACAGTAATTTCAATTAAGGATTTAAGCAAATCATTTGGTGATCATGAGGTACTTAGAAAGATTGATATTGATGTGCATTCCGGCGAGGTCATCTGTATTGTTGGCTCCTTCAGGTTCGGGAAAATCAACACTGCTTAGGTGCATCAACAAGCTTGAGAAACAGACCTCAGGGAAAGATTTTATATCACGATAAAGAGGTCAGAAATGTACAAAGGGATATCAATGATTATCGTTCAAAGGTGGGAATGGTGTTCCAGTCCTTCAATTTGTTCAACAATATGACAGTGCTCCAGAACTGTATGCTTTGTACAAGAAGGGTGCTTCATCTGCCAAAGCAGGAGGCATTTGACAGGGCAATCACACATCTGAAGGCAGTCGGCATGGCTCCTTATATCAATGCAAAGCCATCGCAGCTATCAGGAGGACAGAAGCAGCGAGTTGCCATTGCCAGGTCGCTTTGTATGAACCCGGAGGTGCTTTTATTTGATGAGCCGACCTCGGCGCTTGACCCAGAGATGGTCGGAGAGGTGCTAAATGTCATGAAGGACCTCGCGAGGACAGGACTTACGATGATAATCGTCACACATGAGATGGCATTTGCCAGAGATGTTTCTACAAGAACTATTTTCATGGACTCAGGATATGTGGCAGAGGATGCAGCACCGTCAGAGCTGTTTACAAATCCTAAGAATCCAAGAACAAGAGAATTCTTAAGTCGTTATTTAGCAGGTTAAAGGAGGACAGAAAATATGGATAATTTTGTAGTAACCTTTGCCAGAGGATTTGGAACAGGCGGAAAGGCGATTGCTTCCCAGCTGGCAAAGGAGTTAGGTATTCACTGTTATGAAAACAGAATCTTAACGCTGGCAAGCCAGCTCAGTGGACTGGATGAGAATATTTTTTTCAGGAGGTAAATGAAAAAAAATGAGAGGGAGACCAGTGGATTTTCCAGCTTTTTAAGAGGGCTGCCACGGTCAAGACGTTACATTTCCAGAAATGAAAAATTCGTATCGGATGACAAGCTGTTTGAATATCAGAGTGAAATTATCAAAGATCGGCAGAAAAAAGAGTCCTGCGTCATCGTCGGAAAATGTGCCGATTATGTACTGAAGGGCAAACCAAATGTGGTGAGCATCTATATTGAGGCACCGAGAGCATTCTGCGTGAACCGTACCATGGAAAATATGGGCGTGACCGAAGAGGTTGCTAATGCAACCATAGAGAGGACGGATAAATTCCGGGCAGATTATTATGAATATTACACCCATGGAAATTACTGGACAAACCCGGTCAATTATGACATGACATTAAACAGTGAGCGGGTTGGCGTGCAAAAACTGTGTAAAAAAACCATTGAGCAGTACCTGATTATCAAAGGGCTGATTACACCGGATATGATACATCCGGCAGGAGAATTAAAATAAGAGTTTGGGGATAAGAGTTTGAAGTAAAAAGTTTGAAATAAAAGTTCAAAATAAAAGTTCAAAGTAGGAACAGAGTTGGAAAATTAGAAAAAAGACAGAAAAAAAGCAGGAACACCGAAACTGGAACGGAGCTCCTGCTTTTTGCGGCAATAAGAAAATGCTGGTGGCAGCTTCCACAGGGATTGTTTTATTGCGAACAAACTGGATTTTATATATAATGAAGTAAAACAACTCGGGAGAAAAAATTGATGGAAGCAGGAATGATTACAACAGTGCTTTTGGTAGCATGTGCAACTATATGTATTGGCGTTGGCATCTTTTATTTTTTATTAATAATACGAAAAACAAGGGGCGGATTTGTATCCTGCTTCTGGGAATAGGAGGCGGAATCTGGGCACTGGGTTCAGCATTGTATGGAAATTGTATGGATGACAGATTGGCACAGGATTTCTTTTTGCATGACAATTGTAGGCTTTAATTTATATGTCATTGCGATTGTAATTTATGTGGCGTGTCTGACTGGTGTAAAAATAAAGGGATATGGCCTGATGGTTGGATTAGGAATACTGACATCTCTGGTGGATGGTGTTTCTTTTTGGAAGTATGCGGATCCGCCATTTTTACAGGGTCAATGGAAGAACCTGCTTTACCACAGAATTTCATGGCAGCGTGTTTTATCACTGGATGTATATTATGCTTTGCTTTTTGTGCTGCATTTATATTGTACTATATTGGTCGAAGAAAATTATGCGTAAAAGTCAGAGAAAATATGTGGCATATATCATTCTGGGAAATACAATTATGCTTCTTTCGGCAATTCGGATACGGTGTTACCATTTTATGGAATTAAATCTTATCCCAGTTCGGTTTATGGTGTAACAGTTTCATTTTTAATGACTGTATTTTTTTTAGTATCCGGTATGATACTTTTGGAATATCAAAATTAACAGTTTCAGATTATCTGTTTAATCAGATTGACTATGGTGTGATGGTATATGATTATCAGAGAACACATATTTTTACATAATACAAATGCAGAAGTGTTGTTTGGCGCAGAAGTGGAACAGCCTTTTGAAGAACTGGTAGCCTGCGAGTGCAAAAAGGAAGAATTTGCAGAACAGCTTTATCAGGGAAAATTAGAGCACTGTAAGGTGAAATGCCTGCAGGGCAATCAGATTTTATCGGTAACGTCTTCGATGGTCTGCGATGAATATGGCGAGATGCAGAACACTATCGTAACACTGGTGGATATTACTTACGAAGAAGAACTTTTAGAGAGGCTCCGGGTGTCAGACCGGGCGAAGACCGATTTCCTTACGAATATGTCCCATGAAATCCGTACGCCAATCAACGGTATTATGGGAATGAACAGCCTCCTGCTCCGGCAGATTGATACGCTGCCAAGGGAGAAGATTGCAGAGTATGCAGGAAATATGCAGCGGGCCAGCAGAACCCTGCTTGCCATTGTAAATGACATTTTGGACATTTCCAAAATTGAATCCGGAAA
>VOFJ01002992.1_pt1 | contig 32705 bp, 27 predicted proteins | sample 5384081 | NCBI WGS metagenome assembly VOFJ01 (sample SAMN12384729, study PRJNA508395) | human gut metagenome | isolation source: healthy gut I | host: Homo sapiens | reverse complement strand
CCAGTTACGTATTGCTGTTGTCGTTTTGCTGGTGCCGCTGTTGTCCGTATAGTTGGCGGCGCTGGTGCCGATGATCTCTGAGTAGTCCGTGTTGCTGTCATAGGTGCAGATCGTCTTGCCGAAATGGTCGAGCACGCAGGTCATGACCGTGTCGTCGGCCGTGTCCCGGGTATGGTCCGGCCCGTAGAAGCGGTACGACGTCTGGTGGATGCCGTTGCGGTAGGCATGGAAGGCGCTGCCGGTCTGCTTTGCCCCCGAGGTGTTGGCAAATTCCTGCACGCGGAACGTGGACACGACGCCGAGATTGTAGGTGTAGGTAATGTCCAGTCCGTACTGGCTCTCGGCATCATACAGCGTCGACAGACGGCCGCCGCTGCCGTTATACGCGTAGGACACGGACGTGCCGTCTGCATAGGTCACCTGCGTCAGGTGACCGCCGGAGTCGTAGCTGTAGTTCGTGCTGCGACCGGCGTAGTCCGTCACGCTGGAGAGCCGGTCGCCGCTGTAGGTCAGGTTCGCGACCGTCTGGGGCGTCCTCGGATTGTCGTTGCTGCCGCTGTTGATGTCCATGACGATCTGCACGAGCCGGTTGCTGGCAGAACCCTTGACCGGCTTCCACGCGCTGCCGACGCTGCTGTACGCTGCGTTGTAGGCGAAATAGATTGTGTTGCTGTTGTTGTCCGTGACGGAGATCAGGTAGCCGTTGTGGAACACCCACGTGTGGTACTTGTCCATGTCCGTCATGGTATAGATCGTATTGCCGCCGCTGGTGGACTTGACGATCTTCAGGCTGAGGCCGTCCTCGTCCTCATAGGTGTTGGTTGCCGTCTTTCTGAAGTAATGCTCGGTGCCGTCCTCGTCGTTGTAGACCAGATACGTCTCGTCGCCGACCTTGCACTCCACCACCGTCTGCTGCGCAGAGAGCTTCCAGCCGACGCCGACTTGCATGGACGTGTAGTCACAGGTGTGAATACCGCCCGCCTCGTTATTGGAAAATTCGATGCCGGAAGTGGCGCTATTATAGATGTGGCGCAGCGCATAGGATGCCGGCTCCAGCGAGAGGGAGACATCCGCACGGTCGAGCGTGAACTGGTTCGTAAAATTATGGATAGAAAGATCTCCGGCTTTTCCCGCCGATGCCTCCTGATAGGTATAGTAGCTCTCCAGACCGACCGGATTGCGGTAGTACACCGCAAAATACGGGCTGTGGTCGTGGTATCCGCTGCCGATCAGGTTCGCTACGCGATAATTCTCATGACCGTCAATTCCCTCGAGGAGTACGCCGCGCCCGCCGCTCGTGTCGCCTTCGTTCTGCTTCTGGTACCACTGCATGACCGTGCGCGTGATGTCCCATGTGACGTATTCCCCAAGAGTTTCCTTACTTAATTTTTGGTAGTCAATGGTTTCTTCGTTAACAGGTGTAGAGCCAAAATGGACCAGATACCAAGTCAGACCGGAAACATCGCTGACCGCAGCGGGCCATTCATGCGCTTCCACCGTCAATGATCCATCCGGAGCCGCACAGCCTACACCATCGGATGTGAAAAAGCCGGCGTTATACATTGCCAATTGCGCGCTAATTGGAACACAATTTTGCGGAATCTCCGGCAGGTTTGCAAACTGAACATAAACATTACAGGCATCATATCCTTCGTTTGCCCTATACCCGACAAATTGATCTGCAGAATTCGGGGCAACAGACCCCGGCCATGCCGACCGGATGAACGTCGTCAGAACGTTGCCCTTGTTGTGCAGCAGGATCGTCGGGTCGAGCGTCACGGGGTAGGCACGCTCCGGCGCGTTCATCCACTCCGGGTCCGCCTCCACGGTCAGCAGATAACCGCCCGAGACGCGCTCGAGCTTGTAGGCGGCGTCCTCCAGTGACGTTGCGCCGTCGGCATCCGCCAGATACGGCGCCGGGATCTCGTAGACCGGCTCGCCGTCGGCACCGCGCAGCAGCACAGAGCCGTCGGCCTCAAGCGTCGGCGTCAGGCCCTGCAGGTTCAGCACAAACGAGTAGGCATACTGTTCCTGCGGCTTCTCGATGATGATGCTCTCTTTTACGTTATATCCATAGTTCTGGTACAGCAGGCTGACGCCGTCCATCACGTTGTCGAACGCAACGCTGGAGCGGATTTTCTGCGGCTGGATCTTGTCTTTCTCCGCCAGCTTGCTGAAGGTGCGCATTTTGGCCCCCGGGTTTTCCATCCTGGCCGCCGCCGTGGACGTGACCAGCGTATACGCCGCGTCGTCCAGCAGCGGCAGCTCCTCTGCCGTCTCCTGCTGCGGCGCATCCGTCTCCGCCGCGGCTTCCGCGGGTGCTCGCTGAAGGTCTGCCTCCGCCTGCTCCGCCTCCTGCGGCTGGTCGGCAGTCTCCGGCGCCGCTGTTTCTTCGGGGGCTGCCGTTTCCTCCGCTGCCGGAACGTCCGGCGCGACCGCCACAACGTCGCGGCTGCTGCGCCGCGCCAGCGACATCGACACGCTCTGCCCCTGATACGCCGTCTCGAACAGGAAGCCGCTGTCGAGCGACGCGGCAAATTTCCGCGTCATGTCTCCCGCCTGGGCAACATACTGCTGACCGGTTTTCTGCAGCGTGTTGTCGATCTCCTCCCAGGACCCGTCCGCCGTCTGGTAGTGCACTGCCGTCTCGTACTCCACCAGCATGTAGGCCCCGTCCCGCAGCCGGAAATGCTTTACGGACTCCTCGCGCAGCGCGTCCTCCTCGCCGACGATCTCCGCATCGTCGTCTTTCATGGACACCGTTTCGCTGTCTGTACTGATGTCCAGATCGTTTGTTTCGTCGCCGACACCGAATGCCACCACCGGCAGCAGCTGCACCAGCAGCGTCAGCACCAAGATGAGGGATATGCTCTTCTTTACGCCTTCTTTCATATTTCTTTACCCCCGCAAAGTAAAATTTTGTACGTTTCTGTAAAAAAATGAAACGGATTGGTGTAATTATGACAAACCCATTTTCCTCTGTCAATACTGTTTTTATATTTTTGATAGAATTTATTAGAAAATATAATTCCAAAAGATGACCATGAAAAATGATCTCCTTCTCTCCGCTATGATGTTCGCATGTTTTTTGTTTTTGGGCTTGACTTTTGTTAATGGAGCTTCATTATAGTAAGTAATTGTTATAGCAGCGCCATTCATGTCAACTGTACAAGTATCGGCAAATAAGCGATGCAACAAATACGAAATCATATATCCCGCCAAATAAAAAAACGAATGTTGGCGGGCTGATTCACTGCACGTATATCCCTCCAATCTGAGTTTTTTAGATTGGAGGGATTTTTTGTGTTTATTTGTTTGCAAACCGCCTTCCCTGTAAAAAGTAGCAAATTTTATTTCATTCTATAGCCTGCGTTGCGAATGGTGAGTTCCTCAAAAAGCGCTCTCCGAGCAATGAAATATGTAGTAAAAACAGCCACCCCATATAGATTATACTCACTTGTTTTGCAGGCCTTCGCTTTCTGCAGATGCATTTTCCTATGTCTGCGCTTTTCGCTCTGCAGCGTAGGCTGCCGCAGTCCTCCGCACGATTTGGATTTTCAAAATTCAAATCGAAACGGAGGAAAATATCATGGATGGAAACCATCCGAAACGAAGGAAGGACAAATACAATCCCTATACCATCGGCACGACCGGGGACGGCCGCCACTGGCTGACCTTTTCGGACGGACAGAGACATCGGCATCATCTTGAGATCGATGCTGCCGTATTTGCGCTGTTTGATTCCTTTGAGTTGGACGACCTCTCCTATCTGAACGAAGTGGATCGCCACTATGAGCAATCGGAGCTTACGGAGGCATCGTTGTATGACCGGGCCGTGCATCGTCTGGCGACGGTCGAAGAAAGCGCTTTGCAGAGCATGGAATATGCGCAGTTACATAGAGCGATCTCCGAACTGCCCGAAATACAAAAGCGGAGGTTGATCCTCTACTATTTTCAAGGCTTGACCTATGAGCAGATCGCAGGAATGGAGGGATGCACTTTTCAGGCCGTTGCAAAATCGGTTGCGGCCGCCGAAAAAAGATTGAAAAAATTTTTTGGAATAGGTGGTTGAAAAATAGCCTTTAAGTGAGGAAACAGGTGGAGAGGTACGAAAACTCTCTGCCTGTTTTCCTTTTCGGCAAGCAGGGATGGCCTTTGACAACCGAATACCCATTCATCAAGTACATTCCTATTGCCATTGCGAAAGCATGAGCCACATTAGCGGCTGCGCCACAATCCGCACTGCGGAGAGCGATATACAGTCGGCTATCACGGGCGGGTGGCTCCCGCCCCGGCGACGACCGGCAATAGGGCTAACGATACTCCCGTCCAGCCACAGTCCGAGCGTGATAAGCGGTATTTCGACCGTGAAGCCGTCACAAGCAATGGGGGCGGTTGCGAGAGAACCTCGTGAGGGTGAAATTCCCGTGGAGCCGACAGCCATCGGCCGCTTGATGACTTCCCAACAGAAAATCGGGGTGTCGAGGACAAATTGATTTTCTTCAAAATACTACGGTCAAGCGGCAGGACGGGCCTGACGAAACAAAGAATGTTTTATCTCTCACCGACCTTAATTCTGTTCTGCTGCTTGATCTCTACATAGGTGGGAACGCCTAAATACACAAAGGAGGTCATCACAGAATGAGCCACACATATTTGCGCGGCGATATGTATTACGCCAATCTGGGCCGGGGCATCGGCTCTGAGCAGGAGGGCTACCGCCCTGTCGTAATCATCCAGAACAATGTCGGAAACAAACACAGCCCCACGGTCATTATCGCTTCCATCACGAGCAAAACCGGCGTGAAAGCCAAACTTCCCACGCACTACTACATCGACTATGCCGAGGACGGCTTGGAACTGCCCTCTATCGTCCTGCTGGAACAATTGCGTACTGTCGATAAGCGTCGCTTGGGCAACTTTATCGGGCATCTTTCCGAAAAGCACATTTGCGGCATCAACCATGCGCTGGCTGTCAGCATCGGTTTGATCGAAAGCGTCCCGAAAAAACTGATCCTCTGCCTTTGCAGCACCTGCGCCGATAATTTCTACGGCACAGGTGCTTATTCTTTGCGCAGGATCGAGCCGCAGCAGATCGAAAAGGATACCTGCACCTACTGTAATCAGCGGAAAGGGTATGACTATGAACTTGTGCCGAAAAAACGGTAAGGAGGCGGCCTATGGAATCACAGACAGCCTACAAACTGTTATTTGCTGACTATCCCGATGTAGTCAATGTTGAGCAAATGTGTGAAATGCTCGGCGGCATCTGCGATAAAACTGCCTATCGGCTTTTGAAGTCCGGCAAGATCAAGAGCTTTATTGTTGGTCGCCGCTATCGAATCCCGAAGCTCAACATTTTGGAATACTTGGACTTGATAGAAAAATCTACTGCGTAAAACCTCGTTTGCACATTTGGCCAATGTACTTCTATCTGCTACAATATTGCTGTCAATGGCAGATGGATCAGCGCTGTACCAATCAAAGGAGGCCTTATTATGGTAGCAGGACATCTGCGAGAGAAAAACGGGTACTATCACATGGTACTGAACTATGTGGACGAATACGGCAAACGGCACACGCCGTCCAAGTCTACAGGTCTGACGGTAAAGGGAAACAAAAAGCGTGCCGAAAAGATGCTTTCTGAGGCTCGTGCCGCCAAGGAAGCGGAACTGGAAGCAAGAGCAATCGAACGCAGTACGTGTAAAGCCCCCGTTGGCACGATTCTTTTTACTGCGTTCCTGCTCGACTGGCTGGAAATGACAAAAAAGAATGTGGAGGAAACCACCTATGGCGCGTATTCCATGGGAATCAAAAGCAAAATCATCCCGTACTTTGAGGAATACCATCCCGGTCTTGCATTGCAGGATATTACACCCAAGCACATACAGGACTACTACACCTACGAATTGACGGTGCGAGGTGTTTCTGCCAATACGGTCATACACCGTCACGCCAATATTCGTAAAGCCTTGCAGCACGCTTTCAAACTCGGTCTGATTGACTCGAATCCGGCAGACCGGATTGAACGGCCCAAGAAGGAAAAGTTCGTTGGCAGCTTCTATGAGGAGAATGAGCTGAACCATCTTTTTGAAGTTGTCCGTGGTGATCCCATTGAGCTTGGCGTGATCCTCGGTGCATTTTACGGTTTGCGCCGAAGCGAGGCGGTAGGCCTGAAATGGGACGCCATCGACTTCAAGAAAAAGGCCATTACGATTCGGCATACCGTTACGCAGGCGACAATAGACGGCAAGAGCAAGATCATTCAAAAGGACAGAACAAAGACAAAGGCCAGCTACCGCAGTCTGCCGCTTGTGCCGCCATTTGAGGAATTGCTGCATCGCCTGAAAGCAGAACAGGAGCTGAACCGAAAGCTGTGCGGAAAATCTTATTGCAGGAAGTTTGCTGATTATATCTATGTCAATGAAATCGGTGAGCTTGTGAAGCCCGGATATATCACACAGCATTTCCCGCTGATCCTGCAAAAGAACGGTATGCGGAAGATCCGTTTCCATGATCTTCGTCATAGCTGCGCAAGTCTGTTGTATGCAAACGGTGTCAGTCTGAAAGAAATTCAGGAATGGTTGGGGCACAGTGATATTTCGACCACCTCAAACATTTACACGCACTTGAATTTCAACTCAAAGATTGCGTCTGCCAATGCGATTTTGGGCGTATATCCCTCCGCATGATGCTTTATGTCCCTCCAATGTCCCTCCTAAAATCAGCCTGCAAACGGCAAATCTGCTGATGCGGGAGGGGCAGTACATAAGAGTTCAAAACATAAAGAAAAGCCCGCAAACCCAGTCATATCAAGGGTTTGCGAGCCTTCAAGGTTTGGTGCCGGTGGCGGGGGTCGAACCCGCACGGGTTATTAGCCCAACGGATTTTGAGTCCGCCTCGTCTGCCAATTCCAACACACCGGCATCTATTATTTTAAGTCATCTCCCGATGCCCCATCCGAGAAAACGGAGGGACATCATGGAGGGACATTAAAACCAAATTACATACTCAGTTTTGAAAAAGCCTTGCAAAAACAAGGGTTTCCGCCAAGGCGGTATGAAACGGCGAAGTAGATTTTGAGTCAAGCGCGTCTACCAATTCCATCACACCGGCAAATTCGGCTGTTTGATTATACAACAGCCGGGTGCATATTTCAAGTACAAATCTCGCGCGGCGGCACGAATTGCAGCCGCTCCGGCGGCCGCTCGGCAAGCGAGCACACGGCGGCCATACAGCCGGGAATGCCGTCATACACGCGGCAGAGTGCCCCCGCCTCCGGCGGGACGAGCACCCCGTCCGCACGCCGGAACGGGATCGTGCGCAGGTCGCCCGCGCCCGTGAGCTTGAACCAGCTCTCGCGCAGCGTCCAGAGCTCGAACGGCTGCAGGTCGCCGCAGTCCGCCTGCGCGAGCCGCCGCGCCATCGCCGGATGCAGCGGGCGCACCTGCTCCACATCCGCGCCCACCGGCGCAGCCGACACGGCCACAAGCGCCGCCGTGCGCGTGTGGCTGACGGAAAAATGCACCTGCGGGCACGCCGGAAAATACGGCTTGCCGCCGGGCAGCTCCGCCGTCTCCGGCAGGTCGATGCCCCAGACCGCGCGCGCCGCATATGCCAGCAGCGACACGCCCCATGCGCTGCCGTGCGCCTTCGTGCGCGCAGGGCGCGCCGGCTGCGCGTCCGTGATCTGCGTCCAGAAAAGCTCCATATGACCCACCTCATTTCCTGTGTCACAGAATAACACGATTCGTAATTTTTTGCTACCACTATTGTAAATTGTGTGATATACTGAAATGAATATTTCTGCAAACCTCCTGCTTTCCGGGAAAGCAGACGCCACAAACCGCAAAGGCGTCCCACACACCGCCTTTGGAAAGGAACATGGATACATGAAGAAAATTCTTGTACTTGAGGACGAGCCCAGCATCCGCAGCTTCGTCGTCATCAACCTGCGCCGGTCCGGTTACGAGCCCATCGAGGCGGCCACAGGTGAGCAGGCGCTCGAAAAGCTCAAGCAGAATCCGGACACGCTCGTCGCCCTGCTCGACGTGATGCTGCCGGACATTGACGGCTTCGAGGTCTGCCGCCGCATCCGCGCGACCGGCTCGAAGATGGGCATCCTCATGCTCAGCGCCAAGAGCCAGGAGATGGACAAGATCACCGGCCTCATGACCGGCGCGGACGACTATGTCACCAAGCCCTTCTCCCCGGCCGAGCTGCTTGCGCGCGTGGACGCGCTCTACCGCCGCATCGGCGGCAGCGAGAACACCGAGGACGTGCTCTCTCGAGCGGACCGTTCGTGCTGCACCTGCGCTCGCGCACGCTCGATAAAAACAGCGACCACATCCGCCTGACGCAGACGGAGTTTGCGATCATGAAGCTGTTCATGGAAAATCCCGGCCGCGCACTCTCGCGTGAGGAGATCCTGCACGCCGTCCGGGGCGCGGACTACAACGGCGAGGTCAAGATCGTCGACGTGAACATCCGCCGCCTGCGCATCAAGATCGAGGACGACGCGACCGAGCCCGAGTACATCACGACCGTCTGGGGCTACGGCTACAAGTGGGGCTACTGAGACCATGCAGGACCTCACCCCCACCCCGGCAGCCGAACCCAAGGCAAAGACGCTGTATGCCTTTTTCCGCGACCTGTTTTCGCGCATGGCCATCGGTCAGTGCGTGCACGCGGCGCTGTGCGTCGCCGTGGGCGCCGCCATCGGGCTGAGCACCGGCCGCACCAGCACCGCGCTCGGCATCGTGCTGGGCGTGCTCGCGGCGGCCGTCGGCGCCACGATCTGCGCGCTGTGGTTTCGCCGGCGCGTGTCGCGCCCGGTCGAGCAGATCACCGAGGTCACACGCGCAATCGCCGGCGGGCGCTACGGCACGGAGCTGCCAGTGCAGCGCGACGATGAGCTCGGCCGCCTTGCGACCGCCATCAACGAGCTGTCACAGGAGATCAGCCGCAGCGAAAAAATGCAGTCGGAGTTCATCTCGTCCATCTCGCATGAGCTGCGCACGCCCCTGACCGCCATCACCGGCTGGAGCGAGACGCTCATGTTCGACACCGCCATTCAGGGCGACTCCCGCCGCGGCATCGCCATCATCGCCAAGGAGGCTGCGCGCCTGACGAGCCTTGTCGAGGAGCTGCTGGAGTTCACCCGCATTCAGGACGGGCGCTTCAACCTCAACATGGAGCTGCTCGACATCGAGAGCGAGCTTGAGGACACCATCTTCACCTATCAGGAGCTGCTGCGTCAGGACGGGATGCAGCTCATCTACAACCCGCCCGAGGAGGAGATCCCGCTCGTGCCCGGCGACCCGGAGCGCCTCAAGCAGGTGTTTCTCAACATCCTCGACAATGCGGCAAAATACGCCTGCGACGGCAAAACGATCGAGGTGTCCGTTTTTTCGGACACTGAAGCTGCTACCATACAGTTCAGAGACCACGGCCCCGGCATCCCGGACAGCGAGCTGCCGCACGTGAAGGAGAAGTTCTTCAAGGGCGAAAAACACAAGGCGCGCGGCAGCGGCATCGGCCTTGCCGTGTGCGATGAGATCGTCACCCGCTCCGGCGGCACGCTGACGATCGGCAACGCCCCCGGCGGCGGCACGCTCGTTTCGGTGCGGCTGCCGTTTGCTGCCGAGAGCAGCACCTGATCCCGTTATTCATTTTAACCGAGGTAACCATATGAGCAAAACCAGATCCGCAAAACCCGACACCAATGTCTCCTTCCGCACGTCCATCGGCGGACAGGCCCTCATCGAGGGCATTCTCATGCGCGGCCCGGAAAAGCAGGCCATCGTCTGCCGCACCGAGGACGGGCTGGTCGAAAAGATCGACGAGCTGCACCTTGTCAAGGAAAAGCACCCGATCCTCGGCTGGCCGCTCATCCGCGGCGTGGTCGTGTTTCTTGACTCGATGGTCAAGGGCATGCAGGCGCTGACGTATTCCGCCGATCTCCTGCCCGAGGACGAGCAGGAAGAGCCCGGCAAGCTCGATCTCTGGATCGAGCGGCATTTCGGCGAGGAAAAGGGCAAGAACATCATCATCGGCACGGCCGTGGTGCTCGGCATCGCGCTGTCGATCGTGCTGTTCATCCTGCTGCCGACGCTGCTCGCCGGTCTGACCAAGAGCTTTATCCAGAGCCCCGTCGTGCGCAACCTCTTCGAGGGACTGCTGCGCATCGTCATCTTCCTGCTGTATCTGTGGGCCGTGTCACACATGAAGGACGTTGAGCGTATGTTCGCCTACCACGGCGCGGAGCACAAGACCATCTTCTGCTATGAAAAGGGTCTGCCGCTGACGGTCGAGAACGTGCGGCCGCAGTCGCGCTTTCACCCCCGCTGCGGCACGAGCTTCCTGTTTGTCGTCGTCATCATCAGCATTCTCGTGTTCTCACTCGTGAGTCTGCGCGTCGGCCTGTGGGACAATCCGTGGGTGCGCATCGGTCTGCGGCTGCTGCTGCTGCCGGTCGTGGTGTCCATCAGCTATGAGATCAACCGCTGGGTCGGCCGGCACGACAATCTCTGCTCGCGCATTTTGTCCGCACCGGGCAAGTGGCTGCAGCGTCTGACCACCAATGAACCGGATGACAGCATGATCGAGTGCGCCATCCGCGCGCTGGAGCTCGTCATCCCGGAGCAGAAGGGCAGCGACACCTGGTAATCGTCAACAAAAGGACTGGAAATAGAGAGATGCCAAAGACCTACAACGATCTGTATCTGGCCACGCGCACGGCGCTCAAGAGCGCCGGTGTGGAGGCCTACGCGCTCGAGGCGCGGCTGCTGGTGGCGTATGCCGTCGGCAAGACGAAGGAGGAATTCGTGCGCGACCTGCGCCTGTACACCTCCGATGAAAACGAACAGAAGATCCGGGCGCTGCTGCAGCGGCGCATCGCCGGCGAGCCGCTGGCCTACCTGATCGGCGAGTGGGAGTTTCACGGCCTGCCGATCACGGTCACGCCCGACGTGCTCATCCCGCGCATGGACACCGAGGTGCTCGTGGATGCGGCGCTTCAGGTACTCGTCGGGCGGAAGATGAACGCCCGCATTCTCGATCTCTGCTCCGGCAGCGGCTGCATCGGCTGTGCGCTGGCGCATGAGCTGCCGGCCGCGCGCGTCGTCATGGTGGACATCAGCGACGCGGCGCTCGCCGTGAGCAAGGAAAACCTCCGCCGCAACCGCCAGAACCGCACGATCTGCCTCAAGGCGGACGCGCTCGAAAAGCCGCCGATGAGCATCGGCACATTCGACATCATCGTATCCAACCCGCCCTATGTCGCAAGCATGGACATTCTCACGCTCGACAGCTCCGTGCGCGACTATGAGCCGCTCGGCGCGCTCGACGGCGGCGAGGACGGGCTGATGTTCTACCGCGCCATCGTGCAGCACTGGACGCAGATCCTCCGTCCCGGCGGCTGGCTCATGTTTGAGGTCGGCGAGGATCAGGCAGACGCTGTCATGGCGCTGATGAAGGACGCAAAATACACCGATGTGACCGCCCTTGAGGACACCGCCGGCATCCGGCGCGTCGTCGTCGGCCGCATCTGATACTTAGAGGTGAAAGACTATGGCTGAAAAGAAAAAATCCGCACCCGTTTCCTCCGGCCCCGTCAAGCCGGAGGATAAGAAGAAAGCACTCGAGACCGCCCTCGCCCAGATCGAAAAGAACTTCGGCAGGGCGCCATCATGCGCCTCGGCGACGACATCCCCGTGAACGTGGAGGCCATCTCCACCGGGTCGCTGTCGCTCGACCTCGCGCTCGGCATCGGCGGCGTGCCCCGCGGCCGCATCGTCGAGATCTACGGCCCCGAGTCGTCCGGTAAGACGACGCTCGCGCTGCACATCCTCGCCAGCGCCCAGAAGACCGGCGGCGAGGTCGCGTTCATCGACGTGGAGCACGCGCTCGAGCCCGCGTATGCCCGCGCCCTCGGCGTGGACATCGACAGCCTCCTCATCTCCCAGCCGGACACCGGCGAGCAGGCGCTTGAGATCACGGAGCAGCTCGTGCGCTCCGGCGCGCTTGACGTCGTGGTCGTTGACTCCGTGGCGGCGCTGCTGCCGCGCAGCGAGCTCGAGGGTGAGATGGGCGAGTCGTCCGTCGGCGTGATCGCGCGCCTGATGAGCCAGGCGCTGCGCAAGCTCGCCGGCACGGTCAGCCGCACGAACTGCATCGTCGTGTTCATCAACCAGCTGCGTGAGAAGATCGGCGTCATGTACGGCAACCCCGAGACGACGCCCGGCGGCCGCGCGCTGAAGTATTTCTCCAGTGTGCGCATCGACGTGCGCCGCATCGAGACGCTGAAGGTCGGCGGTGAGATGATCGGCAACCGCACGCGCGCCAAGATCGTCAAGAACAAGGTCGCGCCCCCGTTCAAGGAGGCCGAATTCGACATCATCTACGGCGAGGGCATCTCCAAAATCGGCGAGATCGTCGACCTCGGCGTCAAGCTCGACCTCATCGACAAGGCCGGCGCGTGGTACACCTACGGCGACGTGCGCGTGCAGGGACGCGACAGCATGAAGGAATTTCTGCGCGAGCACCCCGACGTCTCGGATCAGATCGAGGCGGAGATCCGCGCCAACGCCCACAAGCTCATGAGCCCGCAGGCCCGCAAGGCCGCCATCGCCTCCGGCCGCGCCGTCGAAGTGGCGGCGGATGACTTTCAGGGCTGATGGCCCGGCTCATCGCGCTCAAGCAGACCGCGCCGGAGCGCTTTCTGGCGCAGTTTGATACCGGTGAGGCACTGCGCACGACGCTCGCCGTTGTGACGGACTATCACCTCAGCTGCGGCAGGGAACTGACCGCGGCCGAGCTCGACGCCCTGCGCGCCGCCTCCGAGCGTTCCCGCTGCCGGCAGCGGGCGCTGCGCATCATCGGCACGCGCGCCATGTCGGTCAAGGAGCTGACCGACCGGCTCAAGGAAAGGGCGAGACCCCGGACAACGCCGAGGACGCCGCCGCATGGCTCGAGCAGATGCACCTGCTCGACGACGCGCAGTACGCCGCCATGTGCGTGCGGCACTATGCCGCCAAGGGCTACGGCGCGGGGCGCATCCGCAGCGAGCTCTACCGCCGCGGCATCCCGCGCGAAGCGTGGGACGACGCCCTGCAGGAGCTGCCGGAGCAGGACGAACAGATCGACGCCCTGCTGCGCCGCCGCCTGCGCAGCGGCACACACCGACCGCGACGAGCTGCGCCGCGCGTCGGACTATCTGTATCGCCGCGGCTTCGGGCGCGACGAGATCCGCGCGGCCATCGCGCGCTATCAGGATAACTTTGAGGAGTATTGACCTATGCCATATCGAATTTGTCTTATCTCGCTCGGCTGTGCGAAAAATCAGGTCAACAGCGAGCAGATGCTCTACCTGCTCAATCAGGCCGGCCATGACGTGGTCGGCGAGGTGGACGGCTGCGACGTTGCGATCGTCAACACCTGCGGCTTCATCGACACCGCCAAGAGCGAGGCGATCGACCAGATCCTGCAGCTCGCCGAGGTAAAAAAGGCGGGCGGCCTGAAAAAGATCCTTGTGGCCGGCTGTCTCTCGCAGCGGTACAAAAACGACATCCTCGAGAGCCTTCCGGAGGTGGACGGCATGCTCGGCACGGGCAGCTTCGGCGAGATCTGTCAGGCCGTCGAGGACGTGATGCACGACGGCAGGCCCCTGTATTTCGGCGACAAGAGCGGTCCCGTTGAGGAGATCGGCCGCGTGATCACGACCGGACCGGGCTGGGCGTATCTGCGCATCGCCGAGGGGTGCGACAACTGGTGCGCATTTTGCGCCATCCCCGCCATCCGCGGCCGCTACCGCAGCCGTGCGCTCGATGCCATCGTGCAGGAGGCGAAGGATCTCGCTGCGCTCGGCGTCAAGGAGCTGATCGTCATCGCGCAGGACATCACGCGCTGGGGCACGGATCTCTACGGCAAGCCGAGTCTTGCGCTGCTGCTGCGTGAGCTTGTGAAGGTCGAGGGCATCCGCTGGATCCGCCTGCACTACCTCTACCCCGAGATCATGGACGACGAGCTCATCGACCTCATCGCAAATGAGGACAAGATCGTCAAGTATCTCGACATCCCCATCCAGCACATCAACAACGACATTCTCCGCCGCATGAACCGTCACTGCACCGGCGACGAGATCCGCGCCCTGCTGCAAAAGCTGCGTGCGCGCATCCCGGGCCTTGTGCTGCGCACGAGCCTCATCACGGGGCTCCCCGGCGAGGGCGAGGCGGAATTTGAGCAGCTGTGCGTCTGGCTGCGTGAGGCACGGCTCGAGCGCGTGGGCGTGTTCCCGTTCTCCCCCGAGGAGGGGACGCCCGCCGCCAAGATGACCGACCGCTGCGGACCCGAGGAGGCGCAGCGCCGTGTCGATCTCATCCTCGAGCTGCAGGCCGGGATCATGGACGACTACAACGCCGCCTGCATCGGGCGGGACATGACCGTGCTCTGCGAGCACACGACCAAGAGCGGCATGTGCTCCGGCCGCACGTATGCCGACTCCCCCGAGATCGACGGTACGGTCTACTTTACCGGCACGGCCAGGCCCGGCGACATGGTCACGGTGCGCATCAGCGGCTGTGACGACGGCGATCTCGCCGGAGAACAAATCCAAGAATGAGGTGCTGACATGACGACTGCAAACAAAATCACCATCTTCCGCATAGTGCTCATCCCCGTGTTTCTGGTGTTGATGTACCTGCGCTTCCCCGGACATATGTACTGGGCGTTCGGCGTGTTCGTGCTCGCGAGCCTGAGTGATTTCGTCGACGGCTACATCGCGCGCCACTACAATCAGGTCACGGACTTCGGCAAGTTCATGGATCCGCTGGCGGATAAGCTTCTGGTCGTGTCGGCCATGCTCATGTTTGTCGAGCAGCACCAGATGCCCGCGTGGGCGCTGCTGCTCGTGGTCGCGCGCGAGTTTGCCGTGACCGGTCTGCGGCTCATCGCCGTGGACAACGGCCGCGTCATCGCCGCCGCGTGGTCCGGAAAGATCAAGACCGCCTCGACCATGGTGGCCATCTGCCTGATGCTGCTGTGGAATATTGCCTGGCTCAACACGGTCTGCTGGGTAGTCATCGTCGTGACGACGGTGTACTCCGGCGTGGAATACTTCGTGAAAAACCGCGACGTGTTCCGCAAGGCCGCATAAAATGCAAAAAGCCAGCGGGCATCAGCCCGCTGGCTTTTTTGGTTTCCCTCAGAACGTGAATGCCTGCAGCGGCTTATCGTAGTCCGCGTGCGCCGTGGAGAACGTTTTGCCCTCGACCGTGACGCGCACGGTCTCGCAGTTGAAGTTGTCGAGGAAGGTGTTGACCAGGCTGCCGAGATACATACTCTCGCCCGTCGAGCCGCTCTGACGCAGGCCTGCGAGGAACGCCTCGTCCATGTCAAGGCTGAGCGCATTGCCATCCTTCGAGATGGCGAGCACCTTGCTGTCCTTCGGCAGCGCGTCGTGCGCGATGAGCTGATCCACGATTGCCTGCGCATATGTGACCGTGACGGTCGCCTCCGCATCCGTGATGTGCACGGTGTCGGCGCGCAGGTCGCTGACCGTGTCGTTCGGGAAATAGACCTTGCAGGACGTGTCCACACCGCCGGTGGCGGCCGTCTGCGTCGGCGGTGTCTCCGGCGCGGGGGTCTGCTCCGCCGCGTCCTTCCCGCCGCAGGCGCTCAGCAGCGCCAGCACCAGCACGCACGCCAGCAGGAGTGATAAAGCTCTTTTCATCCGATTGCCTCCTATGCGGCCGCGCGTCTGACCGGCCGCTATTTTCTACCTGCATCATACCATATCGCCGCAGCGCGCGCAACCTTGACATTGCCGGGGGCATATGCTAAGATAAGCAGTGTGATGAACGGAAAGAGTACGCCCGAGACCCGGTCTCAGAGAGGCGCCCGGCTTGCTGTGAGGGTGCTGTCCGGCGGGGCGGAACGTGCGTCCGGGAGCGCGGCGGGAGGAAATGCCCGCCCGAAGGCACCGCGTTACGGTGCAGCGAGTGAAAAACGAGAGTGGAACCGCGAAATAACTTCGCCTCTCATGCCGGACGGCATGGGGGCGCTTTTTTTATCCCAAATTCGTCTGTCAAAGGAGTCTGAATATGAAACTGTTCAACACCATGTCCATGCAGAAGGAAGAGTTCGTGCCGATCGAGCCCGGCAAGGTGCGCATGTACGCCTGCGGTCCGACGGTGTATAACTTCATCCACGTCGGCAACGCGCGCCCGATCATCATGTTTGATGTGCTGCGCCGCTATCTCGAGTACCGCGGCTACGAGGTGACGTTCGTGCAGAATTTCACCGACGTGGACGACAAGATCATCAAGCGCGCCAACGAAGAGGCATCACGAGCGAGGAAGTCGCGAAAAAATACATCGCCGAATACTTCACCGACGCCCACGCGCTCGGCGTCCGCGAGGCGACCGTGCACCCGAAGGCCACCGAAAACATTCAGCAGATCATCGACCTCATCACAACGCTCATCGATAAGGGCTACGCCTATGAGGTCAACGGCGACGTGTACTACCGCACGCTGAAATTCAAGGACTACGGCAAGCTCAGCCACCAGCCGATCGAAGATCTGCAGTCCGGCGCGCGCATCGACGTCAACGACATCAAGGAAAACCCGCTCGACTTCGCGCTCTGGAAGGCCGCCAAGCCCGGAGAGCCGTTCTGGGAATCTCCGTGGGGCAAGGGCCGTCCCGGCTGGCACATCGAGTGCTCGGCCATGTCCACCGCTACCTCGGCAAGACGATCGACATCCACTGCGGCGGCAGCGACCTCGCCTTCCCGCACCATGAGAATGAGATTGCCCAGTCTGAGGCCGCCAATGGCTGCAAGTTCGTCAACTACTGGCTGCATAACGGCTTTATCAACATCGACAACAAGAAGATGAGCAAGTCGCTCGGCAACTTCTTCACCGTGCGCGAGGCGGCCGCCGCCTACGGTTATGACTGCATCCGCATGTTCATGCTCATGAGCCACTACCGCAGCCCGCTCAACTACTCCGGCGAGATCCTCATGCAGGCTAAGGCCGCGCTCGAGCGTCTGCGCACCGCGAAGAACAATCTCGAGTTCTTCATTTCAAACGGCCGCGACGGTGATCTGAGCGAGGCCGATGCCGCCTTCGTCGCCGGACTTGACCAGTACCGCGAGAAGTTCGACGCCGTCATGGACGACGACTTCAACACCGCCGACGCGATCTCCGTCATCTTCGAGATGGTGCGCGAGATCAACGCCGCCGTCTCCCTGCCTCCGACCCGAGCAAGGCGCTGGCGCAGGCATGCCTCGAGCGCCTGCTCGAGCTGTGCGACGTGCTGGGCATCCCCTTCGGCAGCGACAGCAGCGAGGATCCCGAGGCGAAGGCCATCGAGGAGAAGATCGCCGCACGTCAGGCCGCCCGCAAGGCCAAGAACTGGGCCGAGGCCGACCGCATCCGCGACGAGCTCAAGGCCGACGGCATCGTACTCGAGGACACCCCCGCAGGGCGTCAAGTGGAAGCGCGCATAAATTGACCCGATTGCATATCTAACGACCGCCCCGGCCATCTGGCCGGGGCGATTTTGTATCTGTCAAAAAGTAATACTTTTTGACAAAGGAGTTTGCGGCCTGACTGCAGCGCACGCGCTGTCCGCCGGAGGCGGCCGGCGCGCACGTTTGCAGGCCGAGAAGTATTTTCTTCGACGCACATGTCGCCGAAGAAAATGATCGGACTTTCTTTCGCCGCGCCGGCGGCGAAACTCTACGAGGTTCTTTGACCGCCGGTAACCGCCCCGGCCAGACGGCCGGGGCGGTCTTGCGTTTCGAGCACAAAAACTCCGGGCAGAAACCACAATGGTTTGCAACAGATACAAAAATCCCCGATTGGAAAACCAATCGGGGATTCTTGCTTTGCAGTTATGGGTAAGGGATGAGAAAACATCAGGGGTGCTGCGGCGTGTCGGCGTCATCGCTCTGCGCTTCATCGGCAGGCGTCTCTTCCGGCGCTGCCGTCTCGTCAGCGGGGGCGCTGTCGTCCGCCGCCGTGTCCGGCGTGGGCTCTGTCTGAGCCTGCGCCGCAGCCGCTGCTGCCTCGGCCTCCGCCTCGGCGGCGCGCTTGGCTTCCTTCGCCTCGTGCGCGGCGGCACGCTTGGCCTGCAGCTTCGTGTGCTCCTCGGCCAGCCACATCCGCCAGCCCCGCTTACGCAGCGTGGCGGCCTCTTCCTCGGTCATCGTTCCGGCTGCCACCGCCTTTTTCAGCTTGCGGTAGTACAGCAGGCGCAGCACCGTGACGATCACGGCCAGCACGATGAGCACGATGAGGATGTAGAACAGCGGGCCGTGGTGCGATTTGACCACAGCGAACTGCAGGTCACGCTCCATGGTCTTAAAGACGAGGTAGCTGCCGTCGCGGGTGCTGGACGTGCTCGCCCAGGTGCCGTTCTGGTGGGTGTAGACCGTGTAGTTTGCACCGGTATCCGGCGCGTAGACACGCAGGGAAACAGTGTTGTCCGCGTCGTCGTCAATGGTGTCGTTGAGCACCTCGACGCGGTACTTCATGTACAGCTGCTGGTTGCCGCGCAGCGTCGGGCCCTCGGCATCGGGCGACGTGACGTGCACGTCCGTAGCCGGGTCAAAGACGCCCTCAGCCAGCACGATCGGCGTGCGGCTGTTGTCGGCATACAGGTCACCGGCAACGACCGTCGAGACGGCGGTATACTCCGCCTTGACCTCGAGATCGAAGGTCAGATGACTGTAGTCATGCTCCGGCCACGAGCCATAGTTGCCCTCCACCGTCGGGCAGTCGGGGATCTGCGATTCATCGATCGAGCCGCCGTAGGCGAACGTGATCGTCTTGACCGTCTCGCCGTTGGCCGTGAACGTGACGGCAAAGCTGGAGAACTCCGCCGGGATCCCGTCGCGCGCCATGAAGGCCTCATAGCTCATGCCCTCGGCCTTGCCGGCGTAGCTGATGCCGTCGATGCCGGCCTCCGTCTCGTGGACGAAGTAGTTATCAGCCGCGCTGCCGTCCTTGTCGATCTCACCGGCGATCGTGCCGACGCAGTTGCCGGAGCCGTTGAGATTGACGAGCGTGTTGCAGCCGCTGACGTTCATGCCGTAGCCCGCAACGCCGCCGATATAGTTGCGGCCGGTCAGCCCGCACTTGGCAAAGCTGTTGCGCACGGAGCCCTTCGACTGACCGACGACGCCGCCGATGTAATCGCCTGCCGTGCTCTCGGCCGTGCCGTAGCTCGCAGCCGCTGATGACGCCGAGGTCGGCGTAACCGCAGACCGCGCCGACGCAGTTTTTGCGCGAGGTGGCGTTGCCGTAGTTTCTGCTGTCGACCAGCACGCACTTGGTAAAGTACTTGGCCGTAAGCGTAGCGTCCTTGATAATGTTGGAGTCGCTCTCGGGATCGTAGTCATACTCGATGCCCATCGTGCCGGCCACGCCGCCGACATTGACGTCGCCGTCGACCTTGCCGTAGTTATCGCAGTTATAGACCTTGCCGTCGGTCGTACTCGCAAGCTCCTCCTCCGAGACGTCCTGAATGATGTCGTCCTTGTCCTTGCTCAGGGCAAGCTCGAGAATGTCGCACAGGCGCATCATGACGACGTTGAACTGGTCGTTGACGGCCTTCATGTCGCTGATGATCTGGGCGCTGTAGCTCGCGGTCTCCACGCTCAGGCGCGAGAGTCCTGCCGAGATGCTGCCGAGGTCGTCAAACATCTGCTCCATCGCGGTGCGGTAATCGCTGCTGATCTCGGGCATTTTGAGCGGATCGTTGCTGGCGAGGTATTTCGTGACCTGATCGAGATAGCTCATACCGGTCGAGAAGTTGCCGCTGGAGGACTTGAGCGCATCAAACGCATTTTTGAATGCGGCACTCATGTAGTCCAGACGGGTGTTGCCGGTGGAGTCCTCGGTGAGGTAGTAGGTGTTGATGATCTTTGTCATCGTCGAGATATCGCCGGAGATCGCACCGATGGCTCTGGCAGCGTCGCCCGCGCCCTTGAGCATCGCGTCACGCTGCGCCTCATACGTGCCGAGGTTGTCCGGGTTATACTCATACCCGTACTTATCGGACATCTGCTGCCAGTTATCCGGACGGCTGGCAATCAGATCGTAAGAGCCCGTGCCGTAGGAGTTATCCATGACCTTCATGAGCCATGCACAGTAGTCCATGGCCGCGTTGAGCTGGTCGGACGAAACGCTCAGATCCTTGGCCGCATCCTTAAATGCCGTCTTGTCGGCCTCTGTCATCTCATCGACGATGTCGAGATAGTCAAAGCCCTTGCTGAAGTAGTTGATCGCCTTGTCGAGCGACACGGCAGCCGTGGAAAACTCCGTGATCGCGGGCGCGAGCATCTTCTCCGCCGTGTTGATGCGGATGAACACCTCGTTGACGGTGGAGACCGTGCTGTCGACATAGTCCGTGGTGCGCTCTGCCACATAGCGCGCGCTCTCCGTAGCGTGCGCGGCGCTGTCGCTGAGCACGCCGAGCGTGGCGGCCAGCGACGCGGTCGCGGAGCCGGTGTGGTTGAGCAGTGTATCCATCAGGCCGTGGAGCGTGTTGAGCTCCTTGGCCATCGCGCCGATCGAGCCGGACTCGACATCGAGCGTGATGAACGGCTCCATCTGGCCGCAGATGCCGCCGACGTCCTTACGGCCGGAGGCGGTGCCCCAGTTCGTGCAGCCGGAGACCAGACCGCTCTGGCGGCCGACGATGCCGCCGATGTTGTAGCCGACGTGCTCAAAGCCGACGCCGCCCCAGTTCGTGCAGCCGATGATGACGCCGGACGAGAAGCCGCAGATACCGCCCACATCCGTGGAGGTGTTGGCCTTCTTCGGGATGTCGTCGTCATCGTCGTCAGACGCGGTCGGGAGCGTCAGGGAGTCGAGATCCTCCACATTGTCCACGGCCTCGCTGGCACTGACATTCACGCCCGTGGTGTTCGAGCAGTAGGAGATCGTGCCGACGTTCTGTCCGACGATGCCGCCCACATAGTGGTCGCCCTCGACCGAGCCCTCGGTCTTGCAGTTGTAGATCATGCCGCTGCCTTCGTTCGTGCCGGCGATGCCGCCGACATTGTTCTGGCCGGAGATCGTACCGCTGAACGAGCAGCCGGAGATCGTGCCGTAGTTCGTGCCGACGATGGCGCCGATCTCGTTGAGCGTGCCGGCGGCGTCGATGTTGCCCGTGACTTTCAGATCACGCACCGTGCCGACTGCCTGCACATAGCGAAACAGGCCCATGTGCGACGCATCGCCCGAGAGCTCCAGTCCGCTGACCGTGTGCCCCTGCCCCTCAAACGTACCGCCGAAGGTCGGGATCGGCACAAACTTCGACCCGCTCAGGTCGACGTCACTGTCCAGATACACCGTCTTCCCCTGTGAATACGTGTCGAGCTTGCAGCTTTTGCTCAGCTGCACAAAGTCATCGGCAGAGTAGATGTGGATCTCCTTGGGGTTGGGCTGGGCAGCCGCACCGCACAGCAGGCACAGCGCCACCACCAGCACCAGCACCAAAAGACGGCGAACGTTATGTTTCTTCATCGGAACCCTCCTCACTGTGCAGCTGCGCCGGCGGTGCAACGTGTGCCGGCAGCTCCTCCATCTGCACATCTCCGATATCGATCGATGCGCTGACCGTACCGTTGACACGGCCATGGATCTCGGCATCGACGTAGCCATTGATATATCCGCGAACGTGTCCGTTGACACGCATGGCCCCATGCAGCTGCTGCGTCGCGGGATGCAGGCCAATTGTAAACGAAGTTTTCTCCACCAGTGAGTCGCCCAGCAGCAGGATCTGCGGCAGCACGCACATGACCAGAACCATCGACAGCAGTGTGCCGCGGCCGAGGCAGACGCCGATGGACGCGACCGTATTCTCCGAGGACAAAAAGCCGATGGACATGCCGGCGGTAGCGAGGATGGTGCCGGAGGTGACGACCGTCGGGAACGCCTGGTTGAGCGCCTCGATCATGGCCTCCTTATAGGGCATCTCCTCTTTGAGCCGGAGATACCGGCTCGAGATGACGATGGCGTAGTCGATGTTTGCGCCCATCATGATGGCGCTGACGATCAGATACGCCAGAAAATACAGGTTGTTATGCAAGATCGTCGGGAACGAGAAGTTGATCCACACACTGCCCTGGATCACGAGGATCAGCAGCAGCGGCAGCGCGACCGACTTAAACGTCAGCAGCAGCACCAGGATGACAAACACGAGCGTGAGAATGCTGATGAGCGTGTTGTCGGTGCTGAAGGCGTCGGAGAAATCCTTGTCCTTTGCCGTCTCGCCGACGAAATAGGACTCATTATAATATTTGCCGACGACGCCCTTGATGACCGTCAGATAATCATAGGTCTCCTCGCTCTCGACCGGAAGATTGAGATAGAGGATCATGCGCGAATATTTCTCGGAGTGCAGCTGCTTTTCGCCGTCGATCAGGCGGTCGTACATCTCCTCGAGGTCTTTCATGGTCGAGGCCGCGATCTTCGAGCGATAGATGTCGCGCTGCTCGTACAGGAACTTGAACATCTCGATCAGCGGCACGGAGCAATTGTCGATGTTGCTCAGATCCACGAGCTGGCCGAGGGCCTTCGTATAGTCGTCGTTCGCGGTACAGTAGGCCGTGTAGAGCGCGCGCGACACGCCGATGTCGATATCCGTGAGCTCGGCAAACTTGCGCGGCGTGAGCGAGTCGGTGACCATGTAGCCGTCCTTGGCCTCCTCGTTTGCGAGCGCCTGCACGCGGTCCACGCCCTTGAGCTCCTTGAGATCGTCGAGCAGGCTCGCCTCGCTCTCATAGTCCGTGAACGGGAAGATGAGCGCGACCTGATTCGTCTCGCCGAAGGTGGCGTTGATCTTCTTCTCTGCGATCTTGTAGTCGTTTTGCTTGATGGTGTCGAGCGTGCTGTAGCCGAACACATACGGGCACTTGCTGCTGAGCACGAAGCCCGCGATGATGATGACCAGAAAGATCGGCGGCACGATGTAGCGGCTGCGGATCGCAAAGCGGCCGAGCGCATCGATGCGCGGCAGGAACTGCCGGTGGTGCGTCTTGTCGATCCACGGGCTCATGTACATGATCAGCGCCGGCATCAGGAAGAACACCGTCAGCATCAGAAACAGGATCGCCTTGATGAGCACCAGGCTCATATCCTCGCCGATCTTGATCTTCATGAACGAGAGCGCAAGCAGACCCGAGATCGTCGTCAGGCTCGAGGCCGAGATCTCCGGAATGGCCAGCGTGAGCGCGCGGATGGTCGCCTCGCGCGGCTCCATACGCTCGCGCTCCTCCGTATAGTGGTGGCACATGATGATCGCGTAGTCGATGCCGAGACCGAGCTGCAGCACCGCCGCGATGGAGTTTGTGATAAACGAGACCTCGTGGAACCAGTAGTTCGTGCCCTTGTTGACCCAGACGGCCACGGCAAAGGTGATGATCAGCACCGGCACCTCGGCATACGTATGGCTCGTGAGCAAAAGCACCACAAAGATCGAGCACATGAGGATGATGAGCACGATGCGCATCTCCCGCTCGAGGATCTCGCCGGTCGGGTTGCCGATCTCCGTTGTAATATAGGTATCGTAGCCGTCGAGCGCAGCGCGGACGTTTTTCACGCCCTGAATGCTGATCTCGTCAAGCTTTTCCCCGTCAAACGTGACCACAAACAGCGCCGAGGCACTGTTGTAGTGCTGCGTGTCCTTTTCAAACTCCACACTCTTGACGCCGTCTACCCCGCGCAGCATCTCGGCAAGCTCCTCCGCCTGCGTGAATGTCACGTTGGACACCATGACCTTGGCGTCTCCGTATGTAATGAACTCGCGGTTCATGATCTCCAGACCCTGACGTGTCTGCGTGGAATCCGGCAGATAGTCGGTCAGCTCGTTGTTGACGTCCGTCTTGCTCGCCGAAAATATCGACAGCACGCACGCCACGGCAAACAGCACCACAAACAGCCGCCGCTTATCCACGATGAACGCCGCCATGCGTTCCATAAACGATTTCTTCATACCCCAGCCCCTCATCAGACGGCTTCCCCCCGTCCGGAATCTCTCTGCGCGTCCAATCAGAACCGGTTACATAAACGGTTAAAAAAGTGTAACAAATCGGCCTCTTGCATCCTGTTTGGGCATACCTGCGCGAAGTTAACATAAACAATTATGGATTCTTTTGTATCATACGATATCCATAACTCGATGTCAACCGCGAAAACGGGATTTTGCGAGCTTTTGCCAGATTTTTTTCCACACTACCGCCTTTGTGCGCAGGTTTTTCCGGTGCTTTCGCAGCATTTCAAGACATCAGTCGAGAAAACAACCAGATGCCGTTTTCACGCGTAAGGTTACGTGGGTAACATATTTCAAAAGAAACGAGTTGAAAAAGGGTAACAAAAATCGACCCGTGAAGGAAAAATCGCATCCTTTCGGGTCGAATTTTGTAACTTTTTCACGCCTCGAAGATCTTCTCCACACGGCGGATGTACGCCGGCAGCGCACCCTCGAAGTCCACACCGAAGTGGCGCGGCGTGTCGCGCCAGAGCGAGCGGCAGATGCTCTCGTCCGTGAGCGCGGTAGCCGTCTCGAGCGCATCGCTCAGCGGTGCGCCGCGCACGAGCAGCCCCGCAAGCGCGGAGGCGAACACATCGCCCGTGCCGTAAAACAGCCCCGGATGTGCCGGGCGCATACTCGCATACATCTCCCCCGTGCAGCAGTCGCAGGCGACGTTGCCGATCACATCCGGCTGCGGGCGCACGCCCGTCACCGTCACGACGCCGGCACCGAGCGCGCCGAGTGCCCGAAACAGCTGCGCAAGATAGGCGTCGCTGTGCGTGCCCGGCTCATATGGCAGACCCGCCAGCAGCGCCGCCTCCGTGATGTTCGGCGTGATGACGTCCGCCCGCGAGAGCAGGCGGCGAAACGCCGCGCACATCCGCTCATCGATCTGCGAGTAATAGATGCCGTTGTCCGCCATGACCGGGTCGACGATGACGAGCGTGTCGGGCGCTGCGATGCAGTCGATCGTCTGCGCGAGCAGCTCCGCCTGTTCCGGCGAGGCCAGATAGCCGGAGTAGATACCGTCGATGCGCACGCCCTCGCGCTGCCAGTGGCGCGCGATGGGCAGCATATCGTCCGAGAGGTCTCGAAATGTCCAGCCGGTGAACTCCCCCGTGTGCGTGCTGAGCACAGCCGTCGGGATGCACGCGCACTCGACGCCTGTAGCCGAGATGACCGGCAGCGCCACAGTCAGCGAGCACTTGCCGAGCCCGGACAGGTCGTGGATGGCAGCGATGCGCTTGAGCGGCGGTAACGTGTTATCCATAAGATGACCTCGGTTCTTTTCAAAATGCGTCATCGGTGTCCCGACAGCAGACGACCCCCGGCACAAACCGGGGGCACGAAAACAGACTCAGTCTCCGGACGACGGGAGCGCGCGCAGCTGCGCGTCGATCTCCGCGAGCGATTGCGCCGTCAGCCCCGACTGCGCAAACCCGGCCACCTGCCGCAGCGTCATGGCGGCGGTCATCTGCAGCGCGGGATTTTTCAGGATCTTGGGGAAAAACCGCTCAAGGACCGCGACCGCCTCCGGCGCGGCGAGGAGCGTCTTCATCTTGTCGTCCACAGTGTATGTCACGTTGCTTTCCTCCCTGTCTCCGGATAGCCGGAGGACAGAATTCACAAAAAATCTGTGATTTTGTAGTGATTATACACAAATACGCATCCGTTGTCAAATCGCACCCCTCGGCGAGGGTCTGCACCGCGCCGCGCCGGTCTGCCGCAGCCTCTCAGCCGGGGTCTATGCACAAAAATGCCCATCCGCCGGTCTGACCGGTGGGTGGACATTGCGGTATTGGAAGGAACGCCATCGGTGTCTCCAAAAAAAGAGACACGCTCTCACGTGTCTCTTTTTCTGGAGGCGCCACCCGGATTTGAACCGGGGGTCAAGGATTTGCAGTCCCATGCCTTACCACTTGGCTATGGCGCCAAAAAATTGGAGCGGGCAACGAGATTCGAACTCGCTACCTCCACCTTGGCAAGGTGGCGCTCTGCCAAATGAGCTATGCCCGCAAAATGGTGCCTCCGGTCGGAATCGAACCAACGACACGGGGATTTTCAGTCCCCTGCTCTACCAACTGAGCTACAGAGGCGTATGAAATTAAAAAAAAAAAAATGGGAACAACAGGGCTCGAACCTGTGACCCCTTGCTTGTAAGGCAAGTGCTCTCCCGGCTGAGCTATGCTCCCGTTTCGCAGCTTGCTCATTATACAAGACGGGCACACAATTGTCAATAGATTTTCGGTAATTTTTTCGGCAATTGTGCATGTTTGGGGCGGCAGCGCCGCCCCGAACACAGTTCAATCCGTTGCGGCGTCAGGGTTTTCGGCGTCCAGCAGCGTCTGCAGATCTGCCGGCGTAAATACATATTCCGTGTCGCAAAACTGGCAGTGCACGCGCGTATCCTCGCCCTCGGCGATCATCGCGCGCAGCTCATCCGCTCCGCACTGGCGCAGCGCCTGCTCCACACGCGCACGCGAGCACGCGCAGCGGTAGGACATCGGGTGGCGCAGGACGATCTCGGGCGCAAGGTCGCGCATGACCTGCGCGATGATGGCGTCCGCTCCGTCCTCGTCGAGAATGGTCGTGAGCTGGTCCATCATGAAAATGTTGTCCTCCAGCTTCCCAATCAGCTCCTCCGGCGCGCCGGGCATGAGCTGCACAAGAAAGCCGCCGGCTGCCTTGACGCTGTGGTCAGTGTCGACGAGCACGCCGAGGCCGCAGGCCGCAGGGATCTGCTCACTCTCGACGAGGTAGGCGGACAGATCCTCCGCGATCTCACCGCTGACGAGCTCCGTGCTGCCGACATACGGCTCGCGCAGGCCGATATCCCGGCTGACGGTGAGCATGCCGTCCTTGCCGACCGCGCCGCCGACATCGAGCTTTCCGTCCGGGCGCGTGGGCAGGTCGAACGTGGGGTTTGCCGCCATGCCGCGGACGTTGCCGTCGCAGTCGGACACCGCAACGATCGTGCCGAGACCGCCGCCGCCGTTGATGCGCAGCGTGACCGTGCCGTTTTCCTCCTTGAGCAGGTCGCCGAGCATGGACGCGGCGCACAGGCTGCGGCCGAGGGCTGCGATGGCCGTCGGGCTGCAGTGATGAATGGCGTTGGCACGCTGCACCGCGTCACGCGCGGTGACGACCGAAATTTTTGCAAAGCCGTCTTTCGAGACGGCGCGGATGATCTCATCCATAATGTTCACCTCGAAAAATTATCCAACAGGGTTTGTGCTTTCCATGGTTTCGCTGCCGTATTCCAGACTGCGCATCGCCGTGAGGAACACGCGTCCGGCATCCGCCTGCGGACCGTCGCGCCGGACGGTCACATCGAGAAAACCCGCCTCCGTGAGCAGCCGCGTGAGCAGCTCGGGCGTATGCGCATACTCAATGTGCTCCTCAGACGCACGCGACCAGAGCTCACCCGCGCGCGTGAACAGATCCATGCCGTAGTGCATGGTCTGCGCCGCCGCGTCAAACTCCGCCCGCCAAAGGCACAGGACATCGTCCGTCTCGTCGACGAACGTGCCGCCGTCGAGCGCGCGGAACGACGCCGGGTCGCGGATGTCCAGGATCAGCATCCCGCCCGGGCGCACGAACAGGTGCAGCCGGTGCAGCACCTCCGGCAGCTCCTCCGGCGGCAGGTAGTCGATGCCGTCGAGCGAGCAGTAGGCCGCGTCGACCGTGCCGTAGAGATCAAGCTCGGACGCCTCCTGACACAGCAGCAGCGGCGCGACAGCGTCCGGCGGCAAATCTGCATTGTGTGCCTGCGCCTGCATGAGCATATCGGGCGAGCCGTCGGTCGCGATCATCTCATAGCCGCGCGCGGCCATGAGGCGCGTGAGCGTGCCCGTGCCGCAGCAAAAATCCAGCAGGGTATGGCTCTCACCGCGCCCCTGCTGGAAACACTGCTCATAGAAGTCTGCGAACGCGGCATAATCCACGTCGCGGGTCAGCGCATCGTACCACGCGGCAAGGGCGCCATAGGCGCTCACGCCTGCTCCTCCGAAGCTTTCTCCGCCAGCTCCCTGAGCCGGGCAAACACGATCTCATAACCGCCGTTGCCATACTGCAGGCTGCGGTTGACGCGGCTAATCGTCGCGCTCGAGGCGCCGGTTTTTCGAGGATGTCGTTGTAGATCAGGCCGGAGTCGAGATACTGCGCCACCTGATAGCGCTGCTCCATGGCCTGCAGCTCCGTGACCGTGCACAGGTCATCAAAAAACTGCTTGCACTCCTCGACCGTTTTCAGCGTCAGGATGGCACGGTACATGTCATCGCAGCGCGGCTTTTTATGCTGTTTATTCATATGCGCTCCTTGTTTCTCATCAGTTATATTGCAGGTGGGATCATTTTTTCACGGACACTATTTTACTCTAATTGTTTAAGAAAGTAAAGAGGAAAACTGTCCGGAAATTTCATGCGTCGGTTTGCGGGGGTTTTTCTTGCTTTTAAAGGGTAAATACGGTATGATATTTTCATGGCAAAGCATTGCCGCACCGCATATTTCCACCGCTTGCACAGGAGGTTTTTCTATGGTCATTGCCGGAATCCCCTTCACCATGCCGGCCATCTGGATCGGTCTGATCGTGATCTTTCTGGTCATTGAGGGGCTGACCGCAGGTCTCGTCACGATCTGGTTTGCCGTGGGTGCGCTCGCCGCGCTCATTGCCGCCATGTTCCACGCGCCGCTGTGGCTGCAGCTCGTGTGGTTTTTCGTCATCTCGATCGCGGCCTTTGCCGTGACGCGGCCTCTGGTGAAAAAATATATCAACGGCCGCACGCAGCCGACCAACGCCGATATGCTCATCGGGCAGGAATGCCTCGTCACCGAGGACATTGACAATCTGACCGGTCACGGCGCCGTGACCGTCGGCGGCAAGGTCTGGACCGCACGCGCGCAGGGCGACATCGCCATTGCCGCCGGAACGACCGCCACCGTGCTGCGCATCGAAGGCGTCAAGCTCATCGTCACCCCCGTCTGCGTGCGTGCAGACGCAAATGAATAAGGAGGAACTTCCATGCAATTCGTCATTTACGGAATCATCGTGATCGCGCTCGTCATCCTCGTGCGCAACATCCGCATCGTGCCGCAGGCGCAGGCCTACGTCATCACCCGCCTCGGCGCATACAAGACCACGTGGGGCGTCGGCCTGCACCTGAAGGTCCCGTTCATTGAGGCGGTCGCCAAGCGTCTGTCGCTCAAAGAGCAGGTCGCGGACTTCCCGCCGCAGCCCGTCATCACGAAGGACAACGTCACCATGCAGATCGACACCGTCGTCTACTACCAGATCACCGACCCGAAGCTCTACACCTACGGCATCGAGCAGCCGATCCTTGCGATCGAGAATCTCTCGGCAACGACGCTGCGTAACCTCATCGGCGATCTCGAGCTCGACCAGTGCCTGACCAGCCGCGACATCGTCAACACCAAGATGCGCCAGATCCTCGACGAAGCCACCGACCCGTGGGGCATCAAGGTCAACCGCGTAGAGCTCAAGAACATTCTCCCGCCGAAGGAGATCCAGAACGCGATGGAAAAGCAGATGAAGGCCGAACGTGAACGCCGTGAAGCCATCCTGCGTGCCGAGGGCGAGAAGCGCTCCGCCATCCTGATGGCCGAGGGCGAGAAGGAGTCCGCCGTGCTGCGCGCCGACGCGAAAAAGCAGGAGCAGATCCTCGAGGCGCAGGGCCGCGCCGAGGCCATCCTTACCGTGCAGCGCGCGACCGCAGAGGGCATCCGGCTCATCAATGAGTCCATGCCGTCCGACGCCGTCATCAAGCTCAAGAGCCTTGAGGCCTTCGCCGCCGCCGCCGACGGCCGCGCGACGAAGATCATCATCCCGTCCGAGATCCAGGGCGCTGCCGCGCTGGCAGCCGGTCTGGTCGAGAGCGTCAAGGGCGACGCTCCGAACGCCTGACACACAGCCAAATCAGCACCGACCCCGCGCCGGTTTCGGCGCGGGGTCTTCGTCAAGAAAGAGAGAGAACACACATGAAGCTTCCGTTTTTCAAGAAAAAGAAGGCTGCCGCCGAGCAGCCCGCAGCGCCCGCGAAGCCGACCGCGGCGCGCGCGCCGTTCCCGCTCGCCGCGCACCAGGAGGTGGAGATCCCCGCGATCCACATCGACGCGCGCGTGCTTGCCTTCCTGCGCAAGTATGACGCCGCACCCGACCAGCTTGACACGCAGGCGCTCACCGACGCCCTGCTCGCCGCGATGCAGCGCGGTCTGCGCGGGGAACCCGGCGGTCTGCCGATGCTGCCGGCCTACCTCGCACCGGGCAAGCACCTGCCCGACACGGAGGGCAAGCGCGTCGCTGTCGTCGATGCGGGCGGCACGCATTTCCGCGTCGCCACCGTGCGGTATGAATTCGGTCATCCGGTCCTCGAAAAACGAGCGCAAGCTGCCCATGCCCGGCACGGACGGCGCGGCCGACTGGACGGATTTCATCCGCCTGACCGCCGATGCGCTCGCGCCGCTGCTGGCAGATGCCACGCACATCGGCGTCTGCTTCAGCTATCCTGCACAGAACACGCCGGAGCTGGACGCGAAGGTGCTCAGCATGACCAAGGAGGTGCAGCTCACCGGCTGGGAGGAGCACCTTGTGGGCGCCGACCTCGCCGAGGAGCTCGCGCGCCGCGGCTGTCCGAAGCTGCCCATCGCAGTCGTCAACGACACCCCTGCCACGTACCTGAGCGGCGTGGCCACCATCTCCAACAACTATGCCAACGGCTTCGCCGGGCTCGTCAACGGCACGGGCACGAATACCTGCTGCCTGCTGCCGGTGCGCGCGATCGAAAAGCTCGGCCGCGACGAAGACGGCGCGATGCTCGTAAATCTCGAGTCCGGCTCGTTCACCGAGCTGCCGCAGAGCCGCTTCGATCAGGCGATCGACGCAGCCTCCGCCGCGCCGGGCGCGTACCGCCTCGAAAAGATGACGAGCGGCCGCTACCTCGGCGAGCTCTGCCGCCTCGCGCTCATCGCCGCCGCGGATGACGGCCTGTTCGCCGCCGAAACCGCCGACAAACTGCGCGCGCTCGGCACGCTCTCCGCCAGCGATGCGGACACCTTCGGCGCAGATCCGGACAGCGGCGCGATCGCAGCGCTGGCAGATGCTGCGGACGCCGACCGCAAGACCGCCGCCATGGTCATTCAGGGTGTGTTCGGCCGTGCGGCCAAGGTGCTCGTCGCAAACGTCGCCGCCATGGTGCTGCTGACCGGCGGCGCGCAAAACCGCCACCGTCCCATGGTCGTGGCCGTGGACGGGTCGCTGTTTCGCAATTCGGCGCTCCTGCACCCCGCCGTCAACGAGGAGCTCGACCGCTTCCTCGTCCAGAAGCTGCAGCGTTATTGCGTGTGCAAGCCCATATCCAACGCCTCTGCCGTGGGCGCTGCGGCTGCGGCGCTGCTGCAAGGCTGAGAAGACACGCAAAAAGCCGGATGTCACAGACATCCGGCTTTTTTGTGCCCAAGTGGTGTGCCGCGTTTTGAAAACACGCAAAAATATGCCGCAAGTGGGGAGTGATCACCGCAGCGGTTTGTCGCGCTCGGCCCAGAGGTAGTTTGTGTTGCGCCACAGGAAAACCAGCAGCTCGCGCCGGTAGCGCTCGGGGTCGACCTGCGCGGACATGGCGTGCTCCGCGCCGGGGATGACAATGAGCCGCTGCTCGCGCCTGCAGGCAGCGAGGTTGCGCTCGCTGTGGTTCAGCGGCACAAAAGTATCCGCGTCGCCGTGGAAAAACAGGATCGGGATATCGAGCGCCGCCATGCCGGGCGTGGTATCGACCGCGTCAAAATCCAGCCCATTGCGGCGCAGGATGCGCACGCAGGCACGCGCAAGCGGCCCCTGCAGCCAGCGCGGCGCGTTCGTCGCATGGTGTACGGCGTCCGTGACCTCGAGCTCGAAGCTGGAGTAGCCGCAGTCGGCCACGACGCAGGCAAGCTCGCCGCGCAGCTCCGGAAGCTGTGCGGCCAGCAGCACCGATGCCGCGCCCATGGACACGCCGTAGAGCGCGATGGGCCGCTGCACGCGCGAGTGCTCGCGCACCCAGTGCACCCACTGCGCGATGTCATAGCGCTCAAGCTGGCCGAAGGTGAGGCATTTGCCCTCACTCAGGCCGTGCGCGCGCTCGTCGATCAGCAGCAGGTTGCAGCCGCCGGAGGCATACAGAGCCGGAAACTGCGCGCCGAAGTCGTGCTCGGCGCGGCTGTGATAGCCGTGGCAGAGGATGACGGTCGCATGGGCATTGGGCACGCGGTAGAGCCGCGCGTGCAGACGCGCACCGTCAAGGCCGGGCGTGAACACATCCTCGTGCGGCCGCTCCCGGATCGCGGCAAGCCCCGCGCGGGCGCGCGCAAGCGCGGCGCTGCCGGGCTCGGAGTCGGCCGTCCAGCCCTGCTTGCGCAGCATATGCTGCTCCCATGCGGCCTGTGCATCCGCTCGCTCCGGCGCGCGGCCGAGCGACCGCGCCAGCATCCGCTGCTCAAAATACCACACGAGCAGCGCCATCAGCACCGCCGCACCCAGCAGGCACAGCAGCACGATCCAGACGGACTTCATATCCGCGCCTCCTGTGCCGCGCACAGATCGAGCACGATCTTCTGCGCCATGAGCAGCTCCTCATCTTTGTAGCAATATTAAATTGAACGAAGCGCTACCGA
>VOFJ01000369.1_pt1 | contig 32708 bp, 35 predicted proteins | sample 5384081 | NCBI WGS metagenome assembly VOFJ01 (sample SAMN12384729, study PRJNA508395) | human gut metagenome | isolation source: healthy gut I | host: Homo sapiens | reverse complement strand
AGCCGCCGAGACGATGAGCACTGCACATTAGCGTTACATGCCGCGGGGGTAATGATACGATGACCTGCACATCCTGCGGCGCATGGCTTCCTCGTAGGTCAGGGCATCGCCCTTTGCCGGTGCGGCTGGCGGTCAGAATCTCCGCCGCGCCGCCGTCTTTGCAAACGGCTGTCACAGTAGAATGGGTGCCGCCGGTGCCGAGAATCAGCACGGTCTTGCCCGCAAAGTCCACGCCGTGGGCGCGGGCCAGGTAGGCAAACCCGGCATAGTCGGTGTTATAACCGTACAGCCTGCCATCCCGGTTGACGATGGTATTCACCGCGCCGATGGCCGCCGCTTTGGGGTCGACCACATCGCAGTAGGGGATGACCAACTGCTTGTAGGGAATCGTCACGTTGATGGCCGCAAAGTCCCGCCGCTCCATAAAAGCGCGGGCCTCGTCCTTGGTGGGCAGCGGCATCAGCTCGTAGGTATAATCAGCGATCTGCTCGTGGATGATCTTGGAATAGCTGTGCCCAAGCTTCGAGCCGATCAGGCCGTATCTTGTCTGTTCCATACCAAAATGCTCCTTGTGTTTCGGGCGTTTACTCCTGGGGCAGGCCGTGCTTTTGGGCCAGCGTACCGTAGCGCACGGTCAGCAGGTCCAGCAGGCCAAAGGCAGCCAGGGTGTTTTGCACCACCGCAGCACGGGGCACAATGCAGGGGTCGTGCCGGCCCTTGATCTGCAGTTTTGCATCTGCCTTGGCGATATAATCCACGGTATCCTGTTCTTTATAAATGCTGGGGGTGGGCTTTACCGCCGTGCGGAACACAATGGGCATGCCGTTGGCAATGCCGCCGTTGATGCCGCCGTTTTTGTTGGTGGCCGTTACCACTTTGCCGTCCCGCATGGTAAACGGGTCGTTTGCCTGGGAGCCGCGCAGGTCCGCAAAGGCAAAGCCCGCGCCAAACTCAATGCCTTTGACAGCGGGGATGGCAAACGCCAGGTGGGCGATCTCACTTTCCACACTGTCAAAGAACGGTTCGCCGATGCCCGCGGGCACCCCGGTGATGACAGTTTCCAGAATACCGCCCACGCTGTCGCCCTCGGCCCCGGCTGCGCGGATGGCTGCCTGCATGGGGGCTTCTTTTTCGGGGTCCAACAGGGCAAAATGGCCCGGCTGTGGTTCCGCCATAATCAAACCGGCAGAGCTGGAAAGCGGAGCATCCTCCACCCCGGCACAGCGGGCAATGTGGGTATACACCTTAATACCGCGCTGTGCCAGAATGCGCTCACAGATCGAACCCGCAGCCACGCTGGCTGCGGTGATGCGGCCGGAAAAGTGGCCGCCGCCGCGGGCATCCTGCCAGCCTTCATATTTGGCATATGCCGTGTAATCCGCGTGGCCGGGGCGCAGCAGATCCGCCGTTTTTGCATAATCTCCGCTGCGGGTGTTGGTGTTGCGGATCATCATGGTGATGGGGGTGCCGGTGGTATGGCCGTTGACCACACCGCTCAAAAACTCCACCACATCCGGCTCGGTGCGGGCGGTGGAAAGCCCATCTCCGCGGGCGCGGCGGCGGTCCATCCGCTCGGCGATGTACGCTTCATCCACCGGCAACCCCGCGGCCAGGCCGTCCAGCACAGCGCCGACGGCGGCACCGTGGCTTTCGCCAAAAATGGTCAGGCCCAATGCATTGCCAAAGGTATTTTTCATTGGCTCAGTCCTCGTTTTCCTTGATGCCAAGCAGGGTGGGCAGTTCGGTCATGGGAATCTTATCGGCGCGCCAGCAGCCCAGGCCGGGCACCTTGATGACGGTAATGGTGCTGCCCGCGCTCTTTTTGTCGTGCTGCATATAGCTCAGCACCTTATTTTTGTCCACACCCGTGCGGGTGGGCAGGCCCAAAGTGCGGTAGATGGCGCGGGTACGGCGCACAAGGGATTTATCCTCGATCATAGGCAGCATGCCAAGCGCCACGCACTCGCCATGGAACAGGCCGTTGGTGCGGCGGCCGCGCACCCCCTTGACAGCCTCAATGCCATGGCCGATGGTATGGCCAAAGTTCAGGCAGGCGCGCTGGCCCTGCTCGTGCTCATCGTTTTCCACCACGTTCTTCTTCACGCGCAGGGAACGGTAGATGATGCGCTCAATGTTTTCTTCGGGGTGTTCACACTCAAACAGGGCAAACAGCTCCGGGTCAGCAATCAGACCCGCCTTGATGGCCTCCGCCAGGCCGTTGACAAAGTGGCGGCGGGGCAGCGTTGCCAGGGCATCAAAATCCACCAGCACCACCTTGGGCTGCCAGAAAGCGCCAACAATATTTTTGGTTTCGCCCAGGTCAATGGCGGTTTTGCCGCCAATGGAGGAATCGATCTGGGAAAGGGTGGTGGTGGGGCAGTTGACAAAATCAATGCCGCGCATATAAGATGCCGCGCAGAACCCGCCCAAATCCCCCACAACGCCGCCGCCGACGGCCACCAGCAGGTCCTTGCGGGTCATGTTGAACTCCAGCATGGCCTGCAGCACCTGGCCATACACTTTCAGGCTTTTGCTGGCTTCGCCCTGGGGCACAGTGTACACCATTCCATTGGGGCACTGGGCCAGCACAGTCTGGGCATACTGCTCCGGTACGCCGGAATCCGTCAGGATAAACACCTTGCGGTTGGCAACATTGGCAAACTGGTACAGGTTGGCCAGGCACCCGCTTTTCAGGATGATATCATAGCTGCGGCTGCCAAGCTGCATGGTCAATTTCATAACAATTCCTCCCGTGTTTTTCCGTCATTTACAGGTCAAATACACCCAGTATCCGCACCGTGCGGCACACGTTTTCCAGCTCATGCACCAGCTTGGCGCAATCGTCCGTTGCGGCATTGGCCGGGCAGACAAGCTGAACATAAAAATAATATTCAAACTGAACATGGGGCAACGGACGGCTTTTGATGGTTTCCATGTTAAAGCCGCGCTCGCCGATGATCTGGATCACCCGCGCCAGCCGCCCCGGCTTGTGGTCCACCGTAAACAGCATCGAAAGCCGCTGCCCCGGTGCGGCGGCGATCGGCTGCCGCTGGGCGCCCTCTTTTTCAATCACGATAAAGCGGGTGGTGTTGTCGCCGTCCTCGTTCACGCCCTCGGCTAAAATCTGCAGCCCGTACAGCTTGGCTGTTTCGGCGGAAGCGATAGCTGCCAGGGTTTGGTCGCCCTGTTCCGCCACATAGCGGGCGGCATCCGCTGTGTTGCCCCAGGCTTTGGTGGCAAAGTGGTGCAGTTTCAAGAATGGCCCACTCTGCGCCAGCGCCTGCTGGTGGCTGATGACCGTTTTGATCTCGCTCAGCTGCGCGCCCGGCAGCGCCAGCAGGTCCTGCCGGATGGGCAGGTCGCACATGCGGGCTACTTTCAGGCCGGGGTGGGCATACAGCAGGTCCAGCACAGCGGAAACATCGCCCGCGTTGGAATTTTCAAACGGCAGAACGCCGCAGTAAGCATCGCCCCGCTCCACGGCTTCCACCACCTCGTTCCAGGTGGAGTATGCCTGTGCCTTGGCAAAGGGGAACAGCTGACGCAGCGCAATGTGGGACCACGCGCCCTCCACCCCCTGGTAGGCGGCAACATCCTGCCCAATCAGAACATGCTGGTACGCGCGGGAAACCGCCAACGCTTTTTTCAAAAATTCGCGGTAATAGGGCTGAAGTTCCGGGTTCTGCACGCGGGCGGTATTCTTTTCCAGCACAAGGGCTTCGCGTGCCGGGTCAAACACCTGTTTGCCGGTGCGCACCTTGTACTGTGCCACCTGGCCCACTGCCTGCATACGCTGTTCAAACAATGCGGCCATCCTTGCGTCGATCTCGTCAATCTGCGCACGGGCCTGCTGCAACTGATCCATAGACAGGTTCCTCACATTCCATGGTTATTCATATTTTACTATACTATAAAACGGTCTGTATCGCAATAGGGCACCATCAAAAAAAGCAAAAAAGCAGGGCCGAAGCCCTGCTTTTTGATTGAAAGAATAGTGAATAAAGAATAATGAATAATTTTGGTGGACCGCGGCGCGCAGCGCCGCTCAGAAAACATAAACTTCCTGCCATTCTTTTATGCGTGCCCGCAGCCTGATATCTCAATCCGTGCCGCAGGCACACCTTCATTTTTCTTTATTCTTTATTACTTTTTAATTTCTTTTCCTCTTCCCTCGCCTTCCGCACCAGATCCTCAAAGCTTGGCATGGGGGTAAAGATGCGGTGGTAGGGGTTTTCCGGCATGGGGGCCGGCTTTTTTACCGGGCGGTAGCGCATCACTGCTGCCCCACGGTGGAAACGGCACCCGCGGTCAAGATGTTCCACAGGGCATCATAGGTTTCGCTTTCCAGCGCGGTTTTGTCGGTATAATACGCGCGGCGGCCTATGTAGGTGTTTTTCATGATGTCCTGGTTTTCGCCCTGGAGGTCATCCACCATCGTCAGGCCGGTGTAGGTGCCCAAATCCAGACCGGTCAGAGCCGGGCAGTCCGTCCAGCGGTAAACCATCTTGGTCCAGTCCACGATCACATTATCATTTTCATCCACATTCTCCGTGTCGGGCATGGTGCCGTCCAGGTACTGCAAATCGCCGGTGGTTTCCGCAAACTGTTGCGCGTAATCGGTATCCTGCATGATAAAAATGTAAGGCCCATCCTCACTGGATAAATCCGCCGAAAGCCGGGTCACATCAGCCATCTGGGTGTATGCATCGGTGTTTTCGCTCTCGGAATCAAAATCCAGGCTATACTGCACCAGCTCCACTACCACCTTGCCGTCGCCATTGCGGTCATCACAGTAGGCGGCCAGCGTGTTTTCCAGGGCCGTTACCGTATCTGTCGGCAAGTTGCTGCTGCCCACATAGCCAACGCGGTAGTCCGGCCGCACCCGGGTAACAACATCGTGCACCATCCACACCACCAGCACCACGGCGATGACCGCAATGCCAACGTACAGCTTGTGGTAATACCACCAGTTGGCAGCTTTTTCCTGTTTGGTATATTCTTTTTTCGATTCGGGCGTTTCATACTGTTCAACGCTGTCTTTTGTGACCCATGCCATCTTAAAAACTCTCCTAATCTTTTTAACGTAAGTGGTATTATACCATAAATTTATGTTGGAATTGTAAAATTATTTTGACCATCCCGTGCCCGCTGCCTTGCATAACCCGCTAAAAAACGCTATGATAAACTTGTAATATTATAAGCAGGGCTGCAAAAGCTGCGGCAGCGCACTGCCGCCCAGTCCGCTTACCCCCAATTAAGGCAACACCGCACAATTCCCGCCTTGCGGCTTAAGCACCGCTCCGGCAGCTGCGGCACGGCAGCTGCGTTGCCAAAATGCTCGATAAGACATCCAGTATTATCTGCGCTTTTGGCTTGGCATCTGCCGCACCTCGCTCGCCGTATCGGCACTTAGAATTATGCGGTATTGCCTTAAAGACACAGAAAGGTCATTTTTGAATATGGCAATGGAAGACAAAAATACCCCCGTGCAGCCCGATGCTGTGGAGGCGACCGAAACCCGCGGACGCAAAGTTGGCGCGGCCCGCTTTTTTGAGCTGCTGGGGCGCGATTTGTGGCCGTTTTATAAAGCCAGTATTTTGTGCGTGCTGGGCTTCGCCCCCGGCTATGCCGCTGTTTTGTTCAGCACTATGGCCGCCAGCCTGCCGCTGTGCCTGCTGTCCGGCGCTGTAGGCGGGCTGATTGCCGCACCTGTTTTTTGCGGCATGCTGGATACCATCCTGCGCGCTCTGCGCGATGAACCCGGCTACTGGTGGCACACCTACAAACGCGCCTGGAAGCAGAACTGGCGCGAAAGTCTGCTGCCCGGTGCCGGGGCGGGGTTTTGCCTTGGGCTGTGGGCCTTTTTGCTGTACGCCCTGCCTGATCTGGAAAACGTGCCTATCTCGGTATGGATCTGCATGGTGCTTGGCATCTTCTTTTTGCTGGTGTTCTGCCTGTATCTGTTTGCGCAGGTGGTTCTGGTCAGCGTGTCCCAGGCGGAGCGGCTGAAAAACGCCGCGCTGTTCATGATCGGATTTTTGCCGCGCACCCTGGCAGCCGGGGCAGTGCTCTGCATCTATTGGGGCGTGATGCTTGCCTGGATGCCCTACACCATCCCGGTGGTGTTGATTCTGGGTTTCTGGCTGCCCTGGACCCTCGCTTTGCAGATCATCTATCCGGCACTGGATAAAGCGTTCCACCTGGAAAAGACCATCACCGCCCGGCGCGAGGATGAGATCAACGACCTGATGGAGCAGCACGGGCACACTTCCGTTTGATACCAACCAGATAAGGCGGCGAACCTATGGAAAGTAAGAACACTTTTATCCTGCATGAAACTGAAGCGTTTATGCGGGGCGAGCTGGATAACGTTACCGTTGCCCACGGGCGCATTGTGTTGGACCTTGTCTCCGGCGGGCATGTGCCCTATGGGTGCTACACCAGCCCCGCCGTACCGCTGCCCACCTTTGACGCCCTGCGCGTGAGCTGGAACGCCGGCACCCCGCCGGGAACTGCCGTGGAAGCCCAGGCCCGCGTGATGGTGGACGGCAACTGGACCAGCTGGTCCAGCTTTGGCCGCTGGAGCCCTATCTGGAGCGCGAAGGCGCAGCCCCCGTGACCAAAGGCGCTGTAAACCTGCTGCCGGACAGCCTTGTGCTGGACAGCAAAACCGCCACCCAGGCCCAGCTGCGCATCTACCTGTATACCAAAGACGAACACACCACCCCTTCTGTCAGCCTGGTGGGGGTCAGCGTGCGAGCGGTAGATGTGATCCCCGCGGGCGGGCGGCCCATCAACGCACGCCTGCACCTGATGCCCTATGCCGTTGCGCGGCGCGCCCCGGCGCTGCAGCCCGTTATGGACCTTGCCATCTGCCTGGCCAGCCTGACCAACCGCTGGGGCGCAGATATCCTGCCCGAAGAATTTGCCCTTGCCATGCGAGACTGCCGCAGTACTGACGCTGAGCGCAATTTAAGCTTTGCCGCCGCCGCCGCCGGGTGCTGGGGGTTCCCCTGCTGGGCCTGCTGGGGCAACCTTGCCTTGCTGCGCAGTGAGGTACGCGCTGGGTACGGCGTGATCGTGGGGCTGGAATCCACCCCCGCACAGCAGGCCGCTGGAATGCCGCCGCTGCGCTATGCGGCACTAAGGGGCTTTCGCCAGGGGGCACAGCCTGCCGCCCTGTTGGTGGATCCCTATGCCGCAGCGGAAGATTTTGACACCGAAACCGAGCTTTTGCTGGATGATTTTTTGGTTGCCTGGAACAACACCGCCCTGTGCATGCGCAAGCGTGACCCGGACGGTGCCCTGCCCGGCTGCCCAGCCCGCACCTCCGCCTGGCTGCGCCGGGTGCCCAAGGTTGCACCGGATCTGTTTGCCATGTACATCGGTAGCACCCAGCACGTTCTGCCGGATGATTTCTGCGCTACACTGCCTGCCCCAGCTGCACCCGCCGCGCCGGAAGAAGCTCCGGCAGAAGATGTCGCCCCCACCGATGCACCGGATACTCCAGATTCCCCGGCCGAAATCCCCGTTCCGCAGGAGACTGCCTCCCAGGCAGCACCGGTACATGGCGGCATTCTGGCGTGGTCCACATTGGATGAGCACCCCCATGCCACCACTGCGCACCGCCAGTTCCACTATGTCACCCCGGAACAGGGCTGCATCCGGCTGGCCGTTCCCCCGCCGCCGGGTACCCGCGCAGAACCGCGCAAGTACACCGTTTACGCCATCGAACCTTCCGGCTCTATGCTGGTGGGCGATGTGATGATTTAAGGCAATACCGCATAATTCTAAGTGCCGATACGGCGAGCGAGGTACGGCAGATGCTAAGCCAAAAGCGCAGATAATACTGGATGCTGCAAAGGTGAGCGCCGCCAGTGGCGGAAACAGCGAACCGAAGCAGGGGCAGCGGTCGCAGAGTGCGAGGGGCTTTTGCCCCCGAAGCACGATGCGGGTACCGCAACCCGACATTATCGAGCATTTTGGCAACGCAGATGCCGTGCCGCAGCTGCCGGAGCGGTGCTTGAGCCGTTAGGCGGGAATTGTGCGGTGTTGCCTTAGATTTACTATTACTGCTTGCCGGGCTGGGCGGCTTTGCGGCTTTCCTTGCGCTGCTAGATGGTAGCTATGCACAGGCAGCGGCTTCGGCGATTGTGGCACTGTTACTGTGCCCATTTGCAGTACCGATGCTGTTATCCTTGGCAGGAAGTGCCTTGATTGTCGCTACATCGGCAATATTTGCTTGGCTGTTCTGAAAACAGAATATGACGATGAACCGCTGTCTGAACAGCACCCCATTTGTTAGACAGTATGATATACTATTTAACAAGTGGGGTGTTTTGCTATGCCAAAAGGAGTACCAAACAAACGATATACGCCGGAATTCAAGAGAATGGTTGTAGAAACCATGAAAAAAGACATCTGAGTATCTATGCAGCGATGCAGGAATTTGGAATTAACGACCATAAAATTATAGAGCGTTGGGAACGCATTTATCTGGAAGAAGGGCCGGAAGGGTTAGCCATCGAACGGCGTGGCCGCAGCAGCAAAGGCCGTCCGCCAAAGCAGTTGCCGAAGCAGATGGAAGAAGATCTGCTAGCCGAAGTGCAGAGACTGCGTGCGGAGAACGATTACCTAAAAAACTTGCAAGCCTTGGTTTTGGAAGACGAGCAACGCCAGCGCAGAAAACGCAGGTAGTTCAAAAGCTGAGGCAAAGACATTCTCTGGATATTCTTCTCTCAATCGCTCAACTGCCCCGTGCCACTTTCTACTATCATCTGAAGCGGATGAACAGTTCAGATAAGTATAAAGCTGTCAAAGCGGAGATCACGGCCATCTACCACGAAAACAAAGGAAGATACGGCTATCGCCGCATTACAACAGAACTTCACAAGCGCAATTTTCTCCTGAATCACAAGACTGTCCAGCGGCTTATGAAGGAGCTGGGTTTAGTTTGCCGTGTCAGGAGGAAGAAGTATCGTTCTTACAAGGGTGAAGTTGGCAAAATTGCGCCGAATCTGTTAAACCGGGACTTCCGCGCCGAAAAGCCGAACCAGAAGTGGGTCACCGATGTGACAGAGTTCAGTTTGTTTGGCGAGAAGCTCTATCTCTCGCCCATCCTTGATCTGTGCAGCAGCGATCTGGTCAGCTATGCCATCTCTGACCATCCTGTTCTGAGTATGGTTACGACTATGCTGGATAAGGCTTTTGAGAAGATACCGGATGGAACCGGGTTGATCCTTCATTCTGACCAGGGCTGGCAATACCAGCATAAGCGGTATCAGCGGATGCTCCGCGAGAAGGGCATCCGACAGAGCATGAGCCGGAAAGGAAACTGTCTGGACAACGCCGTGATAGAGAATTTCTTCGGACTGCTCAAAAGTGAGCTGCTGTATTTGCAGGAGTTCCGCTCCATGGAACACTTCAAGCAGGAACTCGTTGCATATCTGGATTACTACAACAACCGCCGCATCAAGGCAAAGTTAAAGGGCTTGCCGCCTGCAATTCACAGACAGCAAGCCCTTTCGGCTGCTTGAACAATTTTTACTTCAGAATATTGTCTAGCTTTTTTTGGGGTCACTTCAGTCGGCTGCGCAGCGGTTTTTCTTTTTTTTAGATAACATTCAAAAAGTCATAAAGTCGGGATACCTTAATTTATTTTTACCTGTCTTGTCCCTTCGGAACGAACCAACAAGAATTTCTTGTGAGTTGCCTCATAGTCCAGCTCACCGTTTTTGTATATTCCATCGATCCTCACCTTCACCATCGACTTTGAAACCGCCAAGCGTTACCGTGAAGCCAACAAGCTGCCCCACCAGTTCCGCCGTGCAGCGTGGACCGACCTGACCGTGGAGGTGTATCTGTGATGGTTCTGGAAAACAGCTCCGTGTTAAACGCAATTCATCTCATACATGAGCAAACAAATAAGGCCCACCGCCAAAATTGACGGTGAGCCTTATTTTATGCTCATTTTTAACGATAACTCGCTATAAAAGCCTTATGCTCTGGGATTCTTAATAGCAGCCTGTGTAGCCTTTAGTCAAATCAGAGCGAAATATACATCGTGTTATCGTTTGTTATCTACTTGTTCAAGGGGGAAGTGTAACCTTTTTTAGGGAATTATCCCCCGTCCTTCTCTCCCCCTAACAACCCCCTCTCAGCTGGCTGAAGTGACAATAAGCCTGCTGAAACAAGAATATCTTTTTACTCTACGCCTTTACCATCGGTAAGGGCGTTTTTTATTTACACCAACGGAGGAAGTCAGCAATGAGATTACCCGCAGAGAACATCAAGGCCGCCCGCGAGGTTCAGCTCGTGGATTTCTTAAACACCTACCGTCCCGGAGAGCTTGTGCGCAAATCCAGGGATGAGTACTGCACAAAAATCGCACAGCAGCTTGCGGATCACGCCAAGCAAGAATCTGTTCCACTGGTGTTCCCAGAGCAAGGGCGGCAGAGGCGCACTGGATTATCTGCTGACGGTCGAGGGAATGAGTTTTCGCTCGGCGGTGATGCTTTTGAACGAGATGGAGTTTGTTCCTTTTCAGCAGGCCAGAACTGCCGCCGTAGAAAGCAACAGAACGCGCAGCTTTACACTGCCGCGTCCCGACAAGAACACACAGGCAGCGACCGCCTACCTTATGCACCGCGGCATTAGCCCCAAGGTGCTGCGCTACTGTGTGAGCAGCGGCATCCTGTACCAGACCACGCGCGCCAGCTATCGCAACTGCGTTTTCGTGGGTAAGGATGAATATGGTGTGGCGCGTTGCGCGTTCCAGAGAGGCTGTCAAGGCACTTTCCGTGGCGATGTTTCCGGCAGTCAAAAGCAATACGGCTTTTTGATTTCCGCTGAAGACCCGGAGTGCGATACCGTGGAGATTTATGAAGCGCCTATTGATGCCATGTCCGGTGCGACCATCCGGCAATATAAGCACGATAGGCCCTGGCGCAGCGTGCATTATCTGGCGCTGGGTGGGCTGAACCACCAGCCGATCGAGTATTTTCTTTCTCAGCACCCCCATGTGAAAACGGTCGTGCTTTGCTTTGACCGCGATGAGCCGGGGCGGAACTTCGCGGGAACCATCGCGAAAAAACTCACAGATAAAAAATACACGGTCAAGGATATGCCCCCGCCGTGGGTAAGGACTATAACGAATATCTGGTAGCAGCCAAAAAGCTGATTTCCATGGAAAGATGAGGTTGAACATGAAAACAATAGCTGTTGCAAATCAAAAGGGCGGCGTGGGCAAAACGACCACAGCCGTGAATCTTGGCACCTCGCTGGCCGCTATGGGCTACAAGGTGTTGTTGGTGACGCCGACCCACAGGGCGATTGAGCAGTTACCTTGGCTACACCGGCGCTGCCAACAGCGCCACCCTCAGCGACCTGATGGAATCCGTTATTTCAGACGAACCGCCACCAGAAGTGGTAATGCACCATGAAGAACAAGTGGATTTCATTCCTTCGGACATTGGTCTGTCAGATATGGAAGTGAGCCTGGTAAATGTAATGGCGCACGAGCGCATTATGGCGCAGGCTTTGGAGCCGTTCAAGGACAAATACGATTACTGCCTGATCGACTGTATGCCCTCACTGGGCATCCTTACGGTAGCTTCGCTTGTGGCTGCGGATCGAGTGCTGATTCCTGTGCAGGCGCAGCATTTTGCCTTGAAGGTCTGGTGTCGCTGTTCAAATCCGTCAACCAAGTAAAGCGCCGCATCAAGCCGGGTTGGATATTGACGGCATTGTGCTGACCATGGTGGACAAGCGCACCAACCTGAGCAAAGATGTCTGTGCTGCTTGCGGAGCGCCTACGGTCATGCGCTGAAGATTTACCGCGCGGAAATCCCTGTGAGCACACGCACCGCAGAGAGCGCTCCAGCGCCACACAGCGTGCTGAGCTACGATGCCAGCGGCCCTGCAAGCATGGCCTATAAAACCGCTTGGCAAAGGAGGTGTCGGAAAATGAGAGAGTACGGCAGCAACATCAATCTGCTCCTCGCTCGATAATCTGTTTTCGAGTGAGCAGGAACGGCAGGATGCCAAGTTAGAGAAAATCCAAATTCTGCCTCTGTCTGAGCTGCACCCCTTTGAGGGGCATCCGTTTCAGGTGCGCGACGATGAAGAAATGGACAAGATGGTAGACAGCGTCAAGGAATATGGCGTGATGACGCCCGCCATCGTTCGCCCGCGCCGGGATGGCGGATATGAAATTGTAGCCGGACACCGCCGCTGCCACGCCAGCCAGCGGGCTGGACGTGGACACTATGCCCTGTATTGTGCGGGAACTGGACAATGATACCGCCATTATATTGATGGTGGATTCCAACTGCCAACGCGAGCATATTTTGCCAAGCGAAAAGGCCAAGGCTTACCAGATGAAATTGGAGGCAATCAAAAGAAAAGGCGGCAGACCGTTAAAAATAAATTCTGGCCAACTTGGCCAGAATTTTTCGCAGCCATATTCCGTTGAAAAAGTCGCCGATGAAGCTGGAGAGAGTGTAAAAAAAGCAAGTTCAGCGTTTTATCCGCCTGAACAAACTCACCCCCCGACCTGATGCAGCTTGTTGACGACGGCAGACTCAAGACCACCCCTGCGGTGGAACTGAGCTACCTGACGCCGGAGGAACAGGAAGAATTTCTCTCTTACATGGAGGAAGAAGGCTGCACACCGTCCTTATCCCAAGCGCAGAAGCTGAAAGCTGCCAGCAAGGAAAGCGTCCTGACGAAAGACACAATCCACGAGATCATGTCTGCCCGGTCTCCCAGCGTAAAGCCGCGTGAGCCACAGCTCACGATTGCCGTATCCAAGGTCGAGCGCTATTTCCCCAAAGGTTTTACCAGTGACCAAATGCAGAATCTCATTGTGAAGCTGTTGGAAAATTACTATCGAAGCCACCAGCATGACAGTCGATGAGGTGTTCCTATGACGAGAGTTTTAGTCGTGGAACCCGGCTACTGCCCCTATCAGGCAGGCTTTGCCAGCGCGGCAGAAGCCGCAGCGCAGGTCATTGAGGGAAACCACCAGATTCTGAAACCGTTTGGGACCCCCAAAATCGGGCTGATATGCAGCTGTGATCAAGCCCGGCTGAAATACAACCGGCAAATCAACGATGACGGGCTGACCATCAGAGGGCGGTTCCTGATCTGCGGGCTGAACGGAGATAAGATCGTGGGTTTATCCAAGGAACAGGCAGACCGATACAGCCGCCTGCTGTTTCTGCCGCAGGTGGAAGATATGCGGTTCGGTGATTTTCCGGCGGCAAAGATCCGCCCGCAGGACGAGCGCTTTGGAAGTAAGATCTCTTTTTGGGAAAGGTTGAGTCGATGATGGATATGAATTATAAAGGCACCGTGATGCACATTGGCGCTGCCCCTGCAGAAGAACAAATCTACTGTTACAGCACCTCAGATGAGGCACAGGAAAGATCCTGCATTGGGCATTTGCGTGGGGATTTTGGCTCGGATGGCGAGGGCTTTTTTACAAGCTGGTTTCCGCACACCGGAAAAATTATGGCGGACGATGCGCACAAGGTTTTCTGCACAGAGCTTGATCATGTGGTTTCTGCGCTGCGCGAAAATGGCTTGCTGAAAGACCGCGCTACCATGGCTAAGCATACCGCACGATGGCAGGAAGCCAGAATTCCCTTGAACGATTGTGTCCAGATTGCATTGTGCATTGAAACTCGGCGCAGATTGTTTTACCTTCGGTGCAATCCTATGCGCGGTGAGTACAATTTTTACCTGTATGCCTATCACAAAGCGGCTCTGATGGAAGTACAGCGTAAAGCAAAGAATATGCCGGAGTTTTGCAATACGCGCCTGCGCAGCACCGGCGAGCCCATTGCCATCAAATACGGTGTACCCGGATATATTCCGCTGAAAAGCCTTACCGGCAGCAAGGCAGAAATAGACAAACGCATTGCAGAATTGAATCAATACCATGGTGCCGACAAGGCGCAGATTGCCGCGATGGAAGCAGGTTCGTTGTTTGGCTGGCATATCCCCGCTGCAAACCCGAATATGTACGATGAAAACGGCCTGCCCCGCAAAAGAAAAAGGGAGAATCACCGAGATGAGCAAACACGATAATGTCATCGGCTATATTGAATATCTTGACAGCAGCGGATGCGTTCAGGAGCGCATTCCGTATATCAATGCAGAGGAATTCAAAACCAGAATTTATGATTCTTTGCATTGCGGCGAACCCATCATTCCGGTTGTGTTTCCGGAGAATCTGAGCCAGCCCCTTACCTTTGAAAAGGGCACCGTTTTTCCGTGGGGTCAGCGAAGTGAAAAGCACGAGCTTCTGCCGTATGAAATCTACCAGACCAACAACCGCGAGATTGCATTTTTACGGTATGACTACACCAAAGACCATATAAATGCCGCATCCTATAAGCGGGTGTACCGCGGGCAGATGGAATGCTGGCAGACGCTGGACGGCCTCTACTGCCTGCACAATCAGGAAAACCGCCCCAACAGCAGAAAAATGCGTTCCCTTTCTGTCAGTGATATTATTGTGACGCATGAGGGCGGTCAGGCACACGCCTACTATGTGGAACCGATTGGTTACAAACAGGTGGATGACCTGCTGCCGGGGCTGGAACAAGCCAAGAAACGCAGCGTCGGGAGAGATGAACGATAACAAAACCAGCTCGGCAAAGGAAATTCTTCCATAAATGAATTGGATTTCATTGATTGATTTTTCTATCAAGACTGGATTTTCCCCTTATTATCTGCTATATTATAAGGGAAAGCGAGGTGTGTAAGGGAATGAGAACTTTTAACTATTCTGCACTGAAGGATCAGAAATGGGATTCTGAGATTTTGGGGTACATTGCAGGAATTTACCGGTATGCCGGCAAGCAGGAACTCTATCTGAAGCAGCGCCCGCAGGAATTGGAAAAGCTTGTCGAAATAGCAAAGATTCAGAGCACCGAGGCATCGAATGCCATTGAGGGAATTGTAACGACGAGCACCCGTATCAAGCAGCTGGTTGAAGAAAAAACCACACCCAAGAATCGCGACGAGCAGGAAATTGCCGGGTATCGTGATGTGCTGAATATAGTACATGAAAGCTACGATGCAATTTCGATTACCAGAAACTACATCATGCAGCTGCATAAAATCATGTACAGCCACATGAACAACCCGATGGCCGGGCAAACGAAGAATGTGCAAAATTATATAAGTGCAACATACCCGGACGGTCATACGGAAATCTTGTTCGAGCCATTGCCCCCTTATGAAACGCCGGAGGCGCTGGATCAGATCTGTACAGAGTATAACCGAGTCATCGGCAATTATGAAGTAGAACCCTTGCTTGCCATTCCGGTATTTATCCACGATTTTCTCTGCATCCACCCATTCAACGACGGTAACGGGAGAATGAGCCGTCTGCTTACAACGCTGCTTTTATACCGCAGCGGTTTTTATGTCGGCAGATATATTTCGTTGGAGGCGATCATAGCAAAGCATAAGGACTTGTATTATGAAGCACTCCAACAGAGCCAGAACGGATGGCATAACGGAACAGAAGATGTCGTTCCCTTTATCAAGTATATTCTGGGGACGGTCCTTTTCGCCTATAAGGAATTCGAAAAGCGCTTTTCTATTGTGGAAGAAAAGCTGCCTGCTGTGGATATGGTAAGAAAGGCCGCAAATGAGAAAATCGGTCGCTTCAACAAGCAGGATATTATGGAACTTTGCCCAACATTGAGCATAAGCGCTGTTGAAGGTGCCCTTAGAAAACTGGTGGCTGCCGGGGAACTCAAACGGGAAGGTGCCGGAAAATCGACTTACTATATCAGATTGCAATGAATCCCTTACACTATACCGCTTTCCCTTAAAATTGCATCGTTTTTAAGGGAAAGTATGCTATATAGTATCGTCAGCTCTGCACAGCAATGTGCAGGGCTTTTTTATTACCGCAAAGGAGATGAAACCGATTGGCGAATTACCAAAATATTTTACGGCAGGCACATCAGGCGATTGCCGATGTGGCGGACAATGCCGACAGCTGGCGGGCGTTTTTGCGCTCAGCCGCGTATACAACGCATTACGCCTTCCCGAATCAGGCGCTGATTTACAGCCAGCGTCCCGGTGCCACCATGCTGGCGGACATCGACACTTGGAACCGCGCTGCCGGGCGCTGGGTCAACCGCGGTGCGCGCGGCGTAGCGTCCCTTGGCACCGGCCGTATGGCGGGCAATGTGCGGTATCTGTTTGACATCAAGGATACCCACCCTGCCGGTAAAGGTGCCAAACCATTGGGCTGGCAAATCACCGATGCCAACCGCTATCCGACTCTGCAAGCCTTGCAGGAAAAGCACAGCGCCGAGAGTCTGCCGGAGATTTTCGGCTTACAGGCAGCCTTGTTTGTGGCGCAGCACGGCAAACAGCTGGACGCCGATTTGCAGAATGCCGTGATCGGCAGCACACTGGAATGGGCAAAGCCCGCAGGAGCAGACGGCGATTTTCGCCAACCTCATCACGCAGAGCGCCGTTTATATGGCAGCCGTGCGCTGCGGTTTGGGCGACAGTGCCGTGCCGCAGGACGCCTTTGCGGACATCGACCGCTTTGATACAGAATCCGCAGTTTTGGCGCTGGGCAATGCCGTCAACCGCGCGGGGCGGCAGATGTTTGCCGAAATCGGCGCTGTCGTCAAGAGCATCGACAGTGTTGCAAAGCCCCAGCCGAAACAGTATGATGTGAATGTAAGCAAGACGAACCAACAGGAGGTGCAGGATCATGGATATGATGAATCTGAACGGGTATCTGGTACCCAAGATGGCAATGAAGGAAACGCACAGACCGCCGGTCGGCAGAATCGGTCTGCAGCGGGAGAAGTTCCTGCAAGAGAACCACTCCCTGCTGTACGACAAGATGCTGCTGGACGGGACGCTGTACAGCGACCTGAAACAGACCGAGCAGCGCTATTGGAAGCAGGTGGAGCAGACCATCACGAAGCTGCTGGTCAGCAACCCGGCACCGGACAAGAACAACGACCCGTTGGGCTGGACGGCGCACATGAACAGTCTGCAAGCGCAGGCAGCGGAACTGGCGATGCCCATCGTGACGAGCCTGTAAATACCGAACCCACAACAGCGGAGAGCGAGCCATCGCCCTCCGCTGTTTCTGTTTCCGATGCACAGGAACTGCCGGAAAGCGTGGGGCGCGGCGACCTTGCCGAAGAAGTTGCCGCCGCCATCGGTCTGCCCTCCCCCGAACAGCAGCAGGAAACCATCCGCCAATTACAGCCCCATGCAAGTTGGCAGCCGCCCAGTAAGGATGACGGCACCCATATCGACGAGCAGGACATTGTCGATGCCCTTGTTATCGGCAGTGGCTTTTGTGACGGGCGTTTTCTCATACAGGAGTATTTCTCCGCAGCGGTACTGCCTACGGTAAAAAGAACAAGCCGACTGGCTGAAGAAAAAATACGGTATCGGCGGGCGTTCTTGGGATTTCCGAAATGGCGAAAGGGGGTTTCTGAATTATGATGCCAAGGGACTGAAAATCGAGCGCTATGCATCCAATGACGATCCGGGGTATTTCCGCCTGCTGCCGTGGAAGGAGGTCGCCCGCCGTTTGCACCTGCTGGTACACAACGACCAATATCTGGGTGAAAACAACAAGCAGGCCTATGAAAAATGGGAAGCGGAACAACAAGCCAAGCGCGACGCCCGCCAAGCCGAGATAGACTATGCCGAGAAAACCATCGCGGACTTTTGCGAACGCGAAGGGCTGGGTGCGCCTGATTTTTTCGGACCTTACGCACATCGACCTTGCCTATTCCACCACCGGGGACGGCGAACACGAAATTCAGGTGTACGCCAACTTCTTGCGCAATGAGATTGTGTATCTGGTTGACGGCTCCTTTGTGGACAGTGCGTGCTTCGACAGTACAAGGGCGCTTGCCAGGGATGGCATTGAGGACGTTGAATTTTCGCAGTTCATTGGCGATGCGGAAGCCGCCTATGAAGAATATCAGGAACGCCACAAGCCAAAGCCCGTGGAAAAGCGCCCGCTGGCTGCCGGAGATACCGTTTATCTGGAAAACGACCACCCCTTTACGGTGGAGGAGATCGGCATCTTCGATGTGCATCTGCGCGATGAGGATTTCCCGCTGATCGGGCGCGCCATCAACCGTGCGGAGTTTGCACGGCTGATGGCGGCGAACCCCAAAAACCAAACTCTGGCGGCACCCGAATTACTCAATGCACCGGACGCCGATGAGGCGGCAGAGGTTGTTGAAGGTGAAGTCTTAGAATCCGCAAAAGAAGAAACCTCATCTGGTTTTGGCGAGCAGGTCTTGCAGGCTGCCGAACTCATTGCCCTCAAAGAAGCCTATGAGCCGAACAACTACATCCCGCCGCAGGACCCTGCACCCCCCGCGCACACCACGCGAGAAGTTTGCCGCCAACATCACCGCCATCCGCACTTTGAAATCCATCGAAAAGCGCATGGCGGACGGCGGTCCCCACGCAAACGGCGAGGAGCAGGAAATTCTTGCCCAATACTCCGGCTGGGGCGGTTTGTCCGATGCCTTTGAACCCAATAAGGACAGCTGGCACAACGAATACACCGAGTTAAAAAGCCTGCTGGCAGAGGAAGAATACGCCGCTGCCCGCAGCAGCACCCTGACCGCCTTTTACACCCCAGCCGAAGTCATTGATGCAATGTACACCACCCTGCGCAAAATGGGTGTGGGTGCCGGCACGATTCTGGAACCCAGTATGGGTGTGGGCGCGTTTTTCGGGCAAAGCCACAGCTATTTGTATGAGCCGACCACCAGATTGTTTGGTGTGGAGCTGGACAGCCTGACCGGCAGAATCGCCCGCCAGCTGTACCAGAAAGCCAACATCCAAATCACCGGCTTTGAGAAAGCCGACCTGCCCGACAGCTTTTTCGATGTGGTCATCGGCAATGTGCCGTTTGGGGATTACAGCGTGGTTGACCCGCAGTATAACCGGCTGCACTTCAAGATCCACGATTACTTTTTCGCCAAATCCATCGACAAGCTGCGCACGGGCGGCATCATAGCCTTCATCACCTCCAGCGGCACATTGGACAAAAAAAGCGAGGAAGTGCGCAGGTACATCAACGCCCGATGCGACTTTATCGGTGCCGTGCGCCTGCCGGATTCTACCTTTAAGTCAGCCGGAACCAAGGCGATGGCGGATATTATTTTCCTGCAAAAGCGTGACCGCATTCTGGAGCAGAACGCAGGCTGGCTGCACACCACCCAGACGGAGGACGGGCTTGCCCTCAACAGCTATTTTGCCGAACACCCCGAAATGGTCTGCGGCACGCTGAAAACCATCAGCGGTCCGTATGGTCCTACCCTGACCTGTGAAGCATTTGCCGATAAACCTCTTGCCGATGTGCTGAAAGAAGCAATGTCCCACCTGCACGCTGAATTTCACTTTCAGGACATCGAACTGCAGGAATCCGGCACTGTCGAAGCCAGCATCCCCGCCGAACCTGATGTGAGCAATTACAGCTATTGTATCCGTGACGGTAAATTCTACTACCGTGAGAACGCCATTATGCGCGAGGTTTCTCTTGGTGCCACCTCTGCGGCGCGTATGCGTCTGCTGATTGAACTGCGGGACACCACGCGGGAATTGATTCAAGCCCAGCTGGAAGATATGCCGGATGAGGTCATCACGGAACTGCAAGCCAAACTCAACCGCCGGTACGACAATTATCACCAAAAATTTGGACTCATCAACAGCCGCGGCGCGTCGCTGGATATGCGGGATGACAGCGGCTATTTTTTTTGCTGTGTTCCTTGGAAAACCTCGACAGCGAGGGCAACTTCATCGGCAAATCGGATATGTTCTCAAAGCGCACCATCCGCGCTGCCCGCCCAGCTGAGCGTATGGAAACCGCCAGCGAGGCGCTGGCGCTGAGTGTCGGTGAGCGCGCGGGCATCGACTTTGGGTATATGCAGCAGCTGACCGGTAAGGACAAAGATACATTGGTGAACGACCTGCAAGGCGTCATCTTTGCCGACCCGCTGGAAAAGGACGCCAGCGGCGAACCGCGCTATTATACCGCCGATGAGTATCTTTCCGGCGATGTGCGCCACAAATTACAGGTAGCAAAGCTGGCGGCACAGAACAACCCCGCTTTTGCCGTAAATGTGCAGGCATTGGAAACCGTGCAGCCGAAGGACTTGGAAGCCAGCGAAATTGCCGTGCGTCTGGGTGCCACTTGGCTGGCACCTGAACTCATCAAGCAGTTTGCCGATGAACTGGTGGACGCGCCCTACTATGTGCGGGATCGCGTGAAGGTGCTGTACATACCGCTGACCGGCGTTTGGAATGTGACCAACAAGAGCTATACGGGCGGCAACATTAAAGCCACCGTGACCTACGGCACACAGCGCGCCAACTTCTACCACATCCTGGAGGAAAGCCTGAACCTGCGGGCCATGTGCGCATCTTCGACACCAAAGAGGATATGCAGGGCAACAAGATTCGGGTGCTGAACGCCGCTGCCACGCAGGAAGCCCAGATGAAACAGCAGCAGATCGAGGATGCTTTCAAGGGCTGGATATGGAAAGACCCGACCCGCCGCCAGATGCTGGTAAAGGAATACAACGAACGGTTCAACTCCCTGCGCCCCCGCGAATACGACGGCAGCCATATTCTGTTCCACGGTATGTCACCCGAAATCACGCTGCGCCCCCACCAGAAAAACGCCATTGCGCACATTCTGTACGGCGGCAACACGCTGCTGGCGCACGTCGTAGGCGCGGGCAAAACCTACGAAATGGTCGCTGCAGCGATGGAAAAGAAGCGCCTTGGGCTTTGTACCAAGACCCTGATCTGCGTTCCCAACCACCTGACCGAGCAGCTTGCCGGAGAGGCTTTGCAGCTGTACCCCAACGCGAATATTCTTGTAGCCCGCAGGACGGATTTTGAAAAAGCCAACCGAAAACGGTTCTGTGCGAAAATCGCAACCGGCAATTATGACATCATCGTAATCGGACACAGCCAGTTTGAGCGCATTCCGCTGTCGCAGGAACGGCAGGTCGAATACCTGCAAAGCCAGATTCACGATGTGATTAACCAAGTCGCACAGCTGAAAGAAGAACGCGCTGAGAACTTCACCGTCAAGCAGATGGAGCGTATGCGCAAGCAGCTGGAGAAAAAGCTGGATAAGCTCAACGACCAATCCCGCAAGGATGATGTGGTGACCTTTGAACAGCTTGGCGTGGACAGCCTGATGGTGGACGAAGCCCACGCTTTCAAGAACCTTGCGGTGCTTTCCAAAATGCGCAATGTGGCGGGCATATCTCAAACCGAGAGCCAGCGCGCCAGCGACCTGTATATGAAGTGTCGGTATCTCGACGAAATCACCGGCAGCCGCGGCGTGGTGTTTGCCACCGGTACGCCCATCAGCAACTCTATGGCGGAGCTGTTCACGATGCAGCGGTATCTGCAGCGGGAAACCTTGGAGCAGCACGGGCTTTCCTCCTTTGATGCGTGGGCATCCACCTTTGGGGAAACCGTGACAGCCGTGGAGCTTGCGCCGGAAGGCACAGGCTACCGCACAAAAACAAGATTCTCCAAATTCTATAATCTGCCGGAATTGATGAGTATGTTCAAGCAGGTGGCGGATGTGCAGACGGCGGATATGCTCAACCTGCCGGTGCCCAAACTGGTGGGCGGCAAGCCTATCAATGTGGCGCTGCCTCCCAGCCCCCAGCAAAAGCAGATGGTGGCTGACCTTGCCGACCGCGCCGAGGAAATTCGCGCCGGAAATGTAGACCCCACCGAGGACAATATGCTCAAGGTGACCAACGACGGGCGCAAGCTGGCGCTGGATCAGCGGTTGATCGACCCCAATCTGCCCGAAAACCCCAACGATAAAGTCCACGCCTGCGCCGAGAATGTGTATCGCATTTGGAACGATACCAAGGAAAAACGCCTGACCCAGCTGGTATTTTGCGACCTATCTACCCCGAAACCGGACGGATTTAATGTGTACGATGACTTGCGCAATCTGCTGATTTCCATGGGTATCCCCGAAAACGAGGTGCAGTTCATCCACAGCGCCAACACCGAGATGAAAAAAGCCGAGCTGTTTGCCAAGGTGCGCAGCGGCGATGTGCGTGTGCTGATGGGCAGCACCGGCAAGATGGGCGCAGGCACCAATGTGCAACGACTTTTGGTGGCAACACATCATCTGGATTGCGGGTGGAAACCCTCTGACATTGAGCAGCGCAACGGTCGTATGATTCGCCAAGGCAACACCAATGCCGAGGTGTATGAGTATCGTTACGTCACAGAAGCCTCGTTTGACAGCTATATGTGGCAGCTTTTGGAAACCAAACAGAAGTTCATCGGGCAGGTCATGACCAGCAAAAAGCCCTGCCCGCAGTGCAGATGATTTGGACGATGCAGCGTTGTCTTATGCCGAGGTTAAAGCGCTGGCAGCGGGCAATCCGATGATCAAGGAGAAAATGGATCTTGATATTCAGGTGGCGCGGCTCAAAACCCTGAAAACCGCCTACAACAATGAACATTACCGGCTGGAAGATGCCATTACGCAGGGATTTCCCGCAGAAATGCGCAAGACTGCCCAGCAGTTGGAAAACGCCAAAGCCGACGCCATCCTATTGCAGCAAAACACCAAGCGCGATGCGGACGGTAAGGATATTTTTACCATCACTTTGATGAACACGGTTTACACCAAGCGCGAGGACGCGGGCAAAGCCCTGCTGGATTTGCTGGGTATGGCGCTGAACCGTACCGAGCCGGTTTCCATCGGGCGGTACAAGGGTTTTGATTTACAGATCGCTTATTTTGCGATGGACAAAATGTATCTGGCGTATCTTGTGGGAAGCGGCATCAACCCGGTGCAGCTTAGCGCGAATGTCGTTGGCAATATCATGCGTCTGGACAACTGCCTGCGCAACCTGCCGCAGAGCGTGACCGACCTTGAAGCCAAATTGGTGCAGCTGCAAAAGCAGCTGGAAAACGCCAAGGATCAGCTTGCACAGCCCTTTGCACAGGCGGACGAGCTGGCTGAAAAGAGCAAGCGCCTTGCCGAGCTGGAGGCGCTTTTGAACCTGAACGAGAAAGACATTGTTCTGGACACCGTGCCGGACGAAGATCAACAGTGTCGTTCGGACAATCGACAGCGTGGACAAGAAAGGTAGAAGGTTTTACTATGAAAGAAAGAAGAAGCAACCGGGTCAGAGATGGCCCCCCGCAAGGAGTTATCAAGATGAAAAAATGGATCGTAATGCTTGCGATGCTGTCCTTATTGACAGCCTGCGCACAGACACCGGAACCGGAATCCGCTGAATTAACGGAGCTGTCGGCAGCGACATCCGAAAGCGCAGAACTCGAAGAAACACCCGCACCGATTTCAACTGCTGGGCCGACCGCGACCCCGAAGCCGTCTGCCACGCCCACAGCATCCCCGAAACCGACCGTAACTCCGGAACCGACAGTGACGCCCGCGCCGACTCCTGCCCCTACTCCTGCCCCTACGCCGGAACCCACGGCAGCGCCGACAACAGAACCTGCCCCGGCACAGATTAGCATGAGCTATGGTGCCGTGCCCTTTGATTTGGCAGCAGGCACCGAACAGTGGTGGAGCATCGACAGCTCCGATTCCGCCTATTGGGCGGTGCAGGAAAACATCAACGCCATGCGCGCTGCCGGTGGTCTGGCACCCTTAACGATGGACAGCGGTTTGAGCGCCGCAGCCGATGCCCGTTGCGAGAACTTTGTGGCGGGAGGTCCCTTTGACCACAGCGGTATGACCACCCGCAGCGAGATCTGCGCCGCCGGTCCGCTGGGTTCCGCCAGCGCTGTTTGCACCGGCTGGCAAGGCAGCCCTGCCACTACGCCAACATTATGGAACCCAGCTTCACCAGTATGGGTGTGGGCTGCTGGTTCTGCCAAACGGCAGAAGGACAATACACCTATTGGGTCGTGACCTTTAACTGATGCACGGCAACGTGATTCACTTCGGCGAACATCAACACAAGAATAACGCATATTGACCAAGGCAGTTCATTTCTGTTAGGTCTGAACACAGCACTTGAGCGCTCACATCCGTGGGCGCTTTTTTATTTGGAGGGATTCTATGAATCGAAAAACAAAATGGAGCCACCGCCTTTGGCGCTGGCTATGGCAGCCGTGATGTGCTGCACTTACTTACCAGTCGGCGCGTTTGCCGAAACGCCACTGCTGCAGGAAAGCGCGGTCGTTGCCGAGGAACAGCAGACCGATGAAACCGAAACAGACAGCGGGCAGACCGATGCCAGCAGCCCGGACCCCGGTGCGGACACTGAAGACGCACCGGTATCGTCCGAGGTGCAAAACGAAGAGTGCCCCGAGGAAGAACCCTCTGAGGAAGAAATCACCGAAGAACCCCCGGTGGAAAATGCTTCGGAAGATGCAGAATCTGTAATCGAGCCGCCCGCACAAGAAGTCGCACAAGAGCCCGCTGAAGAAAACGAGCCTTACACCTTTGACGGTGAAATCCTCTACGCGGATATGCCGGACGCCCCCACAGGCTCCTACATTGGCAGCTACGGTTTGCCGGTGGCGACCGGTGAAACCAAAATCGGGCTTGGCGCGTGGGATGCCGATTTAGAGCAGGATAGCTATCTGAGCGCTGAGGCGCTGGACAGTGACAATCTTACACTGGTAGCCCCACTGCTGGAAGATGCTGACTACGCCATTGTGCCGATTCTGGCGCAGGTGGAGTACCCCGCCGATGGCAGTTCCCTTGATCTGATTCTGCCGGACGGTGTGACCCTGCTGGACTACTACGGCGCAGCCCGCCAAGGACAGAAAGCCTGCTGCACAATGAGTACAGCGAAACCTCTGCTGCTGTGCTGGGTGTATATGTACAGGCGGATGCAGATTTTACCGCGCAGCTGGTTTACACTGCACCCGATGGCAGCACACTGACCAAAACCCTACAGGTCACCATCGACCGCAACGCCACTGCCGAGTATCCTTTTCCTGACAGCGAAATTGCCACCTTTGCCGAGCGCCCCACCCCTGCGGTGACAAGCGGCAAGATCACCAAGGTTGCCAAGTCAACGGTACATGGCTGATCTGGTTCAACGGCGAACCCGCCTACTGCTGCACCCACGGTGCGAATGGTCAGCCTGCGGGCTGCCCGCCGTACACCTATGTGAACACTTCCACCGTCAGCGCGGACCAGTGCATTCCCGGCGACCACTACGGTAACCAGATTCGCATCTGGGGCGGTTTGAACCAGCTCGCTTTGGCGATGCAGAGGATCTGCCCGCAGTTTTTTCCGCGGACGAGGGTGAAGAAACCTTCTCTTGGATTTTTGTGCATCAATTTATGACGATGTGCAGATGTATATTATCGAAAACTTCCCAAAAGCACCGCGGCGGAAATCTATCTTGCCTCTGCCGATGAGCTGGCGAACGGCGTTGAGACCTACGCCTCTGCCCGCGGTTACTACACCTACATCTATAATCCCGGTCGCGCAGGATGGCAGACCGTTGCCTTGATTGGTCCTGAAATCGGTGAGGAGGAACCTGAGCCGGAACCTGTTGTGCAGGAATACTATGCCAGCTGGGAGGCACCCGCTCAGACCGCCAGCGGCAGTTTTGATTTTTCCTATGGAATCTGCACGGATAAGATCCAGCTGAAAACGCAGGAAAAGGTGGACAGCGCGACCATCGAGATCGAGCCCATCACCAAATCCGGCAGCATCGAGGGCGGCAGCTGGTCTATCAGTCCTGCTGGAAAGCAAACTGTGACCACCAGCGGTCATACCGCCGATGACAACTACCAGAAAAACGGTTGCGATGCAGGCTGCAAGCTGGAGTCTGCACTATGCCGTTACCAAAACATCGGGCACTCGCAATGGACAGGTTGGTCCTTTCACCACGCAGGAGGCTGCTGATGCGGCCGCCAACAGTGCCCGCGACGCCGCCATTGCGGAATTGCAGGGTGAGGCCCAGAACGCTGTCAACAATGCTATAGCAGCAGCTAAAGCGCAGCTGGGAAGCATTCAGTTCCGCTATGAGGAAATCACAGTACCGTATGGATTCGGCAAGTACTGGGGCACGAACGGCAGCAGCCAAACGATTTCGGTACCCGCAAACACCAACAATGACTATGTCATGAAAAATGACGAGTGGAGTTTGCAGGTCAACCTCAAGAAAACCGACAGCGAAACCGGCAGCCAGATCGCAGCCGATGCCCAATATGAGATCTATCAGTGGGATGTGGTGACCGGCAAATACCAGCCTACTGGCGGCTACAACACCTACATCGTGCAGCGTCAGGGAGATGGCAGCTATGCAGTCATCAACAGCGCTGCCTATGCCACCACAGATGCCATGCGCCACACGCTGTATTACACCCAGCGCAATCAGGGCAAGTTCATCCTTGTGGAAACCAAAGCCCCTGCCGGGTATTTTGGTGACTGGACGGACATCGACCACCCCGGCACGGCAGGAACGCCCTTGGGCAAGCGTGCCTATTACATCGAGATTACGCAGGACAATGACAGTTCCGTGCTTTGGCTGGACAATGCCGACTACAACGCTGACATCCTGACCGTCGACAAGGGCGGTACCAAGCTGGTTACCGGTGGCGGCGTGGAAACTACCGTATCCATTTATAGCACCGCCAAAAATTCTACCCGCGTTTACAGCACCGACAACAGCGGCAAAGCTGCCAACGAGGACAGCTACACCACCACCGCCACGGACGGCGTAATGAAAAACGACCGTACCTTGGGCGAAATCAGCATCTCCAAGGTTGACCTTGATGCCGTGCGGTATGTGGGCGGCAGGGCAGCCCACGACACGGCATTTTCCAGCGGGCAGGCACACGGCGATGCTGTGCTGGACGGTGCTGTGTATGACCTGTACGCTGCCGAGGACATCACCCACCCGGACGGCGTGACCGGCGTAGTGGACTACTCCAAAATTGTGGATGCGGACGGCAATCCCCTCTGGCACACGACCATCCGTGACAACAGCGGACAGTGGGTATCGAATTACCTGCCGGTGCTCAAAAAAGACCATCTGGTAGCCAGCGCCAAAATCGAGGACGGCTGGCTGACCTTCGCAAACCTGTACCTCGGCAAATATTATGTCGTAGAGCGCTCCACCGGTACGGTCATTCCGCTGCGTGAGGGCGCTCTTGTTGTTTCTGGCACCTATCCCACTGTGGACAGCCGAACTAAGTCCGCCACCGGTCAAGTCACGGCACTGGCCAGCAGCGGCGGGCAGTACACCGATTGGGTGTACAAAAACCAGTTCAGCACCATCTCCAAGAGCAAAGCACTGGACGGCAGCTGGACCTATGATGCTTATTCGCTTTCCTTTGCCAACGGCTATCTGTGCGACGAACACAACTACTACATTACGCCCGCTTATTCCGATGAAGGCTGGTATGTGGAGAAAACCACCTTCAGCGATAACCGGCAGGCTGCCGGTGAGCAAATCGACAAGACCAGCTATCGCGCAAACTATCACCTGCACGCGGACAACACCCTTGCCGAAAGCCAGGATCAGGTTGCCAAGGCAATGTGGAAATCAGCAAGATCGTATCCTCCAGCGGGCAGTCCAATGGTTTGGAACTGGAAAACGCCGGGTTTACCTTCTATCTCGTTTCGATTTGTCTAAGGCAGCGCAATTTGACCAGACCCGAACCGGTGCCTACACGCTGCAAAGCATTCTGGATGCCTATATCAACAAAAAGCTATGACAATGCGCATCTGAAATGGGATTTTTCGGGCGAAACGCAGGCCATTGCCAAGACTTACGAGGTCAACGCCGCTGAGATTGCTGCCTACAACAAGACTTTGACCGCTGCCGGAGAAAACAAAAACGGCAAGGGTGACGGCTGGCAGCCCACCGGCAACGCCAATGAATACCAGCTGGCCGAGATCTTCAGCAGCGATACCGGCAACATCCGCGTGCAAGGGCTGCCCTATGGCACTTACCTTGTGGTGGAAACCACCACTCCGCAGGATCTGTATCAGGCAGAGCCGTTCCTTGTGAGCGTTGATCCTGCGCAGGATAACAACCCTTGGTGTGCCATGGCAACGCCCAAAGACAGCGTCTTGACCGGCTCTGACAGCTATCAAAAATTCACGACTTTGGACGAGGAAATCGAAGTTTATCTCCGCATCACCAAAATTGACGAGGAAACCGGCAAGCCCGTGCTACTGCCGGGCACGGCGTTCCAGATCTACTGGCTGGATGACATGGGGGCACTATCGCTATGACGATCAGGGCAATCCCAAACTGGTTACCATGACCGACACCGTAAACGGCCATCTTACCAAAAATGTCAGCACATTCTACACCAATGATGAGGGCATCCTGACCCTGCCTGAAAAACTTCCCTTGGGCCCAAATACCGTATTGTGGAGATCACCGGCCCCAACGGATTCTACAACGAATGGATGGATACTGCCGGCTATGAAAACGGGATTCTGGCCGATGATGCAGATGGCAGTTTCTATGTGGACTTCACCATCACCACCGACCGCATTTATCAGGCGACCGGCGATAAGAACGAAAACGGCATGGACACGCTGGTAATTGGCGAAAAGTATTCCAACCATGAAACCCTCGGCAAGCTGACCATCCGCAAGACCGGCGAGGTGCTGACCGGCTGGCAGTCTGAGCCGGGCGGCATTGACCCGTGGATGACCGGCGAGGCAGAAAGCGGCAACTTCGTGTATGAAACCCGCCCGCTGGCAGGTGCCGAGTACACCATCACGGCAGCCGAGGACATCTACACGCAGGATCGCCAGCTTGACAACTACGGCAACCGCACACTCTGGTACGCCAAGGGCGATGTTGTGGCAGTCGTAACCACAGGCGACGGCACTGCCGACACTGCCGTCTTTGCCCCTGCGCGCACGGCGGCGACCTATGATTTTCTGAGTATCATCCACGACGGCACCATCGGCGAGGTCAGCGTGACTCTGCCGCTGGGCAGCTACCACATTGCGGAAACCAAACCGCCGTATGGCTATGTGGGCACTGCGGACAGCTACGATGTCACCTTTGCATGGGACAACGAGCTGAACGATGTGGTAATGGCAAAGAGCATTGCCAAGTCTGGCGATAATGCTTTTGAACAGGCTTTCACGGTGGTTCGCAGCAAAGATGCAGATGCTGAGCTTGCCGAGCAGCAGACCCTCAAGTTCTATAATGACCGCGAAAAGCCTGTGTGGGCGTGTACAAGATCGACCGCGAAACCGGCAAATATCTTGCAGGTTCCGTGTTCAACCTGTACACCGCCGATGACATTTACGATGCAGACGGTCGTCTTGTTTTTGCCGCCGGTGAGCTGGTGGCTACCAGCCCCGAAACCAATGCGGACGGGTACACCTACTTTACCTGCGATATTCCCATCCGCGGCGAAAAGTACGGCAGCAGCACCCACAAGGATGCCACCACCAACAGCGGCAAGTATATCGTCAAGGAAATCCGCGCCCCGCTGGGTTACTATGTCAACGAAGAACCGATTGAAGTCACCTTTACCTATGACGGGCAGGCTGTGCAGGTTTTGGAAAGCACCTGCACCGACAAGCCTACCGAAATGTGGGTGAGTAAGCGCGATTTGACCAACGACGAGGAACTGCCCGGTGCCACCTTGACCATTCAAGATGCAGATGGCAATGTAGTAACCTCTTGGGTATCTTTCGACACGCCCCACCGTGTGATGGGGCTGCACTTGGGCGATGCCTATACCCTGACCGAAACCCGCCCCGCCGATGGCTACGCGCTGGCGGATGAGATTACCTTCCGTCTGCTGCAAAAGGTGGACGAGGACGGCAGCAACCTGCAGGAAGCCGAGGTCTACTACCTGACCACAAAGAACTTCCTGTTCTGGACTTGGGATGGCTGGAAGCTGCTGGACGATGCGACCGTTATTATGAAGGACGACATCACGAAGGTACAAATTTCCAAGGTGGACATTGCCACAGGCAAGGAACTCCCCGGTGCAGAGCTTACCATTACCGACAAGGACGGCAAAGAAATCGACCGCTGGGTATCCACTGATACGCCGCACTATATCGAAAAACTGCCTGCCGGTGACTACACGCTCACCGAGATTACGGCACCGGATGGATATGACATTGCGGAGAGCATTCGCTTTACCGTTCTTCCCACCGGCGAAGTGCAGACTGTTGTGATGAAGGATGCCCGCACCCCGGAGAAAACGCCTCATCCCGAAGAAACACCGCATCCCACGGAAACCCCGCAGCCGACACCCAGCGCCACGCCTGCGCCGACTCCGGCACCGCAGCCAATCATTCCTCAGACCGGCGATACCTTCCCGTTGGGATTGCTGCTGACCGTAGCTGGTATTTCGCTTGCCGGGCTGGCGGTGTTGATTTTCAAGTGTGTCCACAGCAAAGCTGTCACCGAGCGCGACTCTGAAACTGAGGACAGTGAACACTAAGGAGCGATTCCTACAATGATCGAATTTGCAATTTTGGGGAGACCTCGCGGGCCTCCTTATTTTTTATGGAGTTTGAACATGAACCAAAAAATCACCGCATTTCTGTTTGGCTTATTGGGCACCACATTGCTCATTTGCTCTTGCATTCTGGCACTGTATTTTCGGCAGTCCTCTCAGCAGGTAGCGCTGTACAGCCAGCTGGCAGCTTCTGCTTCTTACTTTGATACCGGCGAACTCACCGGGGAAGGGAGTCTTCTATCCGAGCGCGAGAAACTGTATCAGCAAAACCCTGACATGGTCGGCTGGATTCAAATCGAGGGCACCGGCATCGACTATCCTGTGATGCAAACACCGGCAGACTCCAACTATTACCTGAAGCACGACTTTGAAAAAAATTACACGGACTACGGCTGCCCCTTTATGCAGGCAGACTGCGATGCGCAAGCCCCCTCCGACAACCTGATCATCTACGGTCACAACATGAAAGACGGTTCGATGTTTGCAGACCTTGCCAAGTATCGCAGCAAGGATTTCTGGCAATCACACAAAACCGTCTGGTTCGATACCGCGCTGGGCAGTTGTGCCTATGAAGTTTTTGCCGTGATCCACACGACCGTGCAGGCAGATGCTGCCGATGCGTTCCCGTTCTATCGGTTTGTGAACGCAGCATCCCCGGAAGATTTTGCCGATTATATGTCGGCCTGCAAGGCATGGGCGCTGTACGATACAGGTATTTCAGCTGAGTACGGTGACAAGCTGCTTACGCTTTCCACCTGCGACAACATTACCGATAACGGCAGATGGCTTGTCATCGCCAAACGAATCTTATACTGAAGGGAAACAAGAAAATTATGGAAAAAGAACTTAGTCCCTGCCGCGTATGGCTTTATGCCAGAATTCCCGGCGACTATGTTGGAAACCATGGACAGCATAAAAGTTTGTGCCTTACAGGCTCATGCTGATGGCTGCACCGTTGTGGGCAGCAGCACCGATGCGCATGGCGGATGGCTGCTGCGACCCGGATACCGGGAAATGCTGCGGCATATCCGCAAAGGCGAAATCAACACTGTGTATATCTGCCGGATGCGCCATATCAGCCGCAGCGAAGGGCACCTCTTTTCGTTTTTCAGGCAGCTTATGAAGCACGGTGTAAAGGTGGTCGCCACGGAATATAACATCGAATACCGTGCGGCAAATTTCAAGCTGGGCAGAAAAATTGACACCTATGCGGCACGGCACCAGTGCGCAAAACCTTTTGGCAGACGGCGTACTGTTCCGCAGGAACAGTACGAGCAAGCACGGCAATGTGATATCACATCGCCCTCTTGTTAGGGGAAGCACCCTAAAACCCCCGTCTTGGATGGTGAACTATGAGAGAACGCCCCTATAAAAAATTATTGCGGCTGAATCAGTCCGAGAAAGATCGTCTGCTTTATCTGAGCAAAAGCACCGGACTCAACCAAGAGCAGGTACTGCGCAAGGCGCTGATGAATGCACCGCTTTTGGAACGCCCGACAGCAGATTACTTAAAAATGTCTTACCAAATATCTGCCCTTGGCAACAATCTGAATCAGCTTGCCCATGTGGCAAATGTCAGCGGAAACGCAAACAACACGGACCTTCTGATTGCAAGACAGATCATGGAAAAAAAGTTTGGATGTATATCAAAGGAGGCGGTGTGCCATAGCCTATACCAAAATCATACCTGTCAGGCATCATCTGCAAAGGTGTCTGGATTACACCAGCAATCCAAATAAAACTGAAATCTTTACCGAGAGCGATTTGAAGCGCCTGTTATCCTATACGCAAAATCAGGACAAAACCGAACACCAGCTGTATGTGTCGGGATTTCATTGTGACCCGGATACGGCCTGTCAAAGCATGGAAGAAACCAAGCGCGTTTGGTTCATGCCAACTGACAAGGGCATTCTAGCGTACCACATTATACAGAGCTTTTCCCCCGGTGAGGCTACGCCGGAGCAGGTGCATCAAATCGGCTGCGAGTTTGCGCGCCGATTTCTGGCAGACCGCTTTGAATGCACCGTTTCCACCCATCTGGACAAGGGACATCTGCATAACCACATCGTAACCAATTCGGTTTCCTTTATAGACGGAAGAATGTTTCGGAATGACTTTGACACCTATTATAATGGCATCCGAAAAATCTCGGATGAACTCTGCCGGGAAAACAGACTCTCCGTCATTGAAACCGACGGCAAAGGGCAAGGCTATGCCGATTGGCTCAG
>VOFJ01003860.1_pt1 | contig 32737 bp, 44 predicted proteins | sample 5384081 | NCBI WGS metagenome assembly VOFJ01 (sample SAMN12384729, study PRJNA508395) | human gut metagenome | isolation source: healthy gut I | host: Homo sapiens | reverse complement strand
AGTTATCTTTTTAAGGATAACGAATCAAAACAATAACTACTCATTACATTGTAAACACGATGAAATGAAACTGCGAGAGAACCGCCAGTTTTAAACGCTAGTAAAACTGGAAGGTCAAACAAGAAAGAGCGCAGGGTGGATGCCTTGGCACTAAGAGCCGATGAAGGACGTGATAAGCTGCGAAAAGCTGCGGGGAGGAGCAAATATCCATTGATCCGCAGGTATCCGAATGGGGAAACCCACCTGGATAAACTCCAGGTATCCATACGCCAATCCATAACGTATGGAAGGGAACCCCGGTGAACTGAAACATCTAAGTACCCGGAGGAAAAGAAAGAAAACTCGATTACCTTAGTAGTGGCGAGCGAAATGGGAGGAGCCTAAACCAGCGTGCGTGCATGTTGGGGTTACGGACTGCATAAGTGAGCGGATTGGATAGGCGAATGGTTTTGGGAAAGCCAGCCGGAGAGGGTGAAAGCCCCGTACACGAAATCCGACCGGGACGGCAGGATCCAGAGTACCACGAGACACGTGGAACCTTGTGGGAAGTCGGGGGACCACCTCCCCAAGGCTAAATACTACTTAGTGACCGATAGGCGCATAGTACTGTGAAGGAAAGGTGAAAAAGGACCCCCGGGAGGGAGTGAAAGAGAACCTGAAACCCTGTGTTTACAAGCTGTGGGAGCACCTTATAGGTGCAACCGCGTACTTTTTGTAGAACGGTCCGGCGAGTTACGCTGGCTGGCGAGGTTAAGCACTAGAGCCGAAGCCGAAGGGAAACCAAGTCTTAAGAGGGCCAGAGTCAGTGTGGAGCAGACCCGAAACCGGGTGATCTATCCATGTCCAGGTTGAAGCTGCCGTAAAAGGCAATGGAGGACCGAACCCACATCCGTTGAAAAGGGGGGGATGAGGTGTGGATAGGGGAGAAATTCAATCGAACCCGGAGATAGCTGGTTCTCCTCGAAATAGCTTTAGGGCTAGCCTTGGTATAGATTTGCGGAGGTAGAGCACTGAATTTCCTAGGGGGCGTCAAAGCTACCGAAGAATATCAAACTCCGAATGCCGTAGATGCTTATCGGGGCGCGACGCCGGAACTGCGCAACTGCGCCGACGTGTCCGTCGGTCAGGATCAGCGCGACACCGCCAATGAGCGTAACACGCAGAAGTGGCAGATCCGCGCCGACAAGGATGGCAAGTACACCATCTCCCCGGCGCTGACGCAGCAGCGTCTCGCCATCGCCACCGGCAACGAGCAGAACATCGATCTGGAGACCCATCGTCCCGCCGCTGGCACCGTCGCTCAGTTCCCGGCTGACCTGGTCAGCGACAACGCGCTGTTCACGCTCACCGGCCACATGGGCATGTCCGCCACCGTGGACTCCAAGACCGTGAACCCGTCCTCCCCGTCCAAGATCACCGTCAAGGTGAGGGCCGCATCCAACGCGAACACCGGTGACGTCACCGTCACCCCGGTCGTGCCGGAAGGCTGGGAGATCAAGCCCGGAAGCGTCAGCCTCAAGTCGATTCCGGCCGGCAAGGCCGCCATCGCCTACTTCAACGTGGTCAACACCACTGGGACGGGCGACGCCACCGTGCAGTTCAAGCTCACCAACACCAAGACCGGTGAAGAGCTCGGCACCACCAGCGTGGCGCTGACCGGCAGCCTGACCAAGGACGTGGAAGCAAGCGACTACGCGGCGAGCTCTCAGGAGACCACCGGCGAGCATGCTCCCGTGGGCAACGCCTTCGACAAGAACGCAAACACGTTCTGGCACAGCAAGTACTCCAACCCCAGCGCCAATCTTCCGCACTGGCTGGCGTTCAAGGCGTCGCCCGGCGAGGGCAACAAGATTGCGGCCATCACCCACCTGTACCGTCAGGACAAGCTGAACGGCCCGGCCAAGAACGTCGCAGTGTACGTGGTGGCGGCCAGCGACGCCAACAGCGTTGCCGATGTCACCAACTGGGGTGAACCCGTCGCCACGGCTGAGTTCCCGTACACCAAGGAACTGCAGACCATCGCGCTGCCGAATACCATTCCGTCCGGTGACGTGTACGTCAAGTTCCAGATCAACGACGCATGGGACCTCACCGAAACCAGCGCAGGCGTCACCTGGGCGGCTGTCGCCGAGCTGGCTGCGACGGCCAAGGCCACTCCGGTCGAGCTCACCGAGCCCGAGCAGCCGAAGGACAACCCCGAGGTGACGGAGACTCCGGAGGCTACGGGTGTGACCGTTTCTGGCGATGGTGTTGCCAATGGCGCGCTGTCGCTGAAGAAGGGCACCACCGCGCAGCTGACCGCGAAGGTCGCGCCGGATGACGCGGACCAGGCGGTGACGTGGGCCTCCAGCGATGACAAGGTCGTGACGGTCGACAAGACCGGCAAGGTGACCGCCGTCGCGAAGGGCGTGGCGAAGGTGACCGCGACCACGGCGAACGGCAAGTCCGCCTCTGTGACCGTCACCGTCACCGAGGACTCTGAGGTGCCCGGCCCGACTGGCCCGACCAAACCGGGTACGGAGAAGCCGACCACGAAGCCGACCACGAAGCCGAACGACGGCAAGCTCAGCGCCACCGGCGCCGACACGGCGGTGCTCGCCACCATCGCGGCTCTGTTCGCGCTGGCCGGCGGTGCGGTCGTCGCGGTTCGTCGCCGCAGCGTCCGCTGACGCTGATCGGTTCTGACCGATCAATAGCCACAGGAGGCCCCTCACCAACCGTGAGGGGCCTCCTCGTATATGTTATGCGCCATGGTCTCGCCCCCCCCGGCGCTGCGCGTCACCTCCCGCCAGCGGGAGGATATTTGGCGAGGGGCCGAAAACGCGAGAAGCCCCCTTGCGGGGGCTTCTTCATGACTTAATCAAGTGTCACACGCGGGTCAGCTTCTTGTGCAGGCGGTGCGGGCGTGCCGCGTCCTCGCCGAGGAGGCGGGCGACACGATTCTCCCTGGTAGGCCTGGAAGTTGCCTTTCGAACCAGTACCACTTGGCCGGGTTCTCGTCATCGCCCTCCCACGCCAGGATGTGCGTGGCGATGCGGTCGAGGAACCAACGATCGTGGGAGATGACCACGGCGCAGCCGGGGAAGCCGAGCAGCGCGTTTTCAAGGGATTCCAGCGTCTCGACGTCCAGATCGTTGGTGGGCTCGTCGAGCAGCAGCAGGTTACCGCCCTGCTTGAGCGTGAGCGCCAAGTTCAGGCGGTTGCGCTCGCCGCCGGAGAGCACGCCGGCCGGCTTCTGCTGGTCGGAGCCTTTGAAGCCGAAGCTCGCCACATAGGCGCGGGTCGGCACTTCGACGCCGGCCACCTCGATGAAGTCGAGTCCGCCGGAGACAGCCTCCCACAGGTTCTTGTTCGGGTCGAGGCCTTCACGGTTCTGGTCGACATAGCTGATCTTCACGGTGGCGCCGATCTTCAGCTCGCCCGAAGTCAGCGGCTCCAGACCCACAATCGTCTTGAACAGCGTGGTCTTGCCCACGCCGTTGGGGCCGATGACGCCCACGATGCCGTTGCGCGGCAGCGTGAACGACAGGTCGTCGATGAGCACGCGGTCGCCGAAAGCCTTGTGCAGGTGCTCGGCCTCCAGCACCACGGAGCCCAGACGCGGGCCGGCCGGAATCTGGATCTCGGAGAAGTCGAGCTTCTTGTTGTTGCGCGCCTCGTTCTCCATCTGGTCGTAACGCTCCAGACGGGCCTTGTTCTTGGCCTGACGGGCCTTGGGCGAGCTGCGTACCCACTCGAGCTCGCGTTCTTGAGGCGCTTGGCGAGCTTGGCGTCCTTGGCGCCCTGGATCTCCAGACGCTTCGCCTTGGTCTCCAGGTACGTGGAGTAGTTGCCCTTGTAAGGATAAAGGTGGCCGCGGTCGACCTCGCAGATCCACTCGGCAACGTTATCCAAGAAGTAGCGGTCGTGCGTGACGGCGATGACGGCGCCCTTGTACTGGTGCAGGAACTGCTCGAGCCACAGGATCGACTCGGCGTCCAGGTGGTTCGTCGGCTCGTCGAGCAGCAGCAGGGTCGGGGGCTTCGAGCAGCAGCTTGCACAATGCCACACGGCGACGCTCGCCACCAGAGCACACGGAGACCGGGGGTGTCCATGTCGGGGCACTGCAGCGCGTCCATGGCCTGGGCGAGCTGGGAGTCGAGATCCCAGCCGTTCGCCGCATCGATCTCGTCTTGCAGCTTGCCCATCTCGTCCATGAGCGCGTCGAAATCGGCATCGGGGTCGGCCATCTCCTCGCCGATGGCGTTGAAACGCGCGACCTTCTCGGCGATCGGTCCGAACGCCATCTTGATGTTCTCGCCCACGGTCTTGGTGTCGTCCAGCGGCGGCTCCTGCTGAAGGATGCCGACCGTGAAGCCCGGTGTGATGTAGGCCTCGCCATTGCTGACGGTCTCCAGTCCGGCCATGATCTTCAGCAGCGTCGACTTGCCCATGCCGTTCGGGCCGACCACGCCGATCTTCGCGCCCGGCAGGAAGCTCAGGGTCACGTCGTCGAGGATCACACGGTCGCCGTACGCCTTGCGAGCCTTGATCATCTGATATACGAATTCTGCCATATAATACCTAACCATTCACTAAACGTTGAAGTTCCAACGTTTTGCGGGACCCGACCCCGTAATGACACCAATGGAAAACGACGCGACCGTTTACGGGGTGTCCCGGACGGCCCGTTGTGCGTCATTCGCTGTTGTGGTTGTCCCGTGTCATCGCCGGCGCCTTGGTCCTACGCAAAAGCACCTTGTGTGGATTATCCCATATCCCATCGTCATGCCGCAACGGTGGATCTGCAATCGGGTTTACGCGTTTTTTTGCGTGGGCCGAGGGCGTTTACATGGGTGGTTCAGTATCCGGCCTTGATGGCGGTGATGGTGAGTTCGCCGCGGTTGGTGTATCCGAGTGCGGCGAAGATCTCGGATATGTAGGAGCGCACGGTGGCCTCGCTCAGGCCGAGCCGTTTGGTGATGGTCTTGTTCGGCAGCGCCTGGATGAGCAGGTCGAACGTGGCGCGCAGGTGGTTCCGGGGAGACGCCCACTCGGTCGCGGAAGGCGTCGTATCCGGGGTCGTTTCTTCCCGGAGTATAGATAGCTGTCGGCGAGAATACTGGTAGGGCGCGGTCCGAACACCGTGCATCCCGCGTGGGCCTGTTTGATCAGTTGGACGAGTTATGCGGAGGGGGATGTCCTCTGGTCAGGAATCCGCGCACGTTCAAGGCCAGTGATTTGGCGAGCGATTCCTCGTGTTCGGAACACGGTGAGCATCATCATCACCGCGACCGACGGGTAGAGCCCGGCCATCTCCTTCGCGGTCGCCGGCCCGTCGAGGACGGGCATGTCCACGTCCAGCAAAGCCACGCCCAGTTCCCGCCGGGACCGTTCGGCCCCCACCATGAACTTCCTGACCGCGAAGCCGACGACGACCGCGCCCACGGACAGCGGGATGTCACCGACCATGCGGGCAAGCCGGACCCATGGTTTCGATACCGATAAACATCAGGGTCGAATCCCATCGCCAATCAGTGTCGGACAACGGGAATCCCGTGGTTATAATTGGATTACATCGTCGAAGGGTGCCTGTGACGAGTCGAGGTTCCTGTGAAGAGTCGAGGGAGAAATCATGAGAACGGTGAACAAGAAAAACCATGACCATCGTCGGCGTGCTCGCGGTTGTCGTCGTTCTGTTCTGTGCCGCGTTTCAGATTGCCTCGGAGAACCAGGCGAACGCGGAATATGCGCGGGGAGCAGGATGACGCCCTGACGCATGACGTCACACCGATCGCGCAGCTTGGTCCCATCTCCCTGGGCGACAATAACGGCGTTCGCGAGCTTTTCGGCGCGCTGCCTCTGCATAGTGTGGACAGGAAATACGAGATCGACGCGGAGCATGAGTCTCTGACGATCAACTACCTTGAAGTGGTTGGGGATATCGGGGTCGATGACGTGTGGCGGGACCTGATCTACAACTCGGTCGTGTCCATGGCATCCATCCCCAACCTGTCGGACATCACCTACAACTTCGTCGGCGACGGCTACTCCTTCACGCGCGAGGAAATCGAAGACGTGTTCGGAAAACGATTGCCGGACCTGCTCGCGTCGTCGGGGAATGGCAGACCGAGGTTCGGTCCCGATTGGCATCTCAGAAATTCTGCCAGCAGTTCTACGCATAGGAGAAAAGAAAAGCCGGAGGAATGCCCCTAGCGGAATCTTTGTGCTGCCTGTGCGCGCCATACAATGGAACATAACGGTGACCGTGACTGTGGAATGAGGTGGGTACGGTGTCGGGCGATTGGCTCAATGATCGGGTAGAGGATGTTGCCTTGGCTGTTCATTCCACGCAGATGGAGGGGCGGTGCCGTTTCCGTCGCTTTCATGGATGACGCCAGGGATTATGCGAGGCTTGATCGATCCCGCCGAGTTGGTGGCCCGCACCCGCGACGCTATGGTCTGGACGCGGCATGACGTACCTCCGCGCCGCGCATGATCCTCTCTGATTCCCGGCACCGATGTGCTGAGGAATCTGGCCGGTGCGTCGAGTGCCGTGGAATTGGCCGCCGTCGAGAACGATCTGTGAACGGCGCGTTCCATCGAGCTGCATCGAAGCCTTCCGAAGGCCGAGGGCACGCTTGCGCAGTTGCAGTGGATTCATCGCCAGTTGTTCCGGGATGTGTGACTGGGCCGGCGAGATTCGTGTCATCGACATGGCGAAGGGTGATGGAGAGCCGTTCCAGCCGCTGGAGCTCTTCGACATGGGAGTGATCTACAGCGAACGGATGCTGCGAGAGGACAACCTGTTGCAGGGGATTGCCGTTTGAGACGTTCATCGACGGTTGAGCGTAAGCTACAACAATTTCAACATCCTCCACCCGTTCCGTGAGGGCAACGGCCGCGCCCAACGAGTGTTCTGGGACGTCGTGGCCCGTGACGCCGGATGGCATTTCGACTGGGGATTGGTCGGCAGACGCGAGAATGACCCGGCCTCCATCGCCGCCATGCGGTCGAACGACCTCGGGCCTCTGGAACAGATGTTCGCCCGGATTACCAAGCCTCCTGCCGAACCATTGGCGACCGGTGTCCGATTCAGTCATCTCATGGACGGGGAATATCAGGGAGCAGCCCAATGTCGGATACCGTCTCAGCAAGGGCGACTATCAAACATTGCGGGTGAAATACTCGTACCAGATGCCTCAAGAGTGATGTCAGTTGGTGTCGGCGCATCCCATCGCGCTGATTGCCGGTTCATTCCGCTGCCCGGCCTTGGAATGCGAGCCGGGCGACATTCTCAGATACGATCCCGACGCAGGGGGGTAGGCGAGAGGTAGCTGGTGGGTTGTGCCGCGGGGGGGGGCGATTCCGTCAATTCCTCACGCTTGGCATTGCCGATGTGTTTGCTGATCGTCGTGATGCCGCGTCCGAGTAACAGGACGAGCTGTTGCCTTGTCGTCCACACCGCGTCGCTGCAGAATGTGATGGGATGCGAGGGTGCTCGTGTCGGAACTCGGCAGCCGTGCCCTATTCAGTCGCGTTGACGGTTCTGAAGAGTTGCGGCTCGTATCGTTGAAGGTCGTCGAGTAGGTAGCGCGCGTCGAGTTGTTCGATGCCGTAGGAGCCGTCGGCCACCTGTTGGCTGAGTTGGCTGGAATAATAGAGTTTCATCGCATCGGCGGCTGTCATGTCGTATTGGTCGGCTATCAGCGCGATGAGATCGGATTCGAGATGCTCCTTGCGTAGCGTTTCGAGCTTCGTCAGTGTTTGTGGCGTGATCGTCATTGTTCTACCTCGTAGGTCTCGACGTATCGCAGGGCTGCGATCGACCGGGGTGTGAGGAAGCAGTACTGGTCGTTTCGTTCGTAGAAGGCTAGGGCCTGCAGGGTGCGTTCCATGTCCCATAGCTCACGCATGTACATGTCTATGGCCGCGTAGACCTTGTCATCCGCAACGCCTCCGATGATGAGGTCAGTTCCCAGGGAGGCTGTCCGCCCCGACGACAGTTGCATACGAATCGAACCCATTCGGCGTCGTTCTCGTTGAAACGCAGAATATGGAGATTCGCCGTTTCGTCGAATTCGTACACGTTGACCAGCGCCATGCCATGCGAGCGCAATGAACGTCGCAAGGCCCAGCGTTCCGCCTGCTTCGGATAACTGGTGGCGTAGAACCCCGAGCCGAAATCGAGGTTCTTGCGTGAGTGGATGGCGTCGGGCTTTTCGATTGTGACGTCGGAACCGTGGTACAGCCTCATATGCAGATTCCCTGCTCGCGCACGTAGTCCGTCAGGTCGTTGACGAGGTATTCGCTGCCGAGTGTGTGCAGCATGTCGTAGCAGGGGACAAGGTAGCCGTCGATAGCGTTGGCCTTATCGAGAATGCGATAGGTGTCGGGCACGGACTTGCCCCAATGCTCGGCGAGCCGATACAGCATAAACGTGGAGAAAACGATCTGGCTGCGTTCGAGCTTCGTCATGTCTCGCCTCCTTGCCTCATCGAAAGTGAATGAATCTTCCGTGGTGTGGAATGCCGTCGCGTCGGCATCGCTTACATCGATTCTAGCAATGCTGGGTCTCGGATTAGCGACAGATGACACAAACTTGACACAAGTGACGATCCAAGCCGACCATGACACACTTTTGTGCCAGCGGACACGCCAAGGAAACGTTGAAATAGCAACGATCACGAAGGCTGACCCATCTGAACAATAAACTCAGCCATATAATACCTAACCATTCACTAAACGTTGAAATTCCAACGTTTTGCGGGACCCCTGATCCGGTAATGACACAACCGGTTTCGGGGGGTGTCCCGGACGGCAGTCATTCGTGTCATCCGCCCGTCCGTTTTCCGTGTCGCCACGGCCGTTCCGGTCCACGCAAAAAGCACCTTGTGGATTATCCCATACGCCATCGTCATGGCGCAACAGCGCGAACGCGCGCATGCGGCGTGTCCTGACGCCGTCAGAATGAGGCCACGGGGGGCTAGCGTTTTCAGGGTATGGAGGCGGGGTTGCCCGTCGTCCTTCGATGAGAATCCCGGGGACCTGGGGGAAAGGGGAATGTCGTGAGGCGTTTCGGAAAGGCCATGGCGGCGTTGGCCGTGGCCGCATGCACATATTGTTCGGGGGCGTCGCCACTGCGAACGCGGCGGATGTAACGAATACGGACGATCCGATCACGTCGTCCAACGTGAGGGTGTCGGATGTGGGAGCGCAGACGGCGAACGTGTCGTTCGACTACAAGATCGACCCTGCGCAGGTGGACGAGATCAAGGACGTGTGCTTCTCTATCGAGGTGCAGCGTATCACCGACATCACCCCGATAGAGAAGGCGCACTCAAGAATGCGAATACCATCGGGGGGTACTGGATTCCCATATGCAGCACGGGCGTTTCCGATGATGAGCTGACCGCAGGCTCGTACGACAGCATCTATGGCTTCCATGGCGATAAGGAGTACAAGGGGCGTCTTTAACGACAATGACCTATCGACTGATGGGGAGCAAGGTGGCTTTCAAGGCCTCTGGCCAATGGTTCGCCAGGTATTTCAACAAGAACTCCTGGAATGGCAAGGCTTCCGGCAGTTTTGATTTCCCATTGATTGGCTTGACTCCCAACACCGCGTATACGAACAACGCAAAGGGCTCTGATTTTCCTTCGTACCCCTATCAGGAAGTCGTTCAGGACATGTCGAACGAATTGCTGCGTAATGGCGTGCATGTGAAGACCCCGGTGGATATCCGGCAAGTCGCGCTGTACGCGCAGCCCATCTACAAGGATTCCAATACCAAGGTGAGCCATTGGGTGGAGGACAACGAGAACGCGTTGAAGTTCGTCCCTGATTTCACGACGAAGTCCGTCGCGGCTGCGAAGCCTGCTGAGACGTTGCCTGATAAGACTGACGTGAAGGCTGCGGTTGCCGGTGGCAAGGTCGAGCCGGGCAAAACCGCCCGCGTGTACATCGATAACCTGAAGGATGAGGCGAAGGGCAAGCCGTCCGACAGCAACAGACCGGCTGCAACCAGGCCGTCTGCAAGTGACAAGAAGGCCGATTCCAAGAACGATGGCAAGAAGCAGGGGTTGGCCAAGACCGGCGTTGACGTGCGGTCGTGGCCGGTGCGCTGGTCGCCCTGGCCGTGCTGGGTGCCGGTTTTACAGCGGTGAGGAGGATCCGCTGCTAAACACGTAGCCGGTTTGCCGAACCACTGACATCAGGGGTGGGCATGTCCTTTCATGGCATGCCCACCCTTTCGTCGTATGCGGGCTGAGTGTTTTTATGCAAGCGTCTGTTGGAAACGATGCGGGATATGGCGGTTATTTTGCTTGTTTGCGGCGTAACGCTTTGAGGTAGTTCTGTTTGAATGAGCGCCAGTCTCCGAACATTTTGTGATCGGTTTCGGTGTTTTCTCCGGCTTTGAATTTCAGCGCGGTCAATTCGATGGTGCACATGAGATCGGCTGCTTGTTCGAGGCGGTAGTCTTTAGGGTCGGCTTTGCGGTAGATGACCGCTTCCTTGGAGAGTGCATAGCCGATGGATGCCTTCAACGCGTTGGTAACGACCTGCTGTCCGTTGTCGTAATAGATCTTGATGGTGTCGTACGACTGGAATCTGTCGAGGTGTGTCAGCAGATAGTTCGCCAGGTCTCGCCGCAGCTGAGCCTCGAAACGACGTTTGTCGTTGTCGAACTCGCTTTTTGCGGTGTGCGAACGTCACGTAGGTGAAGGGCAGATTCCGTGCGAGGGTGAAGAACGCGACGAACAGGCGCTTGCGGTCGGCCATGCTGAGGGTCTCGTAGTCGGCGTGCCCGTTGAGCAATGGTCCTGCGTGGAAGGGAATGTCTGGCAGTGAGGCATCCGCGAGGTGTTGCTCATAGCGTTCGATGTGGGGCATGACCGGTTCTGACTGGTCATGGAACACGAGCGTGATGAGATAGTACTTGGAGAGTTTGCCCCATTCGCCGGACTCGTCGACCATGATGCTCAACTCGCGCATCGCCGGCCTCCCCGGATGAAAAAGAAGTGCCGGGGGAATACCCCCGGCGGCTTGGAGCCTTCCTTATTGCTAAGAGAAAGCAAGCCTAGTTTACTGGTCTTGTGTGATGATGTCAATCCGTTCTCTGGATTCAAGGGGAGGCGGTGATGGTCACGGGTGGGCCAACGATGGTTTCTGGTCTGGGGTGAAACGATGAGGTTTCTGATTTTGATTGAAGCTTGTTTCGGTTTCGCCGTTGGTTCGGGGATTGGTCTGTTGAGTAGGCTGTGCCCCGTGGCTGAATGGGATAGGTATGCATTGATGCTTACTGTGTTGACGTGAATCAGCGGAGCTGCGGGCCAGACATGTGTCTAGTGTCATCCGTTCCGAACGCAGTGAATTGCATGATCATCTGAATGGAATCCGACTGATTGATGACACAATAGGTGACACAGTCTTGACACAAAACGCTCGGGAACCACCGGGTTGGTTCCCGAGCGTTTTGTGTCAGCGCTTGACACGCCAAAGGAAACGTTGAAATAGCAACGATCACGAAGGCTGACCCATCTGAACAATAAACTCTGCCATGGTATGCAGTTACTCCTTAAAGGGGTTGGGATTCCGCCGTTTTCTGGTCTGTGCTTTTGGTCCGCGCATGCCGGCCGTTCCATGCGGTGCCCGTCCGCATGTCGGTCGCGGGCATGCCAAACCACCGCATACCATGGTATCGGAAGGGCTGGAGTGGGGCGTGGCGCCCCAATCAGGGGAAATAATGGCCGTCAGGATAGGTAATGGTCGTATGGAATCGGGTGGTTGGAACGCAAGCGCGGCCCCGCGGAATCAGTATGGCTGCGCGAAAATCTCATGGGAGTGCGGCGGGGTCGCCACGTTCATCATCTGCCCGTTCATCGTTTGCACGTTCATCCCCGAGAGAGCGCCGGTATTTGGATATTGCGCATCGTGATTTCACGGCTCGTTCAGTGGCCATCGCGAGAGAAGGCGACCATATGGCCGTGGAACGATTTGAGGTCGATAATGCGCGCATACGTCTGGCCGGTGCCAGGCCTGTCCCGTACAAGACCTCGGAACGGGTCATCGAGGACGCGGACCTGTTCGACCAGGTGTTTCCTCACCCGACGGTCGCCGTGGATCCCAGCGGCGAATGGATCGTGTGCGATCCCGACGGCCGGCTTCCCGATAAGTGATTCGGTCCGTCTGCAGTGTGCCGACGAACCCATGAGCGGGCTCGTCGGCGGGCTGATATGTCAGTGGTTTTTCGACGGGTGGGCGTGATTAGTGGGTTTCGCCCATGATGTCGGTGGCATCCTCATCGACGCTCACTGCGGCTTCGATCGCGGCCTCGATGGCCTTGGCCATTGTCGCGATTTCCATGGTGGGCGTGCCGTTCGGCTTGCCCACGCCCTGCGCGCGGTCGCGTACGGCACGTGGATGAAGCCGCCCTTGACTCCGGGAACCTGCGGTCGAGCAGGTACAGCACGTTGTACATGATGCTGTTGCACACGTAGGTGCCAGCCGTGTACGACATGAGCGCCGGGATGCCGCTCGCGTTGATGCGCTTGACCATGGTCTTGACCGGCAGCGTGGCGAAATACGCGGTGTCGCCGTCCTCGCGCAGCGGGGTGTCGAATGGCTGCTCGCCGTCGTTGTCGGGGATGCGGGCTTCGGCCAGATTGATCGCGACCTTCTCCACGGTCACGGCCGAACGGCCTCCGGCCTGACCGATGCACAGCACGTAATCGGGCTTCTCGCGTTCGATGGCCTCCTCGACCACCATGGCGCTGCGCGTGAACACGGTCGGAATCTCCAATTTGACGACGCTCACGCCCGCGATGGACTCGGGCAGCAGCTTGACCGCTTCGAATGCGGGATTGACCGGCTCGCCGCCGAACGGATCGAATCCGGTGACCAGGATCTTGCTCATAATGGCTCCTTTGCTTGAAATATACGGATGGAATACGGTGTCACTGGGCGATGAGCATGTACACGATCTGCACGACGATCATCACCATCGCCGGCAGCACCTGCTTCTTGATCACGCCCATGCGGTCCTTCATGTCGAGCATCGCAACGGGCACGATGTTGAAGTTGGCCGCCATAGGCGAGCACGAATGGCGCGCCGATGCCCACGGTCATCACGGTGATCGCGGCGAACGCGTTGCCCATGATCATCGTGAACAGCATCATGCCCACGCCGAACACGATGATGCCGATCGTGACGTTGCCCTTTTGGGAATGATGCCGCCGACGAGCGCAGTCGCCACGGCGGACACGATGATGATCAGGATCGCATCGAGCTTGAGGGCGAACCCTATGATCACGATGACGATTCCCAGCAACACGAGATAATTCGGTTCCATATGGAAATCCTTCCTGCACTGTACACGCATGAGGTCGTGGCGGTGTGCCCGAGGCGTGTGAATAGGACAAATCTACGATTATAGGGCATCGCACATGCCGGGGGAAGAGACGGTGGTGGATGGCCACCGGCGTAAGTGGTACGGCCGCAGGTTCCGCGGTATAGTGACGGGTCTCAGCGCATCGTCGAGAAGACGATGACTGGTGGGGAAGGCCGGAATGAATTTCGGCATGACGTTGGCGTCGTTGCCGGCGCTGCTGGCGGCGGCCATTGTGGGAGAAGCAGGGCAAGACGGGCGTGTTCGTCGCCTCCGGCGGACAGGGGAGCGACGAAGTGGTGTCCGAAGCCGAATCGATGCGGCGGTACCTGACGGAAAGCCGCCATGTTCCCGCCGACGCGGTGCTCATGGAGGACCGTTCCACCACGACCATGGAGAATCTTCGTTTTCGAAGGAGATCATGGATGCGCGCAGCGGCGTGCAATCGGTCCCCGGGCGCCGGGGCCTCGCCTACCGTTGCGCGCTGGTCGCCAGCGATTACCATGTGTTCCGAGCCAGCGAATACGCGCATCATATCGGGCTGAAGGCGGATGGGGGCGGCAGCCATACGCGTGGCTACTACTGGCCCACGGCGTTCATCCGGGAGTTCATAGCCGTTACCAAGGCGCATTTGTGGCCGTACTGTGCGCTCGCCCGGCCGGGCATTGACCGGTTGCCGTGTGCGACCGGTCTTTATCGGGCGCTTGGCCGCGACACGCCCATGGTCGAGTAGTCCTGTATTATATTCTCTTGTGCCTGATGACGGCACGAACGGCCCCGTAGCTCAGTTGGTTAGAGCGCCGCCCTGTCACGGCGGAGGTCACCGGTTCAAGTCCGGCCGGGGTCGCTTTTTTCTTTTTGCTCAGCTTTTTTCTCCGCATTGCGGCTGATCCCATCTTCAATTACGGGTCATGGAACGGGGTATCATCAAATCAAACCCGGGGGCGGCACAAGGAGCGATGGCGATGACGGGATTGGATGAAGCGCGTCCGACGCGACGCAATAACGAGCGCACGGTCGCAGGGTGCCATCGCATGATGCGCCGCGCCGATCGCGAGGTGACCGATTGCGAACAGATCGAGGGAATCATCGCCGCATGCCGTATCGTGCATGTGGGCTATGCGGATGCCGAGGGACTGACGATCGTGCCGCTGAATTTCGGATACGAATGGCAGCGGCGCGAGGGAGCCGGTACCGGCGACGAACTGGCCGGATTGACCCTGTACATCCACTCGGCGTCGATCGGCCGCAAACTCGACGCGATCCGGGCTGCGAAACGCGTTGGATGTGGCGTTCTCGATGGAGACTGATTGTGAGGTCATCGCCGGCCGCACCCCGTGCAACTGGGGCGAGGCGTTCAAGTCGGTGATCGGCAACGGCGTGGCCAGCGTGATCGACGACCTGGACGAGTGCCGCAAAGGGCTGCGGCTGCTGATGGGGGCAGCAGGCGGGCATGCCGGATATCGAGTTCACCGATCAGCAGGTGCGCAGCGTCACGGTATGGAAGATCGAAGTGCGCCATCTCACCGCGAAGATCCACGCCAAGCCTGAGCCGCGGAACGCGCGGCGTCAAGCTGCCGGTGAGTGACACTGCCAAGTTGCCGGCCGTGGTTGCTGCCAATGGGCTGTTCCGCGGCGTCACTGTTGCGCGGGTACCGTCACGCTGCGAGGGCACACGCAGCGTGACGGTACCCGGAAAGCATTGGAAAACAGGGATTTTCTTGATGTGTCACTGTGCGTGAGGGCGCGCACGGTGACGGTACCCTCGCACAGTGACGCAATAACCCACGCACGGTGACGGCGCACAGCCAAGGCACAGGCGCGGGATATGCGCGAATGGGCCTGTGAACCTCCGACAGCAGCCTTTACCTCACGTCGAACGTGCGGCGGAGCCAGTCGAAGGCGAGCCGCGGCCAGATCTGCACTGCCGGCACGACGTTGTTGAGGTCACCCTCGCCCGGCGAGCCGGCACGCGCGGTGTCCACGGTGGCGAGCGACAGTCCATGCCCGCCCTGCGGGAACAGGTGCGCCTCGATACTGACCCCGGCGTCACGGCACGCCTGGATCATCAACAGTGAATTCTCCACAGGAACGGCCTGATCGGTGATGGTGTGCCAGATGAACACCGGCGGCATGGTCGCGTCGACATGCTTCTCGATCGACAGCAGCTCCAGCAGCGACGCATCGTCTTTGCCGTCACCCAGCAGGTTGTCGAAACTGCCGCGGTGCGCGAACCGGCCAGACGTGATTACCGGATAGCACAACAGCAGCGCGTCCGGGCGCACGGCAGCCGGATCATATCCGGCGTCGCGCAGCTCGGCATCGCTGAAACCGTCGTCAGGTTCGCGGCGATGACCACCGGCCGAAAACCCGATGGCCGCCACGCGCCCGGCATCCACATGCCATTCGTCGGCATGCTCGCGAATCATCGACATCGCTTCGGCCATCTCCAGCAACGCCACCGGGTACCGGCTTGGCACGCAGGAGTATTTCAGTACGAACGCCTGATAGCCGGCCGCGAGGAATTGCAGCGCGACCGGTTCGGATTCACGGTCGGATCCGATAGCGTACCCGCCGCCGGGAATGATCAGGATCGCCGGCCGGCGCCGGTCCGGGTCCATCTCCGGGCTGTTGTCGATCACACATAGCCGACGAGTTCGGCCTGCGAGCTGTCGATGCCGTCGATGACCTGGGTGAAATGCTGCATGGTCTCCCTTTCCTGTCGTCGCTCGGTCTGGCGCGAGCGAGATTCGCCGCGTCCTCTACCAGCATGATACGCGCACGATACGCGGATGCGACTTATGCGGATTTGCAAATCGTGCTACGGTGACGGCTGTTTCAAAAACCGCATGACATTCGTCGAATCGGCTCGCCCGATGCCAGTCATGCGGTTTTTCGTTGCCGTCGCAGGTCCGGACGTTAGGGACTTCTCGACGTGTACGCAGGGCCCGGCCGTGCGCGCCGCTCGCTCGACGGTGACGGGAAGAGTACAAGAGAGGTCATGTTGTCCGCGATCCAGACAACTTCGAAAGAAACAACCCTGCAAGAACACGCGGCCGCAGAACACGGCTCCGCACATGATATTCCCGCCGAATCCCCGAAATTCAGGCATCCGCACAAGGTGATGCTGGGACTGTACATCGGCGCGTTCCTGGGCATGCTGTCGGAAACATCGATGAACATCGCGCTGCCCGATCTGGTGGACGAGTTCTCCGTGTCATCCGGCACCGCCCAATGGATGGTCGTCGGCTATATGCTGGCCATCGGCGTGGCGCTGCCATACGTCGGCTTCCTGCTCAGATGGGTCAAGGCCAAGACGCTGGTCATGGCGGCGTCAACTGACCGTTAGTTGCGCGCCGCCGAGGCCGTCCGAAATGCAGCGTCCAGCGGATGGATGCGGCGCACTCCAGGAATCCCTCGTCGTGAGAGACGAGCAGCAGTGCGCCGGGGTATCCGGCCAGCGCGTGGGCCAGCGCCTGAATCGAATGCAGATCCAGATGGTTGGTCGGCTCGTCCATCACGATCAGATGCGGGTGATCTCGCAATCCCAAGCACAGCAGCAGCTTGCGCAATTCGCCCGGTGACGGGTTGCCACCGGCGAGGCGGCTTGGGTCGACGTTGAGCTGCGCGAATGCCGACAATACGTCACCGCGGTCGGTGGGCGTCAACGCCGTGAGCCGGCGCATCGCCTCCCGGGCATCCTGATCCGTCGTGTTCTGCGTGATCGTCAGCCGGGGAGCGGGATGCCGGAATACTGCTCCCGCATCGCGATCGTGCGCAGCAGCGTGCGGACCAGCGTGGTCTTGCCGGTGCCGTTCGGCCCGCTGATGCCGATCCGGTCATGCGGTCCGACGGTCAGCATCGGTATCTTCAGGCCCGCTGTCTCCGATATCGCTGCCGCGCCGACTCCATCCGGCGATTGCGGCGCGTACGGGATGATCTGGGGCTCCAGCCGCACAAGCTCCCGTCGGTTGCTTGATTCGGCATCCATCCAGATGTCTCCGTCATAGCGCTTCGTGGCGGTGACGACGGCTGCGGCCCGTTCCCGGGCGGCGGTCGCCTGTGCGTCGATGCGGGCGCTCGCGGGGCCGAGCCGGCTGGGGTTATGGTTTTTCTTGATGCGACTGCGCGCGTCATGGTCTTTCGGATTCACGAGCCGGTGCGCTTTGGCCGCGCCGGCTATCTCGCTCGTCGCCGCCCGTCGGCGCTGCTCCTTGACCGCGTCGATGCGCGTGGATTCGCGCCGGGCGTTGCGCGCCATGCCTGCCGCCGCCGCCCGCTCCGTTGCGCATCCATGGATGCCGCGGAGTAGTTTCCCGGCCGCACGCGCACCACGGTGATGTTACGACCGCGCACATGATCTCGTTCGAACAACGCGCAGCTGCTCGCCGCCGCGTCAATCAAGGCCACGTCGTGCGAGACGAGGATGCCGATGCCGTCATACGAGCGCAATGCCGCGATGATGCGCTCGCGGGTCGGCCGGTCTACGTGGTTCGTCGGCTCGTCCAGCACCAGCACGTCGGGATCGGTCGCCAACGCACATGCGATCTGCAGGCGTTTCGCCTCGCCGTCCGACAGGGTGCCGGGCCGCCAAGGCCAGTCGTCGCCGATGCCCAGTTCACGGCGTATCTCCATGGCTTGCGGTGACCAGTCGCAGGCGAAGTCCTCCAGATTCTCCGGTGTTTCGTCGGTGTTCTGCGGGCAGTAACCGGTATGCAGGCGGTTCGGAGTCGGCGATATGCGCCCGGCATCTGGCGAGAGCCGGCCGATCGCGAGCTTGGCCAGCGTCGTCTTGCCGATGCCGTTGTCGCCGAGCACGGCGGTCCATCCGCGTGCGAAAGTGACGTCGATGCCGTCAAGCAGCGGCTCCGATGTGCCCGGATAAGTGAAAACGATGTTCGTCAGGGTCAGTGCAGGTATCATTGGGTTCCTTGTTCTCGATGTAATGGGGAAAAACTCACATAAAGCGCGGATGCAGAAACCGGATCGGCGCAATCTCGCCGATGCGGTTTGCGGATCTGTGATTGGTGTGAGTTGCGATCGCGTACGCCGAGGCACGGCTTCGCTCATGAAGCCACTCGGCGACGCTCATCGAGAAATCAAAACGGTACTACCTTTGCAACGCGGCTTTCCTGGCATATCGGAATGCCGCCCAATATGAACGACATCAAGACTACCACCTGCTGTGATGCGGCTGGGCCGGAGGGTGTGGCGAGGAAGGATACGGCGATGCTCGAACGCTGCTGGTGATTCGGCAATTTTCTCGTTGTATCGTGCAAGATTTTTCCGGGACGCGAATAGAACTGCATGGGAGGCCCAATTACTGACTTGTCTAGTATTCGGTATCCTTTGTTTCAAGCAATGAGACAAGTCGGATATTTCATGCCACGAACCGGCAAGAACCCACGTTTTCGACATTTCGTGGCATTTCCCACCGCGAACGCGCATTGTCTTAGGGTGTCGGCCGTTGTCGGTCAAGGTAAACGGGATCTGTGATCCGTGTCCGGTGCAAATCTCGCATAACGGCAGGCATCGCGTTCGGCTTCATGCGAGAGGTGGAGATGAAAGGGACGTGATTCGGTCCGGAGGTCGTTTCGGAGGTCGTTTCGAAGGGGGGACCTCGTGTACAACGTGCGCATATCGGGCGAATGCGGCAGTTGTGCACGAGGCGCCTTTGGGAGACCTATGCATGTAGATGTGTGTCTTGTTGGAATTCCAACGTTTCTGGAATTGCGGTCGGTGTACAACAGTGGATGAAATCGTTGCCATGCACTGTTGTACACGTCTGGCGTTGGACAACGCGTGCATTATGCCGTTTCGCGGGAGTTGTGCACGTATCAGAACCCGTAAGCCCGCGTGCGGTTCATGTTGGGATGTTGCACGCGTCGCGATTGCGTCTGATCGTCATCTCTCATCGCGCGTCTTAGCGCAGTGCCAGGTTGGCGGCGCCGATCAGGCCGGCGTCCTGCCCGGCGGTGGCGGCGACGATGCTCGCGTGGCCCACGGTATGCGCTGCCCTCCAGGAACCGCTGGTAGTTGTATCGCGCCGGCTCCAGCAGGATGTCGCCGACCGCCACTACGCCACCGCCGATCACGAAGACGTCCGGGTCGAGCACCGCGGCGGTGGCGGCCATCGCGCGGCCGAGCCATTCGCCGATTTTGCCGAAGGCGTACAGGCCGAGCACGTCGCCCTCCTGCGCGGCCTGCGAGACCATCGGGCCTTCGAGCTTGTCGACGTCGCCGCCGCACAACTCCATCAGGCGTTCGGCGTCCTGCGGGCGTCGGCGCACGGCGGACTTGGCGAACCGTTCCAGCGCGCTTCCAGACGTGTAGCGTTCCGCGCAGCCGCGAAGCCCGCATCCGCAGGTGTCGCCGTCCCCGGCACCATCGGCAGGTGTCCGAGCTCCGCGGCCATGCCGAACGATCCGCGGTACAGCCGCCCGTCGATGACGATTGCTCCGCCCAGTCCGGTACCTACGGTCAGCGCGACCATGTTCGAGCTGCCCTGGCCCGCACCGTGCACGTATTCGCCCCAGCCGGCGCAGTTGGCGTCGTTCTCGACGACGACCGGCACGGCATGGTCGATGAGCGCGCCGATGTGCTCGGACAGGTCGTAGTTGATCCACGCGGGGATGTTCGCGGCGAAGGTGAGGGTGCGGCGGTCCGCGCCGACGTTGCCGGCCGCGGAGATGCCGATGGCCTGGATGTCGTCGTGGCCGGCGGCGACGGCCTCATGGTAGATGTTGGCGATGTGGTGGTTGATGGCGTCGGCGTCCATCGGTGTGGGAACGCGCCAGCGATGTGTGATGGCATCGTTTTCATCGCATACGGCTGCGGCGATTTTGGTTCCTCCGATATCAATGGCTAGCGTGGTCATGAGATCTCCTGTGATGTTTGATGGTGAGTAAGTATGGCAGATATGGTATCGAGCCGGTATGACCATTCTGCCGGGCGTGTTTTGCCTGGTGTATGTACCCTGTATGCCGGGCTTTACGGGGTGACGTGCCGGATCCATCACCTGCCGCTCCTGTGCTGAGAACGGTGTCAGGGTGTCATCTACTCAACGAACCCAACGGGCAGTCGGCCGGCACCGCACGGGAATGCGACATCACGGTGCGCACGCTGCGACGTGCGTTGGCGCTGATGCAGGACGACGCCGAACGCCGGTAGCCGAGCTGACGGCCGGCCCGGTCCCGCGGCCGCAGCCCATCCGCCGCGCATCCGGCCGCATCCGGGTACCGGAAATCAAGGAAAGGACACAATGAGCACATCAACCGCACGCCTGCCCCACGGCGGCAAAGAGCCGGTCGCCACGAAACTCGTCGCCGTCGTGGTGTCTTTGGCCATCCTGACGTTCCTTGGCATCCTGTCGGAAACGTCGCTGAACATCGCCTACTCCACACTGATGGAGGAGTTCTCGATCAGCGCATCGGTCGTGCAATGGCTGACCACCGGCTACCTGCTGTTGCTGTCGGTGTCGATCCCCAGCTCGCCGTTCATGGTGCGCAAGTTCGCCACGAAGACCCTGTTCATCATGGCGATCGCGATCTTCACCGCCGGCACGGTGCTGGGAGCGCTCGCCCTGTTGCCCGGCGCTGTGCTCGGCGCCGTGTCGGCCACGGTGGTCGGCGGCATGCTGAATTGTCATTCTGTACCCGATCACTGTGGTTCAGCCGCTGCCGGCCGGGTCGCGTGCCACATGGCAGGCGGATCACCAGATCAACGACCTGCTCACCGATGAGAACCTGGACATGGTGGAGCGGCTGCGTGGCGTCGCCGACGAGCTTGGCACGAACCTGCCGGTCCTGTCGATGGCATGGATCCTGCAGCATCCTGAAATCAGCTGCGTGATCGCCGGGGCGAGCAAGCCCGGCCAGCTGGAGAACAACCTCAAGGCATCCGGCTTCCAGATCCCCGCCGATGCCATGGTCGAGATCGACCGCATCACCGGTTTCCACCGCTTCGAGCGCCACGTCGGCTGACGTGATTGGGCTTCCCCGCTGGCTGGTGCCGGCTCGCGAAGCGGATCCGGGAGAGCGTGTCCGAGAATGATTTTGCGAGCCGGCTGAGCGAAATCGATGATTGATCAGAGCACGGCGTCCATGGCCTGCCTGAGGTCGGCGATGATGTCATCGGCGTTTTTTCGATGCCGCAGCTCAGGCGTACCAGGTCGATGCCGACGCCGGCCTCCTCAAGCTGCTCCTCGGTGAGCTGGCGGTGGGTGGTGCCTGCCGGGTAGAGCGTGCAGCTGCGCGCGTCCGCCACGTGCGTGGCGATCGAGATCATCCGGAAATGGTCGAGCAGCGAGGAAACCGTGTCGCGCCCGCCGGGCACGCCGAAGGAGATCACGCCGCACGTGCCGTTCGGCATGTACTTGGCGGCCAGCGCATGGTTGCGGTCGCCTTCCAGCCCCGGGTAGCTCACCCATGAGATGCGCGGGTCGGCTTCGAGGAACCTCGCCACGGCGAGTGCGTTGGCGCAATGGCGTTCCATGCGCACGGCCAGCGATTCCAGGTGCATGCCCATGATCCACGAGTTGATCGGCGCCGGCGTGGAACCGAAGTCGCGCATGAGCTGCGCGGTGGCCTTGATGATGTAGGCGGCCGGGCCGAAGTCGGTGGCGTAGGTGACGCCGTGGTACGAGTCGTCGGGCGTGGTCAGTCCCGGGAACTTGTCGGCGTGGGCCGTCCAGTCGAACCGGCCGGAGTCCACGATCGCGCCGCCCACGCAGGAGCCGTGGCCGTCCATGTACTTGGTGGTCGAATGCGTCACGATGTCGGCGCCCCACTCGAACGGGCGGCAGTTGATCGGCGTGGCGAAGGTGTTGTCGACGATCAGCGGTACGCCGTGGTCGTGCGCGGCGGCGGTGAACTTGTCGAAGTCCAGCACGATGAGCGCCGGGTTGGAGATGGATTCGCCGAACACGGCCTTTGGTGTTCGGCCGGAACGCGGCGTCCAGCTCCTCGGGCGTGCAGTCGGGGCTCACGAACGTGCATTCGATGCCCATCTTGCGCATCGTCACGTTGATGAGGTTGAACGTGCCGCCGTAGATCGCGGACGAGGCCACGATATGGTCGCCCGCGTTGCAGATGTTGAACAGGGCGAAGAAGTTCGCCGCCTGGCCGGAGCTGGTGAGCATCGCGGCCGCGCCGCCTTCGAGCTCGCAGATCTTGGCGGCGACCGTGTCGTTGGTCGGGTTCTGCAGACGTGTGTAGAAGTAGCCGGATTCGGACAGGTCGAACAGTCGGCTCATCTGCTCGCTCGACGTGTACTTGAACGTCGTGGCCTGGATGATCGGGGGAGTGCGGGACTCCCCGTTGCCCGGCTGGTATCCGCCCTGGACACAGGTGGTGTCGATGTGCGTCATAGTGCTCTCCCTTCGCGCTTGAAAACCGCTTGGCGTGCATGGGATGCATGCGTGATGTTGACGTGACCAGACCATTGTAGTGCGTGTCGGCGCGTGCCAGGCGGCCGGGGCGTCGCGTGTGAAGGGGAGCGCGTAGAATCGATGGCATCACGGGAGGCCGCCATGGGGAACATCATCGATGACATCCGCGCGAACGAGGACACGTTCGCCGACCGTCCGTTCAACGAGGTCGTCGACAGTCTGGCGCTCGCGCAGCTGTCATACGCGCGGATGCCCGTCAACGTGCCGAGACTCGATGCGGAGGCGACGGACGTCGACCTCGCCATGGTGGGCGTCAGGGACCTGCTACGCGCGGAATGCTATGACGACATGTTCGGCAAGGTGTGGTCGCCGTCGATGAATGTCGACCTGTTGCGAGCGATGTGCGAAAAAGCCCGCGCTGGCGGGATCTGCGCGTCGGCGGCTACGTGGACGAGTTCGACCCCGAGACCACCAAGCAGTTCTCCGCCTGCGTGTTCGACGTCGGCGACGGCTCATCGTACGTCGCGTTCCGCGGCACCGACAGCACGATCGTCGGCTGGAAGGAGGATTTCGCGATGGCGTTCCGTCGTCCGGTCGCCGCGCAGGAGTCCGCCGCGCGGTATCTGGCCGACATCGCGGGGCTCCGGGACGGCCCGCTCATGGTCGGCGGCCATTCCAAAGGCGGCAATCTGGCGGTGTATGCGGCCGCAAACGCGCCTGCCGCGGTGCAGGAGCGCCTTATCGCCGTGTTCTGCCATGACGGGCCGGGCTTCGACGCCGACTTCTTCGATACTCCCGGTTATGCGCGGGTCGCGCCGCTCGTCGACAAGTCGGTGCCGGAATCGTCGATCGTCGGCATGCTGTTCGAGATGCGCGAGCATGTGGAGGACGGCTATACGATCGTCTCCAGCGACGGCGCCAGCATCATGCAGCATTTCGCGTTGAACTGGCAGGTCGAGCGCGGCGAGTTCGTGCACGCCGGCGGCCTGTCCGCGAGCTCCCGGTATCTGGCGCGCACGATCAACGGGTGGATGGCGAAGTTCGATGACGAGCATCGCCGCCGGTTCATCGAGAACCTGTTCGCCGTCCTCGAGGCCGGCGGGTATGACACGTTCGGCGAACTCACCTCGCATTGGACGCAGTCGTTGCCGGTCATGCTCGCCGCCGTCCGCGGCATCGACGCCGAGGACCGTGACGTGATGGCAGACGTACTCAAGGGGTTCGCCGCGACAGCCGCGACGTCGGTGATCGCGACGAAGCAATGACCGCCGCCGTGACGGCGGTCGCCCGCGCGGCGGCGACGGGGAGGCCTGAGCACTCGGATCGCTGTAGCGCGGGCCATCGTGCGACCGCGTCGCGCATCGTGATTCATGTCCGCTATGTTGACGAGCGGCTGCGGGCCGTGCCGCTTTGACGTATTCTCCCCTGAGTCGGGATGTCCATATATGCGGGGAGTTGATGCGGTGGTGATTGCCGGTTTTTCGTTGATGACGATGCTGCTGATCCTGCTGGCCGGCATCGGTGCCGGATTCGTGGGATATGCGGTCGGCGCGTCTTCGCTGGTATCGTATCCGGCCCTGCTGGCGCTGGGTATTCCGCCGGTCCTCGCCAACGCGAGCAATACCGTCGGCGTGATCGGCACCGGCGTTGGCGGCGTGCTGGGCGCCCGCAAGGAGCTGCGCGGGCAGCGGCTGCGTTCCATCACCTACGTAAGCATCGGCGCGGTGGGAGGCATCGCCGGCGCTGCGCTGCTGCTCAGCCTCGACCCGAAGATCTTCGAATTCGCCGTTCCGCCGCTGATCCTGTTCAGCTCGCTGATCATAGCGGTCAATCCGCGCGGCCGCATGCAGGCGCGGCAGGCCGCGGCGGACGTCATGGCCCAGGCCAGATCCCTGACGACGCCACAAGGGCAGGGGAGCGACGGCGCGCCCGCGTCGGCTCCCGCATCGACACAACCCATGTCCAAGGACCCATGGTGGATATGGCTCGGCGTCGCGTTCGTGGCGGTATACAGCGGATATTTCGGCGCCGGTGCCGGCACATGCGCGCTCGCGGTGCTCGACGCAGGCAAGATCGGTCCGTTCCATCAGATCAATGCGCTCAAGACGCTGATCGGCACCGGTGCGAACATCAGCGCGTCGGTCATCTTCATCGTGCGCGGCGTCGTGGACTGGCCTGCGGCCATCCTGCTGTGCGTCGGCTGCTTCATCGGCGGATACATAGCGTCGCCCGTCACTCGCAGGATCCCGGCCCGGATCATGCGCATCGCGGCTGTGCTCGCCGGCATCGTACTCACCGTTGATCTGGCGATGAAAACCTACCTGTGACGAATCGGAAGCCGTCGAATGCGACAGTATCCGGCATAATATCGCATTTCTCCGTTCAGAGAGTTTTCAGAAAAGAGCCAGACAAGATTCGACGGTCGTGGCGTTCTCTCTTAGCGTCATGATGATGACCTCCGGCGACTTCACGCTCACCGGCTTCTCGTCGGACACCGCCATCGCCAACGCGGCGAACGGCACGTTCACGATGTCGTCCGGCGAAGTGTTCGGCTATGGCGAGTCGGACAACGGCAAGGTCATCATCTCCAAGGCGCTCGCCGACTTCAACGACTTGAAGGTCGGCGACGAGATCACCGTCACCAACCCGTCCGACACGTCGACGACCTACACGTTCACCATCAGCGGCATCTACAAGAACAGCACGTCCAGCAACACCAGCGCGATGGGCCCGATGGGCGGCACCTCGCAGGACGCCGACACCACCGCGAACGACGATGACACCACCACCACGACCCAGCTGAGCTACACCACCTACGTGCTCGGCAGCCGACGACTACGAGACCTTCGCTTCCGACGTCCGGAAGGCCGGACTGGACGACACCTGCACCGTGCAGTCCGCCGACGTGGAGAACCACGAATCGAGCCTCGTGCCGCTCGACAACCTCGCCAAGTTCGCCCTCACGCTGCTTATCGTCGTACTGGCGGTCGGTGCGGTCGTGCTCAATCTGTTCAACATCTGCGAACGCAAATACGAGGTCGGCGTACTCACCGCCATCGGCGTGAAGAAGGTCAAGGTGGCGGCGCAGTTCGCAATCGAGCTGCTGATCGTGACGATGTGCGGTATCGCGCTTGGCGTGGCCGGCGGGGCCGTGGCGTCGGTGCCCGTGTCGAACCAGCTGCGTCTCCTCGCAGGAGACCCAGACCGCCAGCCAGGAGGAGCAGTTCGGTCGCGGCGCCGACATGGGCGGCGCTCCCGGCAGCAGCTCTGATTCGGGTGGTTCCGATTCGACTGGTACGAGCGGCGACTCCGGCAGCGCGTCGCCATCGCGCGGGCGCTGAGCTATGGTCCGTCGATTGTCCTCGCCGACGAGCCGACCGGCAATCTCGACATGGCCACGCAGGACGACATCATGGCGCTCGCCCATGAGGAGGGCAAGTGCGTGACCAGTCCAGAAGTCGCCGCGGCCTTCGACGAGGTCTATCAGCTCGCCAAGCTGCGTCGCCGCTGACCGCACGATTGCATGCGACACGCTCGGAATGCGTAGCACAATCGCAAGGTGCGAATCGAAGAACGGCGCAATGGCAATGCATGGCCAGTGACGATTCGATGATTGTGCTACGCACTCCGGGCGTGTCGCACGGTGGCGTGGTGTCGCACGGTGGCGTGGTGTCGCACGGTGGTGTGGTGTCGCACGGTGGTGTGGTGTCGCACGGTGGTGTGGTGCCGTGTGGTGGCACCACTACTCGCGCCTTGCGGCCGACCCGCTCCAGCAGACGCCCGTTGAGCCGGATCTGCGACACCAGTATCGCCAGGAAAATCAGCGCGAATCCGGTCGCCGCAGCACCACTCGACAGTCTCTCCATAGAACAGCACCGAAAACACCATGCTGAACACGGTCTCCAGGCACATGATGATCGACGCCTGCGAAGGCGGGGTCACCTTGAGCCCGACGTTCTGCATGATCTGAGCCAGCATCGTCGCGCCGAGAAACAAGGTAAGACCAGGCATGCGAGGGACGCCCGGCGCAAGCCATGAGGCGTTCGGCGCCGGTTCGCTGAACGACGCGCCGACTATGAAGCACACGCCGGCCGTCACGAACTGCGCGAACGTCAGCGCCACCGGGTCGATGACGCGGCTCCACTTGCCCAGACACACCAGATTGAACGAAAAGATCACCGCGCACAGCAGCGTCAACAGGTCGCCGGTGCCAATCGTGAGCCCGCGCCCAGCCCGGACCCGAGCGACACGAAGCCGACGCCGGTCAGGCACAGGGCGGCCGCGACGATGTTGCGCGCCGCAGGGCGCTGCCGCATCAGCAGCCATGAGACGAACGGCACCAGCACGCAATACGCCGAGGTCAGGAATGCGCTGCGGCCGGGTTCGATCATCGTCAGGCCGACCGTCTGGCTGATCATCGTGCCCCAATACGTGAGCCCGGTCACCAGCCCCGGATGATGATGGATTTGTTCAGATACGGTACGATTCGCTTGCGAAACAGGATAAGCATGATCGTCGACGCGCCGACTAGCCGCAATCCCATCAGCCATTGCGGCGTGACGACACCCATCGCGACCTTGGCTATGGGATAGCTACCTCCCCACAGCATCGCGCAGCACAGCAACATGACCCGCCCCGTCGTCGGGGACAGTCCTTTCTTCATCGTTGAACCTCTCAATGAGTCGATATGGCATTGGCGCGCATTGGCACGTCATCGGCGGCCCGATAACATGGTAATAGCGAAACCGCCGCGCCGCGCCGCGTCCGGCCCGGCATCCTGGGGGAGGGGGTGCTGATATGGTAGACACTCCGTCAGAAGCCGCGTAAGTGATCGGCTTCGTTGTTGAAAGGCTATTGTGCCGAAACGTCACCATGATTTCGCGGCTGGTTCCGCTGCGCGTTCCGTTATGCATACCGATACGGACACTGTTGATATAGATGATATCGATGCCGCCCTTGATGCTTCCGCAGATGACAAGGAGCAGGATGCCGCTCCGACGTTCGCCGAGCTCGGCGTGCCCAAGCCGCTGGTGCACGTGCTCGCCATGGACGGCAAAGTCACCGCGTTCCCGATTCAGGCGGACACGCTCGCCGATTCGCTGAACGGCGTCGATCTGCTCGGTCGCGGGCAGACTGGCTCCGGCAAGACGCTCGCATTCGCCATTCCGCTGGTCGCCCGCCTGAGCGAGCACAGCGTCACCGAAGTGGCCATGAAGGAATTCGAGCAGATTCGCAAGGCGTCCGACGAGAAGGCCGCGCGGGAGCAGGCGTCCCTGCCGCGTCCGCGCGGATTGGTGCTCGCGCCGACCCGTGAGCTCGTCAACCAGATCGACGAGGTGATTCAGCCGCTCGCCGAGGCGTACGGCATGAGCACCGTCACCGTGTATGGAGGCGTGAGCTACGCCCGTCAGGTCGCGGGCTTCGCGCGGGCGCCGATATCGTCGTCGCTTGCCCGGGACGTCTTGAGGATCTGCTTCGTCAGGGCAAGCCTGTCTCTGGACGCCGTGGAGATCACGATTCTCGACGAGGCCGACGAGATGGCCGACATGGGATTCCTGCCGCCCGTCACGCGTCTGCTGGAGCAGACCGATTCACGCGGTCAGCGTATGTTGTTCTCGGCGACGCTCGACCACGGCGTGGACGCGCTGGTCAAGCGGTTCCTGCCGGATGCGAAAGTGCATGCGGTCAGTTCCGTCGTCTCGCAGGTCGACACGATGACCCATCACGTGTTCGAAGTGTCGCAGGGCAACAAGCATGAGGTGATTCGTCTGCTGGCCAGCGGCACCGGCAAGCGCATCCTGTTCACGCGCACCAAGTTCCAGGCCAAGAAGATGGCGAAGAAACTGATCGACGAGGGCATTCCCGCGGTCGATCTGCAGGGCAACCTCAGCCAGAAGCAGCGTGACCGCAACCTGTTGGCGTTCGAGAAGGGCCTGGTACGCGTATTGGTTGCCACCGACGTGGCCGCTCGCGGCATCGACGTCCATGATGTGACGCTGGTCGTGCAGACCGATCCGCCGGCCGACCCCAAATCGTTCCTGCATCGTTCCGGCCGCACTGCGCGCGCCCGGCGAACAGGGTGACGTGGTGACGCTCGTCCTGCCGAATCAGGCCCGCAGCACTCGCCAGATGATGAAGCGCGCCGGCATCCGAGTCAAGTCGGTGGCAATCACGCCGGCGTCCGAAGATCTGACCGAGTTGGTCGGCGAGCACGCGCCGGTCGTCGAGGGCTGGTCGCTGGACAAGGCGCTTGAGGCTTTGCGCCGTTCCGAGCGCGCCGGCCGCTCCGATCGCAAGGGCGGTCGCGGTGGTGAGCGCGCGGCGGGCGGGGACGTTCCGGCCGCAAGTCCCGCGCCCGTGGCGGCGAGCATGATTTCTCCCGTCCGTCCGCACGCCGTGACGGCCATCGTCATGACGGCGCCGAAATGGAGGGCCGCGAGAGCGCCCAATACCGGTTCGACCATCGGGACGAATCGCAGATGTCGATCATCGGCGAGGGCAAGCCGCACGGCAAGCGCAAGCACACCACCAAGCGGGACCGTTTCGACGGATACGGGCGCTCCGGCTTCGATGACGGCCGTTTTGACGACCGGCGTCAGTACCGTGACGCTGAGGGTCGCAAGGGCGGCAAGAAGCGCCGCGGCAACGACTTCGGCGACGATTTCAACACGCCGTTTGACGGTCGCGAGGCCGATCGCCGCAGCAACCGTCGCAACGGGCGTTTCCACGACACGTCGTTCGAGGACCGCAAGGGCGGCTCGCACAACAACGACGGTGACAACCGTCGTGACGGGCGGAACCGCAGGAGCCAGAGCGGGCCGAACCGTGCCACGCGCAAGGCCGCGGGATTCCGCAAGTCGCACGGCAAGCGCAACGCGGCGCCGTTCCGCCGTGGTCGCTGAGCAATCATTGACCGGCCGGGCGTCGGCGGCATCGACGTACCCTGTCGATACTGCCGACGTCCGGCCGTCATATATGACCTCGGTCTTAGCCGTGCCATGACGGGTGACCAAGGTGTGGATGCTCGCCCCTGACTAGCTGCGTTCGGGGGGTTACAATGGGGGCGTCGATGTGAGCAGTCGGGGGAGGTGCGCGATGGCAAAAGCATATGCGCCCGCCGCGGCGCAGGATGGGACGTATCCTGCGCGGCATCGTGACGCATGCCGGCGGTCGTGTCGGCCCTCGTCGGCGGGCGAACCCGCCTGGCGGCCGAATAATATCCACCCGTGAGCTGACGTATGTGCGCCGCCGTCTGACGGTGCTGATCGCGATGTTCTCCGTGGTGACGATGGTGGTGCTATTGTCCGTGCGCGGGTGCTCGAACGATGGCGATGGCTCGTCCGGCAGCGTTTCATCAGCCGGTGCGGCCCGGTCCGGTGCCACGGTCGACCCCACCGACGGCAGTGTCGCCGATGACGGCTCCTCCGACGAAAGTTTCTCCGACAAGTCGGGGTCCGGCAGGGTTCGTTCCCAATCGGCGTCTCGGAGCATGTTCAAGGCGGCCGTGCCGGCTCCGGCCCAGCCCGAACGCGACCTGACTGCCCAGGCATCCGCCGCGCTGGCCGGTGTGTTTTCCGGCGCGAGATATTCCGTCTCCGTGGTCGATCTGAGCAATGCCGGCACACTCGTCGACATTGACTCCTCCCAGGTGTTCGCATCGGCGAGCACGTACAAGCTGTTCGTGGCGCATTCGATGGTGACGGCCGTGGAATTAGGCGAGATGACATGGGATTCGCCGCTCAACGGCATGACGCTGCAGCAGTGCCTGACCACGATGATCGTTGATTCCGACAACGAATGTCCTAAGGCATGGCTGATGCGCGATAACGGCACCGGCTACGACAAAGTAACGCAGCAGGCGAACGCGCTCGGCGCGAAGAACACGACATTGCATTATCTGGACGTGCGCACGACATCGGCCGATCTGGCGCTGATCCTGACCAAACTGTATCGGGGCGAGATTTGGAACGACGACGACCGGGACATGGTGATCGGCCTGATGAAACGGCAGCAGTACCGCAGCGGCTTACCGGCCGGCATCGGCGGCAACGGAACCGTTGCCGACAAGGTCGGATTCCGCGACTCGTACCTGCGTATGATGCGGGCATCGTGGGCATATTCCGGCAAGGGCGACTATGCGTTCGTCATCATGACTTCCGGCTCGTCGTGGACGGCGATAGCCAACGCCAGCGCCGCGCTGTATCAGCTGCTGTGAACGGTTGCCGCCGGAGATGGTGACGGCCGCCGGCAATGCGGCGGCCGTATGAATGAATCGGTTTTTCAGCGGTTCTCGACGCTGATGCGCTGCGTGAGCGCGTGCGATTCGCCGGGAGCGAGCTCGATGGCATACTCGCGGCAGGCGGCTGCCTCGATGGCTACGAAATCGCGCCATTCGCCGGGCTGCATGTCGCCGATTTCGGTGTCGGCCGCGGTTCCCGGGTTCCATGTGACGGTCTGCTTCGTGCCATGGGCCTCGATGACGATGACGCGATCCCATGCCGGGTCATCCAGACGCAACGTGTCGGTGGAGTAGTAGATGCGGTCGACCGTGGTGCCGTCGAAGGTCACCGGCTCATCGGGCTGCACGCGGGGAGGGTACCCGGCGACCGTGGCGTCGAGATAGTCGGAGCCCTCCAATCCGTGTAGGCTCACCTGGGTCAGGTCGCCGACATGGAAGTGCGTATGCAGCGCGGTCTCATAGCGCAGCGGCTCGGTACCGTCGTTGGTGACGGTCAGCGTCATGGTCAGCTCCTTGCCGACTTCGATGTCGTAGACCGCATGGAACCGCGGGAGGTCCCGGAATGCAGCTGGGCGAGCAGTTCGGGCGTCGCGTCGGCGTCGGACAGCGTGTATCGGATGCGTCGGTCGTCGGTCGCGTCCTCGTCCACATGCCAGACAGTGGTGCGGGCGAACCCGTGCTTCGGCTTCTTACCGGCGATTTCGCCATGCTCGAAACCGAGTGCGAACCATGGCAGTACCACGGGCACGCCTCCGCGGATCGGTTTGCCCAGATAGACGGCCTTGGGCTGCCATACGGCGGGATGGCCGCCCGCGGGCGTCCAGGAGAGCACGTGAGCGCCGAAATCGCTGATCTGCGCGGCACCGTCTTCATTGGCGACGTTGCGAATAGTAAACGTAGTAAATCATAGATCACAGTATATGTCGATGCCGGCCTTTGAAAATACTTACCTTGGTCATAGCTGTTTTTTATATAAAATGTTTGAACACCTTTGAACACTTTATGATGAAATACCAAGATTCTGAAAAGCAAGCCTGTTATTCTTCCTCTTATTGACATTGTGAAACAGACAAATCGGGATTTGTGGAGGTAAAGAGAATGATTACAAAGCATGTTGTTGTGCTACCTTATGATAAACACTGGGCGCGGGATTTTTTGTGAAATCAAGAGTGAAATTCAGGGAAGCTCTTGATCAACTGGCTCTTGCGATAGAACATGTTGGCAGCACTTCAGTGCATGGTTTATCAGCGAAACCGATTATTGATATTGATGTCGTCATTAAAGATTACTCCATGCTTGACGCTGTAATCTCTGCCTTAGAAAGAATCGACTATCACCATGAAGGAAACCTTTGGTATTGCCGGACGGGAAGCATTTAAATATGAAGGCAAAACCCATTTGCGGAAGCATCATCTATATGTATGCCCGCGCGAGATTCTGAGGAACTGAAAAAGGCATATTGCTTTCCGTGAATATTTGCGCGTTCTCATCCGGAAGCTGTGCGTGAATACAGTAGAATTAAAGAAGAAGGCGCTGCGCTCTATCCATTTGATATTGAGAAGTATATCGAACATAAGTCACCGTTTGTCGAAAAAACTCTACTCAGAAATAGGGATATGACAAATTTCAGTTTGTATGCAACAAACGTTTTGAACACTTTTTGAACACCGCAACCGTGATGAAGTCTTCAAAGCCCCTTTCTATCAGTATTTGAGATTAAGTAAAAACGGTTCGATTCCGGTC
>VOFJ01003725.1_pt1 | contig 32748 bp, 49 predicted proteins | sample 5384081 | NCBI WGS metagenome assembly VOFJ01 (sample SAMN12384729, study PRJNA508395) | human gut metagenome | isolation source: healthy gut I | host: Homo sapiens | reverse complement strand
TCGATGCTTCGTTCAGTTACGTATTGCTTGGGCAGCTCCATGGCAAGATCATGTCGGGGGGAGATACGCCCGGGAGAGAAGCTTCCTTCGGAGAATGAACTGTCGGCGGAATACGGGGTCAGCCGGCAGACGGTGCGCAAGGCACTGCAGATTTTGCAGAATGAGGGATACATATATGCGGAACATGGCCGCGGAACCTTCTGCTCGGAGATGTTACGGCACACGACGCCGTCCAAAAAATATCGCGGTCGTGACAACTTATCTTTCGGATTATATTTTTCCGCGCATCGTGCAGGGAATTGACCAGGTGCTGACGGAGAACGGTTACAGTATTCTGCTGAAAAATACGCGCAACTCAAGAAGCCTTGAGGCAAAGTGTCTCGAGGAGCTTCTGCAGAAGGATATCGACGGGCTCATCATCGAGCCGAGCAAGAGCCAGATTTTCTGCCGGCATGTGAATCTGTATGAGATGCTCGACAGCTATCATATCCCCTATGTATTTATACAGGGAGTACATGCCCAGCTTCTGGACCGGCCGCAGATTCTTCTGGACGACTGCAGGGGAGCCTATCTTGCGACCAGATACCTGATTGAACTGGGACACCGGCGCATTGTGGGCGTCTTCAAATCCGACGACACGCAGGGACAGCAGCGCCACAAGGGGGTATGTGCAGGCACTGCAGGAAGCGGGAATTGCGTATGATCCGGATAAGGTGATCTGGTTCTACACGGAGGACCGCAAGACCCATCCGTTTGAGCGGATCAGGCAGATGGCGAAAGATCGCGGCAATCATCCGTTTGAGGCGGTGGTGGCGTACAACGATCAGGTTGCCATCGAGGTGATCCGCGCGCTGAATGAGGAGGGGCTCTCCGTGCCCCAGGATGTCTCGGTGACGGGGTATGACAATTCCTATCTGGCGCAGACATGCCGCGTGCCGCTGACGACGATCTCCCATCCGCAGGAGGAACTGGGAGCGGCAGCCGCCGAACTGCTGCTTCGGATTATCCGGGAGGGAAATTCCAATATCGAAGGAAAATGCGTCCTGATGGAGCCGGAACTGGTGATCCGGGAATCCTGCAGAAGAGAAGATACGGACATGACACAGGACGAATAAAAACAACTTGTAAGTACGAAAGTACAAGTCATACACTTGGAAGCAGGATGTATGACAACAAAAAGTCGCTGCATCTGCAGCGGCTTTTTGTGTACTCTGTGCACATTTTGATTAGGGGAAGAGAAGGAGAGACGCATGAAATACCGGATGAAAAACGTACATGCCCCGATGGGGTGGAACAGCTATGACTATTATGACACCACAGTGACGGAGCGGGAGGTCAGGGCAAACGCGGATTATATGGCGGCGCACTTAAAACCGTACGGCTGGGAATATATTGTGGTGGACATCCAGTGGTATGCAAAGAACACCGGAAGTCAGAGGGAGAAGTACCAGTATATTCCGTTTGGGGAGGTCTCGATGGATGAGTACGGGCGGCTGCTCCCTGTACGGACCGCTTCCCGTCGGCGAAGGACGGTGTGGGCTTTCGGGCGCTGGCGGATTATGTGCATGGGCTGGGGTTAAAGTTTGGAATCCATATCATGCGGGGAATTCCGCGGGAAGCGGCACACCGGCATCTGCCGATTTTGGGAAGCGATGCACTGGCGAGAGCGATATAGCGGATCCGTCGTCGATCTGTAAGTGGAATCCGGACATGTACGGCATTCGTATGGGAGAGCCGGGCGCGCAGGAATATTACGATTCCATCGTGGCACTGTATGTACGCACAGTGGGGCGTGGATTTTATCAAATGCGATGATATCTGCAATACCAATCTGTACGTGGAACATCCGTATTCGGCGGCGCACGAGATTGAGATGCTGCAGCATGCGATTGAAAAGTGCGGCAGGGACATCGTGCTCTCCTTGTCGCCGGGACCGGCGCTGATCGAGAAAGCATGGCATTATGAAACCTATGCCAACATGTGGCGCATCACGGATGATTTCTGGGATACGTGGGAGCTGCTTTACGATATGTTCCGGCGCTGCGAACTGTGGCAGAACCACGTGGGCTGCGGATCGTTCCCGGACTGTGACATGCTGCCGGTCGGCTGGCTCGGAAAAGGATTCGGGCAGGAGCGGCAGACGAATTTTACAAGGGATGAGCAGAAGACGATGATGACGCTCTGGTGTATGTTCGGCTCGCCTTTGATGATCGGCGGTGAACTGACGAAGCTGGATGACTGGACGCAGTTCCTTTTAACGAGACGGGAGCTGCTGCAGATGCTCGACGCAGACTATGTGGGCAGACAGGTGGCGCGCGATCAAAAAGCATGCGGTCTGGAGCTGTGTCAATGAGAAAAAGAGACGAACGGTATCTTGCCCTGTTTAACTTTATGGAGCAGCCGGCGCGGTGTGAGGTTGCGCTGCCGGAGACGGAAGCGTTTGCAGACATGTGCGGACAGACGGGAACCATCCGGGCGAGGGAACTCTGGGATGGAACAGAGCTTATTGTGCAGAATGACAGCCTTTCTTCTGAAATTCCGGCGCACGGTGTGCATGTTTTCCGGATAGATAAAAAATAGAGAACCACACAATGTAAAAATAAATAAAAAACAACTTGTTATTACGAGCATACAAGTTTTATGCTTAAGATAACATCAATAAGATGAGTGCAGGGAAATCATGGGTGCATGAGAGATGCGGCATGGTTTCGGAAAGGGGTTTGTTACACATGGGAAATGCAAAGGAGAGGGTTGAGAGTGGGAAGGCGGTGCTCGGTATCGAGTTCGGCTCGACCAGAATCAAGGCAGTGCTGGTGGACGAGACACATCAGCCGATCGCATCCGGTGCGCACGACTGGGAGAATCAGCTGGTCGACGGAATCTGGACGTACAGCCTGGATATGATCTGGGACGGTCTTAGGGACTGCTACCGCAAGATGACAGAGGATGTACAGAACAAATACGGCGTTGCCGTCACAAAGCTTGGTGCCATCGGATTTTCCGGGATGATGCACGGATATATGCCGTTCGATGAGAAGGGGGGAGCTTCTGGTTCCGTTCCGCACCTGGAGAAATACCATCACGGGCGAGGCTGCCGCAGCACTGACGAAGGAGTTCTCGTTCAACATTCCGCAGCGGTGGAGCATCGCACATCTGTATCAGGCGATTTTAAAGGGTGAGGAGCATGTGGAAAAAATCGCATATTTTACCACACTTGCGGGATACATTCACTGGAAACTCACAGGGGAGAAGGTACTGGGAGTCGGCGAGGCATCCGGTATGTTCCCGATCGATGCGAAGACAAGAGATTACAACCGGAAGATGCTGGCGCAGTTTGATGCGCTTCCTGCGGTAGGGAAATATACATGGAAGTTAGAGGAGATCCTGCCGAAGGTGCTTGTGGCCGGGGAGAATGCCGGGACCCTGACTAAGGAGGGCGCAAAGCTTCTGGATCCGAGCGGCAGGCTGGAAGCCGGGATCCCGCTCTGCCCGCCGGAGGGTGATGCCGGTACCGGTATGGCGGCAACGAATTCGGTGGCTGTGCGCACCGGAAATGTGTCTGCCGGAACGTCCGTGTTCGCAATGGTGGTTTTAGAGGAAGACTTAAAGGCGGTACATGAGGAACTGGATATGGTGACCACACCGTCCGGCGATACCGTGGCGATGGTGCACTGCAACAACTGTACCTCGGATCTGAACGCCTGGGTCGGCCTGTTCCGGGAGTTCGCGGAGAACTTCGGAATCAATGTCGATATGAACGAACTTTTTCGGAAAACTTTACAACAAGGCGCTGGAGGGCGACAAGGACTGCGGCGGACTTCTGGCATACAACTATTTTTTCGGGAGAGCCGGTGACCGGAGCAAACGAAGGACGGCCGCTGTTTGTGCGCAAGCCGGACGCACATTTTAATCTCGCCAATTTCATGCGGACACATCTGTATGCAGCGCTTGCAACCTTAAAGATCGGTCTGGATATTCTGCTGAAGGAAGAAAAAAGTAAAAGTGGACCGCATCTACGGACACGGCGGACTGTTTAAAACAAAGGGCGTCGGACAGGGGAATTTTGGCCGCAGCGATGGATGCGCCGGTGGCAGTGATGGAGACAGCCGGCGAAGGCGGCCCGTGGGGCATGGCGCTGCTGGCATCCTACATGCTGCAGAAAGCGGACGGCGAGAGCCTGGAGCAGTACCTCTCCGAAAAAGTCTTCGGCGGGGAGTCCGGAAGCGTGATGGAGCCGGATCCGGCGGATGTTGCGGGATTTGACGCTTACATCAAGGCATACAAAGCGGCGCTTGCAGCAGAGAAGGCGGCAGTCGAGGCGATGCCGTTATAAGACAGGCACGAAGGCGGCAGCCTGGACGATGCCGTTATAGACAGATACGGGGGCAGCGGCAGATGCTGCCGCTGCTTACAGATTGGGATTTACACAGCAGTTACTGCTGAAACATAAATATATTTCATGGAGGGAACATTATGTTAGCAACAAAAATTACAAGTTCTGGTTCTGCACCGGATCACAGGATCTTTACGGAGACGAGTGCCTCGCACATGTGGCAGAGCATTCCAAAATCATCGTGGCAAAGTTAAACGAGTCCGGCGTGCTTCCGTATGAAGTGGTATGGAAGCCGACACTGATCACCAATGAACTGATCCGTAAGACCTTCAACGAGGCAAATGTAGATGAGGAGTGCGCAGGCGTCATCACATGGATGCACACATTTTCCCCGGCAAAGTCCTGGATTCTCGGATTACAGGAGCACAGAAAGCCGCTGCTTCATTTACATACCCAGTTCAACGAGGAAATTCCCTACGACACCATCGACATGGATTTCATGAACGAGAACCAGTCGGCACACGGAGACCGTGAGTACGGTCATATCGTGACACGTATGGGAATCGAGCGCAAGGTAGTCGTGGGACACTGGAGCGACGTCAATGTGCAGGAGCGCATTGCATCCTGGATGCGCACAGCAGTCGGCGTGATCGAGAGCAGCCATATCCGCGTGATGCGTGTGGCAGACAACATGAGAAACGTAGCTGTTACCGAGGGGGATAAGGTCGAAGCACAGCTGAAGTTCGGCTGGGAAGTGGATACCTATCCGGTCAACGAGATTGCGGAGGCAGTTGCAGCTGTATCCGAGTCCGATACCAACGCTTTGGTAGATGAGTATTATGACAAATATGACATTTTATTAGAGGGACGTGATCCGCAGGAGTTCAGACGCCATGTAGCCGTACAGGCACAGATCGAGATCGGTTTCGAGCGTTTCCCTGGACGAGAAGAATTATCAGGCAATCGTAACACACTTCGGTGATCTCGGTGCCTTAAAAGCAGCTTCCGGGACTTGCAATCCAGCGCCTCGAGGAAAAAGGCTACGGCTTTGGCGCAGAGGGTGACTGGAAAGTGGCAGCGATGGTGCGCCTGATGAAGATTATGACAGCAGGCAAAAAGGATGCCAAGGGTACTTCCATGCTGGAGGATTACACCTACAATTTCGTAAAAGGCAAAGAGGGAATCCTCGAGGCACATATGCTTGAGATCTGCCCGTCCATCGCAGACGGCCCGATTTCCATCAAGTGCCAGCCGCTTTCCATGGGTGACAGAGAAGACCCTGCGAGACTGGTATTTACCTCCAAGGAAGGAAGCGGTATCGCGACATCCTTGATCGATCTCGGCAACCGTTTCCGTCTCATCATCAACGATGTGGACTGTAAGAAGACAGAGAAGCCGATGCCGAAGCTTCCGGTAGCAACGAATTACTGGACACCGCAGCCGGATCTCTACACCGGTGCGGAGGCATGGATCCTGGCAGGCGGCGCACACCACACCGCATTTACCTACGACCTCACCGCAGAGCAGATGGGCGACTGGGCAAAATGCCATGGGCATCGAGGCAGTTTATATTGACAAGGATACAAAGATCCGCGAGTTCAAGAAGGATCTGATGCTTGGCAATCTGTTTTACCGCTAAAAAACAATAAGAAGCATACGGGGATGTCAAAACGGCATCCCCCGGTAAATGAGAATGGTACCGGGGCAGACCCGGATACACATATAGGGTGCGCGCACAAGCGCAGAAAGGGAGAGGAATATGAAGTTTTTTATTGACACAGCAAACGTAGAGGACATCCGCAAGGCAAATGATATGGGAGTGATCTGCGGCGTTACCACAAACCCGTCTCTGATTGCCAAAGAGGGCAGAGATTTCAACGAGGTCATCAAGGAGATTACGACGATCGTTGACGGTCCGATCAGCGGCGAGGTAAAAGCAACCACTGTGGATGCAGAAGGCATGATCAAAGAAGGACGTGAGATCGCAGCGATCCATCCGAACATGGTAGTCAAGATCCCGATGACCGTAGAGGGATTAAAGGCAGTCAAAGTGCTGTCCGCAGAGGGAATCAAGACGAATGTGACGCTTATTTTCACAGCAAACCAGGCGCTTCTTGCAGCGCGCGCAGGCGCAACCTATGTATCTCCGTTCCTTGGCAGACTCGACGACATCAGCACGGCAGGTATCGATCTGATCCAGGACATCGTGCAGATCTTCGACAACTACGGACTTGAGACCGAGATTATCGCTGCATCGATCCGCAACCCGATCCATGTGACAGACTGTGCATTAGCAGGCGCACATATCGCAACGGTTCCGTACAAAGTTATTGAGCAGATGACCAAGCATCCGCTTACCGATGCGGGAATTGAGAAATTCCAGGCGGACTACAGAGCTGTATTTGGTGACTAATTACCGAAGATGCTCTGCGGTATTTGATGACAAAGTTTTGCAGTAGCAATGACAAAGAATGCATGAAGGGGGGAACTATGGATAAGCTGGCACTTCAGAAGATGGCTGTTGAAGTCCGCAAGGGAATTGTATCGTCCGTGCACAGCGCGAAGGCGGGACATCCGGGCGGATCACTCTCAGCAGCAGATATCTTCACCTATTTATATTTTGAAGAGATGAATATTGATCCGAAGGATCCGAAGAAGGAAGGACCGCGACCGTTTTGTGCTGTCCAAGGGACACACGGCGCCGGGACTTTACTCGGCACTGGCAAACCGCGGTTATTTTCCGGTGGAGGATCTTTTGACCCTGCGCCATACCGGATCGTATTTACAGGGACATCCTGATATGAAGCACATTCCGGGCGTGGATATGTCTTCCGGTTCTCTGGGACAGGGACTTTCCGCAGCGTGCGGCATGGCTCTGGCAGGGAAGATGAAACAGCAGGATTACCGTGTGTATGCACTTTGCGGCGACGGCGAGATCGAGGAGGGACAGATCTGGGAGGCTGCCATGTTCGCAGGTTTCCGCAAGCTGGATAACCTCTGCGTGATTGTGGACAACAACAACCTGCAGATCGACGGACCGATCGACGAGGTCTGCTCGCGCCGTACCCGATCGACAAGAAGTTCGAGAGCTTTCATTTCCACGTCATCAACATCGACGGCAATGATTTCGATGAGATCAAGCGGGCGTTTGATGAGGCGAGAGCCACGAAGGGAATGCCGACCGCGATTATTGCGCACACCGTAAAGGGAAAAAGGTGTCTCCTACATGGAGAACAGCGTCGGCTGGCACGGTAAAGCGCCGAACGACGAGGAATATGCAGTGGCGATGGAGGATCTTAGAAAGGCAGGTGAAGCATTGTGTCAGAAGTAAAGATTGCAACGAGAGAGAGCTACGGCAATGCTTTGGTCGAGCTTGGAGGAGAGCATGAGAATCTGGTTGTCCTGGATGCGGATCTCGCAGCGGCAACCAAGACCGGAATGTTCAAGAAGGCATTCCCGGACCGCCACATTGACTGCGGTATCGCAGAGGCGAATATGACCGGCGTGGCAGCCGGAATGTCCACATGTGGATTTGTACCGTTTGTGAGCACCTTCGCCATGTTTGCGGCGGGACGTTCTTACGAGCAGGTGCGCAATTCCATCGGATATCCGCATCTGAATGTGAAGATCGGTGCGACACATGCCGGAATTTCCGTCGGCGAGGACGGCGCGACCCATCAGTGCATCGAGGATTTTGCCCTGATGCGTGCGATCCCGGGAATGGTTGTCATCAACCCGGCGGACGACATCGAGGCGCGCGCGGCAGTGAAGGCTGCCTACGAGTACGTGGGACCGGTGTATCTGCGCTTTGGCAGACTGGCGGTTCCGGTCATCAACGACGGCGCGGATTATAAGTTTGAGATCGGCAAGGGCGTGACGCTCCGTGAGGGAAGCGACTGCTCCATCATTGCAACCGGACTTTGTGTCTCGGAAGCACTGGCAGCAGCGGATACGCTGGCAGAGCAGGGCATTCATGCGGAACTCATCAACATTCACACTATCAAGCCGCTCAACGAGGAACTTGTGGTAAAGACGGCAAAAAAAGACGGGGCGTGTATTCACGGTGGAGGAGCATTCCATCATCGGAGGACTCGGCGCGGCAGTGGCGGAGACGCTCGGTGAAAAATGCCCGACAAAGATTACCAGAATCGGTGTCAACGATGTCTTTGGCGAATCCGGTCCGGCAAAAGAACTTCTTCACAAATACGAACTGGATGCAGAGGGAATCGCAAACCGCATCCTGCGTGAGATGAAGTAGAACGGCGCAGCACAGGAGGAAACTAAGAGATGTTAGAAGAATTAAAAAAACAGGTCTATGAAGCCAACATGGAACTTCCGCGCAGAGGGCTCATCACCTACACCTGGGGCAATGTCAGCGGAATCGACCGCGAGAGCGGCTATTTCGTCATCAAGCCGAGCGGTGTGGATTATGATGCCTTAAGCCCGGACGATATGGTAGTCATGGATCTTGACGGAAATAAGATCGAGGGCAGATATAAGCCGTCCTCCGACACGCCGACCCATATCGAACTCTACAAAAAGTACGAGGAGATCGGTGGTATTGTACATACCCATTCCCCGGAGGCTGTCGCGTGGGCGCAGGCGGGCAGAGACATTCCGCTTTACGGCACAACGCATGCAGACTATTTCTTCGGACCGATTCCGTGCGCCAGAAATCTGACGCCGGAGGAGATCGACGAGGCATATGAGAAGAACACCGGACTTGTGATTATTGAGACCTTTGAGACAAGAGGCATCAAGCCGATGTACACACCGGCGGTTCTCTGTGCGAATCACGGACCGTTTACCTGGGGCAAGGATGCCGCAGAGGCAGTCCACAATGCGGTCGTACTGGAGGAAGTGGCGAAGATGGCACGCAACACTGAGCTTATCAATCCGAAGGTGAAGCCGGCGCCGGATTGTATCAAGGAAAAAAGCATTTCTACCGCAAGCATGGGGCAAATGCCTACTATGGACAGAATTAGTACGTCGGAAGAAACGGCCTGCCGTTTCGCAATAAATATGCTTAGAAATGAGGATCAGTATGCAAAAACGGAGTTTTGGCAGAACAAAGGAAGGCAGGGAGGTCACGGAGTACACGCTTGTCAATGCGCAGGGAATGACGCTTTCTGTCATTGATCTCGGGGCAACGATCGTATCGATCACAATGAAGGGCTCAGACGGAAACGTATATGACGTTGTGCTGGGATACGATACACCCGTTGATTATCAGAACAATACCTGCTATTTTGGAGCGGTGATCGGGCGCAATGCGAACCGGATCGATCATGCACACATCCATCTGGACGGAAAAGACTATTCGCTGGAAGCGAATGACAATGAGAACAATCTGCACAGCGGATCGCACGGTTTTCACGCAGTGATCTGGGATGTGGTGCAGGAGAGCGCACAGAGTATTACGTTTTCCTATGTAAGCCGCGACGGGGAACAGGATTTCCCGGGCAATATGACGGCGAAGGTTACGTACACGCTGGATGATAACGGGGAGGTTGCGATCGCCTATGAGGCAGTCTGCGACCAGACGACGGTGGCGAACTTTACGAACCATGCCTACTTTAATCTGGACGGACATGATTCCGGCGTGATGGAAGGGCAGAAGCTCGAACTTCACGCATCCTACTATACGCCGGTCATTGATTCCAAGGCGATTCCAACCGGAGAACTCGCAAAAGTAGCCGGGACGCCGTTTGATTTCCGGGAGATGAAGGAGATCGGACGGGACATCGAAGCGGACGATACGCAGCTTCGTTATGCGGGTGGTTATGACCACAATTATGCGCTGGACAAGGCGGACGGTACCATGCAGCTTGCTGCGCGCGCCAGAGGTGCAAAGTCCGGCATCTGCATGGATGTGTATACGGACTGTGGGGGATCCAGCTCTATACCGGCAACTTTATCACACCGCAGACCGGCAAGGGGTGGTGTACAGTACGACAGGCGCCATGCATTCTGTCTCGAGACGCAGTATTTCCCGAATGCGGTGAATGAGAAGAACTTTAAATCACCGGTGTTAAAAGCGGGTGATACGTACCGCTCGGTGACAAAGTACTGCTTCGGACTGGAAAAATAAAAACAAATAATCAGGAATAAGGAAAAGTGGATTTTATCACGGAAAACGGTGGTAAGATCCACTTTTTTATTCGGAGAAGTCTGATACTTGACAACGGGTGTGGCCTGTGTGGATAATTGTAGAAGAGAGCAGGCGTGCCGGTGACAACGGCAGGCGGGCGCAGAGTTTTACAGAAGGGCAGCAGAGCGGCGATGAGAGAAGAACTTTTAACGAACTGATGGTCATTTCAGAGGAAGAAAAAAAAAAGTACAGAGCGGGACAGGGAATGGTCGAGCGGCAGCTGTATGCGAGAGAGTCGATCGGGGAGATTGACCGGGAACTGCTGTTAAAGCGGGGACGGCCTCATCACCGTGCGCCCACACAGCCGCTTTGTGGATTTCCCGGAGCACCGGCACAACTATGTGGAGATCATGTATGTCGTGCAGGGAAGCATCACGCACATCATCGAGGGAAAGGAACTGACGCTTCACAAGGGGGATGTGCTGATGCTGAACCAGCAGGTGCGCCATGCTATCCGCAGGGCAGAGTATGAGGATATCGGCATCAATTTTATCGCGCTGCCGGAGTTTTTGAGGTGCCTCTTTCCATGCTGCACGAGAAAAATGTGCTTGCGGAATTTATCGCCGGCGCTTTCGGACAGAAAAATCCGGTATCGCACTACCTGCTGTTCCGCTTAAAGGAGCAGCCGCAGGTGGAAAATCTCATGGAAAATATGATCGAATCCATGCTGCATGAACATTCCGATGAGGATGTCATGAACCAGTATACGATGGGACTGGTATTTTTATATCTTCTGAATCACCTTGAGAATTTAAGCCACAATTCCTCGATGGATTACCGGGAGACGATCGTGCAGGCGGTGCTCGGATATATCAAAAGCGACTGCAAAAATGCGAATCTGACGAAGATTGCAAAAGATACCCATCAGTCGGTCTCGGTGTTAAGCAAGCTGATCCGGCAGAAAACCGGCGATACGTTCAAGGAGCTTTTGCAGCAGCGGAGATTTGAGACGGCGGCGCATCTGCTCGCGGAGACGGATCTGGCGGTGGAGGAGATCGCGCTCGATGTCGGGTATGAGAATCTGAGCTATTTTTTTCGGCAGTTTAAGAGCCGGTACGGCGTGACGCCGCGTGCATACCGCGTGATGAATTCACGTGATGCCGGGAACCTTGATGAAAATCATAGAGAATTATAGAGAACATTTGAGAATGGAAAATAAGGACAGTTTTTTAGTCGAATCAGAGCCTAAAAAACGGTCCTTATTTTTGTTATGCTGACAGCAGAAATGAGAAGGAAAGAGAAAGGAGCAGGGGGATGGAGACGACGTATTATCTGGCGGTGGACATCGGAGCGTCGAGCGGACGGCACATGCTGTCCCATCTGGAAGACGGGAAGCTGGTATTAGAAGAGATCTACCGCTTCCCGAACGGAATGACGGAGAAGAACGGGCACAAGGTATGGGATGTCGAGCGGCTGTTTGCGGAGATTTTAAACGGCATGAAGCAGTGTGTCAGACTGGAAAAAATTCCGCACAGCATGGGGATTGACACCTGGGCGGTGGACTATGTCCTTTTGATGGACAGGGAGGACGCATTGGCGATGCGGCAGCCTACCGCGACGGCAGGACGCAGGGCATGGATGAAAAAAAGTGTATGCGCAGATCACGGAGGAAGAACTCTACCGCAGAACGGGAATCCAGAAACAGATTTTTAACACGATCTATCAGCTGGCGGCAGTAAAAAGAGCAGCATCCAAAATGGCTGGAGCAGGCGGACTGTCTGCTGATGATGCCGGATTATTTTCATTTTCTTCTGACCGGGAAAAAGGTGCAGGAGTACACCAAATGCGACGACGACCCAGCTGGTCAGCCCGGTGACAAAGGACTGGGATGAGGAGCTGATCCGGCAGCTGGGCTACCCGAGCCGGCTGTTTCAGGAGATCCGGATGCCGGGGTATGAACTGGGGAGCCTGCGCGGGGAGATCCGGAAAGAAGTGGGATTTTCCTGCAAGGTGGTTCTGCCGCCCACACACGATACCGCCTCGGCGGTGGCGGCGGTGCCGACGCAGGAGGAAGAGACGCTCTACATCAGCTCCGGCACATGGTCGCTCATGGGAACCGAACGGATGACGGCGGATTGCAGCAGTGCGGCGAGAGCGCACAACATGACAAACGAGGGCGGTTACGACTGCCGGTTCCGCTATCTGAAAAATATCATGGGACTCTGGATGATCCAGTCTGTCCGAAAGGAGAGTGCGCCGGAACTTGGGTTTGGAGAAATCTGTGCGCGCGCCGCAAAGGAGACGATTACATCGCGTATCGACGTCAACGATGCGCGCTTTCTGGCGCCGAAGAACATGACGGAGGAAGTAAGGAGGGCATGTCGGGAAGCGGGGGTGAGCAGGTTCCGCAGACCATCGGGGAACTGGCTGCGGTCATCTACCACAGTCTTGCGCAGTGCTATGCCGGGACGGCAGAGGAGATCGAGGCGTTGACGGGAAAACAGTACCCAGAGATTCACATTGTGGGCGGCGGCGCGAATGCGCAGTATTTAAACCGGCTTACCGCAGAATACACCGGAAAGACGGTCGAGGCGGGACCGACGGAGGCGACGGCGCTCGGCAACCTTGCCGTGCAGATGATTGCGGCGGGAGAATTTGAAGACCTTAGGGCAGCGAGAGCGTGCATTGCGGATTCATTTGCAATGGAGAAGTTTGAAGGAGAGAAGGGAGAAACGAGATGACAGGTTATGAAGCAGCAAAGGCAAAGTATGAGGCACTTGGCGTGGACACAGACCGCGCGATCGAGCGGTTGAAAAAGGTTCCGGTATCGCTGCACTGCTGGCAGCTGGACGATGTGATCGGATTTGACAATGACGGCGGACTCACAGGTGGAATCCAGACGACCGGAAACTATCCGGGGCGCGCCAGAACGCCGCAGCAGCTGATGGAGGACATGGAGGAGGCAATGAAGCTGATGCCGGGAACGGCAAAATTAAATATTCATGCATCCTATGCGATTTTTGAACCGGGAGAATTTGCGGACCGCGACGCCTTAGAGCCGAAGCATTTCGCAAAGTGGGTGGAATTTGCGAAGAAGCATCATATGGGAATTGATTTCAACCCGACATTTTTCTCCCACGAAAAAGTAAAAGACGGACTTACCTTATCAAGCCCCGATGAGGAGACCAGAAAGTTCTGGATCAACCACGGAAAGGCATGCATCCGCATCTCGGAATATTTTGCAAAGGAGACCGGTATGCCGTGCGTCATGAATATCTGGACGGGGGATGGATTTAAGGATGTTCCGGCAGACCGTATGGGACCGCGTCTGCGCTGCAAGGATTCGATCGAGCAGATTTTATCCGAACCGTATGACAGAAATCTCGTCAAGCCGTGCGTGGAATCAAGGTATTCGGTATCGGTGTGGAGCCTTACACCGTGGGTTCGGCAGAATTTACATTGAGCTTAGCCGCACAGCATGAAGGCTGTATGCCGCTCATGGACAACGGACATTATCATCCGACGGAGTATGTTTCGGACAAGATTCCTGCCATGCTCTGTTTTTTTACCCGGAGTTTGCGCTCCACATTACCAGAGGCGTGCGATGGGATTCGGATCATGTGCTGCTCTTAGATGACGAGACGAAAGAGATGGCAAAAAGAGATCGTAAGAAACGATGCGCTTGACCGTGTATACATGGCGTTAGATTACTTTGATGCGAGCATCAACCGTGTTCTGGCGCTTGCAACAGGCTTTCGGAGCTGGCAGAAAGCCCTGTTAACGGCACTGTGCACGCCGAATGAAATGTTAAAGGAGCTGCAGGATACGAATCAGCTGGGAAAACTCATGGTTATGCATGAGGCGGTAAAAATGCTTCCGATCGGCGAGATCTGGGAGGAATACTGCCGCAGGGAAGGCGTGTGCGACGACCTTCATTTCTACGACGAGATCGAGCGTTACGAGCGTGAGGTACTGACCAAAAAAAAAGAGGATAAGCAGATAGAAGCTGAATCAGAGAGAAGAGAGGAAGAGAATCATGAAATTTTTGGATGCAGAATTTGTACAGGGATTTATCCGCATGGCAAACGACGGATGGGAGCAGGGGCTGGCATGAGAGAAACGGCGGAAACTTATCTTACCGCGTGAAACCGGAGGAAGTGGAAGCGGTGAGGGAGAACTTTCAGGAAAAGGGAGTGGCAGCCGATCGGCACCACGGTGCCCAATCTGGCAGGAGAGTATTTCCTTGTGACCGGAAGCGGAAAATATTTCCGCAACGTCATCTTAAAAGCCGGAAGATTCGATCTGCATGATTGAGCTGGATGAAAAGGGGCGAGAACTACCGGCCGATCGTGTGGGGACTGGTAAACGGCGGAAGACCGACCTCGGAGCTGCCGAGCCATCTGATGAACCTGGAGGTAAAGAAAAACTGCAGAATCCGAAGTACCGCGTGGTCTATCATGCGCATACCACCAATATCATTGCGCTGACGTTCGTGCTTCCTCTGGAGGACAGGGTATTCACGAGAGAACTCTGGGAGATGGCAACCGAGTGCCCCGTGGTATTCCCGGATGGTGTGGGCGTAGTGCCCTGGATGGTTCCGGGCGGCAGGGAGATTGCGGTGGCGACGAGCGAGCTGATGAAAAAATATGATCTTGCGATCTGGGCGCATCACGGCATGTTTGCTGCCGGCGAGGACTTTGACTTAACGTTCGGTCTGATGCACACCGCAGAAAAATCCGCGGAGATTCTGGTGAAGACGCTCTCCATGCGTCCGGATAAGCTCCAGACGATACAGCCGGACGACTTCAGACATCTGGCAGAGGATTTTCATGTGACCCTGCCGGGAAGAATTCCTGTATGAAAAATAAAAAGAGACGCCTGCCTGCAGGCATAAGAAAAAACCCCCGGGTGCAATGGAAAGGTACGAAACCTTGGATTGTCAACCGGGGGCCTTCTTATGAAATTCTTTTGTCTGATTCATAGAACCTTTCTCTAGGCAGTGGCATCGAACGAATGAACATCATCCTCCTCTGTCACCGTCATTGCCTGATGCAGCAGTGTGGCGAACGAAGAAGAAGGCTGCTGTTTGGAACGTTGCTGCTTTCTGCTCTCTGGTGCAAGCCGGTCGATCCGGTTTACGGGGTGAACGGGTAACACGAAAACACTATCATAGTAGATTGCGACAATCATCCTCCTTGACAAATAAATCACAACTGATAGGGGTTAATGAGTTCCTTCTCTACTATATATATCGGCTGACATCAGAAATAATTAAGAGAAAATAGAGAGAATATTATTTGGAAGAAGCGTGCACCTGTGTTAAAATATTGCTGTGAACAGGGGCACGTTTTTTATGTCATTACAGTTTGTGTTCGGAAATTCCGGAAGCGGAAAGTCCGATTATTTATATCAGTCGATATTGGAGGAAGCGGAAAGGGAACCGGAGAAGAATTTCCTTTTTGCTTGTCCCGGAACAGTTTACGATGCAGACGCAGCGGGAACTCGTGTGCCGCCAGCCCAACCATGCCATCATGAACGTGGATGTGCTCAGCTTTGTGCGCCTGGCGTACCGTGTGTTCGATGACCTCGGAATGCAGGATCTGGTCATTTTAGAGGAGACGGGCAAGAATCTGGTGCTGCGCAAGGTGGCGGAGCTTAAGAAAAAAAGAACTCTCGGTGCTTGGCGGCAATCTCAACAAAATGGAATACATCGGTGAGATCAAGTCCCTGATCTCGGAGATGGCGCAGTACAATATCACGCCGGAGGATCTTGGTGCTTTTCTCGGCGGGCAGGATGTCGGGGGATACCCTGCGCTGTAAGATGCAGGATATTCTTACGATGTATGAGGGATTCCGGGAGTATATTGACGGAAAATACATCACGGCGGAGGAGATTCTGACACTCTTGTGTGAGGTGGCGGAGGAATCCGAGCTCATCAGGGACAGTGTGATTGTCTTTGACGAGTTTACGGGATTCACCCCGATCCAGAACCGGCTGCTTCGGGTGATGCTGCCGCTTGCCGACCGCGTCATCGTGTCGCTTTCCATGGATATCCGGGAGGATTTTTTACCACAGCAGAGCCGTGCACGAGCTTTTTTCCATGAGCAAGGAGACCGTGCAGACACTGCTTAAGATTGCGGCGGATGCGGGATGCGAGGTACTCTCTCCGGTGATTATGGAGCCGGGAGAGCACAGGCGCTATATGAAAATGCACCGGAGCTCTTTTTCATGGAACAGAATCTGTTCCGTCCGATGTACCGGAAGTGGCCAAAGCCGGTTAATGACATCCGCATCACCAGCTTAAAGGATCCGCGCCAGGAGCTTTCTTTTGTCGCAAGGGAGATTTTGTGCGCCTGGTACGGACAAAGGGCTACCGCTACCGGGATTTTTGCGGTGGTGACCGGAGACGTGCCACAGTATGCCAACTACGTTCCGGAGACGTTTGCACAGTACGGGATCCCGTTTTTTATCGACCAGACGAGAAACATTCTGTTTCACCCGTTCATCGAGTTTATCCGCGCGGCGCTTGAGGTCGTGGAGTTTGATTTCTCCTACCAGAGTGTGTTCCGCTTCCTTCGGAGCGGTCTGGCGGGACGGCTTCTGACGGAGAGCGGGACGGAGCGGGCGGCAGACGAGGACGGCGCAGGAGCCAAAGCCAGAGGCGGGGTGAATGATGAGGACGGCGCTGGAGCCGGAGTGGTAGACGAGGACGGTGTTGAAGTCAAAGCAGGATCGGATGAGGACGGCGCCAAAGCCTGGGCGGATGCAGAGGATGTGATTGACCGCCTGGAGAATTATGTGCTTGCAAAGGGAATCCGCGGCAGAAAGCGCTGGGGCGAGAAATGGACACGTCCGTGATGAAGCGGGATGCCCGCCAGCCGGAGGCGGCACAGGAGGAGCTGGCTCTTTTGAACCGGTTGCGGGAGAGGATCGTTCTGGCATTGGAGCCGCTGTGCGGACTTTTTTCCGGGAAAAAACACACGGTTGCGGAGCAGACCTACGGACTGTATGAGTTTATCACGGCGCTGGATATTGAAGCGCAGCTTAAGGAGAAGCAGTTTCTCTTAGAGCAGGCGGAGGAGACGGAGTACAACGGCGTCCGCAGGAATCAGACCAGAGCGCAGGAGTATGGTCAGATTTATAAGATCGTGATGGATCTTTTGGACAAGGTCACATCGCTGCTCGGGGAGGAGCAGATGACGATCCGGGAGTACGGAGATATTCTGGACGCAGGATTTTCTGCGGCAAAGGTCGGTATGATTCCGCCGGGAAATGACCGCGTGACGGTCGGAGACATTGAACGCACCAGATTAAATCATATCCGGATTCTGTTCTTTGTGGGAGTCAATGACGGTATCGTGCCGAAAGCCGGCAGCACCGGAAGCATCATCTCACAGTTCGAGCGCGAGAAGATGGCGGAGCATCATCTGATGTTAGCGCCGGGGGCGCGGGAAAGAGTCTTTATCCAGAAGTTTTATCTTTATCTGAACTTAACCAAGCCGTCGGACGGATTGTATGTCACTTACTCAAGGGTCAGCCCGGAGGGAAAGGCGCTGCGCCGGTCTTATCTGATCGGAACGCTCTGCAATATGTTCCCGGAACTAAAGATCCGTGAGCCGGACGAGGAGACGGAGGCGTCCGCGATTTTAACGCCGGAGAGCGGGATCGATTATCTGCTGGAGGGACTCTGGACAGAACAAAAGTCGCGTGCCTGGGGAGGCACTTTGCGAAGTGGTATCTCTCGGATGAGACTTATCATGCGAAGGCGCTGCGCCTGCTTGCGGCATCGTTTTACCGTTACAGCGGAGAGCCGATCGGAAAAAGAGGTTGCGCGCGCCTTATACGGCCACGGAACTGGAGAACAGCGTCACAAGGCTGGAGCAGTTTGCGGAGTGCGCGTTTGCACATTACATGACCTACGGACTGGGACTGTCACAGCGGGAATTACAGGAGTTTGCCGGTGTGGATATGGGAAATATCTATCATGACGCGCTGTGGCATTTTGCGGAGCGCATCCGCAGGTCTTCGTATACCTGGTATGATCTGCCCGAACAGACGCGCGAGGCGTGGATTGAGGAGAGCATGAATGACGCGATTGCGGGCTGCGCGAATGTGGGCGCATTCGACGAGGCGAAGAACCGCTATTCTGCTGTCGCGCATGAAAGACACGATCCGGCGCACGGTGTGGGCGCTCACGATCCAGGTGCAGAAGGGGCGTTTTACGCCGAGTGATTTTGAGGTGTCGTTTTTCGCAGGCCGATCATCTGGAGGCAATCCGTTTTCAGCTGACCGAGGAGGAAAAAATGCGTCTGCAGGGGCAGGATTGACCGTGTGGATACCTGTGAAGACGGACGATAAGGTGTATGTAAAGATCATTGATTACAAATCGGGCAACACCACATTTTCCCCTGCTGAATCTGTATCACGGGCTGCAGCTGCAGCTGGTGGTTTATATGAATGCGGCGCTCGAACTGGAGGCAAAAAGCATCCGGGAAAACAGGCGGTGCCTGCGGGAATGTTTTACTATCACATTGAGGATCCCATGGTTGACGGCAGCGGCACAGAGTCGGAGGAGGAGATCCGGCAGGCCGTGCTGGAGGAATTAAAGCCGAACGGGTTAGTCAACGACGATCCCGAGATATACGGGGCGATGGATACGGAACTTTCCGGAAGCTCCGCAGTCATTCCTGTGGCGCTTAAAGCGGACGGTTCCTTAAAAGCGACGTCCAAGACGGAGAGTACGGAAGAATTTGAGACAATGTCGGACTACGTGAAGGAGACCGTGACGAAGGCGGGCAGAAGAATCCTAGGCGGAGATGTGGCGGCGGCACCGTATGAACTCGACGGGAGAAGCGGCTGCGATTATTGTCCGTATCACATGGTGTGCGGATTTGACGCGCGGATACCGGGCTTTTCTTACCGGAAGTTAGAAAAGCCGGACGGTGCCGAGGCGATTCTTGCGAAAATGAGAGAGACGCGAAGCGAGGAGAAGAGACAGTAGATGGGTGTTTCATGGACCAGAGAACAACAACAGGTAATCGATTTAAGAAAGCGCAACATTCTGGTATCGGCAGCTGCCGGTTCGGGTAAAACGGCGGTTTTAGTCGAGCGCATTATCAAGATGATCACGGAGGGAGAACATCCGGTGGACATCGACCGGCTTTTGGTGGTGACGTTTACGAATGCGGCTGCGGCGGAAATGCGGGAGCGCATCGGGGCGGCGATCGAGAAAGCGCTGGAGGAGCATCCGGATTCGGAGCATCTGCAACGCCAGCTGACGTTAATCCACAATGCGCAGATCACGACTATCGACAGTTTTTGTCTGTATGTGATCCGCAATCATTTTTGCCACGAGATTGACCTGGAGCCGGATTTTAGGATCGGGGACGAGGGAGAGTTAAAGCTGTTAAAAGAGGACGTGCTGCGCGGCGTGCTGGAGAGCAATTACGAACAGATGACACCGGAGTTTGCGGCATTTGCAAAAGGGTATGTGTCGGGGAAGAGTGATGCGAAGGTGGCGGAGATGATCCTCTCGCTCTATGAGTTCTCCATGAGCTACCCGTGGCCGATGGAGTGGCTTACTTCCGGCATCTGTGGCTATGAGATATCGGATGTGCAGGAGATGGCAGAAGCGCCATGGATGCAGCCGCTCGTGCTGCATCTGCGGTCGGTGCTGGCGGATCTGGTAAAAAAAGCTTCGCATCGCGCATGTGCTTACGCGGGAGGAAGACGGACCGAATATCTATGAGAAGGTGATCTCGTCGGATCTCGCAAAGTTCGAGGGACTGGCGGCGTGTGAAAATTTTCTGGAACTGTACGAAAAGCTTACCGCCGTCACTTATGACAGGGCTGCCGTCGAGCCGCGGCTTTTCGGGAGATGCAGGGAAGCTTTCGCGGGTGAAGGAACTCCGCGACCAGGTGAAGGATACGGTAAAAAAGATCAACAAGCAGTATTTCTTTTGCATCGCCGGAAGTCATGTGCGGGCAGGTGCGCCGGGCAGAGCCGATGGCGAAGGAACTGGTGCGTCTTGCCATCGCATTCTCCGAGGCGTTTGCAGCGGAAAAGCGCCGCAAGAATCTGGTGGATTTTCACGATCTGGAGCATTTCGCACTGGAGATTCTCGTGGATGCAAAGACAAAGCAGGCGCGCGCTGCGGCGGAGGAGTTCCGCGACATGTACGAGGAGATCATGATCGACGAGTACCAGGACAGCAATCATGTGCAGGAGACGCTTCTTAGGGCGATCTCAAGAGAGGAGCGCGGAGCGTACAACCTGTTCATGGTGGGGGACGTCAAGCAGAGTATCTACCGCTTCCGTCTGGCGAGACCGGAGCTTTTTATGGAAAAATACGATACCTACACGCTGGAGGAAAGCAGTACGCAGCGCATCGATCTGCACAGGAATTTCCGGAGCCGGTCAGAGGTGCTTGATCTGACAAACGATGTGTGTTACCGGATCATGGCGCGCGATCTCGGCAATGTGGCATACGATGAGGATGCGGCGCTCTACGCGGGCGCAGATTATTGTGCGCCGGATGAGGCAGGGATGTTTGCACAGGAGATTCTTGTGGCGGACAGTGCCGAAGAACTCTTAGAGGGCAGCGGGTACGAAGACCGGAAGCTGTATGAGGCGAAGCTTGTGGCAGTGCGCATCCGGAAGCTGATGACAGAGCAGAAGGTGACGGACAAGGCGACGGGGGAACTGCGCGCCGTGCGTTACAGCGATATTGTGATTCTGCTCCGCAGCCTAAGCGGGTATGCCGATTCGTTTGCCGCCGTGTTGAACGAGGCGGGAATACCGGCGCATACGCTGTCAGCAACCGGCTATTTCTCGGCGGTGGAGGTGCAGACCCGGTGCTTGCGATGCTTCGGATTCTTGACAATCCGAGACAGGATATTCCGCTTGCGGCAGTGCTTAAGTCTCCGATCGCCGGGCTTACGGACGAGGAGCTGGGACGGCTTTAGGGCGCACGACCGCAGCGTGCCTTTCTGTGAGTGTGTGCTCGCACGCTGCAGGAAACTTGCGCAGAGTGAAGAACCTTTGGCGGAAGGTTATGAGAAAAAAACTGTGGGAGTTCTGGAAGCTGTATGAGAGGCTGCGGGCGCTTGTGCCGGACACCCCCGATTCACGAGCTGATCGAGATCGTGTTGAAGGAAAGCGGCTACGGAAATTATGCGGCGGCGATGCCGGCAGGAGCCAGACGCAGGGGGCGAATCTGCGCATGCTGGTGGAGAAGGCGATCGCCTATGAGAATACGAGCTACAAGGGATTGTTTCATTTTGTGCGCTACATCGATGAACTCCAGAAATACGATGTCGATTTTGGCGAGGCGGACATGGTCGGGGAGAATGAGGACGTCGTGCGCATTATGAGTATCCACAAGAGCAAGGGACTGGAATTCCCGCTGGTCTTTGTGTGCGGTCTGGGAAGAAATTTTAACAAGCAGGATACCAGAAGCCGCATGGTGCTGCACCCGGAACTGGGAATCGGAATTGACTGGATCGACGGCGAGCGCAGGATCAAGACGCCGACCATATTAAAGCGCGCCATCGCAAAGCAGATCGAACTGGAGAATCTGGGTGAGGAGCCCGAGTGCTCTATGTGGCGCTCACACGTGCGAAGGAGAAGCTGATCTTAACGGGGTGCAGAAAAGATGCAGAAAATGATCTGGCGGCGCTAAGGGAAGCGGCACAGGAGGAACAACTTTTCCCGGAAACGGAGCATGTTCCTCTGCCGTATCTGCTCCGGGAGAGCGCGGCAGGCTATTTCGACTGGCTGCTTCCGGCGGTGTTTTCCTATCACGGACGCTATCAGGTGCGCGTTGTGCCGGCGGAGGAACTGCTCGACGCAGAAGAGCCGTCACATGGAGGCGGAGACGGAGAATCTGGAACAGTGTCTGTCACGCATTGCAGCGGCGGATGCGGCAGACGTGGCGGAATTTGACGGGAAGTTCTCATTCACCTATCCGTACGAGCGCGATCTGGAGCGCAAAAACAAATATTCCGTGTCGGAATTAAAGCATCGGGCGATGCGGGAAAAGCTTCTGGAGGAGGAGACGGATGTTGTCCCGGCGTTTTTTTAGAGACGGAGGGAAAATCCTATGTTCCGCCGTTTGTCCAAAAAAAAAATGGAGCAGGAAGAAACCGGCGGACAGAACCAGGGTGCACTGCGCGGAACTGCGGTTCACAGGGTGATGGAGTGCTACCAGTTTTCGGCGGCGGCAGGAGTCACGGAACAGATTGAGGCGATGCTTGCCGGAGGACAGATCACGGAGGAGATGAAGCGCCTGGTAAAACCGGCTCTCATCGAGACGTTTCTCACATCGGCGGCGGGAGAGCGGATGAAGCGTGCGGAGACTGCCGGAACGCTGTACCGGGAGAAACCGTTTGTGATGGGATTTACGGGCGAGGAACTCGCGGCATTCGGATTCGGAGACGGAGAGAAATGTGCGGATGACAAAGAGCTGACGCTGATCCAGGGAATTATTGATGTGTTCTGGATTGAGGAGGACGGCATTGTGGTGCTGGACTATAAGACGGACCGTGTGAAAACCGGCAAGGAACTGGCGGACCGTTATGCTTCGCAGTTAAAGCTCTACGGCGAGGCGCTGGAGCGGATCTACAACCACGGAAGCGAGAGGACGCCCGCGTGAAGGAGCGGCTTCTCTACTCGTTCCGGCTGGGCGCAGTGATACCGGTGTAAGTGTAAACGGGACACGGAAAAAGGACGATTGATTTCAGAGATAAGAACATCAGAAAGGAAGAAAAAATGAGATGGGACAGATCATACTGGCATCCGCCTCACCGCGGAGAAAGGAACTGTTAGAGCAGATCGGGATTTCGTTTGAAATCTGCGCGGCAAAAAGGCGAGGAGCGGATCACGAAGAGCGTACCGCACGAAGTCGTGGAGGAACTGGCGTCACAGAAGGCCGTCGAGGTGGCATCCATGGTGAGAACCTACGAGGAGACGCATCAGGAACTGGTGACACCTTCGGATCTCATGGTGATTGGCGCCGACACGATTGTCTCCTGCGGGGGACAGATATTAGGGAAGCCCAAAGACGAGCATGAGGCCTGCCGTATGCTTAAGCTTCTCTCCGGTGGCACACACCAGGTATACACCGGAGTGTCGATTGTGCTTTTGGATGCGTCCGGAAAGGCTGGTCAGGTGACGTTTCATGAGAAAACCGATGTTACGATGCGCGCGATGAGCGAGGAGGAGATCCGCCGCTATATCGCCACGGGCGAACCGATGGACAAGGCGGGCGCATATGGCATTCAGGGGAAATGTGCGATTTTGTTGACAAAATTGATGGCGACTATAATAATGTTGTAGGGGCTTCCGGTAGCAGCCATTTACCGGGAATTAAAGAAGCTTGGAATTGATATCTATTTATGGTAAAATAAAACGTTGGCGGAGGAAAAGATATGTACGATGAAATGTGCCTGGATACATTTTTGGCGCAGCAGGAGAAGCTGTTTCGGGAACCTGTGGCAGAAAGCAGGGAAGAGGCAGAGGAATTTCTTTCGGACTGTTTTGCAACGATCTGTAAGAATCTGAAAGAAGTGCGGGCGTACTTTAAGGAAGAGGGCGCGGATATTGCCGGAATGAGCAGCGAGGAACTGGCGGAGCAGGCAGAAGTGTTCGCACTGCCGGACGGAAGATACCTGATCGTGGAAGCTTAAGCCGTCTGCTTTGGAGAACGTAGGCAGATACATAACAGAATGGTAGAATATATAGAAAGAACGAGGGAATGTAATGAAGAATTATGATGTGATCATTATAGGGCCGGTCCTTCCGGAATTTTTTGCGCGTATGAGCTGATTCATGCGAAAAAGGATCTGAAAGTGTTAATGATTGAAAAAGGAAGACGGATTGAGAACCGTGAATGTCCGAAGCGTAAGACCAAGGTGTGCGTGGGGTGTAAGCCGTGTTCCATCACGACCGGATTCGCCGGTGCGGGAGCTTTCTCCGATGGCAAGCTGTCCTTATCGCCGGATGTCGGCGGTAACCTGCCGGAGATTCTGGGCTACGACAAGACCGTGGAGCTCTTAAAGGAATCGGATGACATCTATCTGAAATTCGGTGCGGATTCCAAGGTGTACGGTGTGGATAAAGAGAAGGAAATCCGCGAGATCCGCAGAAAAGCGATCATGGCGAACTTAAAGCTGATCGAATGTCCGATCCGTCATCTCGGCACGGAGGAAGGCTACAAGATCTACTCCAGACTGCAGGAGCACCTGTTAGAGGAAGGTGTGGAGATGGAGTTTGGTACTATGGTCAAGGACATCATCATCGAGGACAACCAGGTCAAGGGTATCATTACCGACAAGGATGAGACATACACTGGCGACAGAGGTCATCTCCGCTGTGGGACGTGAGGGCGCAGACTGGTTCTCCCATATCGGCAATCAGCATGATATTGAGACAAAGGTCAGCACCGTGGACATCGGCGTCCGCGTGGAGGTCCGGGACGAGGTCATGGAGTTTTTAAATAAGAACCTCTACGAGGCCAAGCTGGTGTATTATACCCCCACCTTCGACGATAAGGTGCGTACCTTCTGTACCAATCCGTCGGGAGAGGTTGCAACCGAATACTACGACAACGGACTGGCGGTTGTCAACGGCCACGCCTACAAGTCCAAAGATTTAAAGACAAACAATACCAACTTTGCCATTCTGGTGTCGAAGAACTTCACAAAGCCTTTTAAGACGCCGATCGAATACGGCAAGCAGATCGCACAGCTCTCAAATATGCTCTGCGACGGCAGGATTCTGGTGCAGACATTCGGAGACTTTAAGCGTGGCAGAAGAACGACGGAGGAGCGTCTGTGCCGCAATAACCTTCATCCCGACCTTAAAGGATGCGGTACCGGGAGATCTCTCCCTTAGTATTCCCGCACCGGATCATGGTGGATATCGAGGAGATGCTGATGGCTCTCGACAAGGTAACGCCGGGTATTGCAAGTGATGAGACACTGCTCTACGGTGTGGAGGTCAAGTTCTACTCCAATAAGGTAGTGGTAAACTCTGACTTCGAGACGAGTGTCAAGGGACTCCGTGCGATCGGAGACGGCGCGTCCGTGACGAGAGGACTGCAGCAGGCATCCGCGAACGGAATTTCTGTGGCGAGAAGTATCTTGAAAAACATATCATGTAGATGTTGAGATAAAGGGTGTTTCACGATGAGAAAAAGATGGGCGATGGGAATGACAGCGTGCGTATGCGCGCTGTCAATGGCTCTTACGGGATGCCAGATTGGCAATAAAGATATTGTGGTCTCGGGAACGCTAAGCAGCAGGCAGGTGTTTACACTGGACAAGTCTGCATGCAGCTTAAAGGAGGCAAAGGTATATCTGGCAAATTATCAGAATATCTATGGAACAGCATATACGATTGACCTCTGGCAGCATGACTTTGGAGACGCATCCCTGCTTGACTATGTGAAGGACATCACGCTGGAGGAACTTACCCGTGTATACACGATGGATCTGCTGGCACAGTCGCAGGAAGTGACGCTCTCGGAGGATGAGACTGCGAAGGTGGCGGAAGCGGCAAAGGAATATTATGCATCCCTCTCGGAGGATGAGACCGCCTATATGGACGTCGCTGAGGCGGATATTGCAGAGTATTATACGCACTATGCGCTGGCGCAGAAGCTGTATCATTCGCTGACGAACGGTGTCAACGAGGAGGTCAGCGACGATGAGGCGCGCGTGATGGAAATCATGCAGATTTATGTCACGGACGAAGACCGGGCGCACGAGGTGGAGCAGAAGCTGGCGCAGGGGGGATGATTTTGCCTCCGTCGCCAACAATTATAACGAATTGTCGGCGATTCAGGTGACGGTATCGAGGGATGATCTGCCCGACGAGGTGGAGGAGGTGGCGTTTCAGCTGGACGACAATGCTGTCTCCGGAATGATCGCTGCCGGAAATGGATACTATTTTATCAAGTGCCTGAATAAATATAATGAAGAGCTGACGGAAGCGAATAAGTCCAACATTGTGGAAAAACGTGAAAAAGAAAGCATTTGACGATGTCTACAATGAATTTGTCGCATCGTTATCCTCGAGGCTGAACACGGATCTGTGGGATGGAATTGAGCTTACCACGGATGGCAGTATTCAGACGAACAGCTTTTTTGCGGTATTTGAGAAGTATTGCGGTGAGATCTGAGATACAGTATGAAATGAGGTAGATTCTATGACGAAAGATATGACAAGTGGTTCACCGATGAAGCTCATTTTAGGATTTTCGGTGCCTCTGTTGTTTGGATTTTTGTTTCAGCAGTTTTACAATCTGGTGGATACCCTGATTGTTGGAAGATTTCTGGGCGTGGATGCACTTGCGGCAGTGGGATCGACCGGTTCGCTGAACTTTCTGATTATTGGATTCTGCATGGGAGTGTGCAACGGTTTTGCCATTCCTCTGGCGCACCGGTTTGGAGCCGGCGATTATAAGGCAATGCGTGCGTTTATGATGAATGCCGTCTATCTGGCGGTGATCTTTGCGGCGGTCATGACAGTGTTTACGGTGGCATTCTGCCGGCCGATCTTACAGCTGATGCAGACGCCGGAGAATATTATTGATGACGCCTACACCTACATTGTTATTATTTTTGCGGGGATTCCGGCAACCTATCTGTACAATCTGGTGTCCGGCGTGATAAGGTCGATGGGTGACAGCAAGACGCCTCTGATTTTCCTGGCGCTGGCTGCATTTGTGAATATCGGACTGGATCTGCTTTTTAATCATTGTATTTCCGATGGGAGTTGCCGGAGCGGCGCTTGCAACCGTGATCTCGCAGGCATTTTCCGGTATCGCGTGCGTCATCTACAGCAAGAGAAAGTTTGAGATTCTGCACACCGATGAGGAAGAGCGGAAAGTGAATAAGGGCTACATGAAAACCCTCTGCGGCATGGGTGTGCCGATGGGATTACAGTATTCGATCACCGCGATCGGCAGCGTGATCCTGCAGAGTGCAGTCAACACGCTCGGATCGAATGCTGTGGCATCCATGACGGCGGGAAGCAAGATCGGTATGTTCATCTGCTGCCCGTATGATGCGCTCGGTTCTACAATGGCAACCTACGGCGGACAGAACGTGGGAGCGAAGAAGTTAGACCGCTTGAGCGGCGGATTAAAAGCGGCGGGAATTCTGGGAATCGGATATTCGATTCTGGCGTTTGTGGTGCTGTGGCTTTGCGGCAATCAGCTTGCCATGTTTTTCGTGGAGAGTGCGCAGGCGGAGGTCATTGCAAATGTAAGGCTGTTTCTGGTATGCAACAGTGCCTTCTACATTCCGTTGGCTTTCGTGAATATTGTACGCTTTTTGATTCAGGGTATGGGATACAGCAAGTTTGCAATTCTGGCAGGCGTCTTTGAGATGGCGGCGCGTACCCTGGTCGGATTTGTGTTTGTTCCGATGTTCGGCTATCCGGCAGCGTGCTTTGCAAGCCCGGTCGCATGGATTTTTGCTGACTGTTTCCTGTTCCCGGCATATTTCCATGTGTTGAAGAAGACGAAGAAAATGTTGAGCGAGCCTGTCCGCACGAGCGTGGCATAGCAAGCAGGCATGGTACCGGCTGAGCGTGGCATAGCAAGCAGGCATGGTACCGGCTGAGCGTGGCATGGCATCGGCTGATGCATAGCAGTTATGAGAAGAATGGAGTATTTATGACAGAGATTTTAAAGGCAATTATATTTGGTATTGTAGAAGGAATTACGGAGTGGCTGCCGATCAGCAGCACCGGACATATGATCCTCTTAAACGAGTTTCTGACACTGGATGTAAGCGCACAGTTCTGGGATATGTTTCTGGTAGTGATCCAGCTGGGAGCGATTTTGGCGGTCGTGGTGCTGTTCTGGAATCTGATCTGGCCGTTTGCACGCAGTTCCTCGGAAGCGGTCGTGGCCGCAGAACAGAATGAAAGAGCGGTTCCCTTGTAAAAAAGGGAATACTGGGTGTTAGGTCCCGTCACGGTGCGCATGCCGGTCATTATCAACTGGTGCAAGATCGTGGTGTCCTGCCTGCCGGCAATCGTATTTGTTGTGCTGGGGCTGGATGAGACCTGCGACAGATTGTTTTACAATCCGGTGTGTGTGGCGGTGGCACTGATTGTGTTCGGTGTTGCCTTTATTCTGGTGGAGAATCACAATGCAGCAAAGCAGGCGCGTGTGGAGCAGATGCGGGACATTACGTTTCAGATGGCGATTCTGATCGGTTTGTTCCAGCTGCTCGCGGCTGCGTTTCCGGGAACGTCGCGCTCCGGTGCAACGATTATCGGTGCGCTCTTAATCGGTGTGTCAAGGAAGGCTGCGAGTGAGTTTACGTTCATTCTGGCGATTCCGGTGATGCTCGGTGCAAGCCTGCTAAAATTGATGGACTTCGGACTTCATCTGATCGGGACGGAGTGGGCGGTTCTGCTTTCCGGTATGGTCAGCGCGTTTCTGGTGTCGGTTGTCGTCATCAAGTTCCTGCTCGGATATATCAGAAAGCATGACTTTAAAGTGTTTGGCTGGTACCGCATTGTGCTCGGTGTGGTGGTGCTTTTGTACTTTTTTCTGCTGAAATAGAGGTGATGGATGAGTATTTTAAATGTAGAACATTTGACGCATGGATTCGGTGACCGTGCGATACTGGACGATGTGTCCTTCCGCCTGTTAAAGGGGGAGCATATCGGTCTTGTCGGAGCGAACGGCGAGGGAAAGTCGACGTTTCTAAATATCGTTACGGGAAAGCTGATGCCGGACGAGGGAAAAGTGGAGTGGGCGAAAAATGTGCGGGTCGGTTACCTCGACCAGCATTCGACACTCACCGCGGGAATGACGATTGAGAGTGTCTTAAAGTCAGCATTTTCGTGGCTGTTTGCGTTGGAAGAGAAGATGAATCAGATCTGTGATGCGCTCGGCGAGGCAGACGAGTCGCAGATGGATGCCATGATGGAAGAACTCGGCGTGATACAGGACACCCTGACGATGCATGATTTTTACACGATCGACGCAAAGGTGGAGGAGGTTGCCAGAGCGCTCGGACTCTTAGAACTCGGGCTGCACCATGATGTGACCGATTTAAGCGGCGGACAGCGTATGAAAGTTCTTCTGGCAAAGCTTTTGCTGGAAAAACCGGACATTCTTCTTTTAGACGAGCCGACGAACTATCTTGACGCAGAGCACATCGCGTGGCTGACACGTTATCTGCAGGAGTACGAGAATGCGTTTATCCTGATCTCGCACGACATTCCGTTTTTTGAACGATGTTGTCAATATCATCTACCACATGGAGAACCAGCACCTCGACCGCTATGTCGGCAACTACGACAAGTTTGAGGAAGTCTACGCGGTAAAAAAGGCACAGCTTGAGGCGGCATACCGCAAACAGCAGCAGGAGATTAGTGAATTAAAGGATTTCGTGGCGCGCAATAAGGCGCGCGTATCCACCCGCAACATGGCGATGTCGCGGCAGAAAAAGCTGGACAAGATGGACGTCATCGAGCTTGCGGCGGAGCGCCCGAAGCCGGAGTTTTCCTTCCCGGTGGGACGCACGCCCGGCAGATATATTTTTGAGACGAAGGATCTGGTGATCGGCTATGTGGAGCCGCTCTCGAAGCCGCTTTCGATCGCACTGGAACGCGGACATAAGGTGGCGCTGATCGGTGCAAACGGAATCGGCAAGACAACACTTTTAAAGAGTCTACTAGGTCTGATTCCCGCACTTGGCGGCGGTGTCGAGCAGGGCGAGAACCTCATGATCGGCTACTTTGAGCAGGAGATCAAGGGGGAGAACAAGCGCACCTGCATTGAGGAGATCTGGGAGGAGTTCCCGGCATTTTCCCAGTATGAGGTGCGTGCGGCGCTTGCAAGATGCGGTCTGACCACAAAGCATATCGAGAGCCAGGTGAGAGTCTTAAGCGGCGGCGAGCAGGCGAAGGTGCGGTTGTGTAAACTGATGAACCGAGAGACCAACGTTCTGCTTTTAGACGAGCCGACCAACCATCTGGATGTGGACGCGAAGGAAGAATTAAAGCGTGCGCTGAAGGAGTACCGCGGAACGGTTCTGTTAATCTGCCATGAGCCGGAGTTTTACCAGGATATCGTGGGAGAGGTCTGGGACTGCTCGAAGTGGACGACGAAGATTCTCTGATAAGAGGCCGGCAGAATGACATGGGGGGGAACGAAATGAAGCCCGATTATTATGATGAGTTTCAATGCATCGCGGATGCGTGCAGTCTGACATGCTGTCAGGAATGGAAGATTGCGGTGGACCGTAAGACGGCTGCCGCATGGAAAAAACAGAACGCCGGAAGGGGTCCGTCCGAAAAGACGGAACCTTATCTGATTATACAAAAAAATGCGGGGATGGACGAATCATTACGCTCGATGAAAAAAATGCGCTGTCCGTTTCTGGATGAGAGAAAGCTCTGCCGGCTGGTTTTAACCTACGGGGATGCGGTTTTGTCGGAGACCTGTACGCTGTTTCCGCGCGAGAAACATGAGGTGGCGGCGGGGATCACGGAATATTCTCTGATGCCCTGCTGTCCGGCGGTCGTGGATCTGCTTTGGGGGCGGGAGTGCATCCGGTTTTCGGATGAGGCAGACAGTGCCTCCTACGGCGCATATGAAGCGGTGTATGGGGTGAGAAAACGTTTCCTCACAATCATGTCAGACCGTGCGTACCGGCCGGCACAGAGTCTTTGCATGCTGTTTTACATGGCGCTTGATCTGTGCGACGCGGGAACTTCATGGAAGGCGGAAGTCCCCAAATACGGGGATGCGCCTTTTAGAAAAGAACTTGCCGATGCGGTGGAGCATGCCGGGGCGGATTGCCGGGCGGCATTTGTGGAGCGCAATGAGCTGTTTCTGGATCTGGCGGAAAACTACCGGAAGGAAGGGCTGTACCGTACTTTTTAACACCGGCGGCAGAGGAAGCGGAACAGATCGCGGAAGATTACGGGAAGATCCGTAAGGAAGATCTCGATGCATTTGCGCAGGCATTTTCTCCATATGAGGCACTGATGCGGTGCTATCTGCAGTCAGAGATTTTTTCGGAGTGTCTGGGGGAGCCGGACGACGTCGAGTATGTGACGGTAAAGCTGCAGTGGATTGCATTAGAGTATGCAGCCATCCGGCATGCCGCTTTTCTGTGCTGGCACAGGGAAGGCGCACTTTCCTATGAGACCATGCGCAGCTGTATGGTAATTCTGTCGCGCATGCTGGGATATGAAGACGAGGATATCTGGGAATACCTGGAGAACAGTTTTGAACGGCTGACCTGGGACTGGGGATATTTTGCCCTTGTTGTCTCGTAAAATGAGACGCCCTGCGTGTTTGCTTATGTGTGATAAAGAAGCAATAGAAGTGTAAAAATTTGCCGTTCCTATCCGGCACTTAGCTATTGTACCGGACAGGTCGGGCGTTCATTCGGGCAAGTCTACCTTGCCAACGAAAGAATAGTAAATCTCAATGTCCTGTCTGCGTGTGCCGTTTGCGTCATAGCTGCACTCATGCACAACGATTTTCTCTACAAACTAACGCAACAGGGTAGGGGTCAGTTCTTCAAAGTTCATGTGCTTGCGGACAATGTTCATAAACTTTTCAGCGTTTGCGGTGGCTTCCTGCGCTTTGGAAAGCTCCGCCTGTATTCTGGCAACACGCTCTTTCAATTCCTGCTGTTCGGCTTCGTAGTCTGCCGAAAGCTCTGTGAAACGCTCGTCAGAAATGCGTCCGCTTACGCTGTCCTCATACAGCCGCTTGAAAATGGCGGAAAGCTCACCGATACGCTTTTCAGCGGCTTCCAACTCCTTTTTCCTTGCGGCGTTCCGGCGTTTGTCGCCGTCCTCGTTCTGCTCGATCAGCAGCTTCATAAACCGGGCTTCATGCTTTGCCGCATAGCTCGTCACTTTTTTCGCAGATTGAGAGAACGCCCGCAGTCAAAAGGTCGGTGCGGATAAAATGAGCGGTGCAGTCATGGGTACGCTTCTTGTAATTCCCACAGATATAGCAGTCCTGTTTCCGCTTATCAGTCTGGTAGCGCTGCTGATACATGACGCTGCCGCAGTCTGCGCAAAAAGAGCATACCAGAGAACAAGCCCACTTCATCATAGCGGTTTGGACGCTTGCGCTGCTTGCGTAATTCCTGCACACGCCCCATGTCTGGGTGTCGATGATAGGCTCATGGTGGTTCTCGAAAATCGCCTGTTTCTCAATGGGATTTTCTACGCTGTGCTTAGTCTTATAGGACGGTTTCTCCGTCTTGAAGTTCACCAGACAGCCCATGTACTCCCGGTTTTTCAAGGATATGCACCACGGTATTTGTCGC